>Ga0137367_10004503_pt1 | contig 11301 bp, 10 predicted proteins | sample SagtaG_14_FD_104939 | JGI IMG/M metagenome (GOLD analysis project Ga0137367, IMG submission 104939) | Vadose zone soil microbial communities from Sagehorn Ranch, Mendocino, California, USA - Sage1_L_80_16 metaG | ecosystem: Environmental > Terrestrial > Soil > Vadose zone | place: USA... | reverse complement strand
TCACGGCGGCGACCAACGCGGTGGCGGCCACGACCGCCGGTACCGCGTGGACCTGCACCGCCGCCACCGACACCACGGCGCACTTCCGCGGCGGCCACGTCCGCGTGAGCGTCACGTGCGTGGTGCCGCTGTCCGACCTCGGCCTGCCCATCGGCGCCACCAGGACGGTCACGGGTACGGCCATCGAGCCGATCGATACCTTTCGGGCGATCTCCCTGTGGCCCGCCGACGCCACCCACACCGACGCCGTGCCCTCAACCCACCCGTTGTGACATGGAGCGCACCGTGACCCCGTCCACTGCACTGCCATCCGGCATCCCACCCGGCGCGGACGCCGACGCCCGGTTCGCCGCGTGGCTCGATGACATCGCCGCCGGTGTGGATGACCCGCGCGACGGCGAGGTCTGCCGGCAGATCCTCGATGACGACCCGCACGAGCAGCGCGCCCTGTTCGATTTGGTCGAGGCGCTGACCGCGGCGAGGCCGGTGCCTGACATGTGGCCTCCGCTTGCGGTGGCGTGGCTGCTCGTCGTCGCCGCGATCGTCGCTGTCGTCGTCATCGCAGATTCATGGAGGTGAAACCGGCCATGCCAAGACTCAGGATCACCGATGCGTTCGGCGGGCGCGCCGTTCCGCGCGGGCGAACCGACGCGACTCACAGTCGACAAGGGACGGAGGCAACCCGTGACATGGCTGGCAGAACACATGAAACGTCCACGGCGGACAGTATCGCCTCGGAGCCGTGACGATGGCACGGTCACCGGCTACACCGTCGTCATCACCCTGGCGGTGCTGGCCTTCGCCGGCCTGGTCCTCGACGGCGGGCTTGCGGTGTCGACCAAGGTCGACACGGTGTCGGTCGCGCAGTCCGCGGCGCGTGCCGGAGCCCGGGAACTCGACGTGGCGTTCCTGCGCACCGGCGGCGGGCTCCGCCTCGACCCGGACAAGGCCCACGACGCGGCGCAGCAATGGGTGAGCAACTCCGGCCTGTCCGGAACCGTCGTTGTGGCCGGCGACACCGTCACCGTCACCGTGACTACGTCACACGACACGCAACTGCTGCAACTGGTCGGCATCGGCTCCATCCCGATCGGGGCGACCGCCACCGCCACCGCCGTGCAACCGTAAAGCAGTGAGTTCGCGATTTCTGAAGGTTGTTTCCATTGGAACTGAAGGGGGGTAGCCCCGTTGAGAAGCGTAGCCGTTGGCTTCGGTTCTGGAACTGAAGCCGCGGGTCGACGCGGGGATAGATGTCGGTTGCCGGTCCTGCACCCGTGCCCGCGGATGGGCTCCCGGCAACTGTTAGAAGGTCGTCAAAGAAAGGGAGACGCGGTGAGAGGACTGCCGCACGACGGCACGGACATGTCATACCGGGCCCGGGTGGTCAGGCACCGTGATGTGTCCACCGCGTTGGCCCTACTCGGTGATGACCAACTTGGTCGGCTCGTGGACGCGGCACAGGCCATCGGGTCCGGCGTCGGCGGCAGCTCGGCGTTGCTGGACATCGCTGGCATGCCGGTCTTCGTGAAGCGGATCCCGCTGACCGACCTGGAGCGCGACCGGAACAACGCCATGTCCACCGCGAACCTGTTCGGGCTTCCCCTGTTCTGCCAGTACGGAGTCGTCATGCTGGCCGGTCCCGGCTTCGGTGCCTGGCGGGAACTCGCCGCGAACACCATGACGACGAACTGGGTGCTCACCGGGCAGAGCGAGGCGTTTCCGTTGATGTATCACTGGCGGGTGCTGCCGGGGGCGGCGCCGCTGGCCGAGGAGCACGCGGACATCGAACGTGTCGTCGCGTACTGGGGCGGCTCGGCGGCGGTGCGGCGGCGGCTGCACGCCCTCGCCGAGGCGTCGGCGAGTGTGGTGCTGTTCCTGGAATACATCCCGCAGAACCTGGACGCCTGGCTGACCAGCCAACTCGCCGCCGGCCCCGACGCCATCACCGCCGCCTGCACCATGGTGCATCGACACCTACGCGCCGACATCGCCTTCATGAACACCAACGGACTGCTGCATTTCGATGCCCACTTCCGCAACATCTTGACCGACGGCCACCGTCTCTACCTCGCGGATCTCGGCCTGGCCACCTCGCCCCGCTTCGACCTGTCCACCGACGAGCGGGAGTTCCTCGCGCTCAACGCCAGTCACGACGCCGGCTACGCCGTGCGGGAACTGCTCAACTGGATGGTCGCCAACGTCGTCGGGATAGCTGCCCCCGACACCGGCGGACCCGTCGAGCGCTACGAGTACATCGGCCGCTGCGCCGCGGGAGTCCGACCCGCCGGTGCCCCCGAGCCGGTCGCGGAGCTGATCAGCCGTTACGCGCCTGTCGTGGCCGTCATGAACGACTTCTACTGGAATCTGTTCGGTGTGAGCCGGGCGACGCCGTACCCGGCTCAGGAGATCACGCAGGCAATGGCCGCGATCCCGGCTTCGCCCGCTCACACCGTTCGGCCATCAGCGTCGGCAACTAACGACGTCAGTACGTGATTTCAGTGGCCCGATCGCGTCGGAACCGGAGGGGAGGTGGCCTGTTGCGCAGCATAGGGGGTGGCTTCGGTTGCGGAGCCGACGTTGTGGCTTGGGTTTCGGGCACCGGCTCGCGCGCAGGTGGGTGGCTACCTCGTGTTGTCGGTGTCGGCGAGGTCCGGGTGTTCAAGTACGGCGACGTAGGGTGCGGCGCCGTGAACGGTCAGGCCGAACATGTCGCAGATGCGCCGGACGTCGCCGCCGGTCGCTCTTACCTCTTGGATGATGCGGTCGGTGCGGATGCTCCGCGCGGAGGTGCCGATCTTTGTGGCGATCCACTTGTTGCTGGCGGGTTTGACGCCGCCAGCGGTGTGGATGTGGATGAACAGGTGCGGGTTGGCGGTGTTGGGCCATTGCTCGGCCCGGTAGTCCAGATAGGAGGCGAGGCGGGTGCGTACCGGTTCTGCCAGCGGAATGACCCGACCCTCAAGGTGGAGGCGGCCGTCTCGAATGTCGGTGCAGTTGAGCGCCCTGAGCTGTCCGGAGCGCAGTGCGTGGAAGGCCAGCATGGCTGTCAGCGCGGCGGTCGTCACATCGCTGGAATGCAGGGACTCCCGGATGGCTGCAAGGTCGCCGGGCACGATCGTGCGGTAGAAGTTGGCGCCCAGTCTGATGTGCAGGGTGGGATCGCGGAAGACGGCTCGGTGAGCGCGCAGAGTCTTGAAGATCGAGCGCAGAGCGGACGCGGCGGAGAAGCGCGGCGGACCGGCCGGGATGATGTCGAGGGCGGCGAGGACGTCGGCCCGTTGGATCTCGCGCAGCGACTCGTATCCGCTGTCGGTGGCCCAGCTGCGCAGGATGGGCATGGCGGCGTTGAGCCGATACTGGATCGTGTTGGGCTGCCGTGGGCGGCTTCGGGGTGCGGTTGCGCTGCCATGCCACAGAATGTCTCGCCATTGCCGCAGCTCGTCGCGCATCGGCTCGGGCAGAGCGGCGATCTTGCCTACGAACCATACTTCGAGCGCGGGAACGGTGTCGTCGTCGAGCAGGTCGTGCGCGACCAGGAAGTCTCGGATGCGCAGCATCGGCAGATTGATGCGGTTGAGCTCCTTGAGCTGGCTGGCCTTGATCTTGTCACCTGGGTGGTCCTGGATGCTGAGCAGCTTGTGCATGGCGCGGCGCGCCCGTCGTGCGACCTCGGGCTTCCACCCGTGCCGTGTCGCGTAGTCGGCCAGCTCCTGGCTGAGGATCACGACCAGGGCGGAGTCCGGCGGTTCCGGGAATCCCCGTTCGTGGCCCGCGCGGAAGTCGCGGGGCAGGTAGATCAGCGGCAGCTGTTTGTTCGCTGGTTGCCACAGCGACCTCGCTCTGACGGGCGGGGCGGCGAGACGCGGCTCGATGGCGGCCGGTACCGGGCGGCTGAGGCTTCGGATGGTGACCTGAACCTTGATCATGCTCGCGAAGAACAGCTGTTGGCCGTGCTTGTTGGCTTCCTCAACGGTGATCCGCCCGTGGTCGCGCCGCAACAAGATGGCCTGCCGCCAGCACAGCCGGCAGTGCCCGGTGGGGTGCAGCGCGACGTCGTGTCGGCATGTTGCGCAGGTGCCTGTCGGATAACGCTGCGCCCAGTACACACAGCTGCCGCACCGGCCGTGGTTCCTGCGGGAGACGATTCCCCACGCGAAGCAGTCCCGGCAGGTATCGAGCCGCTTGGGCGCGTCGCGGTGACAGCGTTCGCACAAGCCACCGGAGAAGTAGCGATCGCGTGCGGCGCAACGGCTGCACGGCGGCGGCGCGAACGGACCTCCCGGCAGGCAGTCGTAGCACAGATCCACACGGGGCTTGCTCCACGCGACCCGGCTTTGTCTACATCGGACGCACCGGCGTGGTGGGCTCATGCTGGGGGCATCGAGCGGCCCCGGCCGAGTCGCGGCTTGAAGGCTGGCTCACCGTCTGGGGCCTGCGGCTTGCGGCGCGCCGCGACCTGCTCAGGTTCGCAGATCAGCAGCTCTGATGGCGTACACGACAGCACGCTGCAGATGACGTCGAGGTCGTCGAGCCGGATGCTGGTCGGCTGCCCGGTCCACAACGCTGACATCTTGCCCGCGGAGATCTCCAACCCGGCCTCGGCCAGCCGTCGGCGCAGTTCACTGGACTTCCAGATACCCGTCTGCGCCGCGCGCATCCGCAGGTTCCACCGCATCGCGTCACCTACCCGATCCGGCGTCGAGCCTGGCCGCAACCCGGGCGTTGGCGGCCAGCCACGCCTGCTCGATGTGAGCGTCGTGGACGTGCTCTGGCGGAGTCAGATATTCCAACTGTCTGAATGGGTGCTGGCCCATGTCATCTGTCCTCAGGGCGAGTGGTCATGGTCGGCAGGCGTCAAGCAGGGTGGCGAGCAGTCTGTTCGGGTCGTGCAGGACCCTGGCGCCGTCGGTGACGACTCGGCGGGTTCCGGGGTCGACCGGGTTGGTGTCCGCCCAGCCGCGCGAGCCGATATTGATCTCGACTTCGAGGCCGGAGCGGGTGCGGAAGCGTCGTTCGGTGACCGCGCCCCAGCGCTGGACCCGGGTCAGCGAGCCGAGGGCCAGTTCGGGGGCCCAGGAGTTGTCGGCGTACTGAGCTTCATCGGCGGTGAGCAGGACCAGGTCGATGTCGGAGTCGGCTCGGGCGGCGCCGCGGGCGTACGAACCGACCAGGAGCAGGCCCACGGTGTCCTGGCGTGGGGCGGCCCAGCGTGTGACCCGGTCGAGGATCTCTTCCACTTCTGCGGCGCGCTCGGGTGTGATCGCGGGCTTGTCGGCTGGCTGTTCGGCATCGGACATTGCGTTGTCTCCTTGGGCGATGCGACGGCTGACGTCGGCGGCGTAGCTGGTCCAGTCGCCGGCGCTGGCGCGTTGCCAGGCGACCGCGACTGCGATGTGGATGCCGAGCATTCGGGCCAGCAGCGCGGCGGGCAGTTCGGCGGCGAGTGCGAACAGGGCGGTGGAGCGGGCTTGGCCGCTGCGGATGCCGAGATGGCGCAGCCTTTCCGTGAGGCGGAAGGGGCTGATGGGCTGGCCGGGTCGGCCGCCGGGGAACAACCACGGCGAGGCGGTTCGGTCGCCGATGGCGGCGTGGCCGCGCCGGTTGGCCATGACGTGGCGGACGAGACCGGCGAGGGGTTCGGGCAGCAGAACGGGCTCGCGACCCAGGCGGATGCGTACCTCGGTGTCGCCGGTCTGGAGGTGGTCGGTGGTCAGGCGGCTGATGTCGGCGGCTCGTTGGGCGTAGAGCAGGACGAGCAGTCCGGCGACCCGGTCCTCGGCGTTGATGGTGTCGTCGTGCAGCAGCCAGCGGGCTTGTTCCCAGCGGGTCTCGGTGTCGATGGTGCCGGTCGGTCCGCCCCAGCGGATCGCGGCGAAGTCCAGCCGGGTCAGCTTCTGTCTGCGGGCCCAGCGCACGAAGTTTCCGGCGTCGACGCGGTGCGCGGACTGGGCGGTGCCCAGCCATGCCTCCAGGTCGCCTTGCCCGGCGGTGGACAGCATCGGGCCGCGGGTGGTCAGCCAGTCCAGCAGGGCGAGGGCGGCGCGGATGTTGCGTTGCGCGGCGATGACCTGTTCGTGGGTGGCGTGCGCGTCGCCGAGCCGGCCACGCAGCCGACGGATGACGTGCCAGACCGCGTAGCGGTGCAGCAGTTGACGCTGCTCGGCGTCGGTGCGCTGGGCGATGATGCCGGAGGTCCAGCGTTGCAGGCGTGCCATGTGTTCATCGCGCTGCGGGAGGCTGCCGATGGCGACCAGGACGCTGCGCAGGTGTTCCACCGGTTTGCCAGCCGGCAGCTCGTCGAGGGTGGCGTGGGTCAGCCGGCGTGCTCCGGCTTGCAGGTCCCGCAAGATGCTGGGGGCGGCGCTCTTGTCCAGCCACGCGATCACGGTGCCTGGGCGGTCGGTGGCGGTCAGTGCCTGATACAGCGCCTGCATCTGCGGGCGGATCTGTCCGTGGCCGTCGCCGAGCAGCTCCCGCAGTCGCTGATCGAGGTTGCAGCGGGTGCAGCGCCCGGTGTGCAGGCGGCCCGGTTGCCCGCAGCCCGGGCAGGTGCGCCAGAAGCCGGGGTCGGCGCGGGTGCAGGTCGCGCACAGCGGGGCGTCGAGGGTGCCGCCCCGCAACGGCCGGACCTGGCCGCAGCCGGAGCAGCGGACCCAACGCTGCTTGCAGGCGGTGCACCACGGTTGCCCGGTGGCGGCGGAGATGAAACACGGCCGCTGGCGGCCGCAGATCGCGCAGGTCATCGCGGCGATGGGGCGGCAGGTCGGGCACTGGGGCCCGTCCGGGGTGCGGACGCTGACCGGGCGGCGCCGCGAACAGCCTACGCAGGTCTCCTGGTTGGCCGGGTCCACCGTGAAGCAGTGGGGACACAGCGGCCGGCCGTGCTCGTCGCGGGTGGCCGCCTCCCGCACGGTGCCGCACCGGGCGCAGGGCTGGGCGCGAGTGCGGGCCACGCAGTTGCGACACAGCCACCGTCCACCGATCTGACGGTGCAGCCGGATGACTCTCCCGCAGCCGGGGCAGGCCGGGCGAACGACGGCCGAGGATCCCTGATCACACAGCGCGTCGATCAGCCGCAGGACGCACGGCGCGGGTGCCTGTGCACCGGACCCAGTCAGAAGGTCTGGATGGTCCTGCAGGGCCCAAGCCAACTGGTGGCGCTGCCCCGCCCGGGGTGCGGCAGCGTGCACAGCGGCGAGCACCCCGGCGGGTGGCAGGCTCGGGTCCACCCGACGGATCACGTCGAGTACGGCGTCCACGGGGTCACGGCCGTTGTCTGGTGGGCATTTGACGCAGCGGGCTCGGCCGTCGCGGTCGCGGATGCTCACCGGCCTGGTGCGCCCGCAGCCGGCGCAGGGTTCACGATGCGGGCCGCAGACCGCGCAGTACCAGTCCTGACCGCGGCGCTGGAAGGTACGCAGCGGCTTGCCGCACCCGGCGCACACCGGTGGGCCGATCGCATAGGCGCCGGCCGCGCGGACAGCGAGGAGCAGATCAGCCACGGCGCGGGGGGCCGGGGAACGCCCGTCGACCAGCACGGCGGGCCGGTCCATCAGCGCCTGGGCCAGGCGCCGCTGCTTGGCCCGCCCACCGGCCACACCCTCAACCGCGGCCGCGATGCTCGGCCGGTCCACGCCGGGGTCGTGTTTGGCGACGAGCGTGACGATCACGCCGATCGGGTCGGCCAGCACCTCCGGCGCCAGTACAGCCGGCACCGCTCACCCCTGGGCCCGGGTGATGCGAGCCCGCCTGGGTCGCAGATCCCCGACACCGGCCTCCGCGCCCCCGGCCGCCTTGGCCTTGCGGGCCGGCTTGGCCACGATGATCGGTTCGATCAGGTCCTCCATCGAGCAGTCGAGGATGTCCAGCAACGCCATCAGGATCTTCAGGCTCAACCGCTCGGGCCGGTCCACCACGAGCCGGTAGACCTGGCTGGAGGACAGCCGGATCCCGCGGTCTGCCAACGGTTGGATCAGGTCCGTGGTGGCGAACATCTCGCGGCTGGCCATGACCTGCCGCAGGTTCCACCGATAGTCCAGACGCGAGGCCACTTACTGCTCCTTCCGGTGGGGGTGGGGCTGGTCGAAGGCCGGGCCGATCGCCTTACGCAGAGCCGTGTTCATGAAGTCCCCGGACACATGGGTATAGATCGCGGTGGAAGTGTCGCAGCGGTGCCCCACGGCCTCCTGGATGAACCGGCGGTCCACCCCGTCCTCGGTCAGATGGGTCACCCACGAGTGCCGCAAACTGTGCGGTGTCAGGGCCTTCGACAGCCCGAGCGCATCGCGGTAGGCAACGAACCTGGAGTTGATCTCCGCCGGATTGACCCGTCCGCCGCGTTCGGTCACCCACAACGCTGGATGGTCCTCACAGCCGAACCGGGGGCGGATGTTCTCCACGTAATCGGCGACCGCCTCGACGGCCCAGCCCATCACCGACGGCACGTTACGCCGCCGGGGTGGCTGCCCGCGCACCGCTTTGCCGTAGCGCACGTGCAGCATTCCGTATCGGCCGAACTCCGGTGCTGCCGGATTTCGTCCCCAGTCCGCCAGATCCAGCTTGGAGGTCTCGGTGCGCCGCAACCCCCACGCGTAGACCACCTTGAACAGGGTGGCGTCCCGGTACGCGGCCAGTGCACCCTTGCGTTTCGCGTGCACCGCGCGATCGACCTGCTCGTCGGCGTAGTCCAGGAAGCGTTGCAGCTCCTCCCGAGTGAACGGGCGGGCCTCCGGGTCACCTTCGTAGTCGTTGAGATGGGCGATGGTGTTCCACTCGTGGCAGACCGGCACCGGGAAGGTGCCGAACACCTTCTGGCACTCCACTACCCAGCCGTAGCGGCCGTCCGTGAGGTACTCACTGAACAGTCGCAGATCGGTCTGGTAACCGCGGATCGTCGACGGCGCCAGGTGCCGCTCGGCGGTCAACGACTGCGTCCACTCGTCCACATGCGACGGTGCCCAGTTCCACGGGTACTCGTTGGTGAACTCCAAGAACCGGCGCACCAACCGCTCCCGCGGCGCGATCGTGTCCTCCTGCAACCCACGCGCGGCCTGCTGGGCCCGCCAGCCCTTCAGCATCGCCTCGACCATGGCGTCCTCGGGCCGCAACTGCACCACACCGGAAACGAGTTGCAGATGTGCCGAACCTGCCAAATCACCCCGGCCCATCCAACCCTCCCAGCCCGCAGAGTGCGACCATCTGAAGGCAGGATCATGCACCTAACGGGATCATCCCGCAAGCGGCGCAGGTCAGACGCCACGCGGCACGACGCGGCGGGATCCATTGCCGATACCCACTCATCAGGCGACCTGCAGAAACTCACCCGTCTGATGCAATTCCCGAGGGTTGATGTATCGGGTGGTGGTGGACAGCCATTCGTGGCCGAGCAGTTCCTGGATCGCTTTCAAATCAACGCCTCTAGCGTACAGCAACGAAGCGCAGTAGTGCCGCAGCGTATGCGGCGTCAGACGTCCCGTCCAGACCGGAAGCCATCTGGCCACCGCGCCGGCCAACCCGGACCGCAACGCGTCGACGCCGGCGCGGGTGCAGGCACCCGCCTCACGACTGTGTCGTTCGCTTGGCAGCAGCGGTGCGTCGGGGTTGGACCAGTCCTCACCGAACTGGTGCCGAACGTCGGTGAGCCACCAGCCCATCAGGGCGTCGATGTCGTTGATGGCCGGTACGAGTCGCGTCTTGGGGCCACGTCCGCGGCTTCCCTTGCCGAACCGCACGTACAGTTTGCCGCGGGCGCCGAGGTCGGGCCGCCAGTCGCGGACGTCCAGGTGCACGGTCTCGGCGATACGCAGGCCGCCCCGGCGCCACAACGACGCCGCCAGATAGTCGCGGGCAGCGGGCAGGAACTTGCGCGCCTGCGGCAGCCAGCTGCGCCAGCCGTCGAACAGCGCCTGGACCTCCTGTTCGCTGGGCGGCACGCGCACGGGCATGTGATACGGCTTGGCCGGCCGGTTGAACTCGTCGATCGGCTGAATCACGATGTGCCCGGTCAGGGCATGGACGTCGCCCTGATAGCGGTCGATGACGAAGCTGTAGAACCGCGACACGGCCCCGGCGTTCAGCTCGATCGTGCTCTTGGCCCAGCCAGCTTCCCGCTGGGCCCAAGCCAGATACCGGTCACCGTCATCAGGCGTTGCCGTCCACAAATGGCGACCGAGATACCGAACGAACCGGAAAACCGCCTCGCGCTCAGCCGCGAGGTACTGGTCTGTCAAGCCTGCACCGACCCCGGCCAGACAGTACTGGTCGACGAGCTCCTGCTCGAAGTCCTCCAGCTCCTGGGCAGAGGGGGACTGGAATCGCTTCGCCGATCCCATCGACCGCACCACTGCCAGGCCCATGAGGGGAGCTCCACTTCACCGACATCCTCTGAAGTTCAGGAATACCGAAGCAACACCGGAAAACGCAATGGTTCTTCAGAAAAGGCACCCCATCGAGGGAACCACCGCAGACCTGCAAGGAAGCACAGACAACGGCAAACGACAGAAAACGAACTCACGTCTCTACTGGTTTAGGAGCGCCACCGCGATGCTCGGGCTCGTGCGCCGTGCGACCGTCCGCGCCACCGCCGCGGTGGTGCTGGTGGCCGCCGTCGCCGGGCTGCCCACCGCCCTGGTGGTCTTCATCGGCTGGCCGCTGCCGTCGACCTGGCCCACCCGCGACGACCTCACTGGGTGGCTCACCACACCGGTCACCGACACGGTCATCCTCAACGCGCTCGCGGTCGCGGCGTGGCTGCTGTGGGCGGCGTTCCTGCACGCCCTCGGCGGCGAGGCCCGCGCCGCGTGGCGCGGCATGCCAACCCGGGCGACCACCGGCCGCACCGTCAACCCGCTGCGGCTGGCGGCAGCGGCGCTGATCACCGCACTGACCCTCGGGACGCTGTTCGGCGGGGCCGCTGCCGCCGCCAACACCGGCCCGGCCCAGGCCAAACCCGCCGCCGTCCAGATCGTGAAGACCAAACCGACCGTCGTGGTGCAGCGCGGGCCAGCGACCATCCACGTCGGCAAGGCCAGTTACACCTACGTTGTCGAACGCCACGACACCCTGTCGAAGATCTCCAAGGAGTGGCTGGGCACCCCGAACCGGTGGCCGGAGATCTGCGAGCTGAACTGGCACCGCCACTTTCCCAAAGTCGGCGGCACGCTGCACGACTGCGACCTGATCTACCCCGGCTGGGACCTCAAGCTCCCCGCCGACGCCACACCACCGAAGGGCGCGGCCCCCGCACCGCCACCACCGCCGCCGGTGCAGCCGGAACCCGAACCCGAGCCGGGCGGCACCGGC
>Ga0137367_10004502_pt1 | contig 11302 bp, 10 predicted proteins | sample SagtaG_14_FD_104939 | JGI IMG/M metagenome (GOLD analysis project Ga0137367, IMG submission 104939) | Vadose zone soil microbial communities from Sagehorn Ranch, Mendocino, California, USA - Sage1_L_80_16 metaG | ecosystem: Environmental > Terrestrial > Soil > Vadose zone | place: USA... | reverse complement strand
TGGCGGTGACGCTCGTGTCCCTGTTCATCGGCGCGATGGCCGCGTACGCGCTCGCGCGGTTCCGCTTCAAGGGACAACGCGCCGTGCTGATGTTCCTGATCACCACGCAGATGTTTCCACTCGTGCTGCTGTGCATTCCGTATTTCCAGGTGGTGGTGAAGCTGGGACTCTATGACACGCTGACCTCGCTCATCGTCGTGTACGTCACCTTCACGTTGCCGTTCTGCATCCTGATGCTGCGCAGCTACTTCGCGCAGATTCCCAAGGACATGGAGGAGGCGGCGATGGTCGACGGCTGCTCGCGGGTCGGCGCGATCGTGCGCACGCTGCTGCCGCTCTCCTATCCCGCGCTGATCGGCGCCGGCCTGTACACGTTCCTGCTCGCGTGGAACGAATTCCTGTTCGCGGTCGTGCTGATCGAGGCGTGGGAAAAGCGCGTCATCACGATGGCGATCTACAGTCTGCTGGCCGAGTTTGTCACCGATTGGAGCACGATGATGGCGTTCTCGGTGCTGGCGAGCGCGCCGCTCGTCATCGCATTCATCTTTCTGCAGCGCTACATGGTGCGCGGCATGACGGCGGGGGCGATCACGGCGTGACGCCCGCTGCGACAACTGCCGCACCCGCGTTCGACGTGGTCGGACTCGGCGTCAACGCGCTCGATCTGATCGCGGTCATCGACGGCTTTCCGGCGCCGGATTCGAAGGTGCCGATCCGGGACTTCGACGTGCAAGGCGGCGGAATGACGGCCACGGCGATGGTGGCGTGCGCCCGCCTGGGCTTGAAGTCCCGTTACATCGGCAAGATCGGCACCGATCTCTGGTCGCGTCTGTCGTTGCGTTTGATCGCGAAGGAAGGCGTCGACGTGCGCGGCGTGATAAGGGCGAAGGGAAGCCCGGGCCATGTGAGCTTGGTGTTGGCCGATCGCGGCACTGGACAGCGCGCGCTGTTCTTTCGCCGGCCGGCGGCGTACGACATTCGCCCCGACGAGCTCGATCGCAGCGTGATTACTTCGGGGCGGCTGCTGCACGTCGACGGCGTCGATGCCGGGGCGGCCGTGCAGGCGATCGCGTGGGCGCGCGAGGCGGGCATGCGCGTCACGATGGACGGCGAACGTATCGTGCCCGGTATCGAGAAAGTCTGGCCGCGCGTCGATCTGCTCGTTTGCAATCCCCGCTTCCTCGCTTCGGTCGCAGGTACGACCGCGCCCGAAGATGGACTGCGCTTCCTCGCGGCGCGAGGTCCTTCGCGCGTCGCGGTGACGCTGGCGGAGCACGGCGTGCTCGCGCTGACCGAAGGCCGCATCATTCGTGTTCCGGGATTACCCATCGTTGCGGTGGACACCAACGGCGCGGGCGACGTCTTCCACGGCGCGTGCGCGATCGGCGAGCTGCGCAACTGGCCGTTCGAATGGACGCTCGCGTTCGCCAACGCGGTCGCCGCGATGAAGTGCCGGGCGCTCGGCGGCCGTGCCGGCATTCCCGCGCTTGGCGAAGTGATCGCATTCCTCGCCGACAACGGCTACGGCGAAATCGCCCGCGCGCTCGAGACTCCCTGACGCCGAGGAGGCGTTGGCATTCGCGAACGCAGCGTTTCCTGCGCCGTGAGAATCATCGCAACGGCAACGTAAAGGTGAATGTGGAGCCTTTCCCCGATTGACTCTCTACCCGGATACTTCCGCCGTGGAGTTCGATGAACTTCCGCGAGATCGCCAGGCCAAGCCCAGTGCCCTCCACCTTCTTTGCCGCCGCTCCGACTTGGCGAAACTCCTCAAACACGGCCGCCTGATCCTCCGGTGAGATGCCGATGCCGGTATCCGTCACCGAGATGTCGGCATCGCCTTGATGCACGTCCGCCCGCACATGAATCCGTCCACCCTCCGGCGTGAACTTCAACGCGTTGGACAGGAGATTCAGCAGTACCTGCTTCACCTTTCGCTCGTCGGCGTGAATCATCCCAAGACGCTCGTCGAGCGTGCGGTCAAGCGTGATGCCACGCCGGTGGGCCCGTTCTCTTACCAAAGAGAGGGTGTTATCGATGGCACTCGGCAGATCGAAATCGGCTGGCTCCAGTTCCATCCGTCCCGCCTCGATCTTGGACAGATCGAGGATGTCATTGATGAGGGACAGCAGATGTTGTCCCGACTCCAGGATGTCGCGCAGGTACTCCGCCTGCTTCTCATTGATATCCCCGAACATCCGCTCGGACAGGACTTCCGAGAAACCGATGATGGCGTTGAGCGGCGTGCGCAGCTCGTGCGACATGTTGGCGAGGAACTCGCTCTTGTGACGGCTGGCCGTTTCCAGCTCGCGGCTTTTCTCCTCGATCTCGCGGAAAAGCCGCGCATTCTGGATCGCCAGGGCCGACTGCGTCGCGAAGGTCTTCAACAGATCGATGACCTGCGTCGTGAACTCCCCGGCGCTTTTGCGGTTCACGACCAATCCGCCGAGCAGGTGGTCCTCGCGCAACAGCGGCACCGCCAGCAGTGACCGATAGCCCAGGCGAATCAGCATCTGCTTGAGCCGACTCTGGTACCTCGCTTCGTCGGCGATGTCGCGGATCTGGATGGGCTCGCCGGTGACCGCCATTCGTCCCAGCGCGCCCTCGCCCTTGGGGATGGGCGCCGCTCGCAACGTTTCGACCAGCTCCTCAGGCAGCTTATCGGTCGCGTGCAGATAAAACTGCTGACGAGTCTCGTCGTACTCGTAGATGGCACCTCCATCCATGCCGGCAAGCGTGGTCGCGCGGGACACGATGGTGCAGAGCACGGTCTCCAGATCCAGTGTCGAGCTGACTGCCTGCCCGACCTCGCCCAGGGCCTTGAGCTCGCCTACCGAACGAGTCAACTGCGTGGTCCGCGCCTCCAATTCGGTAAACAGCCGTACGTTCTCGATAGCGATCACGGCCTGGTCTGCAAAGGTTTGGAGCAGGGCGACCTGCTTGTCAGGGAACGGCCCCGGTTCGGGCCGGCCGACGGTGATCGCGCCGATCGGGCTCCCCTCGCGGATCAGTGGAACCGACAGGACGCTGCGGAATCCCCCGGCGAGCGCAGCGGCTCGGACGGCATACTCACGATCTTCCAGCACGTCCGGGATCGCGACAACACTACCCGTCAGCACGGCTCGGGCGTTTGTCGTGTCGCGGCTGGGTGGGCGGGGGTAAAGCTTGCGCACGGCATCCGCGCCTTCCGGATTCACGATCGCGAGAGCCGCGATGTGGATCAGTTCGCCGTCGAATGTTGTGACGTTCGCCGAGCCGGCACGACATAGTTTCATGGCGGCCGCTGCGATGGTATCGAATACCGGCTGCACATCCGTCCGCGACCGACTGATCACGCGCAGGATCTCGCTCGTCGCCGTCTGCTGCTCCAGCGCCTCCTTCGTTTCCTTGAAGAGGCGCACGTTCTCGATCGCGATCAGCGCCTGATCAGCGAACGTCTGCAGGAGCGCGATCTGCTTATCGGGAATCGGCCCGGCCTCCGGACGGCCAACGACGATGGCGCCGATCGGAGCGCCGTCCCGAATGAGCGGAACTGCGACCACGCTGCGAAATCCGCCGGCGAGTGCCGTCTCCTTGAATTGGTACTCAGGATCCGCAAGCACGTCCGGAATCGAAACCACGCTGCAGGTCAGGATCGCCCTTGGCGCTGCCAAGTCCCGGCCGGGCGGGCGCGGGAAATTTTTTATGAGGTCAACTACGTCGTTCGGACCAGAGTCCGGTCTCGCCAAAGCCGCTAGATGAAGTAACTGACCATCGAAGGTGAAAACGTTCGCCGACGCGGCACCGCACAGTCTCAAAGCAGCTGCTGCGATCGTGTCGAATACCGGCTGCACATCCGACGGCGATTGGCTGATCACGCGAAGAATCTCGCTCGTTGCGGTCTGTTGCTCCAGCCGTTCCTTCGTCTCGTTGAACAGACGCACGTTCTCGATCGCGATCGCCGCCTGATCGGCAAAGGTCTTCACCAAGGCGATCTGCTTGCCGGTGAATCGCCGCGCTTCCATTCGCCAGAGCGCGATCGCCCCGATCGCTCGATCCTCGCGCATCAGCGGTACCGACAGGACCGTGTGGTGACCGAGTCGCCTCTGCAACTCACGCGCGACGGGAAACTCCTCTTCCGACGCCGTCGCCAGGTCCTCGATGTGGACCACCGCGCAATCGATGACGGCGCGACCGGTAAGCGAGCCGCGAGTGAAGGGCATGAATTTCCCCTCCTCGAGCGGGGTAGGCGTGCTGCCGAAGCGGGCTGCCGATCGGAGCTTGTCTCCCTCGACCAGAAAAATGGTCGCATCCGCTGCATCGCAAAGCTTCAATGCACGTTCGGCGACGGCATTGAGCATCGGCTTCACGTCGCCGGGCGAGCTCGAGATTACCCGCAGGATCTCGCTGATTGCTGCCTGCTGCTCCAGAGTCTCGGCCAGGCGCTTTTCGAACGCGCGCTCCGTAGGGCCTTCGTTCCGTGACTTCATGGTGACAGGTAGCTTGGATTCGACCTTGACCTTCGAGGACTTTGCACCCCGTTCCATCGACGCTCCTTGCCACTAACGGACGTTATGAGCGTGCAGCGATCACGCCGGGTTAGGCGGAGACGCCCTTGTCCACCGACGGCGCGCAGCCGCGGCAACTGCGGGAGCGTGAGGCCGAACAGGCTTCGCCGCGATTAACGCAGCGACCGAGCAGGTGCTTTGGACGAGGCTGAGCCCGAGCACCGCTTTGCGCAGCATCTTGGCTCCCCTGAGTAAATGTCCGAACAGGACAAAGAGACGCTACATCGTTGCCGTCAGAGGGTCAAGGAATGCCTGTGCACGTCGCCCGCGCGCTCGAGACGCCCTGAGTCCGCTACCGAATCGCTGCAGTAGTCGCCGGATCGAACAGATGCGCCTTGCGCAAGTCGAAGGCGAGCCGGTGAGGCGCTCCATCGCGGGCCGTGGTCTCAGATTCCACCCGCGCCACCAAGCCATGCCCGCCGACGGAGCCGTTGAGGAAGGCCTCGTTGCCCATCATCTCCACGACGTCGATCGTGGCCTCGACGCAGCACTCGGCTGCGCACTCCGGATGCAGGTCGGCGTCGTCGATGTCCTCGGGTCGAAGCCCCAGCACGACTTCGCGGTTGATCCAGGCGGCCAGCTTGTCGTGCCCTGGCCAACTCGACGGAAGCGGCAACCGGAACGATTCCCCGCGAACGATCACGCGCCCGGCGGATTCCTCCAGCGAGGCCTGGAAGAAATTCATCGCCGGACTGCCGATGAATCCGGCGACGAACATGTTGTCCGGATGCTTGTAGATGTCGAGCGGCGTTCCGACCTGCTGGACCCGTCCGTCCTTCATCACGACGATCCGGTCGCCCATCGTCATCGCTTCCGTCTGGTCGTGCGTGACAAAGATCATCGTCGTCCGCAGGCGGTTGTGCAACTTCGATAGCTCCGCGCGCATCTGCACGCGGAGCTTCGCATCGAGATTGGAAAGCGGCTCGTCCATGAGGAAGACTTCGGGCTCGCGGACGATGGCGCGGCCCACCGCGACGCGTTGACGCTGTCCGCCGGAAAGCGCTTTGGGCGTGCGCTCCAGCAAATTCTCGACGCCCAGCAAGGACGCGGCGGACCGGACGCGCTGATCGGTCGTCTCGCGCGGCAGGTTTCGCCGCTTGAGCGCGAACGCCATGTTCGCGTAGACCGTCATGTGGGGATAGAGCGCGTAGTTCTGGAACACCATGGCGATGTCCCGATCCTTCGGGGGAACATCGTTGACGAGGCGGTCGCCGATGTAGATCTCTCCATCGGTGACGTCCTCGAGTCCGGCGATCATGCGCAGCGTCGTCGTCTTGCCGCAGCCGGAAGGACCCACCATGACGACGAATTCGCGGTCAGGTATCTCGAGGTTGACGTCGTGCACCACCGCGTTGGCGCCGAAAAGTTTCGATACGCTCTTGAGCGTGACTGCTGCCATGCCGCAATCCTTTTTGGTCAGTCCGTGACGTTCTGTCGCCTATATCGCCGGCCGGGTCACGTGGGACGGTCCTTACCATAACGGCTTGCTCAGATTCTGCGCGAACGAGGTGAACATGATGTTGAAGCTAATGCTGATTCTCTCTTGCTCGCTCACGTTGGCGTCGACGGAGTGCTCCAGATAAGAGGGAAACATCAGAAGTGTGCCGTTCGTCACTCTGACCACGACCTGGTCAGTATTCGCCGACGTAAGTTCCACGACCGGCGGCCGGATAACACGGGTCTGACTTCTAGGGTCATGAAAGTTTATTGTGTCCGAACCCGGATGAATTCGAATGTAATAGACGCCGCTCAGGAAATTGTTCGGGTGGCTATGAGCCTTATGAACAGCACCCTTCGCGAGAACGGTGGCCCAGCATCCAGTGATTTCGAAGGCCTCCTCACCGATTCGCAGGAATCGCAGAATGCTTTTTGCAACGTGACTGACGCAGGAAATGAGTTCCGTGAACTCTTCACGTTCATGTAGAGTTTGTTCGGACTGCCATCCCCGGCCGGATTCGAGCGTCGGTAAATTGCGTCTTAGTCCTTCAAGCGTCGCTAGAACTCTTGCATCTATCGCATTGCGCAGCTCTGCCTTGAGCAAGACTTTCCAAACCAGCGTGGGAAACATCGGAATCGCATCCGTTGCTTCGATCCACGGATCGCTTTCCTTGACCATGGCGACTTTGGGACGATTAATGTGGTTCAGCGGCATCCGGTGTTGGCGAAAAGAGTCTTGGCTATTGCGCCTTCACTGGTGCGGCAGGCACGACCGCCGCTGTGCCTTCGGGGTTGATGTTGAAAACGAGGAACGTGAACGGCTCATCACCGGGGTTTCCCCACTGATGCACGAGAGTGGATGGTTCATAGATAAACGAACCCGACTCCTTCGCTTCGGTCTTGCCTTCGACCGTGATGGCGCCGGCGCCGGCGAGCACGTTGTAGAGCGCCGCCCCCGTGCGATGGTGGGGCGCGTTGGAAGGTGAGTGCACCGGAAACGTGATGCGTGTCAGATTGACGTCATGGGGCCCTGGCTTCAACTCGGGAATCGGTTCCATTGTGCGATATAGCTCCGTCACGAGGGCTGGCGCTGTCGCGGCTGGTCGATCCAGGTCCGCGGCGCGGACGAGAAGAAAGTGAAGGTAGATCGATGTCTCACCTGCACCGGCTTGCAGAGCTGCGCTTCGCCGGGACGCGATGAACAGTCCATCGCCAGCGTTGATCGTCTTGACTTCGTCGCCAAACGAAACCGTCGTCGATCCGGAGATCTGATAAATGATGCCGTCGCCCGCGGAGATGCTGCTGCTCTTCTCGCCTGGCGGAATCGTGACCCGCACCGCCCTGAAATAGATCGGCGCATCCGCCACCGTGGCCAATTTCGCCGTCGCGACCACCGTTCGTCCCGCTGCTTGCGGGGCTGACGTTGTTTGACCAGTCGCGGAGACAGCGAAAATGGCTGCAAGCAGCGCGATAACAGTTGATCCGCGCGACATGATGCAACCCTCAGAAGAATTATTGACGGGATGGCTCATATCCTACGCCCTCGGGCTAAGGCGGCACGTGAAAATAACTTGATCAATTCTGTTTTTGATCTTTAATGAGGCTATGCAGGATGCAGCTGCGCTTCGCCAGATCAAATCCCGATATCGAGCGCTGGCGCCGCTGATGGATGAGCGCATGCGCCGGCAGTGGGCGGCGACGGAAGCGCAGACCTACGGGCGAGGTGGACTGAGCGCGGTGAGCAGCGCGACGGGGATGTCGCGCAATACTATCCGCAAGGGACTCTTCGAGCTGGCGGCGCGCAAGAAAAATCCGCGCGTGCCGGTGGCGACTCGGATCCGCAAGCAAGGCGGCGGGCACAAGCGGCTGACCGAAATGGATCCCGGGCTGGCGCAGGCGCTGGATCGATTGATCGAACCGACCACTCGGGGCGATCCGATGTCGCCGTTGCGCTGGACCTGCAAGAGCATGATGAATCTGGCCCAAGCGCTCACCCGCCACGGGCATCCGGTAGGCGCTTGGACGGTCGGGGCGATGTTGAAGCAGGCCGGCTATAGCTTGCAGAGCAACCGCAAGACCAAGGAAGGCGCTTCGCATCCGGACCGCAATGCGCGGTTCGAATATATCAACGGCTCGGTCGAGCACTTTCAGCAGCGCGGCCAACCGGTGATCTCGGTGGATACCAAGAAAAAGGAGCTCGTCGGCCCGTTTAAGAATGGTGGGCGCGAGTGGCAGCGCAAGGGCGAGCCGGAAGAAGTGGTGATCCACGACTTCGTTGAGAGCAACTGGGCAAGGTCATTCCGCACGGGGTGTTCGACCTCAGTCTGAACGAGGGCTGGGTGAGTGTGGGCATTGATCACGACACGGCGCAGTTCGCGGTACAGGCCATCGCTCGGTGGTGGCAGAAGGTGGGGGCGAAACGCTATCCCCGCGCCCGAGCACTGCTGATCACCGCCGACGGGGGTGGCAGCAATGGCAGCCGCTGTCGCCTGTGGAAGGTGGCGCTGCAAGATCTGGCGACGCGGCTGGGGTTGCCTGTTCATGTGCGCCATCTTCCGCCAGGCACCAGCAAATGGAACAAGATCGAGCATCGCATGTTCAGCCACATCACCGAGAACTGGCGCGCTCGCCCGTTGGTCAGTCACGAGGTCATTGTTAAACCTGATCGCGAACACGAAAACGCGTAGCGGTCTGCGCATTCGCGCCGCGCTGGACGCGGGACAATATCCAACCGGGATCAAGGTAACCGACGCCGAGCTCAATGCGCTCAATCTCAAGCAAGCCGAGTTTCACGGCGATTGGAACTACGCGATCCTCCCCCGGCGCAGAAAATAATGGTCAACTTATTTTCACGCGGCGCCTAAGCTGCTGAAGGTTGCCTCGAAACCTGTTTGTAGCGCCCAGAGGCTCTGAGGTTTACATGATTCAGACCGGTGGTGCCGTCCCTGGAGTGTTGCAGGGAGTGGCCGAGCGGCTGTCCCACTGAATCAGACAAGAGAGACAATACCGTCGCTTGAAAAGGGAGACGAAGAGTTGTCCTTGGGCATCATAATGGCCGCGGGCCACGCCGATGCGGCGGCGATGCGCGAACGTGCATCCTTCCGCTTTGCGTTTGGCCGCGACCGCTGTCTCAACCGGGAGATCACAATGAATAGACGCAGCATCAGTGGGCACGTGGCCGCTCTGGGAGTATTCGCTGTCGTAGCGCTGGCGTCGGGAATCGTGTGGGCGGACGAAAAGCCGTACACGGAAGGGACGATCTGGTATATCAGCATGATCCACGTCAAGCCAGGAATGCTGGACGTGTATATGCGCGACGTCGTGCCTCTTCGAAAAAAGATTAACGAAGAAGCCAAGAAGCAGGGGCTGGTCCTGTCGAGTCACATCCTGTCGGGACTTTCGGCCGGCACAGCCGATTTCGACGTGATGTTCATCGAAGAGTACAAGAACTGGGCCGCGTTCGACGGCATTTCCGCAAAGTACGACGCCATCGCAAACAAGATCGTGGGACCGGAAGACAAGCAGGTCCAGCTCATGACGAAGAGACTGGAAATCCGAGAGATCGTCGGTGAAAAGGTCATGCAGGAGCTGTTACCCAAATAGTGAATCGGATCGTTGCAATGGATTCGCACATCGACGTTCGCCATTGAGGGAGAAGGGCATGAACAATGTAAACAGATTGAGAATCCGTTATCTCTTGGCATGCATGATGGCCGGCGCGCTGGGCTCCGCAAGCTTGGCGAGCGCAGCCGATCCGCCCGACTTCACAATCGACTTCCCGGCCGGATCGGCGTGCGCATTCGAATTGCTCATTGAGGGTTCGGGTGGCAACCAGGTCTACAGGGAGTTCCTGGACAAGAACGACAACGTCATCCGGACGCTCAGTGCAGGCACGGGCTCGGCGCTGACGTTCACCAATCTTGACACTGGTGCCACGTTCTCCTCGAAATCCAACGGCGCGGTGACCCACGTCACCTACAATCCGGACGGTCCTAGCACCTGGGTCACCACGGGACACAACGTCCTCATTCTCTTTCCGACCGACACGCCGCCCGGACCCTCAACGACGCTGTATGTGGGTCGTGTCGTCTTCACCGTCGACACGAGCTTCAACTTCGCCTTGCAACAGCACAGCGGGACGGCGACCGACATCTGCGCGGCCTTGTCCCCATGACCTCGGCACGCTCATGCTCGCGATCGATGATCGCAGCTTCACGGGCCGCCGCCAGTGCACACCTGCGCAAGAACCGGCGCGCAGTGGCGCTCGATCTGCGGGGTCACGGGAAATCGCCGCCGCCGCGAGACAACGACTATGCGATCGACTCGCTCGCCTCCGACATCGCGCGGTTGTGGACAGGCTCGGCCTGAAACGCTTCGTGCTCGTGGGACACAGCATCGGGGCGCCGCGGCGATCGCATATGCCGGCGCGCATCCCGATCGGGTCGCAGGTCTCGTGCTGGCCGGCGCGCCGGGAAAGGTTCCGGCCGAGCAAGCGCAACAGACCATGACCGCGATCGAGGGCGACTACGAAAAGGTCATGAAGCAATACTGGGACAAGCTGCTGTCCGCCGCGAAGCGCGAGGTGCGCGCGCAGAGAGAGCGCGAAATGTGGAGCGTGCCGAAGGAAGCGTCGCTTCGCATCATCCGCGCGATATTCGAGTTCGATCCGCTCCCGGTGTTACGGCGCTATCCCGGGCCGAAGCTCATCCTGTTCACCGCGAGCGGCGACGCGCCCACCGATTTGCAGAATCTGCTGCCCGACGTGCCGCACCAGCGCATCGAGGACACGAGCCACTGGGTGCAGATGGACGAGCCCGACGAATTCAACCAGGTGCTCGACGCGTTTCTTGCGAGCGTGCGCTAGCGCGTTCAAGGAGCCGAGGCGCTTCCATCCGCTGCGTCCACGGGGCGAAAGCGCTCGTGGGCCCGCGCCACCGCAACTCGTCCGCATCGCGGAACAGCGGTGCATCAGTCCGCAGCGTTGCAAGATTCTTGAACAGCAGCGCGAGATCGCGGCGCTCGCCCAGCAACGCGGGCGGAAAGTCTTCGATGGCGCCGAACCGGTTCAACAGCTGTGCCGCCGTGACCGATCCGATCCCCGAAATGCCCGGATATCCGTCCGCCGCGTCGCCGACGAGCGCGAGGAAATCGGGAATCAAGTTGGGCTCGACGCCGAACTTCTCGCGAACGCCCTCCCCGTTGCGGATCTTCTTTGCCTTGCGGTCGACTTGAACCACCCGGTCGCCGCGCACGCACTGCGCGAGATCCTTGTCGGGTGTCCAGATGCAAATCTTCTCCGCGCGCTGATCTTCGGATGC
>Ga0137367_10004488_pt1 | contig 11324 bp, 8 predicted proteins | sample SagtaG_14_FD_104939 | JGI IMG/M metagenome (GOLD analysis project Ga0137367, IMG submission 104939) | Vadose zone soil microbial communities from Sagehorn Ranch, Mendocino, California, USA - Sage1_L_80_16 metaG | ecosystem: Environmental > Terrestrial > Soil > Vadose zone | place: USA... | reverse complement strand
TGAGATCAAGGAATTCCATCTCTTCGAGATTCAATTCAACATTCAGCGCGTCGAGTGCATCATCCAAGTTATTCACTGTCGTCGGGCCGATGAGCGCAATGATAGGAAAGGTGTGCTGTAGGACATATGCGAGCCCTATTTGAGCGACAGTTGCATTTTTGCGAGTTGCCAAAACTTGTGCGCGCCGTAAACGTTCAAAATTCTCTTCCGAGTAGTAGACCTGTGTCACATTTTCATTACTGAATTCATCAGGTTTGAATCTACCGCTCATAAAACCACTAGCCAGCGATGACCATGCGAGCAAAGGAAATTGATGAGTTTTGTGCCATTGACGGGTTACATCGTCAGCAAACAGTGTGCCAGGGAATAACATTTTCTTCGGATGCGCCAGACTCAGGTTTGGACTGGAGATCGCGAATCCATTCAACCCATGCTCTGCTGCATATTGATTGGCCTCAGTGATACGTTCGACCCGCCAGTTCGAGGCTCCCAACGCGCGGATGCGTCCACGCGCCTGTTCTTGATTCAGTGCTTCGATGAGCGGACCAACTGGAACGGCCTCATCATCGCGATGCAAGAGATAGAGATCAATGGTATCAGTCTGCAATCTCTCAAGACTTTCACTGAGATCATCCCGAATCGCTTCTGGCGTGAGGCGTGGCACCCAAGGACTCCCAAATATGTTCTCACGATCAACAGCGGGATGACAGCCTTTTGTAATTAAGATCACGTCATTCCGTCGACCAGATTTCTGGAACCATCTGCCCAAGGTTTTTTCGCTGTCACCAAAACCGTAAATATGCGCTGTATCAATACAATTCCCACCGGAATTAAGAAATCTATCGAGCAATTCCGCGGCGCGGTCGTATGTATTTGGTGTAAACGCGCTTGTTCCAGCTCCCAGTCCGATAACTGAAATAGGCTTTTCGACTTGAGTAATCTTAATGGAGCGCATTATCTCTGATTAGTTCATGATTTTCTGCAAACGGGAATACGCTTCATCCCAATCTGCAGTTTGATTCGGTTCATACACCTCGGGTTCAAACGAGGCGCGCACAACCTCACGCGCGTCTGCCAATGAGCCTAAATGATTCATTCCAATCGCCTGCATCAGGATATTGCCAATCGCGGTCGCTTCCACAGGACTCGTGATGACAGTACGTCCAGTGGAATTTGCAGTCCATTGATTCAACAAGCGATTTTTTGTCCCACCGCCGATGATATGAATGGGATCCAGATGTTTACCTGTTAACTCTTCTAATCGTTCGAGCACAAGACGATATTTCGAGGCAATACTTTCCAATACGACGCGCAAAATCTCGCCTTTTGTTTGCGGCACACCTTGATTGGTATCCGCGCAATATTTTTGGATGCGGAATGGCATATCACCAGGATGTAGAAATTCGGCAAAATCAGGATCAATCAACGACACAAACGGCTCGGACTCAGTCGCGAGCTGGGTCAATGCGTCGAAAGATAATTCCTCACCCTGACGCGCCCACTCGCGGCGACATTCCTGCACCAACCATAAACCCATGATGTTTTTGGAAAGCCGCCATGTACCAAACACGCCACCTTCATTGGTAAAGTTATATTCGAGCGCTCTTTCATTGACAACTGGTTGATTCGCTTCCAGACCCATGATGGACCACGTTCCCGAACTGATCCATGCAAAATCTTGATTCTCTGCTGGAATAGCAACGACTGCAGAACCTGTGTCATGACATGCGGGAAGGAGAATCGGGATGGCGCCTGTACCGATCTCTTCTGCAAGGCTTGGGCGTAGGGTTCCAATTGATGTGCCGGAATCAGTTACCGGCTTGAAAATATGCGAGGGAATGTTGAAAGCCTCAAGAATAGTCGTAGACCAAATCCGTTTATGCGGGTCAAAACATTGGGTTGTGGTCGCATTGGTAAATTCATTGGTAATCTCCCCACTCAGCCAATAGTTAAACAAATCGGGAATGGTCACAAAATTCTTTGCAATATCAAACAACGGCGACTTTTGCAAAACCATTGCCAACAGTTGATAAAGCGTGTTGATTTGCATGAACTGAATTCCCGTATTGTTGAAGATCTCTGCACGTGACATGCACTTGAATGCCTCATCTAACATGCCATCTGTGCGTTCATCGCGATGATGAAATGGGTTGGACAATAAAGCTCCATTTTTATCGAGCAAGGCAAAATCCACGCCCCAAGTATCGAGTCCTATGCTGTCAAGCGAGTTGCCAACTTGTGATGACGATTTTCCTAACCCTTCCTTAATGTCTGACCAAAGACGCAACACATCCCAATGCAAGCCATCATTCAAACGCACAGGGCCATTGACGAAGCGGTGGGTTTCTGTCAATTTGAGACGTCGGCCATCCAATGTACCGATGATGGTTCGACCACTCTCGGCTCCAAGGTCAATGGCAAGGTAATTGTGTGTGACCGCCATGTCTTTATCTTAATCCAAATGAAAATATTCTTCCAATTCGACAAACACTTCATCAGGGCGAGCATTGGAATCTGTAAATGGGGACATAAACTCCTGCCAGCGCGTGTTGACTTCTTTAGCAGCCATCTTTGCTTGCGCCACAGCAAGACCTTCATCGGTTTCAAAATAACCAAAGATCAAGCCGTCTTCATGCATGAATAATGAATAATTATGCCAGCCACTTTCTCGCAAGGCATCCAACATCTCGGGCCAAACGTGCTTATGATGTTCCTTGTATTCCTCGAGACGGTCTTGCCTGACTTTGAATTGGAATCCAACCCGGTTCATGGTATCCTTCTGTGGGGACCTGGCTCCTCTCCGAATGGAGAGGAGCCAGAGCTGGGACATCTATATTTTATCTATGTATATTGTCAACGCTGTAGATGTCATCAATATTGCAGAAGAGTTTCGGGCATCGAACATAGGACCCGATTCTCATCTCCTTCAGTACTCGGGACGTGATGGATTGATCGCTTTCTTCATGTGATCTTTGTTGCATGTTCTGAACGGTCTCATCAAGGCATCACGAAGCCGTTACTTGAACGCATCTACTCCTTCGTCGATGTTATCCTTATTCCATACAGTGGCCGGTCCCATCACGACACGCAAAGCACCTTCCGCATCAGGACGCGTGGCGTCTTTTTCGATGGTGAGGGTTCCCATGTGCCCAGCTTCGAACTGTACGCCTTCCGCAGGCTCGAGGGCGCCCGAGGCGATCAGGTAGGCCGCATAGTAGGTTGTATAACCCAGGTCCTTGAAGTTCCACAAGGCGATCTCGGGCGCGCAGTCGTTCTTGACGAAGGTCACCATCTCGGCTGGCAAACCCAGACCGCTCACCTTCACCGTGTCGCACAGATTGTCGTCCTGCACAACTTTAGCCGCCGCGGCTACGCCCACGGTCGTCGGTGCCATGATCAGCTTCATGTCCGGATACTTATCCAAGAGCGCCTGCGCCTCTTGTGTACTCTTTTCCGTTTCATCATTGCCGTAAACGACATCGAGCAACTCTAGCTTAGAGTACTTGGCATCCTTGAGCACTTCCTTCAGCGATGCAATCCAGGCGTTCTGGTTGGAAGAATCTGGGCCGGCGGAGAGCACAGCAAACTTGCCGCCGTCTGCTCCCAAGATATCCAGCGCCATATCGGCCATCACTTGGCCAAGCGTATCGAAGTCCACCTGAGCGACAAACAACTGCTCACCTTGTGCAGATGGAATGTTCGAATCCCACGTCACGACAGTGACGCCAGCATCGCGGGCGGCTTGTACAGCGGGCCCAACCTGGTCACCGGCATTATTAGAGAGCATGATGGCATCTACGCCCTGCGTGGTCGCGTTGGTGATGATGGGGATTTGGTCGGTCCCGGCGCCGCCGGTGGCTGGCGCCAGGAATTGCAGTTCAGCCGAATTCTGCAATTCTTCGGCGGCCGCCAAAGCGCCTGCATGCGCCAGATCAAACACGGCGTTGCCCAAGAACTTGGGCAGGAATACCATATTCAATTCCTTGCCCGGGGTGGCTTTTATGACTTCCCCTGAGGGAGCCTCCGTGGCTGGTGCCTCAGTAGGTGCCGCTGTTGCCGGAGCTTCCGTTGGAGCCTCTGTCGGAGCCACCGTGGCGGGAGCCTCGGTCGCGGGAGCTTGGGTCGCGGGAGGTGGAGCTGCCGTAGTCGCCGGCGCACATGCCGAGAGCAGCAGCATAAATACGACCGAGAGCATCATTAGTTTTTTAAACATCTTCTTTCTCCTTTTCTCAAGATAGATCTAAGGTTGAATCGTCCGTACATTGTGGCAAGATGAAATTGTGTCTGGGTTATCCTCCTTTCTCTTCTTCTCCAACACGTATCCGCTGAACACGACGTTGGTTCCAGACTTCCCATATCCCGCGTCCGATATTAGGCACCAGGACAGAGAGAATGAGCAGCGCGCCGATCACGCCCGTCTGATTTTCGCCAGGAACATTGAGCAACCCCATCCCATTGCGCAAATTTAGAATGATCAGGATCGATAGTAAAACGCCATACAGCGAACCTGTTCCACCAAAAATGCTGACTCCACCTAGCAATACCATCGTGATGACTTCGAGTTCGGTGCCGATTGCGGTATCTCCTCGTATCGAGCCTAAGCGTGCGGCTAACAACAAGCCTGCAAAGGCAGAAATCAAGCCTGAGACAATGAACAGGATCATTTTGACTCGGCGTACATTCACGCCCGAATAGCGGGCCACCTCGCTATTATTCCCGATGACGAATACATAGCGACCTCCACCTGACCGCTGAAGAATGATCAAAGCGATAATCAGTAAAACAAAGAAGATGATGACAGCCAGCGGGAAGGGCCCGACCATTGGCTTCTGCCCAAGGCGATCAAACCAGTCTGGGAAGTTGCCAACTGAGCGATTCTCTAAAAGCACATGCGCGAGCCCACGAAAGCCAATCAAACCGGAAAGGGTGACGATCAACGATGTCATCTTCCCGTATGCGACCATAAAACCGTTGAACGCTCCCGTAAGTACACCGGTAAAAAGCCCAGCGAAGACACACCAACCGAAAGGCACTCCTTTCTCAAATAGGTATCCCATTACGCAGCCTGCTAATGCCATCACGGAAGCAACTGATAAATCAATCTCGCCGTTGATAATGATGAACGTCATGATCAGCACGATAATGATCTTCTCGATATGTAGTTCAAACAGGTTGATCTGATTTTGGAACTGAAGATAGTGAGGGGTCATGGAGGAATTGAAGATGACAATCGCAATGAGAAGGAGGAGTAATACGCCTTCCCAGCTCTTGAGCCGTTCCAAGCTACGCAGCATGACTTTCCTCCTCTTTGATCACCTTCTCTTCATCTGCCAGATGAACCTCCTGTCCTCGCTCATTCCATAAAGTGCCAAGCCGATTGATGATTACTGCGTCGATGATCGCTGCCACCAAAATCAACAAGCCTAACAGAGCATCCACCCAGAAATCACTGATCACCAACCAGCGGAGCAAACTCTGCTGGAGCAGGTTGATCATTAAGGCTCCCAAGAGTGCCCCGAAGAGCGTGCCTTTCCCACCGTTCGTGCTGACACCACCAACCACGGCCGCGGCAATTGCCTTTAATTCCATTCCACTTGCCGCTGCCGTATTGAGATTGCCATAGCGCACCAAGTACAAAAAACCTGCCAACCCGGCGATTGCGCCACATAATATAAAGGCTGTTAGCACAATTCTCTGTGAAGGCAGACCACCAATTCGAGCCGCATCCGGGTTCGAGCCAATCGCATATAACCTGCGACCGAACCGCAGATAAGAGGTCACAAATTGAAAAATGATGAACATCAACAATGCACCCACAACCACCGGTCGGACACTGAACCCACCGATGGAAAAGAGTTGCATACTGCCAAGCTGAGTGACCCATCCTGGCAGATCGTTAATCACAACCATCTTATTGCCCGGATAAGCCACCAAGGTTGCACGGTAAATGGCTAACGTACCCAGCGTGACAATAATGGATGGGACTCGACCATACGATACCAACAAGCCATTGATCAAGCCTAGGCATGCACCCGCGCCAATTGCTAACAACATGGCCAGGACCGGATTTAAATCGGGAAAAGCAGTCAGTTGTTTTCCAATAAAAAATGCTGTCAAGCCCACAATCGAGCCAACCGATAAATCATAGTTGCGAGTCAATAAGACGAGTGTCTCTCCCAGAGCAACGACCGCAATAATTGCGACATCGCTGGTGACCCGGTTCAAGATACGGGGACTAAAGTAACCTTCGATCTGAGAACCAAAAAACAGAAGGACGAGGGCAATCAGCACGATCAGACTCAACTCACGAAGTTGCTCCGGACGAACGTAGCGTTTGAACCGCTCCATTAGGCAGCCTCCATTGCGTCGTTATTTTGTCCCATGGCAGCCGCCAAAATGGTTTCCTGCGTGGCTTCCCTGCGGCTGAAGATACCCATCTGCCTGCCCTCACGCATGACCAGAATACGATCACTCATTGCCAGAATCTCAGGCATATCTGATGAAATCAGAATCAGACCTAATCCTTGATCGGCAAGTTCACTGATGATGTGATGGACTTCAGCTTTTGCACCCACATCGATCCCGCGTGTTGGCTCATCCAGGATGAGGATTCGAGGGTGTGTATTCAGCCATTTGCTCAACATCACCTTTTGCTGATTACCCCCAGAGAGCATGGCCACGGGATGTCGAATCGAAGGTGTGCGTATGGAGAGACGTTGCCGATAATGTTCCGCAGTAGCTTCCTCACTACGCCTTTGGATAAGACCAAAACGAGAGAGGTATTGATGTAACACCGGCAGGGAAATATTGCTTGTCATCGACATTGGCATCGTCAAACCAATCTGACGTCGGTCTTCACTCACATAGGCAATTCCCAGACCTAGTGCTTGTTCCGGGGAACGGATTTTTTCTGATTTGCCATTGAGAATGATCTCTCCAGAATCAGCAGGTTCTACGCCGAACAATGCCAGACCCACATCGGTACGCCGCGATCCAACCAACCCTGCAAAACCCAACACCTCGCCGCTATGCACTTCAAAGCTAATATCAGAAAATGCGTTTTGCTTGTTCAAGCTTCGCACAGATATTAAGAGTTCGCCACGCTTCCCATCCCTTTTGGCAAAAAATTCTTCGACCTTGCGCCCAACCATGTCTCGGATAACTCGTTCACGGGTCACCTCTTTGCGCGGCAATGTTGATATCCACTTGCCATCGCGAAATATGGTCACGCGGTCTGCAATTTGGAATACATCCTCCATCCGATGGCTGATAAAAAGGATCGAGACACCTTGATTGCGGAGTGAACGTGTTAATTTAAACAACCGCTCCACTTCATGGGCCGAGAGGGAAGCAGTCGGCTCATCCATAATGAGTACTTGTACGTTGAGCGAAATGGCTTTTGCAATTTCGATCGTCTGCTGCGCGGCAAGCGTCAAACCGCGCGCAGGTCGACGCACATCGAGTCTCACATCTAACTTGGTAAGAATTTTTTCAGCCTCCTCGTACATTTTGCGCCAATTCACAATCACCCCTTGAGAGCGATGCGAAATAAAAATATTTTCCGCTACATTCAAATCGGGATAGATCGTTGGCTCCTGATAGATTGCAGCAATTCCATATGCTTGGGCATCCACTGAACTAGTTACTCGAATGGGTTTGCCATCTAAGAGGATTTCTCCATCATCGGGATGATAGACCCCAGTCATGATTTTGATGAGGGTTGATTTCCCAGCGCCGTTCTCCCCCAAGAGGGCCTGAACTTCACCAGGATAAAGATCAAGCGACACATCGTCGAGCGCTTGAGTCGTATCAAAGCGCTTGGAAATATGTCGCAGCTGAAGAACCGGTACTTTCACTTCAGCACTCACGAAAAACGACCTCCTCTATTCAGGCTGGAATCAAATTTTCGCTACATACCGTAAACAAGATATTTGCCAACTGCAGGCGAGTTTTCCATTCATCGGTCATGTTGGAATCTGTAAACAAATGGGCAATTTGCTGTGGACGGGCAAAGGGTGTTAGGTCCTCTTTGCCAAACTTAGAGGAATCAACCAAGGCATACAAAATTTGCGCGGATTCGATGACCTTCCGCTTTAATTGCGCCTCCGCTAAATGAACTTCCGTCATCCCCCGTTCCAGACTAAAACCACTGCAAGAAAGAAAAGCCTTCTGAATATGTAGTTCCTCAATGATATGTTCGCTCAACAATCCCGTGACAGATGAAGATTCATTATTAACGATCCCACCAATCAATATGACCGTGTTGGTGGTATTTTGAGCCAGCTCGCGTGCCACCTCGAAACCGTTGGTCATTACTCGCAAGTGTCGCCGTTCAGATAGTGCTTTTGCAAGGTAATAAGCTGTGCTGCTGGCATCCAGCAAAATGGAGTCACTATCATTAACCAAAACAGCCGCCGCACTTGCAATCGCAAGTTTGGCAGCTGCATTTTGTTGATAACGTCTCACAAAGGAATTATTTTGAAATTGGTCTCGCTGGCTTAACACGGCTCCCCCATGCACTCGCATCAACAATCCCTGTTCTCCAAGAGCGTTGAGGTCATTCCGAACGGTACCCTCCGAGACGTCCAAAGCTGTCGCCAGTTCCGGAACGCGCAAACCTGGCTGTCTTCGTAATATATCTAATAAAGATTGGCGTCGTTCGTAAGTAGTCACGGGCGATCCTTGTTGAATTTTGTTGATTTTTGTTGAATTCGGTAAATGCATAGTATCAAATTTGATGTTTTTTGTCAATATTATTCTTCGTAAAGAGATAACCTTAATTGCGATTAATCAAAAAGCGAGACTCTGGAAATTGACCACTACATTCAAAAATTACTAAACTACAGGTCAATCAAAGCTCGATTGACTGTGGTCCGGGCAGTAGATCTAAGGATTTTCCGGCAAAGCGGAACGTTCCTGTCATTCCAACAGGCAGGGTTATATTTCCGTGCACATGACCGTTTTCAAAATATAGATTCGCTTCGATCTGCCCACGCGGGTGGACCATCTCGCCACATAATCTCGTCAGGTGACCTGGCATGGGCGCGATGTCGACGCTGTCAAAACCGAACGAGGCAGGACGAATACCTAGCAGACTGGCAAAATAGTGATACAGTGGGTGCGCGCCCCAACCGTGACAATCAGATCGGGTGGGTTCTGGTTGTTCCGGAGTCGTCTTAAAACCTTGCACGGACAGATCGAACCACAACCCCATCCGTGAAAAGAAAGCCCCAGGCTGTTCCAGAATGCGGAAGGTTTCAAAAAGATAGTGGTTGAAATATATCGTGGTACGCGTCAGGGAAGCATCATTCAGGAGGTTTTGAGCCACCGGGATATGCTGTCCATCTTTAAGTGCACCTGAGAGTAATGCCAGGCACTGTGTGTGCTCAGAGAAGTGCTTGTGTGCCAAGTCATCAGCGAACAATCCGCGTCGCTCCTCCCAGAAGGCATCACGGATTGCGGCAGCAACTGTCTCACGCCAAAATTGCCAGCGCTGTGCCAAGAAACGATCACCCGCCCAATCCTCCAGGCTGGCGGCCAATCCCAATGTGTAAACCAAGTGCCAGTTGAGCAATCCGCTGCAATTGTTAAAGCCATCGGGAGGCACGCCCAGCGGCCAATCCGCAATCCAATCTGAAAAGTTCCAGCCATCCGGCGCCTTCAGCAAGTTGTTGGATTGCAGATGCGCTAGAAAAGCATCCAAGATCGCACGCATGCCAGGCAACAATCCTGCGATAAACGGCCGATCACCACGCCATAAAGCATAGTCATAGACCATGCCAATCCACCAAAGCGAAAACGGCGGGATAACCTGTAGATTACGGCTTGGATAACGCGCCTGAGTCAAACCATCTGGTAAGCGTGATAATCCAAATAATCTGATTGCCTTGCGGGGCAGACGGTCGTCAGTACTGATCACATAGGTGGTCAGTGCCTCCAGTCGCGAGTCGCCAACGTACATCAATTGTTCATAGTAGGGGCAGTCCATAAAGGTCTCATGAGCACACATCTGCAGTCCACGCAGTGCCACAGGAATGACTGAGTCAAGACGCTCATCACTACTGATGAAGCGACTCTGCATCTCCAGGGGGTAGCGTGTCTCCAGCAGATGAAACGCATCAATCGTTAGGGGTTCGCCACCAGTTTCAATCAGCAGTTCGACAAAGCGCCCGGCCCGCCACCATAGCGGTTCAAAATGCCGCTGCGCGCCGCCATCTGCCTGAATGATGTCGCGGCATAGGGCAATAAACGTCCGTCCTTCGACTTCATCGCGCCGCCCCTTGCTCTGACTCGAATGATCAATATACAGTGCCTCAGCCCAACCGATCGTTAATTGGCTACTTTGGCCACCTGACAACTCAAACTGAGGATAAGCACAGACATAATCATCCAAATCTATAATCACTTGACGACATGTGTGAGGCGGTACAACGAGCGGTGCAGCCCCATCGATCAGGGCTTGCCATATGGCTTCTTCTGTCTCGAGACTGGCGCCTGCGACAACGGGGACCTTCTCAACATCGCTCCAGGTTCCCTCGGAAACATGACGTACCCGTCCACCAAATCTTTGGACAGCCAGCTGGGCAGGTAAGGTGGAGGGATAGAGCAGATGCACCGCCTGAAGCCCAAACGGCGCAAGAACATCCTCGTGCCTCGCTATGGTTGCCTCCCAGCCATCTCCTTCTCCCTTTTCGATCCCCCAAGGATAAGTTCCGCCGTCCGTAGTCTGAATCGGTTCTACGAACCAAGCCGGGTTTATCGATGAGAATTTTGGCAAACTGAAAGTAACTCCGTTTACTTGCTTAGTTTCCCAAGCAGCGGATCTTGTAGACACCATGTCTCCAAAGGCACCCCCGGCTTCCAGTAAAAAGCCCGGCCTCAATCCAATCTGTGCTTGTGGACCGATATCGCCCAACCGCCAGACAATCGCCACCAAGGTATGCTGTCCAACTGACAAATCTAGATCATAGGATTCGTAGAACCAGGCTCGGTCTGATCCTCGCTCCGGTCCGCGTCCTTCCAACTGTCCATCTACATATAACTGATAGCGTTCATCGGCGCTGACGTGGATACGAATCAAAGCCGCCTGTGGCAGGTGAAAACGCAGTCTATATGCTGTCACCTCAGGAGGAAGTACCACGCGGCGCGGGGTTAGCCAGGCCGGGCGTGTATGGAACGACTCTTCAAAATTGTCGGGAACGGCGTTGGTTGGTGCCAGAGGGTTATCACTCAAGAGTACTTTCATATCCATTTTCCTAACTGCAATCTAGTTGTTGAATGCTCCCGCCTTCTATGCTCATCCATAAGCACCACACAAGCACATG
>Ga0137367_10004472_pt1 | contig 11339 bp, 9 predicted proteins | sample SagtaG_14_FD_104939 | JGI IMG/M metagenome (GOLD analysis project Ga0137367, IMG submission 104939) | Vadose zone soil microbial communities from Sagehorn Ranch, Mendocino, California, USA - Sage1_L_80_16 metaG | ecosystem: Environmental > Terrestrial > Soil > Vadose zone | place: USA... | reverse complement strand
GTCGACCGGGACGCCGAGCCGCGCCGCGACCACCTGTGCGAACGTCGTCTCGTGCCCTTGTCCGTGCGAATGCGATCCAGTGAACACCGTGACGCTGCCGGTCGGATTGACGCGCACCTCGCCCGCTTCGAACAAGCCTGCTCGCGCGCCGAGCGCGCCCGCGATGTTCGACGGCGCGAGTCCGCACGCCTCGATGTACGACGCGTACCCGATGCCGCGCAGCTTGCCGCGCTTCGTCGATTCCGCCTTGCGCGCTGCGTAACCGGCGACGTCGGCGAGCTTGATCGCGCCGTCGAGTGTCTTGTCGTAGTCGCCGGTGTCGTAGTTGAGCGCGACCGGCGTCTGGTACGGAAACGCGCGGATGAAGTTGCGCCGGCGGATTTCGTCCTGCGCGATACCCGTTTCGACCGCGGCCTGATGCACGATGCGCTCGACGACAAAGGTCGCCTCGGGCCGTCCGGCACCGCGATACGCATCGACGGGCGCCGTGTTGGTGAACGCCGCGGTCACCTCGCAGAAGATTGCCGGCGTCGTGTACTGGCCGGCGAGCAGCGTCGCGTACAGGATCGTCGGGATGCAGGAGGCGAACGTCGACAAATACGCGCCCATGTTCGCGAGCGTGTCCACCTTGAGTGCGAGGAACTTGCCGTCGGCATCCAGTGCCAACTCGGCGTGCGTGATGTGGTCGCGCCCGTGCGCGTCGGCGAGGAACGCTTCGCTACGCTCGGCGGCCCACTTGATCGGGCGGTTGACGCGCTTCGCCGCCCACACCATCGCCGTCTCTTCGGGATACAGATAGATCTTCGAGCCGAAGCCGCCGCCGACGTCGGGCGCGATCACACGCACCTTGTGCTCGGGCAGTCCCAGCACGAACGCGGTCATCAGCAGCCGCTCGACGTGCGGGTTCTGGCTCGCCACGTAGAGCGTGTAGCTGTCGTCGGCGCGGCTGTACGACGCGACGGCCGCGCGCGGCTCGATCGCATTCGGGATGAGCCGGTTGTTGACGATGTCGAGCTTCGTCACGTGTGCAGCTTTCGCGAACGCGGCGTCGACCGCCGCCTTGTCGCCGAGCGCCCACGTGTAGCACGTGTTGCCGGGCGCCGCGTCATCGTGGACCAGCGGCGCGCCCGGCTTCAACGCATCGCCGACGTTGACGACCGACGGCAGCACGTCGTAATCGACGTCGATCAGCTCGGCGGCGTCCTTCGCCTGATTCGGCGTCTCGGCGATCACCAGCGCGACCGGGTCGCCGACGTAGCGGACCTTGCCCTGCGCGAGCACCGGATGCGGCGGCTCCTTCATCGGCGTTCCGTCGCTGCCGGTGATGAGCCAGCCACACGGCAGGCCGTTGACGCCTTGCAGATCGCTCGCGGTGAACACCGCGACGACGCCGGGCGCCGCTTTCGCGCGCGCCGTATCGATGCTGGCGATCTTCGCGTGCGCGTGCGGCGAGCGCAGGAAGAACGCGTGCGTGTGGTTCGCGGGATTGACGTCGTCGGTGAACTGGCCCGCACCCGTCAGGAACCGATAATCCTCCTTGCGGCGCACCGATTGCCCGATCGGTCCCCCAAGGCTCGTTTGCTCGTTTGCGCCCATGGCGCTCTCCTCACTTGCTCATCGCGGCGGCGCCTTCGCGCACCGCCTTGACGATGTTCTGATAGCCGGTGCAGCGGCACAGATTGCCTTGCAGCTCCTCGCGGATCGTCTGTTCGGATGCATTCGGGTGCCGCTCGGCGAGGTCGATCGCGCTCATCACCATGCCGGGCGTGCAGAAGCCGCACTGCAAGCCGTGGCACTCCTTGAACGCCGCCTGCATCGGATGAAGTGTGCCGTCTGCGGCGGCGAGGCCTTCGATCGTGACGACGGCAGCACCTTGCGCCTGCAGCGCGAGGATCGTGCACGCCTTGATCGCACGGCCGTTGAAGTGCACGGTGCACGCGCCGCACTGGCCCGTGTCGCAGCCGACATGCGTGCCGGTCAGCGCAAGGTCGTTGCGCAGGAAATCGACGAGCAGCGTGCGCGGATCGATGTCCGCGGCGACCGTCTTGCCGTTGACGGTCAACGATACGGGAACGGCCATGGTAGGCACCTCGGATGTAATGAGCGAAGCGGACGCGCGCGATTGCGCGGCGCGGATCGGGGATATTAGCCCCGCGCCGTGGCGATGAAAAGACTTTCGTCTATTGCAAGTTCGCGACGTAGTTCGCGAGGTTGTCGATGTCCTGGTCGGACAGCGTCGCCGCGATGCTCGTCATGTTGCCGGCGTCGTTCGTCCGCGTCTTCGCCTTGAAGTCCTTCAGCTGCTTGACGACGTAGGCGTAATGCTGGCCGGCGACGCGCGGGATCTCGTTCTGGCCTGAAAAGCCGCCGAGATGGCACATCGGACACAGGACCTCGTCGGATTTCTTCTGTCCGGCGGCGACCCTCGCCGGATCGGCCTTGAAGCCGTTTGGCGCCGGCCGCTGCGCGGCGTACCAGTTGCCGAGCTCGATCATCTCGTCGCGCGTGAGGTCGGCGGCCATCGGCGACATCTGCGCATCCTTGCGGCGGCCTTCCTTGAAGTCGCGCAGCTGGACATAGATGTAGCGCCATGTCTGGCCGGCGAGGATCGGGTATTGCGGGTCGGTCGAGTTGCCGTTCGGTCCGTGACACGCGGTGCAGACCTGGACCTTGGCGGGCGGCGTCGTCGGGGCCGCCTGCTGGCTGCCGGCGGGAACTGCAACGACGCCTAGCGCGGCGACCGCGGTCAGCACGAGCGCGCGATGCATGGGAGCTCCGCAACAAAACGGCCACGCCGCTCGCGGCGTGGCCGTCGACGATCGGAAACGATTACGGCAGCGTGAAGACGACGAGGCTGTTGCCGCGCTTGAAGTCGAGCTGCGTGTTGCCGCCGGCCGCAACGGCGATGTACTGCTTGCCGTTGACCATGTATGAAACGGCCGGCGAGTTGACGCCCGCGCCCGCATTGTATTTCCACAGCTCCTTGCCGGTCCGCGCGTCGAATGCCTTGAACCAGCCATTGCCCTCGCCGTTGAACACGAGGTCGCCGGCGGTGGCGAGCACGCCGCCGATCAGCGGCTGTGGCGTCTTCACGCCCCACGCGATCTTGCCGGTGTCGAGGTTCACCGCGACGAGCCGGCCCCACTGCTCCTCGCTCGGAATCGTTTTGAACGCGCCGCCGAGCCACAGTTTCCCGCCGGGATACGGCGTCTCCTCGACGTGGTAAGTCATCGGCTGATGCAGATTGGCCGCGTACGCCATCCGCGTCTTCGGATTGATCGCCATCGGCGACCATTCGACGCCGCCGTTCGCGCCCGGCAGCATCCGTGCGCCTTCCTTCGTCGGCAGCACCCACATGTTTTCCTGCGGGATCATCGCTTCCGAAAAACGGATCAGCTTGCCGGTGTTGCGCTCGTGCACGTACACGTGGCCGGTCTTGCCGCCGTGAATGACGACGTCGACCATCTTGCCGGCGCTGTCCTTCGCCTGCGTGAGAATCGGCGGGCTCACCGCATCGAGATCCCACACGTCATGCGCGACGTACTGGAAGTGCCACTTGTACGTACCCTTGTCGAGATCGATCGCGACCAGCGAGTCGGTGTACAGGTTGTCGCCCGGACGAATCGCGCCATAGAGATCGGGCGACGGATTGCCGACGACGAAGAACAGCGTCTTCGTCTTCTTGTCGACCGCCGGCGTCATCCAAACGCCGCCGCCGAGCGTCTGGTAGAACGACGCGTCCTTCGCGAGCGCCGCCTTCTCGGCGTCGATGTTGCGATGCATGTCGCGGCCGGTCGCATCCTTCGGATTCCACACGCCTTCATGGCCCTTTTCCGGGATCGTGTAGAACGTCCACAGCAGCTTGCCGTCCTTCGCATCGAACGCCTTGACGAAGCCGCGGATGCCGTACTCGCCGCCGTTGGTGCCGATGATCACCTTGCCGTCGACGACTGCAGGCGCCATCGTTTCCGAATAGCCTTTTTCCGGATCGGCGATCTGCGTCTCCCACAGCAGCTTGCCGGTCTTCGCGTCGAGTGCGACGAGCTTCGCGTCGAGCGTGCCCATGAACATGCGGTCGTTCTCGATCGCGACACCGCGGTTGTTCGGGCCGCAGCAGAACGTCGTGATCGGCCCCATCTTGTGCTTGTAGTGCCAGAACTCCTCGCCGGTCGCCGCGTCGACCGCGTAGACGTGGTTGTACGACGTCGTGAGGAACATCACGCCGTTGATGACGATCGGCGCGGTCTCCATCGACTCGAGCACCGCAGTCTGGAACGTGAACGCCGGCTTGAGCTTCGCGACGTTCCCCGTGTTGATCTGGTTGCCCGCGTAATAGCGCGCGTTGTCGTAGCTGCCGTTCGAGTGCAGCCAGTCCTTGGCGTTGCTGGCAGCGCCGTCGAGCATCGCGGCGGTAACCGCCGGCAGATTCGACGACATCGGCTTGGTCGTCGTCGTGGCCGTGCCGGTTTCCTGTGCCAGCACCGTGCCGCCCGTCCATAGCGCGGCGACCGCGAGCGCGACCGTGAGCTTGGTTCGCTGGTGCATACGTGTCCCCCTTCTGGGTTGTTCGACGAAACTTCGAGCGATCGCGCTTCGCACGCGCACACATCGCCGCGTCGCGCATCGTGCGTTATAGTCCTTCCGGTTTTCGTTTGCAATTTAGCGCCGAATGGTGCGCTGCAATATGCGTTCAGCCAGAAAAAACTTCCAATCGCTCATGTGGGTTGCTGCATGCTCGGCCTTCGTCGTCACCACCGCCGCGCAGGACCTCGGGCCGAACGCGCGGCTGCTCTCGGCAGCACGATCGAGCGATCCGGCCGCCGTCCAGCGCGCGCTCGCCGAAGGCGCGGCGATCGACTCGCGCAATCGCCTCGGAGAGACCGCGCTCGTCGTCGCGCTCAAACGCGACCGCGCGGAGATCGCCCGAACGCTGATCGAGGCCGGCGCCGATGTGAACCAGCCGGCGCTGAACGGCGTGACGCCGCTGATGGCCGCCGCGTTCGGCGGGCACGTCGAGATCGCGTCCATGCTGATCGAGCGCGGCGCGCACGTCGACGCGGTCGACCGCCTGTCGAAGAACGCGATGACGTACGCCGCGGGGGAAGGCCGCACCGACGTCGTCCGCGTGTTGCTTGCGCGTGGCGTCGATCCCAACCGCGTCTACGCGAACGACTTGACCGCGCTGATGTGGGCGGCGGGCTACGGCAGGGCGACGACCGTCAAGGTGCTGCTCGAAGCGGGCGCGCGCGCCGATCTTCGCGACAACCGCGGCAAGACAGCGCTCGACATCGCGCGCGAGCAGAAGCACGACGAGATCGTGCGGCTGCTCGAGACCGCGACCAAAAGCTAGCCGCTTCGCGCGGCTTCCTCGATGCTCCCCGCCACCGACGCCGCGGTCGCCGACTGCGCGCGTGACCGTCGCCGCCACCCCATCCGCGCCAGTACCCCGTTGCGGTCGACAAAGGTGTGCTTCACGGTGCCGGCGACGTGCAGCGCGACGGCCACGAGCAGCACCCATGACGTCGCGAGATGGACGGTGCTGGCGAGCTCCTTCAGCGCAGGCTCATTGCCCGTCCACGACGGCAGGACGATGCCGAAGAATTTGACGGGGTAGCCGCTCCACGCCGAGCCGAGATAGCCGCCGATGCACAGCACGAACAGCGCCACGTACATCACGCGGTGATTCGTGTGTGCGAGCCGCGCCTGCCACGCCGGCATTGGCGGCAAGGGCGGTGGGCGATGCACGATGCGCCAGGCGAGCCGTACGACCATCAGCACGAGGACCATGAGCCCGATTGACTTGTGCAGATTGAACGCGCCGGCGCGAAGGCCCGGCGGCTGCTTGGGAATTTCCTGCATCCACCAGCCCCACGCGAACACCGCGATGACGATCGCCGCGATGAGCCAGTGAAGCACGATCGCCGTGCGCGTGTAACGGTCAGAAGACGGCATTGAACGAAATCCCCGCATTCCAGTTGCGCCCGGGCGCCGGCTCGAAATAACGACCGCTGGTGTCGCCGACGATCACCGAACCGGCGTACTTGCGATCGGCAACGTTGTTCACCCGCGCATAGACGCTCATCCTGATGTCGGCGGGAAACGCCGCCGACCGCGTACCGATCGCGAGTGTGTACATCGCGCGCAGATTGCCGATCGTATATGCAGGTGCGGCGTCGCTGTTGCGCTCGTTCACATAGATCCTGCCTTCGTGCTGGAGTTCGGCGCCGACGGCGAGCCCGGGCAACGCGGGCGGCGCGTACGCAATTTCCGCGTAGGCGCTCGTCGACGGGACGCCGGGCAGCTTCGCGCCGGCCGGGACGGTGACCGGCGGCGCGCCGCTGGCGAACGCGTCGGCGAACTCGGCCGAAAGCCACGTCAGCGCGACGTGCGACGTCCATCCCGCGCCGTAATCGCCGTCCCATGCGAGCTCGGCGCCGTGCCGCTTCGTGCGGCCGGCGTTCTTGAATGTCGTGCGTCCGCCGGTGGCCGCGTCGATCACGATCTCGTCGTTCGTCCGCGTGACGAAGGCGGCGATGTTGATGCGATGCGCCCGCGCGACGAGCATCTTCACGCCGAGCTCGAACGCACGGCTCGTCGCAGCGTCGAGCGCGAGATTCAGGCCCGAGCCGTTCGGGCGGTACGCGAGCTCGGCGAACGTCGGCGTCTCGAATCCTTCGCCATAGCTCGCGTAGACGTTGACGTTGTCGCTCGCATGGAACATGAGCGCCGCAACCGGCGTCGTGCGGCTGAAATCGCGCGATCCGCTGTCGTCCGGGTTCTGCGGCGCGATGTAATGGTCGGCCGAGCTGAAATGCACGTCGTTCGCGCGCACGCCGACGGTCAATCCCCATCGAGGCAGGAACTCCCATTGCGCCTGCGCATAGCCGGAGAGCGCGGTGACGACGTCGTCCTCGTCACGCCGAAGCGCGCCGAGATCGCCGTTGTTGTTGACGAAGCCGCGGCGGCGCTCGTCCTGCCGATCCCACGCGCCGCCGATGGTGAACGTCAGCGGCCGATCGGCGAGCGTGCCCTTCCACACTGCGCGCAAGTCGACGCCGCCGAAAGCGCGATCGAGGTCGGTCACGCCGCCCGACGACATCGCTAATGCGCCTTGCAACGCAAGATATTGCCGCACGAGGCGATGGCCGTCGTATGCGGTCGCGCGCAGCGTCGTCTCGCCGTTCAGGCGGTGCTCGATCGCGGCTCCCCCCTGCAGCTGATGGATCGTCTTGCGCGTATTGAACTGCGTCGCCACAGCATCGGCCTGGCGCGGATCGGCTTCCCATTGCGCACGCGTGAGCCCGAGCGGGTCCTGCGTGTCCGGCTGCGTCTGCTGCGAGCCGACGAGCGTGATCCGCGTCCCGCTTGCGAGCTCGAAGGTCGCCTTCGCGTTGATCAGATCGCGCAGTGCTGCCGAATGGTCCCGGTAGCCGTCGGTCTCGAAGCGGCTCGCCGCGGCGATGTAGCGTCCCACGCCGGCGCTGCCGGAAAGCTTCACACCCGCGGTCCACATGTCGTAACTGCCCGCCGACGCCACGACCTCCGCCTGCGGCCGCTCGGTCCCCTCTTCGGTGAACACCGCGATCACGCCGCCGGACGCATTGCCGTAGAGCGCCGAGAAAGGCCCGCGCAACACTTCGATGCGTCGCGCCGAAAGCAGGCTGAAGCTTCCCGTCTGGCCCTGCCCGTCGGGCATCGTCGCCGGGATGTCGTCCTGGTACAGCCGAACACCGCGCACGCCGAACGTCGAGCGCGCGCCGAATCCGCGCGAGCTGATCTGCAAATCCTGCGCATAGTTCTGCCGGTTGTGCGCAACGACGCCGGGCACGCGAACGAGCGTCTCGGAAAGATTGACGAGCGGCTGCGCGTTGCGGATCGTCGCCGCATCGATCACGTCCACCGACGCCGGGACGTCGAACGCTCGCGATTCGGATCGCGTCGCGGTGACCACGACAGGGTCGAGCTCGACGGGCTGTGCGCACGCGGATCCGGCCGCAAGCGCCGCCACGACGCCGGCTGCCCGCGCGACCGATTGTCGCGAGCGCACGAAGGCAAAGCTCGATCGATGCGGCAAGGCGGGCTCCGGCGCGCGACACGAACGCGCGTCGTGTAGCATAAAGGAAAGCACGTGCGGCCCGCAAAATGTTCGCGGTCGCGCAGGCTATGGGCGAATCGGAGGGACAAGTGAAGTCGGCTGTCTGGATGCTGGTTGCAGCGATGGCGCTGGCGGTCTCCGCTCTCGCGGCCGCCGCGCCAATGGCGTACGTGCCGAACGAAGGCTCGGCGACGATATCGGTGATCGATACATCGACCGACCAGGTGACGGCGACGCTGCGCGTCGGCCAGAAGCCGCGCGGGATCGCAGTCGGCGGCGATCGGCTCTACGTGAGCGACCAGACGGCCAACGCGCTCGTCGTTTATGACCTCGCGCAACAAAAGGAAGTCGCCAAGGTCGATCTCGGTCAATCGCCCGAGGCGATCTACTTGTCGCCCGACGGCAAGTGGCTGTCCGCGGCGATCGAGGAGAACGATCAGGTGCTGATCGTCGACACTGCCACATTCGCGATCGTGAAGCGCATCAAAATGAAGGGCAAGAATCCCGAGCACGCAGTCTGGAGCCCGGACGGCAAGTGGCTCTACGCGAGCGCGGAAGAAGCCGATTCGGTCGACGTGATCGATGTCGGCGCCGGTCAGGTCGTGAAATCGGTGAAGGTCGGCGACCGGCCGCGCGGCATCGGATTCCTGCCCGACGGCAGCCGCGCGTACGTCGCTGCCGAGAATGCGGACACGGTCAACGTGTTCGATGTCGCGAAGCACGATGTGATTGCGCGCATCAAAGCCGGCGCGCGCTCGAACGGCGTGGTCGTGCATCCGGACGGCAAGCGCGTATTCGTCACCTCCGGCGGCGAAGGCAGCGTGCAGGTGATCGACACCGCGACGAACACGATCGTCGCCAAAGTGGCGGTCGGCCGCAGGCCGTGGAACATGGCACTCACACCCGACGGCAAGAAGCTCTACGTCGCGTGCGGCCGCTCGAACACGGTGGCCGTCGTCGACACGGATACGTACAAGAAAGTGGCCGACGTCGCCGTCGGCGAGCTGCCCTGGGGCGTCGCGATACGGTGATGACCCACTCCGTCGTCGCGGCCGACCTCGCATCGCCCGAGGCGTTCCGCGCACCCGGCACACCGATCGGCGCCTGGATCGGGCTTCGCTACCGTTTCGACGCCTCGACGTGAAGGTCGACATGGACGAATCCGTTTTGCGCGATCGCCGTCGGTTGCTGCGATCGATCGCAGGCGGCGCACTCGTTGCGGCGCTGCCGCGCACGCTCGGTGCGAACCATCCCGCGAGTCGCGCCGAGGCCGCCGACTTGTGCGTGACACCCGCGCGCTTCGACCAGCCGCTCGCAGTGCCCGGCGCATCCGGGTTGCTCGGTTATCTGCCGATCGGACGCAACGCCATCGAGCTCGCCGCTCGCGCGCGCGACGCCACCGGCGCACTCGCGTTCCACGCGTCGGTCGGCAATCGAACGTGGCTCAATCCGACGTTGGTCGCGCGCACCGGCGACGATCTGCGGATCACGCTCGCCAACGCGCTCGCCGAGCCGACGGTCGTCCATTGGCACGGGCTCACCGTCGACACACGCAATGACGGCAACGGTGAGACGCTGATCGCGTCCGGCGCATCGTTCGACTACCGTTTCCAGCTGCGCAACCGCGGCGGGCTCTATTGGTATCACCCGCATCCGCATGGCGCCACCGCGAGCCAGGCCTATCGTGGTTTGATCGGTCTGTTGCAGATCGACGATGCGGACGACGACGCGCTTCGCCGTGCGCTCGCGCTCGAGCCGGGCGTGACCGAAATTCCGCTCGTGCTGCACGACCGGCGCAGCGCGTCGGCGTCGCGCTACGCACCGAGCGCCGACGACCTCGTGCACGGCTGGTACGGCGACGAGCCGCTCGTCAACTTCACCGCGCGGCCGTATCTCGACGTCGCGCCTCGCCGCTACCGGTTTCGCATCGTCAATGCTGCGAACGCGCGCATCTACCGCATCGGCCTTCGCCGTGATGACGGGTCCGCGATGCCGTTCGACCTGATCGGAACCGACGGCGGGCTGCTCGAGCGCTCCATGCGCGTGACGAGCGTTTTCGTCGCACCGGCGGAGCGCATCGACGTGCTGGTCGATTTCGCGGGAATCGCAGCGGGCGGATTCGTACTGCTCGAAAGCGGCGCATTCGACCCGATGCATGCGGAAATTACCGTGGCCGTGACGCCGCAAACACAGGCGATGCCCGGTCATCCGGCGGCCGAAGCGGCGTCCGAGCACGTGCATCGCCATGACGGTGGTGTGTTCGCGATGCTGCAGTTTCGCATCGAGCGAAGCGGCAACGGTGGCCCGCCGCTGCCGGCGCGACTGTCGACGTTCGCGCCGCTGCCGCAGCCGGACGCCGACGAGCGCCCGTTGCGGCTCGGCTTCGCGAAGGGCCGCTGGCGCATCAACGATCGCGTCTACGACATGGCCGCTACGCCGATCGTCGTCGCGCGCAATGCCGTGGAAACGTGGCTTCTTCGCAACTACTACACGAGCATGCCGCACGCGATGCACCTGCATGGATTCCCGTTCCGCGTCCTCGAGCGGCAGACGAGCCCCGATGCGCTCGCGCCGCTCGCGATCGACGAACGCGGCCGCCTCGCAACCGACCTCGGCTGGAAGGACACGGTGCTCGTGTGGCCCGGCGAATCGGTGCGCATCGCGATCGACTTCCGCCATCCGTTCGCCGGCGAGCAAGTGTATCCGTTCCACTGCCACAACCTCGAGCACGAGGACGGCGGCATGATGCTGCGAGTCAAGGTCGGATAGCGTTGCGCGCGCGCAAGCGCTTGCTGCTGGTCGGCGCCGGCCACACGCATATCGAGGTGCTGCGCCGTTTCGGAGCGCACGCTGAACCGGATGTCGACATCGCCGTCGTCGTTCCGCAGCGATTGACGCCGTATTCCGGAATGCTTCCGGGCCTCGTCGCGGGCCACTACACGGTCGACGACATCCACATCGACGCCGCGGCGGTCACCGCGTACGCGCGCGCCCGCTTTGTCACGTCTCGCGTCGTCGCGCTCGATCTCACGCACCGGCAGGCAACGACTGACGCGGACGAGACGATCGGCTTCGACGTTGCGTCGCTCGACATCGGATCGACGCCGTCACCGCCGGCCGCTGGTGTGCGTGAGCACATGGTTGCAGTGAAGCCGGTGTCCGCGTTCGTGCCCGCATGGAACGCGATGCGCGCCGACGCCGGCGCCGGGCGCATCGCGTCGATCGCGGTGGTCGGCGCCGGCGC
>Ga0137367_10004470_pt1 | contig 11343 bp, 14 predicted proteins | sample SagtaG_14_FD_104939 | JGI IMG/M metagenome (GOLD analysis project Ga0137367, IMG submission 104939) | Vadose zone soil microbial communities from Sagehorn Ranch, Mendocino, California, USA - Sage1_L_80_16 metaG | ecosystem: Environmental > Terrestrial > Soil > Vadose zone | place: USA... | reverse complement strand
CAAGGGATCACAAGATGACCACAACGATGCAAAAATATGGCTGGAACCAAAAATCGAAATTGCCCGCGTTGGCAAAACTTTACGGAGTCGTGAATTAAACAAAGCCTTGAAAATGATAGAGCTAGACCTGGATTACTTGTTGAAACAATGGCATGCGTACAGGAGTAAGGCAAATGAGTGAGAAAATAGAGGTAAAACGGTTCATAGTCCAACATTCGATTGATGAATACACCTTCCCAACAGAAGCTCTCATTCATGATGTTAGGTTTGATGAAAAATATATGCACGTTGAGTTGACAGATCAGCGTGTCATTTCGATTCCTTTGTGGTGGATACCGACCATCTATAACGCATCAGACGAAGATCGTAATAAGTTCGAAATTAATCAAAGCCGTACAATCATCATTTGGGATCCTGATAAGTGTGGAATCAATGACGAGATTGCTATTACTGATTATCTTGAATCCAAGAAAGTTGCGTCAGAACATGCCATGCCCAGTTATTCGCAGAGAACACCTGAGAAGCAAATTGCAGAAAAAAAGCCAAAGAAGAAATGAAGTTCAACCCCGCCTCATGGCGGGGTTTTGATTTTAATTTTTCCAGACGCAAAAGTTCCGGTGCTATAATTAATTTGGGGAAAGGAATTGGCTAAACAGTTACAGGTCATCTCAGGAATGTCATCCTGAGCGAAGCGAAGGATCTCTTACACCGAAAGTAGAGACTCTCCCCGGCACCGCCCGCCGGGGCAGGTGTCGGTCGCAGCAAACGCTCCCTCACACCGTCCCGAAGCGGTGTCCCTTCGGGAGAGTGACATGTGAACATAGATGGGTGTTTCAATGCAAAACGAAAATGATCATGTGGTTCACGTCGAACATTTGAACAAAACTTTCTACTCCATTCGCGGCTACTGGAGGCAGAAGAAACATCCGGTGCAGGCGGTGAAGGATATTTCCTTTTCGATCTGCAAAGGCGAATTGTTTGGCATGGTCGGTCCAAACGGGGCGGGGAAAACGACGACGGTCAAGATCCTCTCGACGCTGCTGCTTCCCACCGGTGGCAAGGCGACTATCTTTGCAGGGATGTAGTCAGGGATACGAATCAAATTCGTCCACGCATTGGGTTTATCTTCGGTGGCAATAAAGGTTTATACAGCCGCCTGTCCGCGTTGGATAATCTCAAATATTTTGCCGAGCCTTACAGGCTTGACCCCGAGATGATTGAAAAACGAATCAAGGAAATGCTGGAAGTTGTCGGTCTGGCAGGACGCGAAAAGGATCGCGTCGAGACGTATTCGAGCGGCATGCAGCAGCGCCTGCACCTAGCGCGCGCCATGCTGCATGATTCCGAAATGACATGTCATTCTCCCAAAGCGACATCGCTTCGGGAGAGTGACATTCAAGAGAAAGTTGATAATTCCGTTTATTTACGATCTAGTTACGAAACTATGTCAAATAGCGTGCACCGATCACGATGACATTCTCTTTTAATTTCAGCTGCACACTTATAGTTTCCCCTCTCCGATCAATCATTCATCTGCTTCCTTCAACGTCAACTTGCTTTTTTCGAGCAGCATCTCGATCTCAGCGGTGGCTTCGGCGAAGCTGATCCCCTCCACAATGGACCATTCCTGGCAAAGCACTCGCTCGATTGCCTGAAAGAACGATGCAATGTTTCCATAGGTGGACTTGTGCTTGCCATAGGCATACAGATCACGGACAAGTTCACAATGAGCCGTGATCGTTCCCTCTTTTAGACGCTCCGTCAAATTCGATTGTCTCAAACGCGTATCGTCGGGAAGAGGCTCGGGATGAGACACCAAAATATTGCGACAATCGGCAATCTCGCTTTTTAATGCCAGCCTGCGCAACCCGGATGTTCGCACATCAAGCGGAACCCATAGCGTACTGCCACCCGGAATCGAAACTTCATAATATTGTCGTATGACTCCAGGCTCAAACTCTCTATCCCCTAGTTTAACTACGGATCCAACGCCATGCTGTGGGTGAACAACTCTGTCACCAATTTTGAACATTACTATGTCACTATTCCTAACGTCGATTGTTGTAACCACCGCTACTACGATTTTGGCGGAATCCACCGCGCTCTTCACGAGGACGGGCAACATTCACGGTCAACTGGCGTTCATTCAGATTATAGCCGTTGAACATGCTGATCGCCTTTTGGACCTCGCTCTGAGAACTCATCTCCACGAACGCAAACCCTTTGGAACGCTGGGTACCAGGCTCCTTGATCAGTGCAACCGAAGTTACCGTTCCAGCTTGCATAAACAGCTCACGCAGGCTTTCCTCGGTCGTATTAAAGGATAGGTTCCCAACAAACAATTTTGCTTCCATATCAAACTCCTGTATGGTCACTGGTGATTAAGTAAAAACCGTCAGCCCAATAGAGGGTTGACGGCAACAAAAGCACACTCGACCTTTTATAAGATGTTTTGATTGTATCACAATTAATAGCTGTCCCTCTTTATACGAAACGGCAGGGAGTGGCTAATCTCGTGGACTCGGCCACACCGTTCGTGCCGCGAGCACGACGGTGCGAGACGGCAGAGACCACAGAGCTCTGTGGCTAGAAATTGATTTAGCCCATCCTTTCAGCCACTCCGAAACGGCACTGTCCAGAGCAACAGACAAAGAATCAGTGGGTTTGAACTGTGGTACACTGAGCGCAACAGTTGAGCAAGTATAACTGGATTTGTGTGGTGTATCGGCCGCCGACCCTGTTATGGGCCGGCGGTTTTCTTTATCCGCGCAGGCGGAGAAAGTGGTGATTGTGGAAGTCACGTTATTTGTAGGGAATCTTTCCAAATCTACTACAGAGGACAATTTGAATACTCTGTTCACCCAGGCGGGAGACGTCACATCAGTCAATGTCATTAAAGATCGCAAAAGTGGAGTGTCGAAAGGTTTTGCCTTCATTACCATGAGCGCCCAAAGCGAAGCGGATAAGGCTATTAGCATGTTTAATTCCCATTCCTTGAATGAGCACCCATTGAAGGTAAGCCTGACAAAACAGAGGGAACAACGCGGACTCATCAGGGTCGATTGAGATGATCGATCTGAGTCTGAATGAACGAATCCATCGGCCTCTCTGGCAGGTTTTTGGGTTTGTGAGCACGCCTGAAAACGATTTCCAATGGCAGTATGGAACGTTGGGATCGGTTCAAATATCCAAAGGCGATATGGGCGTAGGGACCATTTTTCGTACCACAGGTCATTTTATGGGCCGTCGGATCGAAAGCACGTATGAGGTGACGGAATTTGAGCCATATCGACAATATGGATTTAAGTCTCTCTCCGGACCGATGCAGTCACACACAATTTTCACCTTCGAAATGGCGGAAGGAATCACAAAGGTTCATTTCGCAATCCAGCTAAATGCCGGCGATTTGTTCCAAACGGAAGGGGGCATTGTCGAAAAACAAGCCCGGAAGGAATCCAAGGAAAATCTTGCCCTATTGAAAGAGATCCTCGAAGCAAGCCAGGTGGAAAGATCATCACAATAAGCCCGAAACACATAGATCACGAAAATCGGCGAGCGCCTGACGGGTCACGAGTCGATACCCAGCTGTATGAAATGAACAAAACCGCCAAACAACCTGGATAGAGTAGATTAGAAATCTATTCCAGGCAAAGTGCGCCGATCACCACAACATCCTCTTTTAATTTGGCCTGCACGAGTTCGACTCCAGAGGCAAATGCTGGCATTACCCTCGACCGAAATTCAGTTTGTAATCCGTTCCAAAAGATCGGTCCCATCAACGAGACTCCGCCTCCAATGACGACGCGTTCCGGGTGCAATAAAGCGACAATATTGCCGATCACCATGCCCAATATTTGACAAGTCTCGTTAAGAAGGCGCGTGGCGATTTCATCTCCCTTTTCCGCGGCCAAATAAACTACTCTTGCATCGATCTTATCAATCGAGCCAGCCATCTCCTGCATGAGAGAACTCGCGTTGGATGCAGCCAACCGCGCCCGCTGACCGATCCCCCAACCGGAACAGACTTGTTCCAATTCCGCGAGTTTTCCAGTATCAGGATTCGGAACCCATATATGTCCAACTTCAGCCGCGCCGAGTCCCTGTCCATTATCGATCCGTCCGTTGAGGATCCATCCGCCGCCAACACCGCTTCCTATCGTCATATAAAACAATCGCGAACACCCAGCTCCGCTGCCAAGGGTGTATTCCGCTAACCCGGCAGTGCTCGCATCATTTTCGAGGAAGACAGGTCTGCCCCATTGCTCTTCCGCCCATTGCCTTAACGGAAAATCTGTCCATCCATCGATTTGAAACGATTGCAGGATAACGCCTCTCGCAGAATCCAAAGGTCCGCCAAAGCCGATCCCGATTTTGCTGATCTCTGAGAGTTGAAGATGTTTAGCTATTAATATCTCATCGATCATCGAGGCAACATCACGAAGGATTCCCTGTGCGCCATGCTCACGAATTACTTGTCGACGGATAATTCCTTTCGGTAACAGGCCCTGTTTGGCTGAGCCAATCCCTATTTGCGTTTTTGTCCCGCCGATTTCAATTCCGATGGATAGTGAGTTTGTAAACTGTGATTTTTCCATGCTCGATCCTGAATGTTCTTTGACGTTTATTGATTTGGGATTCATTTTCCCACATAAGCAACTTTCCGTCATTGCGAGCCTGCCAAGGCGAAGCAATCTTATATTGTATAGAAAGAGATTGCTTCGTCGCACACCTGCCCCGGCGGGCGGTGCCGGGGAATGCACTCTTCGCAATGAGGGAACTTCTGCACGGAATCTGTTGCGTTGCTGAACAGCCACTCGATTACAATACGCTGGACTGTTGAACTATAGAGGTTTTGAGGAGTAACTCATGGAACGAAAAACACAATCAGGTTATTTGGTGCTGGCGGATATTTCGGGCTACACCTCTTTTGTTGCACAAACGGAAATCGAACACACTGGTTTAGCTTGCTCCTATTTGTTGGAAACCATCGTGGAAGAGTTGGATGATTTACTTAGCATTGCCAAACTCGAAGGCGACGCGGTCTTCGCTTATGTGGAGGAAAGTAAACTCGAAGATTGTAAGCGATTGTTGGCTCTGATCGATCAGACCTACCTGGCATTCCGAGAGCGAGCATTGGCGTTATACGAGCAAACCACGTGTCCATGTAAAGCATGCAAGGCGCTCCCTACTCTCGACCTAAAACTGATGTTACATTATGGTGAATTTGTTCTCCAACAGGTAGCCGGGATTCGTGACCTGCTGGGAACAGACGTCAACCTGATTCATCGACTCCTCAAGAATGGTGTCTCTGAAGCAACGGGCTGGAAGGGGTATGCTCTCTTCACCGATCAGGCTCTCGAACATATGCAATGCAGCAAGGACAATTACTTCCAGCGCTGTGAGACCTACGAGCATCTTGGCGATGTGAGTATTTATTGCATGGATATGCATGTCCGTTACGACGAGATGAAAGCTTCTTGAAATCATGAACGATATCCAGACGGATTTGTCTGAAAACGCCCTTGTGGCCGCAATTCGCGCCAACCTGTGCGAGTTCTATCGACACTTGAACAGAAGTTTTCCTGAAACATATTTTGAGAATGAAAAGTTTACGCGCTGGTGTGCATCGATCGCACATCCATGGTTCAACGGCGTATTGAGTTCCCTGTCTCCTGAGAAAGGGGCTGAAGCATTTATTGAAGAGACGATCCTGTATTTTCGGGGAAAGGGAATCGGCGCCTTCACCTGGTGGATGGACCCCTCGATTCCAAGCGCGGACTGGCAGCCTGTTCTCGCGAAATATGGATTCAACTACTCTGACGATACTCCCGGTATGGCAGTCAATCTCAAGATGTTGAGCAATTCACAAGCCGTGGATGGGCTCGAGCTCCGTGTAGTGGCGGACGAAGAAACCTTGCGCACATGGGCGCACATATTCACAACGGGATATGGTCTACCAGTTGAATGGGAACCAGCAGTCTATGACCTGCAAGCCAGACTAGGGCTGGGCTTCCCCATACGCAATTATCTCGGATATCTAAATGGCGAGCCTGCTGCCACATCCAGTATCTTCTTTGGCGCAGGTGTGGCGGGGATTTACAGCGTCGCCACGCTACCGGAAGCGCGCGGCAAGGGAATCGGCGCGGCAGTCACTTTCAGACCATTACACAACGCCCGTGAAATGGGATATCGTATTGGCGTTCTGCAATCCTCGGAATTGGGCTATAACGTTTATAAGAAACTGGGCTTCAGACATCTTTGCCAGATCGAATATTTCCATCTGACACTGCATTGAAACGTTTCATTTCGAAGAATTCTGCTTGACTTTCTCCAGTGGAATTTTTAACACCTCTTTGCCCGAGCTATCATAGCAACTACAAGTCCGATCGCCGGAATTTCGTGGAGGCATTCCGCTCCCTGAATATCCCTGCGCGCTGCAATAATCGCTGCATAGCGCTGTATCTGATTTGGGTCCGATATTTCCCACGCTCCACTGCTGCAAAATAATGAAGAGAATAAACGCGGCTGTGAGTATTACGGAAAAGAGAATATGATTCTTGTTTAGAGCAGGATCATTTTCGAGTCTCTTTCCAACATAATAGCCGATCACAATGGAAGCGACCCACACGATCAGGAACGCAAGTGCCAGTAAGACAGGAAGAATCTTGTCCAGCGATAAGGGCCACGGATTATCCCCGAAGATAAAAAGCCAAAGGATGCCGATCAAAGCGCCGAAAAGAACGACAACTGTAATTCCGGCGACAAAAAATCCCGGTATTCCAAACAGCAAGGAATATAGATATCTTTTTTTCATGATGCATTGATTGTAAAGCTTGAAGCTTGAATTGTCCCGCTACTCCAGTATGGTCGCAGGGATTAACTTTGGATATTGTGCTGGAATCAATTTCAATATATCATACCGAATATTAGAGAAGAGAGCTGGTTATGAACAACAAATCTGCATCCATCCAATCCCGTGAACAGCAACGTTTCGGCAAAGCCATTGTAATGGGCGCCAGCATCGCCGGCTTGTGGACAGCACGCGCCTTGTCAGATACCTTTGAAGAGGTCGTGGTATTGGAACGCGACCAGCTGCCGGAAGGTCCGGAATATCGTTCCGGTGCACCGCAGGCTCGTCAATATCACACGCTGCTGGAATCTGGTCTGCGGCAGATGAAAGAATGGTTCCCCGGACTGGAGGAAGAATTGATGGCTGCGGGCGCCGTGCCCTATGATCCTATTGGTGATCTGCACCTACGCGTTGGGAGTTATTGGTTTCCGCGGTTCCCGTCGGATTCAAAGCTGCTCAGTTGCAGCCGGCTCTTGTTGGAATCAAGTATCAGACGAAGGCTGCGCCAAAATCCATGCATTCGCTTCGTGGAAGGTGTCGAAGTGACCGGTCTGCAGAGCGATGCGGCGAAACGAGGTGTGACTGGGGTCCGCGTTCGGAGCCGCCGCGCTGGATCCAGCCATCCCGAAGCTGATGTAATCTACGAAGGTGATCTGGTCGTCGATGCGCTCGGACGCAGATCTAAAACTCCAGAATGGTTGGTGGAAATCGGTTATTCCGCTCCGGAGGAAAATGAAGTCGATAGTTTCCTCGGCTACGTGACCCGCAGATACAAACGCAAGCCAAATACGCCGATCATGTTGATCATCGCAACGCCTCCAGATCATCCATATGGCGCGTTGGTCTTCCCAGAGGAGAACGATACAATGGTAGCTTTTATTGGAGGGGTCAACAAACGCTATCCGCCAACTGACCCTGAGGAGTTTGACCGATTTACCCACGTTCTCGGTCCGGAATTCGAGGAAGCACTCCAAGGCGCGGAACCGATCTCACAACCCTATGGATATCGCGGCACATCCAGCCGCTGGCGGCACTACGAACAGTTGAAACGCTGGCCCGAACGCTTTGTCGTGTTGGGCGATGCCTTCTGTGGTTTCAACCCGGTTTATGGACAAGGGATGTCAGTGGCAGCCATGTCCGCCGCTGCGCTGGCAGATCGTATTCGGCAAAGCCACGGCAATCTGGATGGTATCGCGAGACCGACGCTAAAAGATATTGGCAGAATTACGCAGTCAGCCTGGCTCCTGGCGACCAGTTCGGATCTCCAATGGCCCGAAACACAGGGCGGCAAGGTTGGGAATAGTCCAATCGACCGCTTTGGGCGCTGGTACATCGGCAAGCTGTTGGAAACTACTTTTGTCGATAAAGAAGTGCGGTTGACGCTCGTTGCTGTGAACCAGCTCGTCAAACCAGGGACAGCCTTTTTTGCGCCAGGAATTTTCCTGCGCGTGATGAAACATGCACTTCTGAAAAAGCGGCAAGAAAAATAATATAGAAAAGAAGTGCTGTCTACCAGCATTAGTGGGGAGAATACCTACCTGCCTTCAGGCAGAGATTATTTTGCACCCATAATACGTCCATATTCACATCGTTATATACATGCAAGAGTCAATTCGTTTGTGATTATGTGTGCCTGCATATGTTGCAGGCAGGAAGGAGTCAAATGATCACAGGAAATACTACTTCTACCTTGATCATTGTTGTCATCCTGATTGTTGTGATTCTGGGTGCTTTAGCAGTGATCCGCAGGCAGCAGCGGTCGAAACGCCTGCAAGAGCGGTTTGGTCCTGAATACGACCGTGTGGTCGATGAAGTTGGCGATCAGAGTCGGGCGGAGAAGGAACTGGAGGAACGTGTTGCTCACGTAAAAACGCTTAATATCCGGGCACTCACTGCCGACGAAGTGAATCGCTACTCCCTGGAATGGCAGGAAACGCAAAGGCGATTTGTCGATGAGCCGCTGGTAGCCCTGCAACAAGCCGACCAGCTCATTCAGGAAGTGATGCGAATAAGAGGCTATCCCGTGGATGATTTCGAGCAGCGTGCCGCCGATATCTCTGTACATTATCCCGAACTGGTCACCGATTATCGAGGGATGCACCGCATTGCGGTCAAGGATATGAAGGAGAAACCCACTACCGAAGACATGCGTCAGGCGATGGTCCATGGGCGGGCATTGTTCGAAAACCTTATCAAGCAGGATTCAAGTGAAGAAGTGAATCAGAAGGAGAAAATGTAATGGCTGAGGAAAAAGATACACAAAAAACTATGGAAGTTGTGGATACCTCCGACCAGCCCGCCGAAGGCGGCAAGATGGTCAAGGAAACGGTCGAAGAAAATAACGCTCGAATGAACGCGAATGACGCTCAGATGCAACTCGCACCACTATTTGAAGGTGATGCCGCCGAGAAGTTCCGCGCCCGCTGGCTGGCAATCCAAAGCAAATTTGTAGACGACCCGCGCGACTCGGTCAAGCAGGCAGATCAACTGGTTGCCGATGTGATTCAGAATATCACGAACAGCTTTGCCGACCGGCGCGGCGCGATGGAGAAAGTATGGAATGGCGGCGGCAATACATCCACAGAAGATTTGCGCATCACATTGCAGCGCTATCGCTCGTTCTTCGAGCGATTGCTAAGCCTGCAATCCTAAGGATTTGCTTGACAGACGTTTGCGCTGTTGGTAAACTGCGAACTGTAATTCACTCTAAAGAAGGGAGACGCGCGTTTTATGTTGAAGACAGCATCGGTTCTTGTTTGCGATAACCCTATGGGCGCGTCTCTGCACAGCAGTTAGCCAGATCTTTTGATTCCGCTTACAAACTGCCACGGACGTTCCCATGTCCGTGGCGTTTTTATTTAATCGAGTTCAGCCGCGTCTATCTGCTTGCCCGTTCATCGAAGACGTTTGCTGTCACCAGCCACGGAAATTTTCTGTGGCTTTTTTTATTTCCGTCCTGAGCGGAGCGAAGCGCAGTCGAAGGACATAGTAACAAGAACGCTTCGACTGCATGCCGAAGAACATGGCATTCCGCTCAGCGCGGAAAATAATTATAGAAAGGAACAAATTTCATGTTGGCACAAGTAGCACAAGTCCTCGGTCTGAACTGTATTTTATCTACCCGCGGAATACACAGCGGGTGTTTATCGAAAAGCCTTATTTTTCTACTTACAGGAAACCCTGACAATGAATACAAACGACCGGGACGATATAGGCATCGTCTTTCGAAAAACTTTAGGACATTACACTGTCCATGCCAACGGACGGGAACTTGACTGCACAGTCTCGTCCCTCATACATAAAAACCTGATCTACTCTACCGCCGATCCGACGTCGGCACCGCGACGCATTCAGGAAGTACGCGAAGTCGAGCACGTGGATCCAATCGCAATTGGTGACCGCGTCCGCTTTGTGGATGCAGGCGGAAACCGCGGCATGATCACCGAAGTGTTGCCGCGCCACTCAACCTTTTCACGACCCGCGACGGTTGCTGGTCAACGTGTCTTTGAACAGGTGATTGCCGCAAATGCAGATCAAATCATTCCGATCTTTTCCGTTGCCAGCCCCACCCCGAAATGGGGACTTCTCGACCGCTACCTTGTCGCGGCCGAATCTGCTGGTCTGCCGTCTCGGATTGTGATTTCCAAGCTCGATCTTACCTGGAAGAATCCTCATATAAATGAGGAGCTGGAAATCTATCGCAACATTGGATATCCAATTCAACAGGTTAGCTCAGTGACCGGCGAAGGAATCGAAGAACTGAAATCTGCGCTGCAGGGAAAGATGTCGGTCGTTGTTGGAAAATCTGGCGTAGGCAAAACTTCATTGCTCAACACGATTCAACCGGGTCTCGGCTTGCGAGTAAAAGAGGTCAGTTCCGGGGGGTTAGGCAAGGGACGTCACACTACAACTCATTACGAAATGTTCGAGCTAGATTTTGGCGGCACAGTTCTGGATACACCAGGCATGCGCGAATTCGGATTATGGAATATCCGTGCCAATGAACTGGCCGATCTCTTCCCTGAGATGGCAGGCTATGTGGGTCAATGCAAATTTGGATTGAGCTGTCAACATGATCGTGAACCCGGTTGCGCGATTCGTAAAGCGGTCATGTCTGACAAGATCGATCCCTATCGCTACAAGAGTTATATGATCCTGCGGGGTGAGCTATGAAGTACTCTGCTTCGACCTTCGGGGATTTCAAGTGCGCTCATTGTCACGTTATTGTATCGAGCGCACATTTCCTCTCCGGCGTGAATAACCGCAACCATTGTCCATATTGTCTGTGGTCATGCCATCTGGATCTGTACACCCCAGGCGACAGGCTGTCCGCGTGCAAGGGGCAGATGAGACCAGTTGGACTGACCCTGAAGAATGGCAGGAACAAGTATCGGCTGGAGAAACGAGGCGAGTTGATGCTAGTCCATCAATGTATCGAGTGCGGAAGTCTATCCATCAACCGCATCGCCGCGGACGACGACCCATCCACGATT
>Ga0137367_10004468_pt1 | contig 11344 bp, 8 predicted proteins | sample SagtaG_14_FD_104939 | JGI IMG/M metagenome (GOLD analysis project Ga0137367, IMG submission 104939) | Vadose zone soil microbial communities from Sagehorn Ranch, Mendocino, California, USA - Sage1_L_80_16 metaG | ecosystem: Environmental > Terrestrial > Soil > Vadose zone | place: USA... | reverse complement strand
ATTAGCTGACCGCCTGCGCGCATCAGGCATCACGATTTCAAGAGAAGCATTAACGGTGGAAGCTATTGCACGGGAGATTTCACGTTGACATATCCCATCATCAGCGTCAAAAACCTATACCATACGTATCAATCAGGCCCACTACAAAAAGCGGCGCTGGTGGATATCACTATGGAGATTGAACGCGGCAGCTGTTCCGCCATCATTGGCGTCACTGGCTCCGGCAAATCAACTCTGGTGCAGCACTTCAATGGGCTGCTTCGTCCCACCTCTGGCGCGCTCGTAGTTGATGGTGTGAACGTAAAAGCGAAGGGCGGAGATCTAAAAACACTGCGGCAGCACGTAGGGATACTTTTTCAATTTCCTGAGTCACAACTCTTCGGCCATACCGTTTATGCTGATGTCGCCTTCGGACCACGCAGGTTGAATTTGAGTAAAAGTGAGGTACGCACTCGTGTGTTACACGCTTTGGATGCCGTCGGTCTGCCTCCCCGCCAATATGCACAACGCTCTCCCTTTGAACTGAGTGGAGGACAGAGGAGGCGTGTAGCTCTGGCCGGCATACTGGCAATGTCGCCGAAGATACTGATATTGGATGAACCCACTACCGGACTCGACGCGGATGGATGTGCCGAGTTTTACCAATACATACTTCACGTTCAGCAGAAAGATGCCGTCACGGTTATCCTGGTCTCGCACGACATGAGCGAAGTAGCCCTGCTTGCCGATCAGCTCTTTGTTTTACACAACGGACACCTCGTTGCCCAGGGGTCACCGCGCGCTATCTTTACACAGGATACTATGTTACACGAGTGGGGTTTAATAGAACCTCCCTTGAGTGAGTTGCTCCTATTGCTTCGTAAACAGGGCCTGGCTATTCCTGAGCGGGTATTTACCCTTGATGAAGCGTTCAGTGTACTGCAAGAATTACGAACAATCCAACACGAGAGAAACAATGTTTAAGAATATTTCTTTAGGTATCTACTATCCTGGGAACAGCTTGCTCCATCGCTTGCAGGCCAGAACAAAGTTGCTCCTGCTTGCCTGGTTCACTGTCTACATCGTGATTGCCAATAACTTCATATGGCATTTTGCCCCATATATTGTCTTAATCATCTTCTCCTTTATAGGCATCGTCTCGTCTGGTATCTCTCTTCATCATGTTTGGCGTCGCATGCGGCTCTTATTATTGCTTATGCTCCTTGGAGCGATCCCTACCCTCTTTTTTACCACTGAGGGTACTGTCAGACCAGTCTATACTCTTGGCCCTTTTCCTGTTTCGTTCGCTCAGCTACGCTGGGCAATCGTCATTTACGGCATGTTGCTCACCATCTACATAGCCCTCCTCTTTCTCCCTATTCCAGCATTGAAAAACATTTCACAACATCTCTGGCTCAACCGCATGAAGATCCCATTGATCGTTATAACGTTGGCCGTCATTGTTTTTCTCTGGCTCACCCACAACATTCCACCGACCACTACATTTCTCGTTGGCCCCTTTGTGATCACCGATCTCGGTGTATGGTCATTGCTAAGTATATCTACCGTATTTATTGTCCTTTATATATTTTCACTCCTCCTGACGATGACCACTTCTCCCATCGCGTTAGTCGAAGGTCTGACGATATTACTTACTCCACTGCGCTTGTTGAAATTGCCGGTAGACGATTTTGCGTTGATGACCCTGATAGCGCTGCGCTTCATTCCAACACTCATTGACGAGGTAGAGCAATTACTAAAAGCACAGACCGCACGAGGAGCAGATTATGCTCATGGTACGATACGCGAGAGATCTCAAAGCCTGCTTGCCCTGCTTATACCACTGTTACACGGCGTATTGCGCCGTGCCTCGGACCTGGCAACAGCATTAGAGTCCCGTGGCTATGAGGTAGGCAGCCAGCAAACACGCTTGCATGAAAAACGCTTAGGTGCACTTGATTATAGCGTCGTAGCTGCTGTCACGATTATCACAATAGGGTCATTTTTTGTGTAGAAACTGTCCAACCTCTCATTTTTCACCGAAATCGTAACCAGTGGTGGTCATCTCCGTAGGGGCGGGGGCGGTGCTTTCACGGGTAGGTTTTTTTTATGAAGCGAGCGGTGAGACCGAGATTTCTGATATGCTGGAGTCTGCAAAGAAATCCAGCTAATCAGGAGGAATCACATGTCTCACCCCGACTCATTATCGCAATGGGAACGAACGGTGTCAACGCATCTGCCGCACCTGAGCCGACCGCAAGCGCGGGTCTTAGCTGCCTGGAGTTTTGGCATGGTGCTGGCCAAATCGTGTGGCATTACCAGTGTGGTGGCCATCCTCGCGCCGCTACTCAAGGAGTCTGAGTCCACGCTCAGGCAGCGGTTACGCGAATGGAGTTATCCGAGCAAGCGGAAGAAAGGAACGCATCGACAAGCGCTGGAGGTGAGCCAATGTTTTGCTCCACTGTTGGGTTGGGTCTTGAGTTGGTGGGATCCTGGCGAGCAGCGCCTGGCGTTAGCGATGGACGCGAGTACGCTTTCGGATCGCTTCACCGTGCTGGCGATCAGTGTGCTCTATCGTGGCTGCGCTATCCCAGTGGCTTGGAAAATCGTGCGCAGCAATGAGCCCGGCTCGTGGGAGCCATACTGGAAGGAGTTGTTGAGTCATCTGGCGCAGGCGGTGCCGCCAGAGTGGCTGGTGATTGTGTTGGCCGATCGCGGCTTGTATGCCAAGTGGTTGTACGAGCATATTGTCAGTCTGAAGTGGCATCCGTTCTTGCGCATCAATCGCACCGGCAAAGTGCGTCCGGACGGGGAGAGCAGCTTTCGCTGGCTCTCGAGCGTGGTGCCTGAGGTGGGAACGAAGTGGAGCGGGGTGGTGGACTGTTTCTCGGAGACGACGTGTCGGGTGCGCTGCACGCTGTTGGCGCGTTGGGAGGAGCCGTATGCGGAAGCGTGGCTCATCGTCACCGACCTCGCACCCGAGGCGGCCAATATCGTGTGGTACAGTATGCGCACCTGGATTGAATGTGGGTTCAAAGATACCAAACGCGGGGGATGGCAGTGGCATCAAACCAAGATGAAGGATCCCGAGCGAGCCGCACGCTTGTGGGTCGCCATCGCGGTGGCGACCCTCTGGGTGGTGAGCGTGGGAGGGCAGGCTGAGGCGACGGCGACGTGTAGCGGGCTGGACGCTTTGCCCGAGCAGCATATTGCCAGACGCACCGCCACCAAGCGGTCACGGCCGCGCCTGTCGAGTTGTTTTGGGCAAGGGATACGGCTGATTCTGGTGGCCTTGCTGCAGCAGGAAGGCTGTCCAGTGGGCTGTTTCCGGGCCCAGCCCTGGCCCAGTGAACTGGTCCCACGAAAGAAACCCACAGTCAAAGTGCAAGCGAAAAAGAAAAAGAAAAAGAAAAAAAGTCACACACAAAAGCAACAGTGGCGTCAGGCGCGTCGGGCTTCCAAGGCGGCTGCATGAAAAAACCTACCCGTGAAAGCGGGGGCGGTGTGGAGTGGAGTGGGGACCCTTGGGTCGCCCGTGGTGAGCTATACAGTCCTCTCACACCGATGAACTAGATATTTAACTTAACCACAGTCACGCCATCACCGCCCTCTTGTGGAGAAGCAGACGTATAGGACTTGACGAGAGGGTGATGGGCCAGTCGCTCACGTACAGCAGCTCTCAGTGCGCCGGTACCTTTGCCATGGACAACGCGTACAGAAGACATTCCCGTCATAACCGCGTCATTGAGATAGGTTTCCAGCTCTTCCAAAGCGTCATCCACACTCCAGCCACGCATATCAAGCTGCATAGCAATTTCTGGACGATCTTCGTAGCGGGGCAATACCACCGATGGCGGCGTTCGTTCTTCAGCGGTAGCCTGGCGTTTACTTAGACGCTCCAGGTTATCAACGTTGACGCGGAATCTCAAGGAACCCATCTGTACATCTGCTTCGCTGCGATCAGCCGAAAGACCTAACAGTTCGGCATTTTGTCCGAAACTCAGTACACGAACCGTATCGCCAATTTTTAATGGTTCCTGTGTGGACTCGTACGTTGCTCCTGCCTCAGCAGCAACTTTCCTGCTGGGTCTTCGTGGTTCTGGAATACGAGCGACTTTATCTTCGAGCTGTTGTACCTTTTGTTGGGCCTCTCCCAGCCGTTCACGAGTCATATTCACGCGGCTCACGTCAACTTTGACTTTTGCCAGTGCTGCCCTTACCTCGTCCAGTTCACGTTCCGCCTGCGCACGAGCCTCATTAATAATTTTCACACGCTGCTCTTCCAGTTTATGTCGTTCCTCCTCAAGCTGTTTGCGTTGATATTCAGCTTCAACACGCTCCATGTTGAGATGGAAACGTTCATCTTCGACCGCTTTGCGCTCAGATTGCAAGCCCTCGAGCAGGTTCTCCATGCGCACACCTGCGCTCCCCAGAAACTCACGAGAGCGTTCGATGATACGCTCATCGAGTCCCAGGCGACTAGCAATCGCCAGCGCATTACTTCTTCCTGGCAAACCAATGCTCAATCGGTAGGTAGGTGAGAGCGTCTCTATGTCGAATTCAACCGATGCATTGACCACTCCAGGCTGCTCGTGAGCAAACGCCTTGAGCTCTGAATAATGAGTGGTAGCTATCGTCGTCACTTGCCCCTCTAGCAAAAAGGTAAGTATGGCCCTTGCCAGGGCTGAACCCTCACTTGGATCGGTGCCAGCCCCTAGCTCGTCGAGCAACACCAATACCCGCGGCTGCTGATTTGCATGTTTACCAACTAATGTTTCGGACAACTTGCCACGAATATCCGGCGTTCCCTCACCTTTGGCGGCCTCGATGCGGCGCAAAATCTCAATTATGCGGCTCAGGTGAGATGAAAAGGTGCTCAAGCTCTGCTCAATACTCTGTTCATCGCCAATGTCGGCGAATACATCCTCAAAAACCGCAACTTCTGAAAATTCTTCCGCAGGTATGTGCAAACCAGCCTGTGCCATCAGTGACAAGAGACCCACCGTTTTTAGAGCCACAGTTTTACCACCTGTGTTCGGCCCGGTAATCACCACTATAAAAAACTCGCCGCCCAGGTGAAAGTTGATTGGCACCACTTTACCAGTCAACAATGGGTGCCGGGCGTTACGTAGATCGATACGCCCTTCATCGTTCAAATGCGGCTCAATGCAGCGGGTCATACGTCCATAGCGAGCTTTGGCTAAATGCAGATCAAACTCTGCCAGTATTTCAACGGCAGCTTTGAGAGCATCTGCTTCATATCCAATTTCTAGAGAAAGTGCACGCAGAATGCGTTCAATCTCCTGGCGTTCCTCTATCTGCAGTTGCCGCAGCTTGTTATTGAGTTCCACTACAACCATTGGCTCGATGAACACCGTCGCGCCGCTGGAAGATTGATCGTGAACAATACCACGCACCTGGCTACGATTCTCCGCCTTGACTGGAACCACATACCGGTCATTGCGAATTGTGATGATATGCTCTTGTAGCGCGTTGCCAAATTCGTTCACCAGGCTGCGTAATCGATCCTGCAAACGCTGGTTAGCGCCACGGATATCGAAACGCAACTTACGTAGGGTGGGGCTGGCAGTATCCAGCACCTCGCCCTCTTCACTGATGGTCTCTTCGATACGCCGCACAATATGTGGTCGCCAAGGTATACCTGCTCCAAGGTTGTGAAACAAAGGAAACGCTTCAGCATCCAACTTTTCCAGAAGTCGTCCCACGTAGATGGCGCTCCGCGCGGTAGCGAGCACTTCGAGCATATCGCTTGGGCTGAGCACCCCCTCTCGAGCCGCGTGAGCTAACAAAGCTCGGATATCGTGTGCACTCCCAACACCTGCATCAGGGTGCAGGTCAATCAATTGAGACCCTTCAGTGGTATAGGCCAAACGGCGCCGCGCCTCTTCCAGATTTGGTGTCGGCTGTAGCTCCATCACCAGTTCTTTGCTGGCAGAAAAAGCAGCCTCTTTGGCCACTTTCGCCATTATTTTGGGATACTCCAACGTGAGTATACTTTTCTCGTGCATGATAGTATAAATGAATCCTTTTAATGAATGTGTGATAACAACAGGCGGCACACCTATACCAGACCTTCAGGCGTCTTCTCAAAAAAAATGCACTTGTAAGATACCACATTTAGCAACACAGTGAAACACCTGAAACACTTGATACTCTGAAACACTTGATACTCTTGGAACAGTGAAATATTGGAACTTCATGTGCCCTGTCGCGTATACTTACTGTGTGCGGCTCTGAACACAACAGTAAATTGAAGCTGGAGCAATAAAATATGATTCTCCACCTGGGAGAGCGCGTCTACTGGGGCGCACCTGAAGTCATTTACCTGGAAGGTACCATTAGCAAGCTAGATGAGACGACTCAAACCGTTGTAGTACACATCGATCGCGCCACACCTCATTCGGCCCACTTGATCGGTTCGGAAGTACCTTTCGCCGCAGACGGGCTGTCTCCGCTCAAAGGTGAAAGCCCTCCTGGAATTACAAGCGTACGCAGCGCACAACGCCCACCAGCACTTCAGATGGATGACGATGAGAAAATTCGCCGTGCTGCCGCAGCAGCCGTACACCAAAAATATGGCTATACACTTCCATCGACACAAGAGAGCACAATGATTGAACAGATAGCTGAAACGCTGAATAACGATCCTAACCTGAGAGAACGCATTATCGCTTCGATGAACGAAATAGTAAACCGCGAATTTTAATGAGTATCACCGCTATCAGTGAAGTAAAATATAGACGTATATACAAAAGCAGCGTATAGTATCATATAGATGCCGAAACGCTGTGCAATCATCATAGAACGATAAAAAGGTGGGCGCCTATGAATTGTCCAAAATGTAACAAGCAACTAGAAGCAAATTCGCGTTTCTGCCCAAATTGTGGTGAACCAATTTCTAGAACACCTGTCAATCACCCTACAGCCAATCCCATTCCTCCTTACCAACCTGCGTTCATGGGGGAACCGGAGCCACCAACCCTACCACCAGACCGTCAGAAAAACGAGCCGCTTACATTACGACCAGGCTACCAACAAGGTCCTCAAAATCAAGGAGCAGCACAATACTGGCCTCAACCGCTATCAGCACCTTCACAACCCCAACAATCACCTTATGTTCAATCAGCTAACGTCGCAGCAGGCATGAATGCGAATGCCAGTATCGGAGAAATGAGACCGCGCCGCCGTGTACGAGGTTGCCTGCTAGGATCTCTCATTGCCCTCGTTGTACTGGTTGTACTTTTTGGGGGAGGCTGGTTCTTCGTCTTACGTCCTTACCTGAATAACATGGTTTCGAACAAACTTGATACCGTTTTAACTGATTCGGTCAACAAAATACCGCCAGCGGTCGCAATAGCTCCTGCCGGGCGTGTCCCCTTATCAGAAAATGCATTAAACAACCTGCTTGTTCTCGGATCTTCATCTTCTCCCGATAACGTCGTGAATAATGCACAGATACACATCACATCAGAAGCAATGAGTCTGCAATTTCAAGTTTTTGGGTCTACGTGTACAGTTAGCGGTGTACCGAAAGTAGTTCAAGGACAGCTAGTTGTTACCAATGTGACAGTTGACGGCATCGCAGGGCTTATTTTCACTCCAGACGAAATAACAACGCTCGTCAATAGGCATCTTGCTGAAGCACAGGCAAAGATACAACATTCTATCACGTCCGTTGAGCTTGGCAATCAGGAATTGATTCTGGTACTAGGTGCGCCGGGTAGCAGCCCCATTCCTGTGGGTAGCCCTACTCCCGGGGGTATACCTCTTCCGGTAGGTAGTCCGCCAACTATTCCTTAATCTTACCTGCGAACGCACGTCCTCGCAAGCACGCGATGAAAAGACCTGGGAAAAGAAGCAGCAGCATACCATCCACATCGACGGTGCTTCCATTCTGCTGAAAACCAGGAACAACACCTGTCTGATGTATTTTGTCGAAAACGGAGGAGACGTTCGGCAGCAGTCCATTGTTTCCTTCTCCCAGAGGCCAATAGACAAGGGCAGCACGCCCAATAATATCGCTACGAGGCAATAAGCCCCAATCCCGCGAATCGGAACTTCCTTCTCGGTTGTCGCCCAGCACAAAATATTCATTTGGGGGAATAACCATATTCGAGACGGTTTTATAGGCATAAACATTACCCTGACGATGAGGGTCAACATAGGTTTCGTTCAAAGTTACACCATCCACAATAACGGTGGTATCGCGGATAGTAAGTGTATCACCAGGGATGGCAATGATGCGCTTGATATAATCTTGATCCTGATGTGGTGGGGCAACAAATACTACGACATCTCCACGAGCAGGCGCATGAAAGAGATAGGTCCATTTATCTACCAGGATAAGTTCCTTATCGTGCAGACTGGGTTCCATACTCATACCTTCGATATTGAAATTTTGTACGGCCAGGCGAATGACCAGAAACATCAGTAGAGTAAGGACGACTGTCTCTATTACCTCCCGCACTAAGCGATAGCGCTTCTCAAAATCAAGTTCTAAGTTCATGCCAACTCCTGTGTATAGCTTTTCACCGATCCTATGAATGAATAGGAGCTAGAGAGCATCTCCAGCGAGGAACATAATCTTTACATTCCTCATACCTACGAATAGCTCTGTATTAACGCTAAATGTTTGCAATGTACCGTTTGAATCTACCAGATACAGCATAGAGAAGCAAGGCATAGTATAGGATATACCTTCTTTTGTCGTACAGGATAGCCCATCAGCGAGTTGAGTACATAGGAAATAAAGGCTATCATGTAATTGTTTAAACGTTTTGGTAAGCAAAGACACAAGGCGGGATGACCTTTGGAATAATTGGCCCGCTTTGGCGCTTTGGTGATCCCTTGACATCGTATTGTATGATGATGAAGGTATTGATATCGAACGTTTGTATCAACAAATATGTAGCTCACAGGTTATACCAACGAGTTTCGTCTGAATTTCTAACAACCTGTGAGCTACATATTTGTGGGATGGGTGATTCTACTGTATGCCTCAAGATAAAATCATTATTCGCGGTGCCCGCGAACATAATCTGAAAAACATTGATGTTACTATACCCCGTGACAGGCTTGTTGTCATCACAGGGCTTTCCGGTTCAGGCAAAAGTAGCCTTGCCTTTGATACTATCTTTGCTGAAGGACAGCGACGGTACATAGAATCGTTGTCTGCCTACGCCCGACAGTTTCTGGATAAAATGGAAAAACCCGATGTCGATCATATCGATGGTCTCTCGCCAGCTATATCCATAGACCAGAAGGGGTCGACGCATAACCCTCGTTCTACGGTGGGAACAGTCACTGAAATTTACGATTATTTGCGCCTGCTCTATGCTCGCATCGGTCATCCACACTGTCCCAAATGCGGCCGAGAGGTAAGCCAGCAAACCGTTCAGCAGATCGTCGACGCGGTGCTCAACCTACCCGAAGGCTCTCGCATCATGTTACTCGCGCCACTCGTGCAGGGGCGCAAAGGTGAGTACAAGAATATCTTTGAGGAAATGCGCCGTGCGGGCTATGTGCGTGTACGTGTCGATGGCAAGATCCACGATCTGAGTGACGAAATCGATCTCGATAAACAGAAGAAACACACCATAGAGGCAGTTGTTGATCGCCTGGTTATCCGCAAAGAACGAGCAAGAGACGAGGCCGGTACCCGGCTACCTCGTTTGGGCAGCTTACATTCTATTGAGAACGAGGAAAATCACTTTTCACAACCTGGTCACCCCGCTCCGAAAAAGGTCGCAGAGCGACCTGCGCTCTATGATATCAATGCTGAACAACTTAAAGAGCAGAACATCAATGACAAACTACCATTAGAGAGAGAAGCCCCTCAAGAAGAATCCGGTGATCTCGCATTGCGACAGCGGCTTTCAGATTCTTTGGAGACAACATTAAAGCTGGGAAGTGGCGTGGTTTTAGTTTCGATTATTGACGGCGAAGAAATACTTTTCTCGGAGAAAGCTGCTTGTGTCTACTGTGGCATTAGTTTGCCAGAAATCGCTCCTCGCACCTTTAGCTTTAATAGTCCACATGGCGCATGCCCCACCTGCACAGGCCTTGGTACTCAACAAGAGATTGACGTGGAGCGTATTGTGACCCACCCCGATTTGAGCCTGCGGCAAGGGGCCATAACCCCTTGGAGCAAAGTAGTCAATGGCAGCCAATGGCACGCCTCAATCCTGGAAGCGTTGGCGCAACAATATGACTTCAGCCTCGATACGCCGTGGCGCGAGCTGACCGAAGATCAACAACAGAAGGTGCTCTACGGCGCGCCTGAACCACTGACTATTCGCTACACCCCTCAACATGGGCATACACGAAAGTACTCAATCAATTTTGAGGGAGTTATCCCCAACCTGGATCGGCGTTATAAGCAGACTGAGAGCGAAGGTGTACGGGAAGAGATTGAGAATTACATGTCGGCACGTATTTGTCCCGACTGTCATGGCGCACGTCTCAAACCAGAAACACTGGCCGTCACAGTAGCTGGTCGCAACATTGTGCAGGTTACAAATCTCTCGATAGTGCTGGCGCAACGCTTCTTCAAAGAATTAGAGGCTGAAGGGACACCAATTCGCCCAACGACGAGCAACGACGAGGGTACGATACAGCCCGCTTCTATTGGGAATGCACAGGACAAAAAGAAGCATAGTAACGGGAATCCTGTCAAAAGTGATCCGTATGCCAGGATCGATCCTCATGAACCACTCGTCTTGGCTACATTGACAGAACGGGAACAATTTATTGCACGACAGGTGCTCAAAGAGATCCGTGCTCGTCTCCAATTTTTGGTCGATGTTGGCCTGGAATATCTGACCTTAGATCGGGCCGCGGCCAGTCTCTCTGGAGGCGAAGCACAACGCATCCGTCTCGCAACACAAATTGGTTCTGGCTTGATGGGTGTGCTCTACATTCTTGATGAGCCAAGTATTGGGCTTCATCAACGCGATAATGAACGTTTGATTAGAACCCTGATACGCTTACGCAATCTGGGGAATACATTGCTGGTTGTCGAGCACGACCAGGATACTATGCGGGCCGCCGACTATATCATTGATATTGGCCCTGGAGCAGGTGAACATGGCGGCAAGATCGTGGCAGAAGGCACCTATGATGACATTGTAGCTAATACAAACTCTTTGACGGGTGATTACCTGTCCAGGCGTCGTCGTATAAAGCTACCCGAACAACGCAAAGAAGGCAATGGTCATTTTCTGACCATTCGGGGTGCGCGCGAGAATAACTTGAAAAATATCACAGTTGATATTCCACTAGGAGAATTTGTCGTTATAACTGGTGTCTCCGGTTCGGGCAAAAGTACCTTGATCACAGATATTCT
>Ga0137367_10004467_pt1 | contig 11344 bp, 13 predicted proteins | sample SagtaG_14_FD_104939 | JGI IMG/M metagenome (GOLD analysis project Ga0137367, IMG submission 104939) | Vadose zone soil microbial communities from Sagehorn Ranch, Mendocino, California, USA - Sage1_L_80_16 metaG | ecosystem: Environmental > Terrestrial > Soil > Vadose zone | place: USA... | reverse complement strand
TCTGCGAGGGGCCGGAAATGAAGGGCGAATGGTTGAGATATTGTGGCACCGTCGGGAAACCAGACGGCAACAGAGAAGACAAATATCAACCTGAAGCGCTCAGAAAATCCGGTCTACTCACCGAAGGCAGGTGACAAGAGGCAAAGGCTTTCCTGGGGCGCCAATTGGGTCCCAACCCCTTTTATGTCCGCTTCCTAACTTTTATTGTTGCGACGCAGGGCAAAATATTTCTAAAGATGTTCCAGTTCCACGTCGGTCGCCGCGGGACCGCGAAATGTAAACCCAATTTTGAATTTCACCCTGGTGCTCAGGTGAAGGCGGGACCACAAAGATTTGCCTGTATTGGTAATATGCAAGAATATTCTATCGCCGGTACCGTCACGGGTTACGAAAGCATAGCTCGACTCGAGCTTCGTAACTGGGCCAGTATAAATTCGGTTCTTGATGAAACCTCGAATGTCTCGTTTGAGGACAGGATCAATTTCATATTGGCCTAATCTTTCGAATCTGTCCTTGCTTTCTGGTATTTTCTCGTTGATGTAGAGTTGCCTTGCGAACCAAAATTGCGCCTCATAATTACGGTCGCCGTCGGTGAACGCCCTCCTTAGATGATATTCGATAAGACTACCATTTTCTTCATCCATGTCGACCAGTAGTCTCGCATAGTTGTAGTGTATTCTTTTGTCGGTAGCGCCCTTTTCCAACGCAATGGAGTACGTCTTCTTTGCGTCTTCAATCGCGCCCATATTCCGCAGCAGCTTTGCTAACCTGACTGTTATATATGTGTTTTGGGGATTTTGTTGAAAGGCGCTTTGCAAAGCGGTCAATGCACGCTTTTCGTCAGCTAAAAGTGAGGCTAGCTTGGACTCTGCTTCAAGGAGGTACGCGTATCGCGGAAACTGTTGTAGACCTTCTTGAATTGCTTCCTCTGTCTGCTTGACAACGCTAGCAAACTCAATTTCCCTCAACTCAGTTGAGGTTGACAGTAGTCTTTCCAGCTTAGCAATGCCTATCTTTGCTAGAGTATGATAACCATGTGGGGATACGGACTGGTCCTCCGTTAGTTTGCGAGCCCGCGTCTGAGCGTCGGCGATGTGTGTATCGAATTCGAGATCCGTGCGTGCTCCGTCGGCTTTTCGTAGCTGCAGCTCGGCAAACGAGTGAGCGATTGTTTGATCCCAAGGGGATAAATCTTGGGATTTTCTCAAATACTCTGTCGCCCGCTGCAAATTACCGTTTGACCGATTCATCTCATAGATAGCCATTTGATGATAGAGATAGGCGTCGTCACCGATGCTAGATAAGCAAGCATCATAGATATTCTGAATCGCTGCATGGTCTGCGAATGTGTCTAACAACGTTCGCCCTCTAATCAATCGACGGTATGCAATTCTATCTGCATGATAGTCGATATTTAAAGCTTTTAGCATTCTTAGATACAGGTCGAGACGCTCTTCTCCAGATTGCAACGCGCGCTGAAATACGATCTCGGCAATGTGAGGGTGGCGTGCACGATAAACGTAGTCGTGCGTCCTCCAATCGTCCCGCGTAAGTACTACGTCTTCCAAGGGCTTAAAGAATTCCTTTTGGAAGTCTGTAAACCGAACTTGGTAAACTCGTGCGATGATTCCAGCCCGTACCGGCACATCAAAACGATTTAGGAAGCACACACCGAGATAAATGAGGCGGGCAAGATCTGGCCTAATCTTTTCATATTCGTCGAGGATTAAGTCTTCAAACGGCCGGCCAAGAGTTGCCTCGTGAAGCGCGACAAGAAGCTGCCTACCAGCGACCTCTTCAAAAGCGGCTTTGCGCTGTTCCGGGGAGGCGTTTTCGAGCGTCCCAAGTGATTTGTGGCGCTCCAGAAGACCAAGGAGTTCTTCAATTTCCTTAGCCGAAAGGTACCTTACCTCAAATTCGTCTGTTACGTACGGCGTTAGCTCCTCACAAGAAATGTTCCATTCGTTAAACCGCTCAGCGGCAATGACCGTCAGGGGTACAGAAGCCCGTCGGGATTTTCTTATTACATCTATAATGTCAAAAACGTTCTCAGCCGCCTTGTCGATAAAAATGAAAATCGGTTGTTTAGTAAGCTGAAAAATTTCCCTCACGGCTTCGAAAGACAGGCGCCCGTGCGGCCTGAGAAATAGACACAATTTATCAAACGTGAACACCGCATCCCAAGCGATCCGGCGAAGCAGAACTGATTTCCCAGATCCAGCGTGTCCTTTAATGACGTAAAAGGCGCCGGTCGGTTGTGTAGTGCCCTCGTCCTGCAGAATAATCTCAGACAGAACAGTGTCAGCGAGTGCCCGTCGAACGTCCAGTTGTTGGTCGATTGCGGCCCAGCCTCCATCATAACCCCTATAAAACAGTTGAGGCCGGATCGTGGTGAGAGGCATCCCGTTATATACATATTCGACTTCCGAGGTCAGAAACTCCTGACAATTATTACTAAGACCTGGATCACGAACCGTAAATCGGTGTTCAATTGCGAGGCTCGTTTTTTGGATAACAATACCTCGAAAAGGACTCGAGACATTCCGATCCAAGTTTTCAAGTAAGTCCTGAAAACTCCCTTGAAGGGCGGTTATCCTTTTTGCTTCCCAAAATCTTTTTTCTTGTTCGGAAAGTCCCGGAGTCACGGTATAAAATCGGGGGCGCTCCTGAATATCTCCCAATTCAAGCAGCAACTGCCGTAGGTCTGAATCACGTAAGCTCTGGCCGACGAAGACAAGCGGATGTTCATAGGCTAAGTTTTTCAAATGATCAAAGAGCCTGTCCCTGTTTTTTCTGTGAGTGATATATTGCTGCACACTTAAAATAAGAGGGATACTGGTACCACTGGTTCTCGTAACGCATCCGTGAAGCTTCAAATACATCAAACTGTTAGGTGTGCTGAGTTTGTCCTCGACTCGATCCCCGTTCTTGATCAATGGAACAAGGCTCTGTGATCGTTTCGAAATGGCCTCGTACGCTCTTTCCATGATGAGATCAAAATTGGTTGTGGCTATTGCAGTCCACTTGAATGTAGGGAGCAGTTTATGAAACGCAGCTGGATTAAAACCGTCGAAGATCTCGCTAATGTAGTTTTGCATGGTTAGTAGATCGCTCTCCGATGCTGCTAACTCTGCAATGATTGAGAGCGGGTCGTCCCGATGATCTCCCCCCAGGAACTTGTCAGCGATCATCTGACCAAGTTGTGGGCCCGTTGGGGGCTGTGCGCCATTTGAGTTTACCGCTCCTCTGGAAGCACCGGCACCGAGAACAAGAACAATCCGGCCTTCTCTAATCTGGTCCAATAGAAAACTAGGTATTTCCATATCCCACCTCGCCTCGCTGATGGTAATCGAGAATCTTACAAGCAAGAGAATCTAAATGTCTAGGGGAAACCTGCGGAACCAGCATACGGATTTGGGGTCGTCGGATTTGGGATCTTTACAGGCTGTTGAAAAACTCACTGTTTCGAAAAAATTGATCCGAGTTTTTTCTTTGTATGGTAATATGCCTCTCAACTAAGCGTTGGGAGGTGGTGGTGATAGGCGAGAAGAAAAGGAAAGAGAAACTTTTCTACTATCTACGTGCTGAAGATCTGATTCCCGAAGCTCACATCCTGCGTTTAATTGACCACTACGTCGATTTGTCCTTCATTCGACCCAAACTAGAGCATCTTTACAGCCACACCGGACGACCATCAGTGGATCCCGAAGTAATGATGCGGATGCTGTTAGTGGGGTATCTGTTTGGGATCACCTCCGAGAGACGGCTATGCGATGACGTCAGGATGCACCTGGGGTATCGGTGGTTTGTCGGTCTATCGCTGGACGAGAAGGTGCCTGATCACTCGACGTTTTCCAAGAATCGTCATGGCAGGTTCAAACAGAGTGATGTCTATCAAGAGATGTTTGATGAGATTGTGCAACAATGCATCGACAAAGGGCTAGTGAGCGGCAAGCATTTGACTGTGGACAGCACCTTGGTCAAGGCCAACGCCTCGTTCAAGACCATGGAGCCCATCGTGGTATCGCTCAAGCCAGGGGAGTACATCGACAAGGTAGAAAAAGAAAACCCCATCGTAGAGGAACAGGACAACAGCGAAGAGTCGTGGGAGCCCAAAGGAGATTATCCGCAAAGGGGGAGAAGATCAGCAACAAAACTCACCGCTCCAAAGTGGATCCGGATTCCCGCATAGCGCGCAAGGGTAATTTTTCTGAGACCTATCTCGGCCATGGGGTCTCTTACGTTATGGATAACAAAAGCCGCGTCATCGTTGGAGCGGATCAGAATCTGCCCAATCGCAACGCTGATGCAGTGGCTGGCATAAAACTCGTGAGTAGACTTAAGTGGGCTTATAAGCTTAAGCCCCGCACTCTTGGAGCTGATAAGGGTATGCCACCCGGGAATTTGTCCACTGGCTGTCAGAGCAGGAAGTCCTTGCGCATGTACCGATCATGGATAATCGCGGGCGCAATGAAAACGGGATCTACCCTATCGAGCAGTTTCATTACGATGCCGAGAAGGATCAATTTATCTGTCCTCAGGTAAGGGGCTTCGGTACTGGGGAATTCACAAACACAGTCGGCAGCATGTCTATCGGCAAGTCCTTCGGACTGTCGGCAGTGTCCTGTGAAACAGCAGTGCACTCGATCGACTTACCGCTCTTTGAGCTATCACATTTATGAATCCGATCTGGCCGAGGCCCGAAAGCTCACTAAGACTTGCGGGTACAGGATCTCTCAGATCATGCGCAAACGTGTAGAGGAGCTGTTTGGTGAGGCCAAGGAATGCATGGGGCTTCGTCGCATGAAGTTTCGAGGCGCCCTCTTTGTGCGAGAGCAGGTACTCTTAACCGCCATGGCTCAGAATATCAAAAGGATGGTCAGGCTATTATCCAGAATGGGACCGAAGAAGAAAGCCGAAGCCCTAGCGGCAGACCCGATGGGGTTTCTTTTAACTCTCTATCATTATTTTAGCCGAGTGATTTTCCATCTGGACTCGGTGAATCACCTCACGCTCGCTCGCATAGTCTAGTTTTTCAACAGCCTGTAAAGATTTGACCCTATTGACCTCGTTGATATCATTCGTTCAGGCAGTGACGGGGTCGGGCTTTCTATTCTAGACAATTTGTTTGCCGCATGCTTGCCTGACTCGCTTCTGCGACCGGCATGGGCCGCATTCGATGTTGAGCAACCATTGCTCGAAACTGCAATCAAGCAGAAGCGGTTAGCTATGTGTATTGTCGCGGCTAACCGCTCACATTTATCGATTACCCACGATTAAACCACGACCCAGATCTGACCGCGACCGTAATGCCAAACACCGTAGACGATCAGGCCCAAGGCGAGCGCTGCGAACAACCAGTTGTGAGGGAGCCGGTCAGGCTGAGCGCAAACCAGCCACCACCGATTGCAACGATGCACAATCAGGTCCTTGAAGGCACGCTTTGCGCCGGGATCGTCCAATGCTTCCAGACAACAACAAGGGCAATGTAGTGTGTCACCAGCAGGGCCGGAACCCAGAACGCGGGTATCCAGTAGGCTGGGCCCATATACGCCGATGCACCATAGATTGTAGCCAGCGTTATCGCGACAAGCAGGTCCACCGTTCCTTCCACGCTGAAAATCCATATGAGCAGCCGAACAGCGGGTATGTTTCGGTATACGGCCGGAATCGCGGCCAGACCAAGGAAAGCGGCAAGCAAGTCTCCGAATGCTGCTGGATAGGCAAATTGCGGAGGGATTCCAGCGTAAGTGGCTCCTGGAGCGAGGAACATTAACCCCAGGTGTCGAAATGAATGGAGCAAAAGAATCGGCAGTAGAACGGCCCTGGGCCCAAGTTCTGAAAGCTTCGGGAAAACGTAGATCTTGGCGATAACCCAGAACACGAAAGTACTAAACAGAAGATTGACTGTGAGAATATTCACCAAGCTGCCTCTGCTGCTCTATTCACGTGCGCGAACGTCAGCGCGAGGGCTCGGTCCTCTCGGGTGTACTAGTTCCATAATATTCTCCTTCCAACCGACAAACTGAAGACCGGTATATTACACCGTTAAGTTCGCAAGATATCTTCAGTTTATTAACCGCGCGCATTTATCGATCGCTCTCGACCAAACCACGCGCCTGATCTGACCGCAGTCGTAAGCGTGACACCGTAGACGATCAGGCCGAAGGCGAGCGCCGCGAACAGCCAGTTGAGTGAGCCGGTGAGGCGGAGCGCGATCCAGCCGCCGCCGATCGCAACCAAGACGCGGAGGAATCCACTCAACAGAGGCCAGAAAAGTCGCGCGGCGCCCTGGGATGCGAAATAGAGCGCCATGCCCAAGCCAAAGAATCCATACGCCGGACCGACGATCCGCAGATACGCGCTACCCGTCTCGATCACGTGCGGGTCGGGGCTGAAGAGCGCGAGCCACGCCTGCGGCCAGAGCGCGGCGATCAGCCCGAGCGCCTCGCTGATCGCAAAGGCGATGGCCCCGCCGATGAGCGCGATGCGTAGCGCTCTTTGTTTTTGGCCGGCGCCGATGTTAGTCCCCACAAGCGCCACCAGCGGCGCGCCTAAGCCGAAGATCACCGGTATCAGCAGATATTCCAAGCGCACGCCGGTGCCGTAGCCGGCGATAGCGTTAGTTCCGGAGGCGCTGGCGACCAACGCTGTGGCGAGCGCGATCGTCACGTTGGTTTGCAGTGAGGTCATCGCGGCGACGGCGCCCACGGCTAAAATATCCCGAAACATCAGCCAGCGCAGACGCGTCAGCCGAAAGCGCGCCAGATTGCGCCCGGAAAGAATGTACCAGAGGAGAACCGCGGTTCCCGCCGCATAGAAGAGGACAAGTGCCAGGCCCGCTCCGGCTACGCCGAGCTCCGGGAAAGGACCCACGCCGAAGATCAGGCAAGGCGAGAGCGGCACGAGAACAATCACGCCCGCGGAGATCACCAGGGCCGGCACCAGCATGTTGCCGGTGCCACGGATCACGCTCGCCAGTGCGTTCATGACCCAGAGCAAAACATTGCCGGCGAATACGACGTTCGAGTAGCTCAGCGCCGTCTGTAGTTCCCCGGCTGTCCCACCTAAGGCGCGGTAGATCGACGCTCCGAATACGAGCATGACGATCGAGAAGAAAGCGCCCAGCGCGACGTTGACGACGACCGCATGCAGCACCAGCGCGTCAGCTTCATCGCGGCGCCCGGACCCCAAGGCCCTCGCGACTGCGGAGGAGATGCCGCCGCCCATGGCTCCGGCGGAAACCATCTGCATCAACATCACGACGGGAAATACCAGCGCCATGCCAGCCAATGCATCGGTGCCGAGATGCGAGACCCACCAGGTTTCGATCAGCCCCGTACACGCCTGGGCTAGCATGACCAGGATGTTGGGCCAAGCAAGACGCAGCAGCGTCGGAACGATAGATCCACGCATCAGCTCGCGCGTCCGTGAGTCGACTTCAGCCGCTGGCGGCGGCACAACCCCAGTTTCGGTGATGGAGGCTGCGCATACGGTCTTGCGTCTTGCTGCGGTAATCATGACGCTCTGCGCTTTCTGCCGGCGCGTTTGCTGCGCACCGAGCTTGACGACTGCTGCGCCGCGAATTGTTTCTGACTGATGACTGCATAGCGACGGCGTGTGCGCTCGCTGGCGGCAGGGCCGGCGGCAAACACAAAGTCGTGCTCGTTGAGCGGTCTTCCGCTCCGCCGATCGACCAGCACGGGATCTGCCGTCCTCCGAGTCTTTTTGTCGACGAGCAATACGCTCGCCCCCTCGGGAGCGAAGTGCCGGTTGCCCCAGGCGAACATCGCCACGATGACCGGGCGAAAATCGCGGCCCATGTCGGTCAGAATATACTCGTAACGCGGCGGCCGTTCGCTGTAGCGGCGGCGCTCTAAAAGACCGGCATCGACCAAGGCGCTCAAGCGCCGCGTCAGCATGTTGGGCGCGATGTTCAGGCTCTTCTGGAATTCGTCAAAGCGCGTGAACCCGTGCAAGGCGTCGCGAATAATCAGGATGCTCCACCACTCGCCGACTCGCTCGAGGCTGCGTGCAATGGGACAGGGCATCTTACCGAAGCTTTTGCGTTCCATATAGAAAATGTACCCGAGTAACTATTATGATGCAAGTCACATGCCCAGAAACCGCGCCGGATACTTTGCTGTTTGCGCCGAAACCTCGTCACGCTGCCGATTAGCGGTCACGGCTCTTCGTCACCATCCTCTCAGCCGAAAGCGCCGCAATCCACAACTTCCCTGACGCTCGCTGCTTTAAGGCGCTTTTCGCTCTCGACGAGGTTTGGCATCGGCTTTGCCAAATCTATCGGATGAAAGAAACAGAAAGGAGGTGAACGTGATGAAGATCGCGACATCATTTTTGGCAGCTCTACTTCTGACTGGAAGTCTCGGAGCAGGCAGCAGTTTTGCCGCTGCGGAGGGTGTGATCTCCAACACAGTGCTCGTTCCCGGTAGTAGCTGTCATCTGACGTTCCCTGCGATTCAGGAAGACACATTATCTTCGGATCGGCGGTCCTTAAGGATCCGAGCGAAGGCGACATCATCGACTTCTATGGGCCGTGCGATACAGACCCGCTTGGGGAAGATCAAGTCCACGAGCAGAGGCTGCAACGCCAGCATCGCTGGCAGCGGAATTACAATGACTGAGAACCACTGGAACGGTGCAAGGGGGAGGGGCTAACGCCTTTCCCCCAAAAGCGTATTCAAGAGAACAGGGTTGCAAGGCGTAAGAGGTGTCAAATGGTCGATACAAGCCTAACAGGAATGAGATGTCGAGCTACGAAAGAGATCAGGAGTCATCAAGGACTTGTCAGAAGATATAGCGAGGGCATCATTCAGTACGACATGGATAACTTAGGACGCCATCTCATAAGCGTGCAATGGGATAATGGTGTGATCGATTACGTATATCCCCTTGAGATCGAAATTTTGGGCCAGGGAGACGAGCCTGCTTTCAACGTTGTTAACTAGATTGGCTTACGCCGAAGCTCGGAACCTTGGAATCGCTGTTGAGACTCTGAGTCAGGAGTGAAGCCGTGTTGAAAATCACCACTCGAACCAATGCGACAACGACAATCTTCGAGCTTGAAGGAAGGCTTGCAGGTGCTTGGGTTCAGGAGCTGGAAGACTGTTGGCGAAAAGCCGCCAACTCTGACCGACCCGTTAGAGTCATGGTATGCGAGGTAACGTTTATTGATGGTAAAGGAAAAGCTCTTTTGGCGATGATGCATCAGCATGGAGCTGAGCTTGTCGCCGAAGGATGCATGAACAGCGCCATTATAGAAGAGATCAAGCAAGGAGGACGACCATGAGTGAATATGTCAGAAAAGTGAACGAGAGCGATTTCGATCAAGTTGTGTTGAAATCAAAGACGCCGGTGCTGGTAGACTTCTGGGCGGAATGGTGCGGACCGTGCCGCACGCTTGCGCCCATCGTTGAGGCAATCGCCGAGCAATATGGAGACGCTGCGCGGGTCTTCAAGTTAAACGTGGATGACAGTGCAGCCGTGGCGCAACGTTACGGCATCCAAGGAATACCGACTTTGATTGTTTTCCAAGACGGAGTGGAGAAGGAACGCATTGTCGGCGTGGCGAGCCAGGAAAAGATCTCACGCACGATTGACCGGTACATCCACGCGGCTTTGAATTAGAGTTGACGGAAATTGTTCCGGCGAAGACTTTGGTCGTTCCCGCAAAGCGCACAAGATTCCACTGATCCACTCGGGGGCAGTGATGGACCGCGGTTCAGCGCGAGACGACGCATGAACCGGAAGAGTATGCAGAAGCAGACGTCTCGCGAAGCAATCGCTCCGTCCGCCGCCGCCATCTTTGTCTAACTATTATCATGCAAGTAACCTGCTGAATAGAGCCGACATTTCGTCAGATGCCGATAACCGGGCAACACATCTCGTCACACTCCCCGGCAGCCAAGCTCCAACATTTCCGGATGATCCTTACAGTTCAAGATTCCGGATATCGAATCGAAGCTGGCACGTCCGTTGCTCTAACCGCTTTGTATATTATGAAAATCTGCAAGGAGTGTCCTATGAGAGAACTTCTCGACCTGGCGTTACAAGCGCACGGCGGCCGTTCACGGCGTATGGAGGCTGAAGCATCAAATGGAGGTATGAACATGTCGCGGTATATTTCCAAAAGTGTCTCGTTGCTGACATTGACCGTAGTCATTTGCGGCGGCCTATATGCGCTGTCGCTATGGGTCATCGGTCAGGCCATTTTTCCCTTTCAGGCGAATAGCAGCATGCTTACCGGCCTTGACAATAAAGTTGTCGGTGCGCACCAGATCGCGCAGCCGTTTACCAAGGACGAATATCGCGACCTCGGCGTCGCAGAGACTCCATTGTTACAGCGCCCAGCTCAAAGGGTCTGCCGTTTTTACGATTGTTAAGGAGAAACAGGAGAAATATATGGGTAAGCTTGAAGGAAAAATTGCACTGATTACTGGCGGTAATAGCGGCATTGGCCTGGCGACCGCAAAACAGTTTGTGAACGAGGGCGCATACGTCTTCATCACGGGGCGGCGTGAGCCGGAGTTGGCTCGGGCGGTAAAGGAGATCGGCAAAAATGTAACCGGCGTACAAGGAGACGCATCGAACCTTGGCGATCTCGATCGTCTGTTCGCGCAAATCAAGCGGGAGAAGGGCAAGCTCGATATTGTCTTTGCGAATGCCGGTGGGGCGAAGTTCGCCGCCTTGGGCAAGATCACTGATGAGCATTACGACGCGCTCTTTAATAGCAATGTGAAAGGCGTGCTTTTCACGGTCCAGAAGGCGCTGCCGCTGCTGCCGGATGGCGCCTCAATCATCCTGAATGCGTCCGTCGCGGGCAGTACAGCGCCGTCGCCGGAGTGGAGCGTTTATAACGCCACGAAAGCCGCCGTGCGTTCGTTTGCGCGGTCATGGACAACGGACTTGAAGGATCGTCACATTCGCGTGAACGCGGTGAGCCCGGGCTATACCGACACGCCGCCGTGGCATTCCATAGAAGCAGCCGAGGAGCGCATGAAATTCATTTCCAACAGTGTTCCGCTCGGCAGGTTCGGCACAGGCGATGAGGTCGCGAAGGCCGTGGTGTTTCTTGCATCCGACGACAGCAGCTACATCACGGGGACGGAATTGTTTGTGGATGGCGGCTTCGCACAAGTGTAGGCAGCTCTGATCATTATCGAAGGATACAACGAAATGAAAAAAAATCTTCATCCGACAGTTCGTCAGGTTGTTTTTAAAGACGTCTCTTGTGATTTTTCCTTTCTTGGAACATCAACGATGGATTCAAAAGAGACCATCAAGTGGGAAGACGGCAAGAACTATCCGCTGATCAAGGTTGAGA
>Ga0137367_10004466_pt1 | contig 11345 bp, 8 predicted proteins | sample SagtaG_14_FD_104939 | JGI IMG/M metagenome (GOLD analysis project Ga0137367, IMG submission 104939) | Vadose zone soil microbial communities from Sagehorn Ranch, Mendocino, California, USA - Sage1_L_80_16 metaG | ecosystem: Environmental > Terrestrial > Soil > Vadose zone | place: USA... | reverse complement strand
CGAGCGCGTCGACCTTTGCATCACTTTCAGGAAAACCCAGCAAGGGAGCGTCGCGGCGTTTCTGGAGAATTATTGAGGATAAAAGTGCTAAGTTACGCACTTTGCTTCCGGGCTTTTCGCGAGCCGGGTGTCCGGCGTCAAACCGCTTTGGGGGATTCGACGATGAATCGTAGATCGTTTTGGCGCGCCGCGGCGACGGTGCTTCTGGCGCTGACCCTGCCCGCAGTTTCCCATGCCGCGGACTTGAAGAAAACGCTCCGCGTCACGTTCCAGGTCGCCGAAACCGGATTCGATCCGACCCGGACATCCGACTACTACTCGGGCATGGTCAACGAAGCCATCTACGATCGGCTGCTAACCTACGACTATCTGGCGCGTCCGGCGAAGCTCGTGCCGGACGCGGCCGAATCGCTGCCGCAGATCACGGACCACGGCAAGACCTACACGTTCAAGATCAGGAAAGGCATCTATTTCACCCCCGATCCTGCGTTCAAAGGCAAAAAGCGGGAGCTGACCGCAGAGGATTACGCTTATTCGATCAAGCGTTTTTTCGATCCCAGGAATCGCTCGCCCTACGCGTTCCTGTTCGAGGGGAAGATCGTCGGCCTCGACGAGCAGGGCGCCCGGGCGAGGAAAGCTGGCCGGTTCGATTATGAGGCGAAGATCGCCGGACTCGAAGTTCCGGACCGGTATACCCTGAGAATTCACCTCAAGGAAATTGACTACGGCCTTCCGCACATCCTCGCGTTCGATCTCAGCGGCGCGGTGGCGCGGGAAGTGATCGAGTTCTACGGCGAGGACACCAACGCCCACCCGGTCGGTTCCGGGCCCTATCGGCTGAAGCAATACACGCGGTCCTCGAAAATCGTTCTGGAGGCGAACCCTGGCTACCGCCCCACCTTCTGGGATTTCCAGCCGGGCGACGATTCGCTCGACAAGGAGATTGCGGCGCAGATGAAGGGCAAGAAGCTGCCGGCGATCGGCAACGTCGAAATCAGCATCATGGAGGAAACGCAGAGCCGGTGGCTCGCGTTCGAGAAGGGCGAGACCGATATGGAGTACCAGCTGTGGGACATCGCGTCGACTTTCATGACCGAAGACGGTAAGCTGAAGCCCGCGTTCGTCAAACGCGGCATCAAGCTCGACCGGACCGTCGATCCGGAAATCACCTACACGTATTTCAACATGCAGGAAAAAATAGGCGACCAGCTGAATCCGGTCAGCGGATACAGCAAGGAGAGGATCGCCTTGCGCCGCGCCATCGCGATGGCGTACAAGATCGACGACCAGATCCGGATCATCCGCAAGGGACAGGCAGTGCGCGCGGAGTATCCGATCCCGCCCGGCGTCGCCGGCCATGATCCGGGCTACAAGTTCGGCATCCCGTACGATCCCAGGACCGCCAATGCCTTGCTCGACAAATTCGGCTACCGGAGGGGCGTGGACGGCTATCGCGCGATGCCCGACGGCAAGCCCCTCGTCATCCGCTATTCCTCGATCCCGATCGAGCGCGACCGCCAGTTCGACGAATTGATGAAGCGCTCGCTCGACTCGATCGGCATCCACCTGGAAATCCACAAGGACCGCTTCGCCGACCTGCTCAAGCTGGAGAAGCGCTGCCGCCTGATGATGCATAGCGCAGCCTGGATCGCCGACTACCCGGACGGCGATAATTTCATGCAATTGCTCTACGGCCCGAATACCCGGCAGAGCAACAATGCGTGTTACCAGTCGCCTGAGTTCGACAAGCTCTACGAGAAATCCCGGACGCTGCCCGATGGTCCCGCGCGCAACAAGGTCTACCGGGCGATGGCCCGCAGGATGGAGGTGGATACGGTATGGATCATGGGCGACAGCCGCGTTCGCAACATGCTGATGCAGCCGCGGGTGATCGGCTTCAGGAAGCATCCTGCCTTGCATCAGGAATGGATGTACATCGACTTCGACTCCGGCGTCGGCAAGCGATGAGGCGATGAGCCAGCCCATTTTGGCCGACTTGGCGCGCCGGCTCGTCCTTACCGCGCTCTGCGGCGCTTTTGCCCCGTCCGCGTGGACGGCGTCGCATCCGCGGATTCCGATTTGGAACGCCCCCGACATCGACAAAGTGTGCGGAGAAACCCTGTCCAATGCGAGGGCCAGCGTCGCCGCCTTGGAACGCCTGCCTCTTTCGCAAGCGACAGTCGAGCGCGTGTTTCGCCCCTGGGATCGCCTGCAAATCCTGCTCGAGGATACACAGGGGCCTGTCGATATATTAACGAATGCTTCGCCCGACGCGGCGACGCGCACCGCGGGCGAGGCCTGCCTCCTCAAGATAAACGAGTTCGGCACCGAATTATTCCAGAACGAAGAGATTTACGCGCAGTTTCGACGCCTCGTTCTCATCGACCGAATCGACCGCAAGCTCAAGAAGGACGTGGTGGAGGCGTTCGAGGATACTGGGGTGGCCCTGCCGTCGGAGAAGCGCGCCCGCATGAAGCAGATACTGCAGCGCCTGGAGGAGATCCAGCAGACCTTCAGCCGCAATATCCGGGATAACAAGACGCGGCTTGCCTTTTCACCGGACGAAGCGAAAGGGCTGCCGGCCTCTTACTTGGAGAAGGCGCGACGCGACGACAAGGGCAACTATTTGCTCGGATTCGAATATCCCGAGTACGAGCCCTTCATGGCCAACGCGGAGAACGAGGAAGCGCGGCGCCGTTACTACACCGCCTTCAACAATCGCGGCACGCCGCAGAACCTGGACCTGCTCGGCGAGGCGACCCGATTGCGCCGGGAGATCGCGAGTTTGTACGGACTGCCGAGCTATGCGCATTTCGCGACGCGGCGGCGCATGGTCGAAAGCCCGGAAACCGTTCACCGCTTTCTGGACGAGGTCAAAGACAGGGTTCGGGAAATCGAGCGCAAAGAGATCGGCGAATTGCGCGCGTTCAAGGCCGAGCGCCTGGGCAAAAGCGTCCAAGAAGTGACGCTCAACCGCTGGGACCTTCCGTACTATCAGGAACAGCTCAGGAAGGCGCGCTACAACGTCGATCAGGAGGCTTTGCGGGCTTATTTCCCGACCGACGCGAGCGTCGCATGGGTATTCGCGATTTCCGGCAGGCTGTACGGCGTCAAGTTCGTTCAGGCGAAGGCCCCCCTCTGGCATCCTTCGGTCCGTTACTACGACGTGATCGACGGCAAGACTGGTGGCTTCTTGAGCGGCATGTACCTCGATTTGTTTCCTCGTGAGGGCAAGTACAGCCACGCGGCGGCCTTCGGGGTCCGCAGCGCGAGCCTCCTCGCCAAGCGCACGCCGATCAGCGTGTTGGTCGCAAATTTGGATCGCAACGGCCTCAATCACCGCGAACTGGAAACCCTGCTGCATGAGTTCGGGCACGTTCTGCACGGAGTCCTTTCGCGAACGCGCTACGCGAGCCAAGGCGGCACCAATGTCGAGCGCGATTTTGTCGAAGCGCCGTCGCAGATGTATGAAGAGTGGACCCGCAAGAAGGAGCCGTTGCTGCTGGTTCACAAGTACTGTAAGGGCTGTCCTGAAGTCGACGAGGCCCTGGTGAAGCGATTGCACGCGGCGCGCTCTTTCGGCCGCGGCATCCAGTATGCGCGGCAGCATCTGTACGCCTCGTACGATATGGCGCTTTTCGGCGAGCGCGAGGTCGATCCGATGCAGGGATGGATCCGGATGGAAAGCGAAACGCCGGCAGGCTACGTTCCCGACACGCAGTTTCCCGGCACGTTCGGGCACCTCGTCGGCGGCTACGGGGCCGGCTACTACGGCTACATGTGGTCGGAGGTTCTGGCGCTCGACATGCTGTCGGTGTATGGGAAGAACCTTATGAATCCCGCCGCCGGTCGGCGCTTCCGCGAGCTCATCCTCTCGAAAGGCGGGCAAAGGCCTGCCGCCGAAATGGTGCGGCAGTTTCTCGGCCACGCTCCCTCGCCCAAGGCTTTTTTCGAAGAAATCACCGGACAGAGAGGCGATTGACGGGTCGCCATGCTCGCCTACGTCGTCCGCCGCCTCTGGCAAATCGTCCCGACCTTGCTCGGGGTGGTCCTGCTGGTTTTTTTTCTGTTTACGTGGTTTGGCGGCGACCCCGCGTATCTGCTTGCCGGAAAAATTTCCAACCCGGAGCAGATCGAAAGCATACGGCGCCAACTGGGCGTCGATCGACCGTATTACGTTCAGCTGTGGATCTTCATCCAGCAGATCGCGACCGGGGATTTCGGCGAGAGCTGGTCGACCAACGAGAAAGTATCGGCGATCTTCGCTACCCGGCTGGGTCCTTCGCTGACGGTGCTCGTGCCGCTCTTGGCGGTCGACACCTTGCTCGCCATCGCCGCGGCCATGCTGGTCGCTTACGTGCGCGGATCGCTGACCGACCGCATGGTCATGATCAGTTGCACCGTCGGCCAATCGATCAGCATCCTCGTCTATATCATCGTGTTCCAGTACGTGCTCGCCTACCAGCTCGGCTGGTTCCCGGTCCAGGGCTGGGGCAACGGCTTTGCCGAAAATTTATTGAAGTACAGCTTGTTGCCGATCATCGTTGGGGTGATCGTGTCGCTGGCGCCCGATACGCGGCTTTACCGCAGCTTTTTTCTCGACGAGATCAACCAGGATTATGTCCGCACCGCGCGGGCGAAGGGCATGAGCGAGACGCGCGTGATGTGGGTGCACGTGCTGCGCAATGCTTCGATCCCGATCATCACCAACGTGATGATCCAGCTGCCGGGGCTGCTCGCGGGCGCGTTTCTGATCGAGCGCTTCTTCTCGATTCCGGGCATCGGACGCGAAGTGATCCTCGCCGTCGAACGAAGCGACTTTCCGGTCATCAAAGCCGTGACGATTTACGTTGCGATCGCCACGATGATCATCAATCTGATCACCGATCTGCTGTACAAGGTCGTCGACCCGCGCGTGCAACTCAAATGATGCAGGCTGCACTGAGCACCGTCGGAGTGCCGCGCGGCGAATCGGCCGGACTATGGACGCTCGCGTGGCGCCGCTTTTGTCGCGATCGAGTGGGGCTCGCTTCGTTCTTGATCGTGGTGTTTTTTTTCGGCATGATGCTCGCGTCGGGTTTGCACCTCATCGCGCGCGATTGGTCGGAGGAGGTCGGCGTCAACTATGCGCCGCCGACCTTCATGGGGACCGCGATCCCCGATCGCACGGCGCCGGTCGCACCCGATTCCTCGGGCAGCAAGAGCACGCGCGAATCCGAGATCCGGCAGCCGGGCGAGGGCGGCGGCATCGATATCGCAGATCCGCTGGCCGATGTGCTCGCTGAGATCAGGGCGGAGTTCAGCGGTGCAACGGCTGAAACCGGAAAAGCGCCGACGCTCGTCTTCGGCGGCGACAGATGGGGCCGCGACGTCCTGAAGAAGGCGATCAAGGGGACCGAGACGTCGATGTTCGTGGGGCTGGCGGCCGCGGTGCTCGCCGCGTTTCTCGCCACTGTCTTTGGCGCCCTGGCCGGCTATTACGGAGGCTGGATCGACGATCTCTTCAATTGGTTCTACAGCGTCTTCACGTCGATACCCTATCTGCTGCTGATCCTCGCGATCGCCGCGGTGTTGAACCAGAAGGGGACGCTCACCGTGATCCTCATCCTGGGGTTCACCGGCTGGACCGGGATCTTCCGACTGGTCCGCGCTGAATACCTGAAGCACAAGGTGCGCGAATATATTCAGGCTGCCGACGCGATCGGCGCCTCTCATGCGCGTCGAATGTTCGTGCACATCCTTCCGAACGTGAGCCACGTCATATTGGTGCAGCTTTCCCTGCACGTCGTTCTGTTCATCAAGTCGGAGGTGGTGCTGAGCTTCCTCGGTTTCGGCGTGGGCGTCGACACCGTGTCCTGGGGCAGCATGCTCAATGAAGCGCAAAACGAGCTGATCCTGGGCTATTGGTGGCAGCTCGTTGCCGCGACCATTGCCATGGCGCTGCTCGTCACCGGATTCAGCCTGTTTACCGATGCCCTGCGCGATGCGCTTGACCCGAAGCTCAAATGACCTCCGTGAACAGCGCCGACACTCTGATCAGTATCCGCGACCTGAGGGTGGATTTTCGCCTCGACAGGACGACCATTTCCCAGGCGGTGAGGGGCATCAGCTTCGACATACCGGTGAACAGCACGGTCGCGCTGGTGGGGGAATCCGGCAGCGGCAAGTCGGTGACGGCCTTGGCGATCCTGGGCCTGCTCCCCAGGGAGAACGCGACCGTGCCTGCGGGCAGCCAGATCCTGTACGGCGGCCGCAATCTTCTCGCGCTCGCACCTGGGGAATTGCAGAAATTACGGGGGGCCGATATTTCGATGATCTTTCAGGAGCCGATGAGCTCGCTGAATCCCGTATTCACAGTCGGGTTCCAGCTCACCGAGGTCTTGACCAAGCACCTTGGCATGACGGGCAGGCAGGCGCGGTCGCGCGCTCTCGAGATCTTGCGCGAAGTCGGCATTCCCGAACCGGAAACCAGGATCGACGCCTATCCGTTCCAGCTCTCGGGCGGCCAGCAGCAGCGCGCGATGATCGCGATCGCGATCGCATGCGAGCCGAAGCTGCTGATCGCGGATGAACCGACGACCGCGCTCGACGTGACTATCCAGAAGCAGATCCTGGAGCTGATCGCCGCGCTGCAGAAGCGGCTGCGCATGTCGGTGCTGTTCATCACCCACGACCTCGTCCTGGTGGGCGAGATCGCCGACTACGTGGTGGTGATGCGCGAGGGCGAGATCAAAGAGCAGGGGAGAGTCGAGCAGATATTCGAGGCGCCGCGGGACGCATACACGCGGGCGCTGCTGCTTTGCCGGCCGCAGCTTGAGCGTCGTCCGAGGAGGCTGCCCGTGATCGACGATTTCATGAAGCCCGGGCCGCTCGCCGGGGGAAGCCTGGAGGAACGCAGTCGCGGGCTGCGCGGCGACGAAGAGATCATTCTCGAGGCGCGCCACCTGGGCAAGAGCTTCTATTCGCGCGAGGGCCTGTTCGGAAAGAGGGAATTCAAGGCGGTCAGAGACGTTTCTTTCAAGCTCGCCCGGGGGAAAACCCTGGGCATAGTCGGAGAATCGGGCTCGGGCAAGACGACGGTCGCGCTGACGCTGCTGCGCCTGCGAGGCGAATCGAGCGGCGAGGCCTTGTTCGACGGCAAGGACCTGCTGTCCATCCCGCAGCAAGAGACGATGCCGTACAAGCGCCGGATCCAGATCGTCTTCCAGAACCCCTATGCTTCGCTCAATCCGCGTTTCACGATCGGCCAGCTTCTCATGGAGCCCTTGCAGGTGCACGGCATCGGGTCGAACGAGAGCGAGCGCCGCGACAGGGTCTACAAATTGCTGGAAGAAGTGGGGCTCCCCGAGGTCTCGTTCTTCAAGTATCCGCACGAATTCTCCGGAGGCCAGAGACAGCGGATCGCAATCGCCCGCTGCCTAACCATGAAGCCGGACGTGCTCATCTGCGACGAAGCGGTATCGGCGCTCGATGTCTCTATCCAAGCGCAGATCCTGAATCTGCTGCAAGACCTGCAGGACGAGCACCACATGAGCTACATCTTCATCTGGCACGATCTGGCGGTGGTCAAGTACATGGCCGATCAGGTGATGGTCATGAACGAAGGCGAGGTCGTCGAGGTCGCCAATTCGGACGACATCTACCGCAACCCGCAGCACCCCTACACGAAGAAGCTGCTGTCCTCGATTCCCCGGGGCTGGCGCGGAGCGCGGGCACATTAGCGGGCGCATGGGAGGTGTTGCCCGCGGCTATTGCATATGCCGCGGCCCTTGCGCGCGAACGCATCGTACCGATCCCCGCGTAGCTGCGGCGAATGGCCGCCGTTCCGGGTTAGGTGCGCAATCGATCGCGCCAGTAGCCCGGACGTCTTGAATGATGAGCAAATGCAAGTACCAAGATTTCCGTATCGCGCTCGTGGACGATTACGGCGTAGGGGAAACGTCTGAGTATCAGACGTTTGACGCCGCGCGTTCCTGCTGTGCCGGGCACGGATGTCAGGGGGACGATTTCTTCTTCAAGCAGATCGAGAGCCGCATTGATAGCCTGCTCAAATTCTGCGCCGAGACCGGGGCGTTCCTTTTCATACCACCCTGCGGCCTCGGCTGCTTCATTTGAGGCCGCCTCATGGATGCGCAGCGCGCGCATTAAGAACGGTTTGTGCGAGCTCGCATTCGGCGGCGGAACTCCTTGCGATCGACCAAGTTTGCGGTGCCGGAATCGATCTCAGAAAGTCTGCGCATAATCTCCGTGTCCCACGCCTTTTCCACATCCGAATCTGGTGGCCCATCGAGGCTGATTACCAGGTTGTACGCAAGCTCTGCGCGCTCGGCTTCCGTGAGATTCAGCGCCTCAGAGCGTACTTTTTCCAGTGCTGTGCTACCCATTTGCGTGCTCCATTTGCGAGGTGTTGCAACTGGGTGCAGGATAGCGCACCTAACGGCGGCTTGCACGCGGACGCTGACGTAACCCCGGAATTTCGGGAATGGCCGCCCCGGTTTCGGCTAGACGAAAACTGTCCGGGTGCCCGAGTCGGTGGATTTGTTGCGGTACAACACCGTGGTCGCCTGGTGCGAGACTTTCTCGATGTTCATCAGCGCGGCCAGGTACCACTAGCGCGGGCTTTACTACGGAGCTAAACTGATTCGCGGAGTACGGGTATTATCGGCGTTCGCACGCGGCAGTCAGGGAATTTATTTCAACCCGAGATACTGGAAATTCAGGCGCACGGTTCGTGACGGTCTGAGTGCCGGCCTTCGACAGGCTCTTGAGAGGACGCTATGGCAAAGCTCAACATCAATGGCAAGGTCCGCGACGTGCAGGTGGAGGCCGGGACGCCGCTCCTGTGGGTCATCCGCGAGCAGGTCGGCCTCACCGGCACGAAATACGGCTGCGGGGTCGCGCAGTGCGGCGCCTGCTCGGTGCACTTGAACGGCGAGGTGGTGCGTTCCTGCTCGATCCCGGTAGGAGGCGTGAAGGCCACCGACAAAATCGTCACCATCGAGGGCCTGTCGGCCGCGAGCTCGCATCCGGTGCAGAAGGCCTGGGCCGAGCTCGACGTGCCGCAGTGCGGCTACTGCCAGTCCGGGCAGATCATGGCCGCCGCGGCGCTGCTGAGGAAAAACCCGAAACCGAGCGACGGCGACATCGACGCGGCGATGACCAATATCTGCCGCTGCGGCACCTATCAGCGCATCCGGGCGGCCGTGCACATGGCGGCTGACATGGCGAAGAAGGCCTAGGAGACGATCATGAAAAAGAGAACCAGCACCACGAATCTTTCGCGCCGCAAGTTCATCGTCGATTCCGCCGCCGCCGGCGGCGGGCTCGCGCTCGGATTCAACCCGTTCATCATCGGATCGGCCGAGGCCGCGGTGGCCACCGAGGTCAACGCCTGGGTGGTGGTCAAGCCCGACAACACCTGCGTGATCCGCATCGCGCGCTCGGAAATGGGGCAGGGCACGCTTACCGGCCTCGCGCAGCTCGTCGCCGAGGAGCTCGAGTGCGACTGGTGGAAAGTCGCCACCGAGCACGTCTTTCCCGGGCAAAACCTCGCCCGCAAGCGCATCTGGGGGGACATGGCGACCGGGGGCAGCCGCGGCATCCGCGGCTCGCAGGATTACGTGCGCCGCGGCGGCGCGGCCGCGCGCATGATGCTCGTGCAGGCGGCGGCCGACCAGTGGAAAGTTCCAGTCGGCGAGGTGAGCGTCTCCAACGGCATCATCACGCACGTGGCCTCCAAGCGCAGGACGACCTACGGCAGGGTCGCCGCGGCGGCGGGGAAGCTCACGCCCCCGGACCCGAAGAGCATCAAGCTCAAGGACCCGAAGGACTGGAAGATCGCCGGCAAGCCGCTCAGGCGCCTGGACACCGCCGACAAGCTGAACGGCGGCAAGATCTACTCGATCGACGTGAAGCTGCCGGGCATGCTGCTCGCCGCGGTCAAGGCCTGCCCGGTGCACGGCGGCAGGCTCGTGAGCTACGACGAGGCCAAGGTCGCGAACCTGCCCGGGGTGCGCCGCGTCGTCAAGGTGAACGACGGGGCCGTCGCGGTGGTCGCCGACACCTGGTGGCGGGCGAAGACCGCGCTCGAAGCCCTGCCCATCGTCTGGGACGAGGGTGCGAACGCCGCGCAATCGAGCGCGACGATCGCCGAGCGCCTGAAAGCCGGCCTGACTGCTGACGACGCTTTTGCCGACACCAAGATCGGCGATGCGCTCAAGGTGATCGCCGGCGCTCCGAAAAAAGTCGAGGCAGTCTACAGCACGCCCTTCCTCTCGCACGCGACCATGGAGCCGATGAACTGCACGGCCAAGGTCACGGCGGACGCAGTCGAGGTGTGGACCGCGACCCAGAGCGCCGAAGGCTCGCTTGCCGCCGCGTGCGAAGAGGCGGGACTGCCGCTCGCCAAGGGCGAGGTCCACAAGCTCGACCTCGGAGGCGGGTTCGGGCGCCGCGGCGGCACGCAGGACTACACGCGCCAGGCCGTCGCGATCGCGAAGCAGTTTCCCGGAGTCCCGGTGAAGCTGATCTGGAGCCGCGAGGAAGACCAGGCGCACGATTTCTACCGCCCGATCTCGCAGTGCAAGCTCGCCGCGGGCCTGGACGAGAGCGGCAAGCTTCTCGGCATGCACATCCGCGTTTCCGGGCAGTCGATCAACGCCTGGCTCAATCCGGGCGCGATCAAGGAAGGCAAGGACGTCCGGCAGCTGCAAGGCTGGTACAAGGAGCCCGGCGACGCGCAGTTCGGCTACACCGTGCCCAACCTCCAGATCGAGTACGCGATGCGCAACACGCACGTGCCGGTGGGGCCGTGGCGCGGCGTCAACACCAACCAGAACGGCGTGTACCTCGAATGCTTCATGGAGGAAGTGGCGCGCGCCTCCGGCAAGGATTCGCTGGAATTCCGCCGCGAGCTCATGGGCGATCATCCGAAGCACCTCGGCGTGCTGAACGCCGTGGCGGAGAAGGCCGGATGGGGCAAGCCGCTGCCTGCGGGCGTGCATCGCGGCATCGCGCAGTTCATGGGCTACGGCAGCTATTCGGCGGCCGTCGCCGAGGTCTCAGTGAGCGATGAAGGCAAGGTCAAGGTGCACCGCATCGTGATCGCGATCGATTGCGGCCACGCGGTCAACCCCTCCCAGATCTCGGCCCAGGTCGAAGGCTCGGTCGCCTACGGCCTCTCCGCGGCGCTCTACGGTGAAGTTACCGTCGATAACGGCCGCATGGTGGAGCTCAACTTCCACAACTACCGCATCCTGCGGCTCGCGGAAATGCCGAAAGTCGAGACGGTGATCGTGCCGAGCTACGATTTCTGGGGCGGCGTGGGCGAGCCGACGATCTGCGTG
>Ga0137367_10004459_pt1 | contig 11352 bp, 8 predicted proteins | sample SagtaG_14_FD_104939 | JGI IMG/M metagenome (GOLD analysis project Ga0137367, IMG submission 104939) | Vadose zone soil microbial communities from Sagehorn Ranch, Mendocino, California, USA - Sage1_L_80_16 metaG | ecosystem: Environmental > Terrestrial > Soil > Vadose zone | place: USA... | reverse complement strand
CGTAGTGACCAGTTCCGTCAGTGACTGTCGATGCACCAAGTGGGGTTACACTGATCTGTGCGCCAGCAATCGGAGCGGCAGTTGACGAGTCGGTGACAGTGCCTTCCAATGTGCCACTGGGCGCCGCGGTGCATGTGGGGAACTTGAAGTTCCCAACGCGTGTGCGCCAGTTGAAGCTACTATTAGTCTGGTAATACTCGGTCGTATACCAGAACGTACAGTCGTCGACAGGGTCGACCGTCATGTCACTGTAATCACCCCAGCGGCTGACGGTGTCAATTTGGCTGCCTGTACCATCGAAGAGATGCTCCTCACCCTGGGCAAGTATGTTCGGCGGATCTGTTGAAAGTCGCCCGGCATAACGAATTTGAGGGTGAATGGTCGCGTCTGAGGCACTGAAGCCGACCGCGAGGTTACCGTTACCGTCCATCGCGGCACTGCCCATCCAGCGCCAGGTGCTATCGGGCTGGTAGGTGCTTTCTTGCACGAAGCTCGCCGCCCCCGAAGTAACATTGGTGACCTCGAACCAGCGAACCCCAGCCACGCCGCCTGAGGCAACCGTCATGTTGCCGACGAGCGCTTCGTGACCATCGCTGAAGCGCCGATAGGCAGAACGGAACATACCGCGATCGGCAAGGCTATCGAGAGTGTCCCCCACGCCCAGTTGTGGTACCCCCTGGGTCAACACCGTAAAGGGAGCGTGTGTAAGTGTTGTTGCAAGCGTAAACGTTGAACTCCCAGGGTTCGCGAAATCCACGTGGAAGTGGTACAACGGCCAGGTGGAGTTCACACCTGTGCTAAGGAATGGATTCGGCGCGCCAGCTGGTGGTGGGATTATGCCGTCCATATCGGCTGGCATGAATTGATCGCTCGCCGGATTGAAGAAGGCGGGATCTCGGAAGGTGACAAATGTGGCCGAATTGCCGGCCAGCATGGCATCTCGATCAAAGGCAAACGGCTGCGGTCCTAGGAATGCCGTGCCTGACGAGTTGAATACGTTCATGCCCATGTAGTACGCATCGGGCCAGACGCCGAACTTTGGGTAATCAAAGAAGTCTGTGCCGAGGTTGAAGTCGTAGCGGTTGTACGCGCCAGTAGCGTCGCTGGTCTGTGAGACGGCGATACACTCATCCGTCGGAATCGATGTACCCGCAAACTGTGTGACGACCCAGCGATTGGCGAGTTGGTCATACAGGACAACCGGATCGCCGAAGCCGGCCTCGCAGACACCACCAAAGCCAGACCAAAGGGTGGCGATATCCACAGGTCCAAAGACAGATGCTCCGGTCGACTTGTCGAAGACCTGGATGCCCTGGTTCACGATCTGAACGTATTGCGACAGCCCAACCTCACCGTTGGTATCGGGCGGCGCACAGTTGCAGTTGACGCCTGGAAAGGGAATGCCATCGAAGTTCAATATCGTAGACGGCATATTCGGCGCAGCAGGCGTATCCTGAACAACAGGGTCAGGATGACTGGGAATGTTACGGTTTGGGAGATTCAAAAGCGGGATCGCCGGATGTTGCGGCTGGCCTTTTCTGGCTCCCCCCACTGCAGGTAGGTCGCGCAACGGCGCCGAAGTATCGTGCTGGTGGTCATATCCAACAATTGGTTGCCCTCCTTGGGCTTGTACTGACTGGATGGCATCGCGTAGTGACTGCGCAGGTGATGTCTGAGCAGAAACGCTCCCCGGTATGAAAAGAGATGCTAAAATGAGGGAGCTCATTGTGACGAAGGAAAGCATCCTATGAAAGGATTTGAAACGAAACATCATATTCTCCTTGGTCTCGACTACGAGTAGCTAAAGCCGCATCTGCGGCTGTGAATGAAAAACATGGAATCGTCATGACCCCGTGGTGCAAGTACACCAGGGCTTGCTGGGCCAAATCAATTTTTGTTGCAAGACCTCCTTTCATCTTGTTGATTAGTTGATGGGGCAGACCGAGGCAGGGAAACAGAATTAAGCAAAAAACTATTGTTACAAGGACAATAGTTTCGATGCAAAACAAACTCTAGTTTAAAGAGATTGTGTTCAACTTGATTTTCCTGCCGAGGAATCCTGCAATACATAGTAACCCTGCCAGACATGAACTGCGTGTGGAAAGTACATCAATGAATTGGCGATAACGATTTATTGAACTGTAACTGGCCGCAACGAAATCGTGAACGGAATGACCCCATCAACAAGAATAATTGTAGCACGGACAAAAATGATTTTCAATACCCAAGTACTACGAATTTGCTATGAGATTCAGTTCTCAAGAACTGCGCAGTGTTTCTAACTCAATATAATCCCCTCTTTGCTGATTACCAATTCTTTTCCACAATTGGCACAGCGCAATGTGTGTTCTTTCCGTGTCCAATTGATTTGACCACATGATGAGCACCGCAATACATCTATCAATGTCTTCATGCCAACGGGACTTGTCGTCCCGTTTTTGTTGGCCAGAACACGGTCAAAGAGTTTCCACCATTTTGTGATTTGGATGTTTTCAAATCCACTGGCTTTTAGTATGGATGTGAGTTCTGCTGCGCTCTTGACTTTGGCTTTGCGCCCTGATTCTTCAGTACCGCGCGAGGTGAGCAGGATTCCGCCCGGGCGAAGCAACCGCGACATCTCATTCAAAGCGGCTTGTGTATCAGGCAATAACTCTAGTACTTCGAGGCAGCAAACAACGTCAAACGCCGCCTCGGGGAACGGAAGCGGCAGGGATTGATGACGAACCAATTCAACGCGATCCAAATAGCGGCTTAGTTTTGAGGCGGCTTGTTCCAACATCCCCTGCGAGATATCGAGCGCGATGATTCGCCCTCGAAAATCAGATCGACTCAGGAGCGCAAAAGATAGACGTCCCGTGCCAGTTGCAAAATCCAGAATGAATGGCTCGTCAACATCTTTTAATTTTCCGAGCAATGGTTGTGCGAGCATCTCATCATCGCGCAATTGACTCTCGCGCTTGCCTGCGTCATATTTCTTTGACCAGCGATCATACAGCCAGGACTGCAGCCGTGGACCGAGATGTGCTCCTTCATAAAAATAAAGCTCGCGGTCAAGAAGAAATCCGATGACAACGATGACGGCGATAGCGATAATCCAGTTCATCTACTTCTCCAAACCTTGCGAAGGTTTATATGGTTCAGTTCATTTACGACCACACGCTCCCTGTCACTGCATATTGACCGCTGCTGACCGCGTATCCCTTCTCGCGCAGGAAGTTCACGAAGTTCGCCTGCGACGCAGCATTCTCGAAACTGATAAGCATGGTCTGTGGCTTGTCAGCGGAATCCTTGAAGCGGATGGAAACAGCCCAGCGGTCGCGCCAGCTGTAGATTTTTCCGGGTTCGACCGCAATGACCTGTGCTGGCTTGACGAGCGCCATCCAATCTGTCTCCTGTTTCGACACTTGAACACCATAGACGCGCCGTGAAAGAACGAAATGAATATAAACACCAATGGATCGGTCATCCATGACGAACAGATTTGCAACAGCATCTGTAAAGTTTCTCCTGGCTTTTGCAAATTCAAGCGGTTGCATGGTTTTCACTTGCTGAAAATTCCCAGTGGCTTTGATCGCTTTGCTGATCTTGGCGTCCGGTGGAATCTGTTGGGCAGGGAAAGCACCAAACGCAACGCTTGGGAAGAAGAATGTCGCTATACATAAAACTGTCGCAAACGCCATCGCAGCAAGTGCGAGCAGATAGAGGATCAGTTGCCCGGGCTTTTGCCCCTGTTCCACGTACAGTGCAGAGCTGGTTTGATACCCTGCTCCATTGATCTCAGAGAGATCTTTCTCGATGAGATTCTTCAAATCACTGGGAGCAGAGGTTGTTAAGCCTGTCACTGTAACTCGGGTATCCGGCGCAGATGCCAGATTGGCTTCGGTGGTGCGCACGAACACCACGGCATTACCCTGTCGATCAATAAGCGGATAAATAATCGCTTTGGCAACGCTGTCTTCCGTCTCTGTATATGCCAGCTTATAAGAAGCCACCCCCGAGACATTAACGTATCGCTGTGTGCCAATATTTCCCGAAATCAGTTCAGAGACAGTCACCGGTTGAGGCGCCGATGGATTCTTCAAAGCGGTTACAAATCCTGTTACTGCAGGAAATGTGAATATCACAAGAAAGATCAAGACCAGCAATGCCAGCGCTTTCAAAGAACCGATCCGTCCCTTCCAGCGCAATAAGGATTCGTTCATGATGTGTCTCCTTGTAATTTCATCTTTCACGCCCTTTCCCCGAGCGGGCAGCCTTCGCAAGGCTAAGCATTTCTTTGTCTTACGGCTTCATAGACAATCAAAGCTGTAGCAATGGAAACATTCAAAGAATTGACTTTTCCCAGCATGGGGATTTTCACTTTGACGTCTGCATGGTTCATCCAGAACTCGCTCAATCCTTCATCTTCGGTTCCCACGGCGACCGCCAGCGGGAGTCGCAAATCCGGACGCGTATACTCCACCTCAGCCGAGGGAGTCGCGGCAAGAATGCGGATGCCTCGTTGCTGTAAATATACCAACGCCTGGGCGCTCTTCGTCTCCACCACAGGTACTGTGAAGATCGTCCCGCGCGAGGCGCGCACGACGTTTGGACCATAGGAATCCACGCGCGGATCACAGACGAGAACCGCGTCCACACGTGCGGCATCTGCTGTACGAAGGATCGCGCCGAGGTTTCCAGGCTTCTCGACAGACTCGGCAACAATGAGCAGAGGTGATTCGCTAAGTTTCAAATCCTCAAGCGACGTGCGAGGCATGGGAAAGACTCCTAACCAGCCGTCGGGATTCTCTCGATACGACATTTTCTCAAACACCGTGGGGGAAACGGTAAAAATCTCCGTAATGACATTTTCAATTTCGCGGCGCACCAGTTCGGGCGCGATGAAGAGCGTACGCGGAAAATATCCCGCGGCGAGGGCCAGGGAAATCTCGTCATAGCCTTCGACAAGCATCAATCCCTCGCTGTGACGCTGCTTTTTATCGTCGCGCAATTTGACAATTTGCTTTACGCGTGGGTTCTGGAGACTGGTAATATCAATCAATCTTTTACGCCTGTACCAAGTTTACGAAATACGAAAATCAGCGGAATACCGACAGCAAGGTACGCAAGGAAATACAACGCACCACCCGGTTTTGCAGCAAAATCGAATAGATGCAAATAAACGAATGCAGCTATTGTAATGAAAAAGATCAGTCCATACGAAGCAATGGAATGATGAAGAATCGCGTTGAGATTTTGATTCCATAAGAATGACACAACTCCCAAAGCCAGAGTCAAATAGAACATCCCAAAACTTCGCAAAGTAAAGAGAGACATCACTTCGGGAAAGATACCACCCTTCGTGCCAGGCGCACCGATTTTCGCGAGGGAGCCATAAATTCCTAGAAACCCAACAAAAAGGATGAATGCAATGATCGATATCGTTTGAGCGAGCGTAAACTTTGGACCGGAGGATGTCGCTGATGGACGAATACGCAACCAGTCGATAAACCCGATCACCGCAGCGATTGCATTTACAACCAGCGTAATCAAGTACAGCCATGCAATCGGATGAGCAAGTACAAGCTTGGAGCGAAAATGGAAGAGAATGAATAATTCCCCCAGTCCAAATAACCACAAATAGAGAAGCGCACTGAACACGAGGTTCCATTGCCAGCGACGCGCCGTGATCCATGCCAGCCAGGCATTGCCAAGTGCCCAACCGCCGATGGTCATCGTCATGAAAGGAGTTACCTTCCAGGCGAAGACGGGGGCAAGTGTTTCTGGGAGGAAGAACAGCAAAGATCCAACAATAGCATAAAGGATTACAAGCAAATAGGTCAGCCAGCGGGAAAGGTTGGATAACATTAACGCCTCCATAAATTAAAAAAATGAGAGCATGTTTTTAAAACAAAACTGCATTATGGCGTTTTGGCATAATGCAGGAATCGCATCTGCAAGACACTCGTGCGCAGTAATAAATCAATGCTGGACATCCGACTCATTTTACTTTAATTTCCAAATGAAGGCAATTTATGATTCCCCAACTGACCGCATTGCTTGCCGATTGGCTCCCTATTCTAGGGTGTTGCTGTCAGTGCAGCAGGCGCAGGTATATTTGTAGGTTGAGCTGCTGGTGTCGATGTTGGTGCAGGCAGTAGAGTCGGCGAACTAACTGCAGTTGCGGGTACGGAGGTAGGTGTTGGAATGCTGGTTTCTGGAATTTGCGTAGGCAGCGCTGTGCTGGTCGGAAATATTATAAAAGTGGGAGCTATCGTCGGGCTCGGCGTAGGGACGGTCGGTACACCTATGATCGCGGCAGGTGGAACTTCGGGAGGCTGATATTTGGCATAATTGGGAGTCTGTTTTGGCACGGGGATTTGAAATGCGATCCACATGATGACGGCGAACACAGCTACCGTTCCCCACACCCATTTCACAAGTCGGTTCTCAAGGACAGGTTGGCCGCGATCGATCTCTGGTTGCAGCGCAGTTGGACTCGGTTTGGTACCAATGCTAAGCAAACTGAAATAAGGAGCCGCAAGATAAAGACTTGCCTGCCAGGCAAGCAGGAGTCCCAGCCAAAGCGTTTTCCACTCTGGGCGCGCAAGAAACGCGGCTAATCCCGATCCGAGGAAGGTTAATCCGATCAAATTTTCCCATTGTGTGACGTGCAACGCGCCAATGATTTTGGATTCTCCGCGCGTTTTTGGCGTGCGCAAAAAGACGCCTTTCTTTTGGATCAAGCCCTGAAAACATGCCAGCGCCACCACCCATCCCAAACTGAAGAAGTTATACATGGATCGCAGGGCAGTGCGAACGCGCAAGTGCAGAGCCTGACGCAATACCCAAAGAAACCGCCACAAATGCAACGAAAGAAATACGGCGGGCATGATCAACAAGGGGCCCGTCAATGGCCGGATGGAAAACCTCGCGCCAAAGAAAATACTGGAAATCGCGCCCAGTGTTAGAAAAAAACCCAAGATGAGATTGAGTACATCAGTGAACCACTGCAAGCCGCCGACAAGATAAAAATAGCGTTGTGCGAGGCTGAGTCGATTTTGAGGATCGAGCCAGTGCGCCCAGGGCATGAGTGCACCCCAATGCTTCTTCAATATTTGAATACCGCCAAAGCACCAGCGAAAGCGTTGTTTCTTCAATCCCTCAAATGTGTATGGCATGAGCCCGCGACCAAAGCTGTGCTTGATATAAAGCGACTCATAGCCAAGTTTGAGGATGCGCAAACTGGCTTCGGCATCTTCGGTGATACACCATTCATCCCAACCGCCGATTTCCTGTAAAGCCGATTTGCGTATCAAACCCATTGTGCCGCAGAAGATAATGGCATTATGCTCGTTGCGCACGGGCATCGAAACTTCAAAGAAATATTTGTAGCCATGATAGGTAGACTCTGCGAATGGATCGCCCGGATCATAACGATAATCCTGAGGTGCTTGAACAAACCCGACTTTAGGCGTGGCAAAATATGGGACGAGGTCATTTAAGAAATTGGGCTTGACAATGTAGTCCGCGTCGATACTGCCGACAATTTCCGCTTCCGGCGCGGTATGTGCTAAAGCAAAGTTCAACGCGCCGGATTTGTAGCCGGGCCACCGGTCCAGATGTACGAATCGGAATTTCGGTCCAAGATCCTGGCACAGTTCTCGAATCCGAGACCAGTTCTCTTCGCCCGGCGTATTGTTATCCACAACGAGAACTTCATAATTTGGATAATCCAATCGGGCAAGCGAATTTAGTGTCGAGGCGACAACATCTGGCGGTTCGTTATACGCTGGTACATGGAGTGACACCATCGGCATGTACCCGGGCGCCGGAAGATTTGTAACCCGGCGGTGCCATCGGACGCGACAAAATAAATCGAAACTCTCATAGGCATGAGTCAATGCCATCACCAATGCGAGTGCTTCGATGAGGAAGAAATCCAGTGCAATCACAAAAGAGAGTGTATTGAGAGGCGTAAAGGCCGTGACCATAAACGAATAGGCAATGAATAAAATCGTTGCGAGCAAAGTCATTGACCAGGTGACTTGTCCAAAGGCATTCCAGTTTGGCAGCAGAGAAATCCAAAGTCCTCCAAAGGCAAATGCAATTCCACTCATGAGGATAATTTCACTGGGAATTCCGAAAGTCAATAACGCCCACATATCCCCGAGAATGATAACAATCGCGAGCCAGCCCAATCCTAAAAATGGATTTCGATTCCGAAGGCGATGTCCTCCCATCAGAGTTACAAAGAGGCTAATTGCAAACCACAGAGCAGCCAGATATAACGATCGTGTCAGCATATCCTTTATCCTTTCAGATGAAGCATAAATAGGATGCTGAAGACCGCGCCGATCACGAACAGGAGAAAAGACAGGACGAAAACAATCGTGGACCGGAGGCGTTCCGAATGGGATTGAGAAGTTGTCCCGATTCTGATCGCAGACAGCGCCGCCAAAGGCGCGAATACAAGTGTTCCCACTCCGGCCGCCATCAAACCAATGAGCGCCATCGCCAACAATCGATATGAGCTTGTCAATTGACCAGAGTGACCGCGAGCAGTGGAATGATCTTGGGAACGTTTCTTGGGAATGCTCAACACCATGTGATTCGCATTCATCACACGGTAGAGTTGTTCCGTTTCCTCCAAATAGGCAAGGAAGGGGTTTTTATCCAGCAATTCTCTGAGAGTAAAAAAAGCGATATTATGCCGATCTTGCGAATCTGCACCGAGCTCATTCAAACGATTTACGCATATGAGCCGTTCCTCCAGGGATGGCGCCAGCGTGGCACGCAACATCCACGCCTCGACATTATCAGGTGCCAGTTGTGTCGCTCGCAGACTCAATTCGTATGCGTCCTTTCCCCCCGCATTTCGAATCGAATTTTCGATTTCAGTGATGATCGCATCTACGTTTGTAATCGGTTGTGCCTCGGTTAAGGCTTTATTATGACTGTTCTTCTCATACACATTTAATAACCACTGAATATAGGTAAATCACAAATGCGGTGCAAAGCCTGCCCGCTCCTTAAACAACGACTACGATTCATAAATGTTATTTTGTCAGTTGTCAGTTTTATTAGGACTGGAGAAATTTAATCAGATTATCGGAGAAATTAAGTATCTTTTGGTACGCTTCAGGGTCATGAAAGTATATACATTTAGCATTCGTGCATAGAGATTTGGAGTGAACATCATGGAAACAACGTTGAAAACAAAGCTGTACCGTCTTTCAAGAAATATGAGTATCGTTTTATTAGGTGGGTTTGCTCTAGTATGGTTGGCAATCCAGGGATATTCTGTCAAATGGACTGGGTTCGGTGGCACTTCCCTCCCGGCGAAAACGCTCTGGGATTGGATGAATCTCCTGCTGATTCCCCTCGTCCTTGCAGGCGGCGTTTTCTTATTGAATCATTCGAGGCGCGAGCAGGAACGCCAACAGGTAGAAAAACACGCGGCTCTGGAGCGCGAAATTGCCAAAGACCGCCAGCAGGAAATAGCGTTTCAAGGCTACGTTGACCGAATGGCTGATCTCCTGCAGAAGGATAAACTATCAAAATTCTCCCCGGATGAGATACGAAACATTGCCAGGGCTAGAACCCTTACCATATTGCGTGGATTAGATGGAAAGCGCAAAGGATCGGTTCTCCTCTTCTTAAAGGATTCCGGGCTCATTGAGCGCGGCGAAGCAGTCATTGACCTGTGTGAAGCAGATCTGCATGGAGCTTTGCTGGTAAACGCCAATCTCTACCGGGTCAATCTCAGCGATGCAAACTTGAGCGGAGCCGATCTGCGCGGCGCTAATCTGAGCAAATCCTATTTGGGCGATTCAGATCTGCGTGGTGCTAATTTGAGTGGTGCCAATCTTAATGGAGCAGATATTTTTGAGGCCAATCTCAACGGCGCTCATTTGAATCAGACCAAGTTAAGCAAAGCGAATCTGAGCGGAGCTGATCTCAGAGGTTGCCGCCTGAACGAAGCCGACCTGCGCGAGGCGGACTTGAGCAAAGCCAATCTGAATGTCGGCGACTTGGCTGGAGCCAATCTTCGTGGAGCGAAATTGGGCGGAGCAAAACTCTTAGGAGTGGATCTTCGGCAAGCCGATCTCAGCCAGGCTGATTTATCGGGCACACAAATTACGGAAACCGAACTCGAAAAGGTCAAATCCCTCGAAGGCACGACCATGCCGGATGGTACAAAGCACGCTTGATCTTAAAAACACAGAAGCTACGATAACTGCCTTGTCTACAAGGCAGTTATTGCTTTTAATCACATAAGCTTGATGCTATACTTGCCCTGAATGGAATTCAAAATTCAGAACGAAGAACCAACAAATATTGATCAGGTACGGGCTATCTTGCAAGCTGCGTTTCCCACCGATGCCGAAAGCAAACTCGTGGATTCATTGCGCACAAATGGTAAAGCGATCATCTCTCTGGTAGCCATAGGCGAGGAAGAGGTTCTTGGTCATGTCTTATTCAGTCCTATAACCACTTCCCCACAAAGCCCTGCAAGAGGAATCGGGCTTGCACCTGTTGCTGTTCGACCCGATGTGCAATCCCAAGGTGTCGGCTCACAATTGATTCGGGAAGGATTGCATCTTTGCCAGGAGCTTGGCTTTGATTACTGTGTTGTGTTGGGCAGTCCTAAATATTATCGTCGCTTCGGTTTCGAGAAGGCAAGTGGCTTTGGCATTTCCAATGAGTATGGAGTGGATGAGGAGTTCATGCTGATCAAGTTTTCTGATTGCAATGTGCATGGCTTAGTTAAATATGCGCCCGAGTTCGCCGCGCTCTCTGTTTAACTAGATAATTTTAAAATGGAATTCTTGTTAATTTACTGCCTACACGCAGATTATGGATTTCAGCGGAGGATCGCATGACAGAGTTTTTCCATTATGACGAGATGACTTGGGATGCTGTAGATGCGCTTCCACGCGATACCCCACTCATTTTACCGTTGGGCTGGGGCTACGATTTCAACGCACTTGCCGGACAATTGAGTCATCCTGCCCAGATCGGACTCTTGCCGCTATTTCCCTTTGGCTGGCGAAGAAGCTGGATAGCAGTTCCTGAGCCAATACTCTTTCAATATATTTCAAATCTGTTGGATAGTTTGCGTGATGATGGCTTCTCGCGCGTGTATTGTTTGGCTCCTCAAGGACTCGATCCGCAATCGTTCTTCAACACCTCTGCTCGCCAATCTTTTTTAACTCTGCCAAACTGGAAGCGCAATACGCCCATTGTTCAACTACCTCCAGATTCAGAGCGCGGCAAAGTGATCCTGATTCCCATTGGTCATACAGAGCAGCATGGATTTCATCTCCCCCTTTCCACTGATACCATCATTATAGACGCCATCGCCCAAGG
>Ga0137367_10004456_pt1 | contig 11353 bp, 6 predicted proteins | sample SagtaG_14_FD_104939 | JGI IMG/M metagenome (GOLD analysis project Ga0137367, IMG submission 104939) | Vadose zone soil microbial communities from Sagehorn Ranch, Mendocino, California, USA - Sage1_L_80_16 metaG | ecosystem: Environmental > Terrestrial > Soil > Vadose zone | place: USA... | reverse complement strand
TGCAAGAGCAGGAACTCCGCCCACGTCCACTTCGGCCACGCGCCGCCGACGAGCCGCGCCGGCGGGCGCGCGAGCATCCACGTATAGATGCCCCAGCAAAGCACCGCGCCGAGCATCAGCAGGTCGCCCGGAACCATGCGCACGGCCGCAAGCTGCGCGAGCTCGCCGCGCGAAAGGACGACGAGCACACCGGCGATCGAAAGCATCGCGCCCGCGAATTCGCGCGGAGCCGGACGAATGCGGTAGAACGCCGCGCCGATCGCGAGCATGAACACCGGCGAGCTCGCGGCGATCAGCGTGACGTTGATCGGCGTGGACGTCTGCAGCGCCGCGTACTGAAAGGCGTTGTAGCAGCCCACGCCCAGCAGACCGAGCAGCGCGAGTGCGCGCCATCTGCGCAGGATGTCGCGTCGTGATGCGGGCGTCGCAAAAACGCGCCAGCCGAGCGGAATCAGGATGCCGAGCGCGAGCGCCCACCGCAACGCGTTCAACAGCAGCGGCGGAATCGCTCCGACGGCAACGCGGCCGACAACGGCATTGCCCGCCCACAACAGAGGCGGCACGCTCATCAACAGCGCGAGGCGGGGCGAGAGCGCCAACTAACGCGGACGCACGCAGTCCATGAAATAACGCGTGCGTCCAGGTTCGACCTCTTCGACGAGGCCGTGGATGTCGGTCTCGAAGCCGGGAAACTGAGCGTTGAAGCTGCGCGCGAACTTCAGGTACTCGACGATCGTCCGGTTGAAGCGCTCGCCGGGAATGAGGAGCGGGATTCCCGGCGGATACGGCGTGAGCAACACCGCGGCCACGCGGCCCTCGAGCTCGTCGATCTCGACGCGATCGATGTCGCGGTGCGCGAGGGATGCATACGCGTCGGAGGGCTTCATCGCAGGCTGCATGTCGGACAGATACATCTCGGTGGTGACGCGCGCGACGTCGTTCGCCTTGTACATGTCGTGGATCTGCTGGCACAGGTCGCGCAATCCGACGCGCTCGTAGCGCGGGTAGCGCACACAGAACTCGGGCAGGATCCGCCACAGCGGCTGGTTCTTGTCGTAGTCGTCCTTGAACTGCTGCAGCGCGGTCACCAGCGTGTTCCACCGACCCTTGGTGATGCCGATCGTGAACATGATGAAGAACGAGTACAACCCGGTCTTCTCGACGATGACGCCGTGCTCGGCGAGGAAGCGCGTGACGATCGACGCCGGGATGCCGGTCTTCGCGAAGCGGCCGGACACATCGAGCCCGGGCGTGATGATCGTCGCCTTGATCGGGTCGAGGATATTGAAGCCCAGCGCGAGGTTGCCGAAGCCGTGCCACTTCTCGTTCGCGCGCAGCATCCAATCATCGCGCTTGATGCCTTCCGCCGACAGCCGCTCCGGCCCCCAGACCTTGAACCACCAGTCCTTGCCCCACTCCTCGTCGACCTTGCGCATCGCGCGGCGGAAATCGAGCGCCTCCATGATCGACTCCTCGACGAGCGCGGTCCCGCCCGGCGGCTCCATCATCGCCGCCGACACGTCGCACGAGGCGATGATCGCGTACTGCGGCGACGTCGACGTGTGCATCAGATACGCCTCGTTGAACAGATGCCGGTCGAGCTTGCGAGTCTGCGACTCCTGCACGAGGATCTGTGAGGCCTGCGAGATGCCCGCGAGCAGCTTGTGCGTCGAATGCGTCGCGAAGATCAGCGCATCGGTCGGTCGCGGCCGGTCGCGGCCGATCGCGTGCATGTCACGGTAGAACTCGTGGAACGCCGCGTGCGGCAGCCACGCCTCGTCGAAGTGCAGCGTTTCGACCGAGTGGTTGAGCGTCTGCTTCAGCATCTCGACGTTGTACGCGATGCCGTCGTACGTGCTCTGCGTGATCGTCAGGATGCGCGGCTTCTTGTTCGGCGCGACGCGCGCGAACGGGTTCGCCTCGATCTTGCGGCGGATGTTCTCGGGCCGGAACTCGTCGAGCGGGATCGGCCCGATGATGCCGAGGTGGTTGCGCGTCGGCGTGAGGAACACCGGAATCGCGCCGGTCATCGTGATCGCGTGCAGGATCGACACATGGCAGTTGCGGTCAACGACGACGATGTCGCCCGGCGCGACGTTCGCATGCCAGACCATCTTGTTCGACGTCGACGTGCCGTTGGTGACGAAGAAGCAGTGGTCGGCGTTGAAGATGCGCGCGGCGTTGCGTTCGGCCGCCCCGACGGGGCCGGAGTGGTCGAGCAGCTGGCCGAGCTCGTCTACCGAGTTGCAGACGTCGGCGCGCAGCATGTTCTCGCCGAAGAACTGGTGGAACATCTGTCCGACCGGGCTCTTCAGGAACGCGACGCCGCCCGAGTGGCCGGGGCAGTGCCACGAGTACGAGCCGTCCTGTGCATAGTCGATCAGCGCGCGGAAGAACGGCGGCGAGAGCGAGTCGAGGTACGCCTTCACCTCGCGGATGATGTGGCGCGCGACGAACTCCGGCGTGTCCTCGAACATGTGGATGAAGCCGTGCAGCTCGCGCAGGATGTCGTTCGGGATGTGTCGCGACGTGCGCGTCTCGCCGTAGAGGTAGATCGGGATCTCGGCGTTCTTGAACCGGATCTCCTCGATGAAGCTGCGAAGCTTGAGCACCGCCGGGTCGAGCTCGGGTCCGGGCGTGAACTCCTCGTCGTCGATCGAAAGAATGAATCCCGACGCGCGGCTCTGCTGCTGCGCGAACTGCGACAGATCTCCGTAGCTCGTGACGCCGAGAATCTCCATGCCCTCCTTCTCGATCGCGGCGGCGAGCGCGCGGATGCCCAGCCCCGAGGCGTTCTCGGAGCGGAAATCCTCGTCGATGATGACGATGGGAAAGCGGAACTTCATCGGGGGCGGGCCCTCAAGCACGGCAAACGGCCGTCACGGGCGCGGCGGGCGGAAAAGACGGAGGCGTTTCCGCCCGACCGGGACGGAAGGCGCGCATTATCGGATGATTCCGCTGTAATGGGTAGTGAAACGCGGGCGCCGCCCGTCAGGTCTTTGCGCTGGCGCAAACGTCGCGGCGCGCGGCCGCCGGCGCGCCGTCCGAATGGCAGAACGCACCGTGCTAAACTCGACCTGCCGCCGTCCGACATGACGCGAGCCGAGCCAGAACGCGCCCGGATGCCGGTCGCGCAGCATCCCGCCCGAGCATGCGTGTTCCGTTGAACGACCTCGCCCGAGTCGTCGCTCCCTGCGCCGCGGCGGCCACGATCACCTTCCCCGCGATCGTTGCGATCGTCGTATCGATTCCGCCGCCGTCCCCGATCGCGCGCCGAGTGTCGGGCGCGTAACGTCGCTTTGCGCGCCGTCCGACCGCTGCTGCTGTTGCTGCCGCTGGTGCTCGCGGCGCTCGTCTACGCACCGCTGTTCGACGGTTTCTGGCTGGGCGACGACGGCGCGAATCTGCATCGCACGTACGCACTTGCACAGCAACATCGGTTGTGGTCGCAGACGGCACAGTTCTTCGTGTCGGCGGTACCGTCGGGCGGCGCCTTCTACCGGCCGCTCGTGATGGCGACGTACGCGCTGAATTTCGTGATCACGGATGCCCATTACGCAGGCTGGCTGGCGATGAATCTCGCCGTGCACATCGCGAACGTCGGGCTCGTCGTCGCCGTCGTGCTGCGGCTGGGCAAGCGGCTCGGATGCGATGCCCGTGCGGCGGCAATCGTCGCGGCGCTTGTGTTCGGGCTCGCGCCGATTCCTGCCGAAGCGGTCTACTGGATCTCGGCCCGCTCCGATGGTTGGATCGTGCTCATTTCGCTTCTCGCGGTGTACGTTTGGGCAAGCGATCGTTCCGCCGCAAGCACCGTGTTCGCGCTGCCGGCGCTGCTCGTGCTGGCCCTCGGGTTCAAGGAGTCCGCTGCGGTGCTGCCGCTGCAAATGGCGCTCGTCGCATGGGCGTGGCCATCGCCGCGGCGTTCGCAGCTCGTCGCGATCGCGGCGACGTTCGCGATCGTGGCGGCATGGTTCTTCCTTCGCGCCCATCTCTTCGGCAGTCTGTGGCATGTCTATGCGCCGCCGGGGGGCGACGAGAATGCGACGCTCTGGACGCTGGATCAGGGTCTGCGCTCGATTCCCGCGTGGTGGAACGCGCAGGCGGCACCGCATGCCGGCATTGCCGCGCTCTACGCGATCGTGCTGGGTACGGCCGTACTGGCCGCATTCGCTTGCGCGCGCGGCCCGCGTGCGCGGCTCGCCGCGGCGCTGGTCGCAGCGAGCGCAGGACTGCTGCTCGCCACGTTGCTGAACATCGGCCTGCACGCCTCGGGAGAAGGAGGCCGCAACTTCTATGCGCCGTTCGCGTGGCTCGCGCTCGCATTGGGAGTCGCGCTTGCCCGGCCGCAACGTGAAACCGGTGAACCGGCACGGCGCGTGGCGCTCTCGGCGCTCATGGCGGCGGCGCTGCTCGGAGCGATCACGCTCGATCTCAAGATCGATACGGTGCTCGCGGCGCAACAGCACGTGCGGGCGTTCGCGGCGGCGCTCGACACGTGGGCGACAAGTCATCCGGGGCTCACGATGATCATCGTTCCCGAAATGGACGGGCCCGTAGTCACGCTGCGCAACGCACAGGCGGCGCTCGCGCTGCCTCCGATCCAGCAGCGGCCGCTTCTGCATCGGACGTTACCGACGCTGCCGCGCGAAATCGCGATGCGTTACGAGCAATTTTCGCGGGGTCTCGCAACCCGGCTCGAAACGATGGCACCCGGTTACATCGACACTTCGGTGCTCGCGGCGCTTGCGCAATCGGACACGGTGCGCTGGCCGCCGATCGCATGCTGGTCGGCCGCACAACAGCGGCTCGTTGCTTTACCGCAAAGCGATCCGGCCGACGCGCGCGGCTGGAGCGAAGCCGTGCTCGCGTCGGCGCGCGCGTGCCTGACGCCCGACGCGGCTGGCGCGCGCTAGCGCCTCACGTCTTCGGCAACGTGACGCCCTGCTGACCCTGGTACTTGCCGCCGCGGTCCTTGTAGGAGGTCTCGCAGACCTCGTCCGATTCGAAGAAGATCACCTGCGCGACACCCTCGTTCGCATAGATTTTCGCCGGCAGCGGTGTCGTGTTCGAGAACTCGAGCGTGACGTAGCCTTCCCACTCCGGCTCGAAGGGCGTTACGTTGACAATTATGCCGCAGCGCGCATAGGTGCTTTTTCCGAGACAAATCGTGAGCACGTTGCGCGGGATGCGGAAGTACTCGAGCGTGCGTGCGAGGGCAAACGAATTCGGCGGGATGATGCACACGTCGCCGTGGAAGTCGACGAACGATTTCTCGTCGAACGCCTTCGGGTCGACGATCGTCGAATTGATGTTGGTGAAGATCTTGAATTCGGTCGAGCAGCGAATGTCGTATCCGTAGCTCGACGTGCCGTACGAGACGATCTTGTGGCCGCCGACTTCGCGCCCCTGGCGCGGCTCGAACGGCTCGATCATCCGATGCTCCGCCGCCATCCTGCGAATCCATTTGTCGGACTTGATCATTTGGCGTGCGATCTCCCCTTGACTCGTAACCGCATCAGCACCGTGTCATTCCGAGCGCAGCGAGGAATCCGCTGTTGTTTCGATCGTGCGCGAAAAGATAAAGCAGATCCCTCGTCGCTGCGCTCGTCGGGATGACATAGTGCGGCGGGCAACTCGGCGGGCCTTTCAGGCTTACGTATTTTGAATGACGATGCTCGGGAATTTTGCCGTGAAATCCTCAGCCTTCTGCGCGACGAACACCGCAGTCTTGCGCGCGATCTCGCGGTAGATCTCGGCGATCTTGCCGTCGGGATCGGCGACGACCGTCGGGCGCCCCGAATCGGCCTGCTCGCGAATGCGGATGTCGAGCGGAAGCCCGCCGAGGAACGGCACGTTGTAGTCGGCGCACATGCGCGCGGCACCGCCCTCGCCGAAGATGTGCTCGGCGTGGCCGCATTTGCTGCAGATGTGGATCGACATGTTCTCGACTACGCCGACGATCGGCACGCCGACCTTCTCGAACATCTTGAGACCCTTGCGCGCGTCCATCAGCGCGATGTCCTGCGGTGTGGTCACGATCACCGCGCCGGTCACCGGCACCTTCTGGCAGAGCGTCAACTGGATGTCGCCGGTGCCCGGCGGCATGTCGACGATCAGATAATCAAGGTCGCGCCAGTTCGTGTCCTTCAGCAGCTGCTCGAGCGCCTGCGTCACCATCGGCCCGCGCCACACCATCGGCGTATCGGGGTCGATCAGGAAGCCGATCGACATCGCCTGCAATCCGTACGCTTCGAGCGGCTCGAGCGTCTTGCCGTCCTTCGATTCGGGCCGGCCGGCGATGCCGAGCATCGTCGGCTGCGACGGCCCGTAGATGTCCGCGTCGAGCACGCCGACGTTCGCGCCCTCGGAGGCGAGCGCAAGCGCGAGATTGACGGCCGTCGTCGACTTGCCGACGCCGCCCTTGCCCGACGCGACGGCAACGATGTTCTTGACGCCGGGAATGAGCTTCACGCCGCGCTGCACACCGTGCGAGGTGATCTTCTGCGTCAGATTGATGCCGACGCGGCCCGCACCGGGCAGCGCCGCGAGCGCGTCGACGATGAGCCGCTTGACCGCTTCATGCTGAGATTTGGCCGGGTAGCCGAGCTGCACGTCGACGGTGATGTCGTCGCCTTCGACGCGCACCTTCTTCACCGCCTTGCCGCTGACAAAATCCTTGCCGGTGTTCGGATCGACGAGCGTGCGCAACCGCGTCTGGACGTCGGCCTCGTTGATGGCCATGCGGGAAGCTCCGTGGATTGAATTGCTGAAAAACACTTGATTCTAGCGAATTTCGGTCATCGCCGCCGAGACCGCGTGGCCCGCTTTGCTAGAATTCGTTTTTCCCTGCCGTACGCAAGGTCTTGTCGATGTCCGTCGCCCAATCCGGTCAGACGCTGTTCGTCACGACGGCGCTACCGTACGCGAACGGCCCGTTTCACATCGGGCACATCATGGAGTACATCCAGGCCGATATCTGGGTGCGCTTCCAGCGGATGCAAGGACATCGCGTGCATTTCGTCTGCGCCGACGATACGCACGGCGCGCCGATCATGCTTGCAGCCGAAGCCGAAGGCGTCACACCGCAAGCGCTCGTCGCGCGAATCGCCGCGACGCGGCCCAAGCACCTCGCCGGCTTCCACGTGAGCTTCGACCATTGGCATTCGACCGACTCGCCGGAAAATGTCGAGCTGTCGCAGGATGTCTATCGCAGGCTCAAGGCTGCGGGATTGATCTACGCGAAGCCGGTCGAGCAATTCTTCGATCCCGTGAAGTCGATGTTCCTGCCGGATCGCTACATCAAGGGCACGTGCCCGGTGTGCGGCACCCGGGACCAGTATGGCGACGCCTGCGAGAACTGCAGCTCGACGTACGCGCCGACCGACCTGATCGATCCTTATTCGACGCTGACCGGCGCGCGCCCCGAGCTGCGCACGTCAGAGCATCTGTTTTTCCGGCTCTCCGATCCGGCGTGCGTCGCGTTCCTGCGCGAATGGACCGCGGGCAGCGGCGCCGGCGGCGAGCCGCGGCTGCAAATGGAGGTGCTGAACAAGGCGCGCGAATGGCTCGGCGGAAGTGAAGGCAAGCTCGCCGACTGGGACATCTCGCGCGACGCGCCGTACTTCGGCATACCGATCCCTGACGAGCCGGGCAAATACTTTTACGTGTGGCTCGACGCGCCGATCGGCTATCTCGCGAGCCTCAAGGCCTACGTCGGGTCGGGAAAGGCAAAGACCGCTGGCGAGACGCGCAGCTTCGAACAAATCCTGTCGGCGCCCGATACGCGGCAGATTCACTTCATCGGCAAGGACATCATCTACTTCCACACGCTGTTCTGGCCCGCGATGCTGAAATTCGCCGGCGCGCCGTACAAGGTGCCCGACAACATCTACGTGCACGGCTTCATCACGTTCACCGGCGAGAAGATGTCGAAGTCGCGCGGCACCGGCATCAGCCCCGAGCTGTATCTCGATCTCGGACTGAATCCGGAATGGCTGCGCTACTACCTCGCCGCGAAACTCAACGATCGCGTCGAAGACCTCGACTTCAACCCCGAGGACTTCGTCGCCCGCGTCAACAGCGATCTCGTCGGCAAGTACGTCAATATCGCGAGCCGCGCGGCGGCGTTCATCACGCGCCAGTTCGGCGGCGCGCTGTCGCCGCGCTTGCGCGACACCGCCGAGCTGCGGCGGCACGGAGGGGCCGCCGAGCTCGCGTGGGCAGCGAAGGACATTGTCGCCGACGCGTACGCGAAGCGCGAATTCGGCAAGGTGCTGCGCGAAGCGATGCGCATCGCCGATCGCGTCAACGAGCGCTTCGATCAGGCGAAGCCGTGGGAGCTCGCAAAGGATCCGGCGCGCCGTGACGAGCTGCACGACGTCTGCACGGATGCGCTCCTCGCGTTTCGCGCGCTGACGTACTACCTGGCGCCCGTGCTGCCCGACGTCGCAAAGCGCGTGGCGACGATGTTCGGGTTGCCGTCGTCGCTCGCGTGGAGCGACATCGAGCGCACCGCCGAATCGATCCGGCCGTACGAGCATCTGATCACGCGCGTCGACCCGAACCGGATGGACGCATTGCTCGAAGGACCGAAGGCGACCCTCACCCCTTCCCTCTCTCCTGCGGGCGGGCGAGCGGAAAAGGAATCCGCCGCGTCCGCGGCGCAGATAAGCATCGATGATTTCGCGAAGATCGACCTTCGCATCGCGCGCATCGCCAACGCCGAAGCGGTCGAAGGCGCCGACAAGCTCGTCAAGCTCACGCTCGACATCGGCGAAGCTCGCACGCGCACCGTGTTCGCCGGCATCAAGTCGGCGTACAAGCCGCAGGACCTGGTGGGACGGTTGACGCCGATGGTGGCGAATCTCGCACCGCGCAAGATGAAGTTCGGACTTTCCGAAGGCATGGTGCTCGCCGCGTCCGGGGACGGTCCGGGCATTTATCTGCTCGCGCCGGACACCGGCGCCAAGCCCGGAATGCGCGTCAAATGAGCGACGCTTACGCTGCTCGTCGTCCCCGCGAACGCGGGGACCCAGCGGCTTTCGCGCGAATGACACTGGATTCCCGCCGAAGTTTATCCCGAGCGCAGTCGAGGGACGGGAATGACGGCGAGCAGAGCGTCGCTCCTCGATGAGCGCGCTGTCGCTTCACTTCGTGCTCGTCGCGATCGCGGCGTGGCTCGCGCTCGGCGCGCTCGGCATCGCCGCGCTGCGCGAGCTGCGCATCGTGAGCCGCGTGCTGTTCCCCGCCGGCGCCGCGGTCGGACTCGCGCTCGCCGTCGTCGCGTTCACCGCACTTGGCGGCCCGCCACGCATGCTCGTGCTGCCGCTCGGGCTGCCGGACCTTCCGTTCCATTTGCGGCTCGACTCGCTGTCCGCGTTCTTCCTGCTGCTGCTCGGCGCAACGAGCGCGGCGGTGTCACTGTTCTCCGCCGGCTATTTTCGCTCGAGCGAGGGCACGCCGCCGGGCCTGATCTGCTTCCAGTACCACGGCTTCCTCGCGGCGATGGCCATGGTGCTCATCGCCGATGATGGTTACGCGTTCATGGTGGCGTGGGAGTCGATGGCGCTGGCGTCGTTCTTCCTGGTGACGACCGAGCACCGCATTGCGGAGATCCGCCGCGCCGGCTTCCTGTACCTGTTGATCGCGCACATCGGCGCGATCGGCATCCTGCTCTGCTTCGGCGTGCTGCAGGGCGGGCACGGCGACTACACGTTCGACGCAATGCGCAGTGTCTCGTTATCGATCGGGTGGTCGTCGATCGCGTTTTTCCTCGCGCTCTTCGGGTTCGGCGCGAAGGCCGGCATCCTGCCGCTGCACGTCTGGCTGCCGGAAGCGCACCCCGCGGCGCCGTCACCGGTGTCCGCGCTGATGAGCGGCGTCATGCTGAAGACGGCGATCTACGGATTTCTGCGCGTCACGTTCGACCTGCTGCATACCCAGCTCTGGTGGTGGGGCGTGATCGCGCTTTCGCTCGGGCTCGCCACCGCGCTGTTCGGTGTGATCTTCGCCGCGGTGCAGACCGACATGAAGCGGCTGCTCGCGTATTCGTCGATCGAGAACATCGGCATCATCGTCGCCGGCATCGGACTCACGATCCTCTTCAAATCGTACGACAAGTCGATGCTCGCCGCGATCACGCTCACCGCCGTGCTGTACCACGCGCTCAATCACGCGTTCATGAAAAGCCTGCTGTTTCTCGCGACCGGGTCGGTGCTGCACGCGACAAAGGAGCGAAGCCTCGGCAAGCTCGGCGGGCTGATCCATCGGATGCCGTGGGTCGCATGGCTTGCGCTCGTCGGTACGCTCGCGATCGCCGGCTTGCCGCCGTTGAACGGCTTCGTCTCCGAATGGCTGCTGCTGCAGGCGTTCCTGTTCACGCCGAGCCTGCCGCAGTCGTTCGTCAACATGCTGGTGCCGCTCGCGGCCGCGGCGCTTGTGCTCGCCGCCGCGCTCGCCGGCTACGTGATGGTCAAGTTCTACGGCGTGATCTTTCTCGGGCAGCCGCGCGAGGCCAATCTCGCGTACGCGCACGACGCCGGCAAGCCTGAGCGCGCCGCGCTGCTGTTCCTCGCCGCCGGATGCGTGCTGCTCGGCGTGCTGCCGGTGAACGTCATCCGCGCGCTCGATCCGGTCAACCAGTTGCTGCTCGGCACGAGCGTCGGCCAGGCGGCGAGCGGGAGCTGGCTGCTGCTCGCGCCGGTCAACGCCGACCGCTCGAGCTACAGCCCGCTGATCATGCTCGTCGTGATCGTCGCCGTCGTGCTGCTGACGATGCAGATCGTCCACCGCTTCTATCACGGCCGGATCCGGAAGTCCGCGCCGTGGGACTGCGGCTATCCGCTGCAGACGCCGAGGATGCAGGACACGGCGGAAGGCTTCGGCCAGCCGATCCGGCAGGTGTTCGAGCCTTTTTTCCGCATCGAGCGCGAGCTTCCGACGCCGTTCGACGTCGCGCCGCGCTATTCGATGAAAGCGGACGATCACTGGTGGCACTGGATGTACGTGCCGCTCGCGCGCGCGGCGGACCATGCGGCGCGCTTCGTCGGGCTGATCCAGCAGGGCCGCATCTCCGTGTATCTGACCTACAGCTTCATCACGCTGCTCGCGCTCCTTTTCCTGATCCGATGACCGCCGCCGCCTTCCTGTCCCAACTGCTGCAGCTCGCGCTTGCGCTCGCGCTCGCGCCGCTGCTCGTCGGCTGGGTCAACCAGTGCCGCGCATGGCTTTCGGGCAAGCGCGCGCCGTCGCCGCTGCTGCCGTACCGCACGATCCGCAAGCTCTTCGTGAAGGACGCGGTGGTCGCCGCGAACGCATCGCCGATGTTTCGCATCACGCCGTACATCGTGTTCGG
>Ga0137367_10004443_pt1 | contig 11370 bp, 8 predicted proteins | sample SagtaG_14_FD_104939 | JGI IMG/M metagenome (GOLD analysis project Ga0137367, IMG submission 104939) | Vadose zone soil microbial communities from Sagehorn Ranch, Mendocino, California, USA - Sage1_L_80_16 metaG | ecosystem: Environmental > Terrestrial > Soil > Vadose zone | place: USA... | reverse complement strand
TACGCCGCATACGGCATCACCTCCCAGCGTGTTGCCCGAATAACACACGACGTCGCGGCGATCACCGACGGTCGCAGCCTCCACCGCCGTCTCAGCATTCAGAACGCCGGCGAAGAATTCGCGGAGCTTGTCGACACGCTGAACGCAATGATCGCGAGGCTCGAGACTTCGTTCTCGGGTCTCCGCCGCTTTACCGCGGATGCCAGCCACGAGCTCAAGACACCGCTTGCGGTGCTGCGCGCCGACGTCGAACGCGCAATGAGCGAGCCGACCCCGCCATCTGAGCGGATGGTCGCACTGGAAGAGGCGCTTCACGAGACGACGAGAATGGCCGATCTCGTTGAGAGTCTCCTGACGCTCGCGCGTGCCGACGAGGGACGATTCGACATTCATCGCGAGCCCGTTGAGCTCAAGCCGCTCGTTCAGGACATCTACGAGACGGCGCTGATACTCGGTGAGGGCGCCGGCGTTGCCGTGAGGCTGCAGTTCACCGCCGACGTGACGGTAATGGGAGATCCAACGCGGCTCCGGCAGCTCTTCCTCAACCTCGTGACAAACGCGATCAAGTACACCCCCGCCGGCGGGAAAGTGGAGATCGGTCTCGGACTGCACCCCGATACAGTCACCTTCGCTGTGCGTGATACCGGGATCGGAATCGCCGCCGCCGACGTGACGCACATTTTCGAGCGGTTCTGGCGGGCGGATCGCGCTCGGTCGAGGATGTCCGAGAGAGGAGGCTTCGGCCTCGGACTTGCCATCAGCCAGTGGATTGCGCAGGCACATGGCGGGACGCTCACGGCGTCGTCGCGTCTGGGGCGCGGCAGTCTCTTCACCGTGACGCTGCCGCTCGCGTCAGCAGTGACAACCGCCTGAGGAAATCAACCCTTCGTCGATGAAAATGTTTTAAGGGCGAATTCATTGATTCTTAATCTTCACGGCATTCCGCCGGCAATCCGGTTCGCGTAAGCTACAGAACAACGATTCCACCCTCTCGGTGACCCAATGTTCAATCTGCTGATCGAATCCAAACCCAGAAGGCAAAAAATGGCTGGAGGAACACTCTTCAGCTTCGTGTTCCACGGTGCGCTCATCACCGGCGCCGTGGTGGCGACGGCGAATGCCGGCATCGCCAACGAAAAGTCGAAGCAGGAGAAGATCCAGTTCGTCGAGATGAAGAAGCAGGAGCCGCCCAAACCGAAGGAGCCCCCGCCGCCGCCGCCGAAGGTGGTAATGAAGGCGCCTCCGCCAAAGGGCTTCCAGGTTCTTCGCGCACCCGTGGAGATCCCGATCAAGATTCCCGATATCGACCTGTCCAAGAAGGTGACCGACGAGGCCGATTTCAGCGGTAAGGGCGTCAAGGGCGGAGTCGCGAAGGGCGTCGAGGGCGGCACTCCGCACCTCTCGGATCAGCCGTATTTCGAGTTCCAGGTCGAGAAGCCAGTAATGCAGATCCCCGGCACTGCGACGCCGCGCTATCCCGATGCGCTCCGTTCGTCAGGCGTCGAAGGTGAGGTACAGGCGCAATTCGTCGTCAACGAGGAGGGAAGGGCAGACGTCTCGACTTTCAAGGTTCTCAAGTCCACCAATGAGCTGTTCTCGAGTGCCGTTCGCTCCGCGCTACCGAATATGCGGTTCTACGCGGCGGAAGTCGGCGGCCACAAGGTGAAGCAGCTCGTCCAGCAGAGTTTCCAGTTCAAGCTCGATCGATAACCAACTAACCGGAGATAAATCTCGATGCAACTCTCGCTTCTCGACCTTTGGGGTCAGATGGGCGGCTTCGCCAAGGGGATCGTCGTCGTTCTCGCCATCATGTCGGTCTGGTCGTTGTCTATTACAATCAAGAAGTGGTGGGATCTCCGTAAGGCGCAGGCAGAGACTCGCAAGTTCGCCCCCGAATTCTCGCAGTTCCTCGAGGAAGACAACCTTGGCGAAGCGGTCATGCTGGCCGACAAGTACAAGAAGTCGCACGTCGCCCGCGTTCTCGGTGGCGCGCTTACCGAGATCAAGCCGCTAATTCAGGACGGCACCGTAACCGTCGGCGACATCAACTCGGCTGAGCGTGCGGTCGAGCGCGAGATGCTGATGACGGTGACTGACCTCAAGCGCGGCCTCGGCGTTCTCGCCACTGTCGGCGCAACGGCTCCGTTCGTCGGACTGCTCGGCACCACGATGGGAATCGTCAATGCGTTCGTCGGAATGGCCGCGTCCGGCTCGGGCGGACTGTCCGCGATTTCCGCCGGTGTCGCCGAGGCGCTGATCACGACCGCATTCGGTCTTCTCGTCGCCATTCCGGCGGTGTGGGCGTACAACTATTTCCAGGTCAAGATCGACAACCTGACCGCGGAGATGACGTACACCTCGAAGGAGATGATCGACTACATGATCAAGAACGTCAGCGGCGAGTTCGGCCGGTCGCGCTTTACACGTGAGTTCAACACCACCGCCGGCAGCGGCTCGACTCCGATCGCGCAGTAACGCGCAGAGGAGGATTCTCAAATGTCAATGTCATTGGGCGGCAGCGCGACGGTGAAGGCTGAGCCGAACGTCACGCCGATGATCGACGTGATGCTCGTTCTGCTGATCATCTTCATGCTCGTCATTCCGGCGATCAGCTCCGGATTCCAGGCGATCCCGCCGCAGGGAGTGAACCTCAAGCCGCATCCTGAAGAGGAGCGCGACCAGGTCCTCGGCATCGATGCCGACGGCAAGTATTTCCTCAACAAGGCGGCGATCCCCAACGCTGAGCTGCCTCAGCGGTTGCGGGCGATCTACGACAACCGCACCGAGGATAAGCTGCTGTATGTGAAGGCACACAAGGATCTCGAGTACTCCAAGGTTCTCGACGCGCTGGATATCGCCGCGCACAGCGGCGTCAGCGTGACGGGGATGATCACGGATCAGCGTCCGGGAACAATTTCGATGATTGCATCGGATCGGGTTCTCGGAGTCAAGCCGCCGGCGGGAGGGACGAAGTAATGGCCATGACCGCAGCTGGTGCCAAGGGGCTGACGAGCGATATCAACGTCACGCCGATGATCGACGTGCTGCTCGTTCTGCTCATCATCTTCATGCTCGTCGTGCCGATGTCGCGGAAGGCGATCGACCTTCAGCTTCCCGACCCCACGGAAACAACGCAGAGCTCGAACCCGCCGCCGCAGATCGTTCTCGAGGTTCTGCCCGGCAACCGTTACCTGGTCAACAAGCAGCCGATAACGAAGGACGACCTTCAGAAGCGGCTGACGGAGATCTACAAGGACCGGCCAGAGAAGATCATCTTCGTCAAGGGCGATCCGAAGGTGAAGTATTCCGACGTGATCTTCGCGATGGACGTGGCACGCGGGGCAGGCGTCAAGGTGATCGGCGTATCTCCGAAGGAGAGCAAGTAGACCGGCCGTACCGGCCTCCCGTCGGAATTCCGAGCAGAAGAGAGGGGCGGTGGAAGGGTGTCGCCGCCTCTCTTTTTGCTCATGTGGCGTTCGTTTTTCTCCTCATATATGAAGTGGCCCAACCTACCTTCACAGCGCAGCATGCGGAGGGCGCGGGAGGACCGGGGCCAGCGGGCGGCGGTGGTGGTGGCTCCGGAGGAGAGGGCAGGGAGCAGCGGCTACAGTTCGTCCGCGTAGTTACTCCGCCGGATGCGGCCGCCGCGGTAGTGGAGCCCCCGAAGGTTGTTCCACCACCCAAGCCCACTCCAATTCCAATAGTTGCAGCTCAGGCGCCCGTTGCGCCGGCGCCTGTAACATCCGGAAACGCAGCCGGCGAGGGAACCGGCAACGCCGGTACGACTGGCGCAGGTCCGGGATCAGGAGGCGGTACCGGCTCTGGCGTGGGACCCGGAACGGGGAGCGGAAGCGGCCCAGGCACTGGCGGCGGAAACGCATCATCCTATCCACCGACGCCAACACAATTCTTCCTGCCTCCCCTCCCGGCGCCCGCGAGCGTCCGCGGATACCACCTCACTGCCTGGTTCGACGTCGACGAGAAGGGGAACGCGACGCTGATCAGCTTCAATCCGTCGCGCGATTCAGGCTACAATAGAAAGCTGCGCGAGGTGCTGCTCGCTTTGAGGTTCCGGCCGGGAGTGAGGGCGGATGGGACGCCCGTCAGGGATACGGTGGATATCCAGTTCATATTCTGAAGCGCGGAACAACTGCAAGTACGAACTAACTGTGAACTGTGAACTAACCGCAGGTCGCCTTCGCGGGGCTGCGCGTAATGAGTTTACTGTGTTTCAGTTCCGCAGTTCGCAGTCTAGTTGGCACTTCAAACCTCTCCACCTAGCCGCCGCGGGTCAGTGTCTCTTAAATTCCCGGCGCCTGATTCTCGGGCATTCGCCCACCGATTTCTCTCCTTGGCCCCGGGGACTGAATGAGCGACACGCCCGATACCGGCACCAGCGGCTTCGTCAAGGCCCTAACGCTCACCGACGCGACGATGCTCGTCGCCGGATCGATGATCGGGTCCGGCATCTTCATCGTTTCGGCCGACATCGCTCGTACCGTCAACTCCCCGCTCTGGCTCCTTCTCGCCTGGATCGCCGCCGGAGTCATCACCATGCTTGGCGCCCTTGCCTACGGCGAGCTCGCCGCGATGTACCCACGCGCTGGGGGACAATACGTCTTCCTCCGCGAATCGATGGGCCCGTTGATGGGTTTCCTCTATGGCTGGACGCTGTTCATCATCATCCAGACCGGAACGATCGCGGCCGTTGCCGTCGCATTTGGGCGATTCCTGGGAGTTCTCTGGCCGGCGATCACGCCTGACAGGTTCGCCTGGTTTCCGCGATTCGACTTCACCATTCCCGGTGGTACCGTCGAGGCGGGTCTCTCGCCACAGCGTCTAATTGCTCTGGTCTCGATCTGGATCCTCACCTGGATCAACCTTCGGGGAATTCGCGAAGGCAAGATCGTTCAAACGACGCTGACCATCGTCAAGACTGGCGCCCTCGCCTTGCTGATCCTGCTCGGACTGACGATTGGGCGGAATGCGGAGGCAATTGCCGCCAACTTCGGACCCGGCCGATTCAGCGGCGGTGTCGACATCAGCTCAGTGTTCCTGATCGCTTTTGGTGCTTCGCTGGTCGGCTCACTTTTCGCCAGCGACGCCTGGAACAACGTCACGTTCGCTGCCGCGGAGGTGCAGAAGCCACAGCGCAATCTTCCGCTCGCTCTCCTGCTCGGGACGGGGCTCGTCAGCGTTCTGTATCTGCTGGCGAATGTCGCCTACCTGAACATTCTTCCGCTCCACGGGGTCGAGAATGGCGCAACAGTGCTTGCGCGTGGAATTCAGCACGCCACGCAAGATCGTGTAGGAAGCGCCGCCGCCGAGATGATCTTCGGCCCGATCGGCGGCAGTTTGATGGCGGGCGCGATTCTCATCTCGACGTTCGGATGCAACAACGGCCTGATACTCTCGGGCGCGCGGGTCTACTACGCGATGGCGCGCGATGCCCTTTTCTTCCGCAGTGCAGGCCGACTTAATGTGAACCACGTTCCGGCGGTGGCGCTCATCGCACAGGCGATCTGGACGAGCTTGCTCTGTCTCACCGGCACCTACGGACAGCTCCTCAACTACGTCATTTTCGCGGCATTGCTATTCTATGTTCTAACGACCATCGGCCTTTTTATATTGAGGGCCAAGCGACCGGACGCCGAGCGTCCGTATCGCGCGGTGGGATACCCGGTGTTGCCGGCGTTGTACATTGTGCTCGCCGCGACCGTGGCGATTGTTCTTCTGATCTCCGACAAGACGCGGGGCGAGGCGGTGTCAGGGCTCGTCCTGGTCGCGATCGGTATCCCTGTCTATTTCCTCTGGCGCAAGACGGAGCCGCAGACCTAGGCGGCCGTCGCTGGTCTCCAGAGAAAATCCCGCAGTACCAGTAACCCGCAAACACGGCGTCCCCGAGGCGCCTGACAAACGTGTTGTCCGAACCCCCCAGGAGAATGTCAATGAGGATCTGGATGCACCCATTGTTCCGTCGAGGGATACCTGTCGTTCTCGCCGCACTTGTGGCGCTGGCAGGCGGATCGCTTTTCGCGACCGCCGCCATCGCGCAGCAAGCCGCGGACATTGCGCAGCCTACCACAGGCGCGGAAGCCCACCGACCGGGAGGGGAGGCCAACCTCATCATTCCCGATCTCACCAGCGTCAGTTTTCTGGGAGGAATTGGCGGCCGGAATCTTCTCATGTTCGGCCTCATCGTCTGCGTCGCGGGCCTTCTCTTCGGCCTCATCATCTACCGTCAGCTCCAGAGGATGGCGGTGCACGAGTCGATGCGGGAGATCTCCGAGCTGATCTACGAAACGTGCAAGACGTATCTGATCACTCAGGGAAAGTTCATCCTCATTCTCGAGCTGTTCATCGGGTTCGTCATCCTTCTGTACTTCGGGTGGCTGCAGCACTTCGAGCCGGTGAGAGTGGCCATCATCCTGGCGTTCAGCCTCATCGGAATCGGCGGCAGCTACGGGGTCGCCTGGTTTGGAATTCGGATCAACACTTTCGCCAATTCTCGAACGGCGTTCGCCAGCCTCAGGGGCAAGCCGTATCCCTGCTACGCGATTCCGCTCAAGGCGGGCATGAGCATCGGCATGCTGCTCATCAGCGTCGAGCTGTTTCTCATGCTCTGCATCCTGCTCTTCATCCCGGGGGATTACGCCGGCCCCTGCTTCATCGGCTTCGCCATCGGTGAGTCACTCGGCGCGGCTGCGCTAAGAATCGCCGGCGGAATCTTCACCAAGATCGCCGACATCGGCTCGGACCTGATGAAAATCGTCTTCAACATAAAGGAGGATGACGCTCGCAACCCCGGTGTCATCGCAGACTGCACGGGTGACAATGCCGGTGACTCCGTCGGCCCGAGTGCCGATGGATTCGAGACGTATGGCGTGACTGGTGTGGCCCTCATCTCGTTCATCCTCCTCGCCGTACGTGAGCCGAGTGTCCAGGTCCAGCTACTCGTCTGGATCTTCGTAATGCGCGTGATGATGGTGATCGCGAGCGGCGCGTCGTACCTGATCAATGAGGCCATCTCCCGCGCCCGCTACCGGACGGTGGACGAAATGAACTTCGAATCGCCGCTCACGTCGCTCGTCTGGCTGACTTCGCTCATATCCGTGAGCCTCACCTATCTCGTGTCGTATCTGCTCATCCCGAACATCGGCGGTGATCCTACACTGTGGTGGAAGCTGTCGACGGTCATCACCTGCGGCACGCTCGCCGGCGCCATCATCCCCGAGCTCGTGAAGATCTTTACCTCGGTCACGTCATCGCACGTAGCAGAGGTCGTGACGTCCTCGCGTGAAGGCGGCGCATCTCTGAACATTCTCTCCGGCTTCGTCGCCGGAAATTTCAGCGCCTACTGGCTCGGCATGACGATCATGGTGCTGATGTCCATCGCATATGGCGTCAGCACGCTCGGCATCGGAACTCTCATGATCGCTCCGGCGGTCTTCGCGTTCGGTCTGGTCGCGTTCGGATTTCTGGGGATGGGACCGGTGACGATCGCGGTGGATTCATACGGACCGGTGACGGACAACGCACAGTCGGTGTTCGAGCTGTCGACGATCGAGCAGCTGCCGGGCGCGGCAGGCGAGATTCGTCAGTCTCACGGATTCGATCCCAACTTCGGGCGCGCGAAGCATCTGCTCGAGGAGAACGACGGGGCCGGGAACACATTCAAGGCGACGGCAAAGCCGGTGTTGATCGGAACCGCCGTGGTCGGAGCGACGACGATGATTTTCTCCATCATCGTCAATCTCACGCATGGCCTGCAGCAGGAGTTTCTCGCGAACCTGTCGCTGCTTCATCCGCCGTTCCTTCTCGGACTCATTACGGGCGGTGCGGTGATCTACTGGTTCACCGGCGCATCGACGCAAGCGGTGACGACGGGCGCATATCGCGCAGTGGAGTTCATCAAGGCGAACATCGATCTCGAGGGCAGCACGAAGGCATCGGTTGCCGACAGCAAGAAGGTGGTGGAGATCTGCACGCGGTATGCGCAGCGCGGAATGTTCAACATCTTCCTGACGGTGTTCTTCTCGACGCTCGCGTTCGCTTTCGTCGAGCCGTATTTCTTCATCGGATACCTTATCTCCATCGCGTTGTTCGGACTGTACCAGGCGATCTTCATGGCCAACGCCGGCGGCGCCTGGGACAACGCGAAGAAGATCGTAGAGGTGGAGCTGAAGCAGAAAGGCACCGCGCTGCATGCGGCGACCGTAGTCGGGGACACCGTCGGCGATCCGTTCAAGGATACCTCGTCAGTTGCGCTCAACCCGATTATCAAGTTCACGACGTTGTTCGGGCTGCTGGCGGTCGAGCTTGCGGTATCGTTGACCAATCAGCGCGGCGCCCTGCTCGGTCACGTCCTGGCTGCGGTCTTCCTCGGCACGTCGTTCTTTTTCGTCTGGCGCTCTTTCTACGGAATGCGGATCGAAAAACAGTAGCGACTGGTGAATCTCCTCTCCCGGAAGCCGATCTCGGAGCTCCTCGCAGAGGAGGGACATCCGAATGCGCTGAGGCGGGCGCTGGGCGCGGGCGATCTGATCATGCTTGCGATCGGAGCGGTGATCGGAGCGGGAATCTTTTCATCGATCGGAACCGCGGCAGCGGGGGAGATTCTGCCATCGGGCGTGGTCGTGCGCTACGGCGCCGGCCCCGCTCTCATCATTTCCTTCATCCTGCTTGGACTCGTCTGCGGTCTAGCGGCCCTCTGCTACGCGGAGCTGGCGGCGATGATTCCGCAGGCCGGAAGCGCTTATGCGTACTCGTACGCGACGCTCGGCGAGCTAATCGCCTGGATCATCGGCTGGGACCTCATTCTCGAGTACGCCGTCGGCAACGTTGCCGTGGCAGTGGCATGGGGCGGATACTTCAATTCGCTGCTCACTGCGTTCGGGATCACGCTACCGGCGTGGAGCACACATGGTTACCGTGCCGCGCTGCTGAGCTCGGATCCGGCGGTTCACGGATTGCTCGACACAGCTCCGAGTATTGCCGGAGTGCCGCTGCTGGTGAATATCCCCGCGTTCGCGATCGTGATGGGGATCACCTGGCTCCTCATGCGGGGTGTGCGGGAGAGCGCGCGGGCGAACAACATCATGGTCGTCATCAAGCTGCTGGTGCTCGGGTTGTTCGTCGTCGTCGGCGCGATGCACATCGACACGTCCAACTACGTCCCGTTCGCTCCGAATGGATGGCGCGGAATCCATCAGGGCGCGGCGATCGTTTTCTTCGCCTACATCGGCTTCGACGCTATCTCGACGGCCGCGGAAGAAACAAAGAATCCGCAGCGAAATCTCCCCATAGGAATACTCGGTGGCCTGGCGATCTGCACCGTGATCTACGTGATCGTCGGCGCCGTCGCGACGGGTATGGTCCCATACCAGGAACTCAAAGCGGCTGATCCGCTCGCCAAAGCGTTGAGCATGGCCGGCCTCGCGACGGCGAGCTGGATCGTTTCCCTGGGCGCCGTCGTGTCGCTGACGGCGGTGCTTCTTGTCTTTCAGTACGGACAGCCGCGGATCTTCTTCGCAATGGGTCGCGATGGCCTGTTGCCGAAGTGGGCGGCGAAGGTCCATCACAAGTCTCGGGTGCCGCACATCACGACGCTCGTCACAGGAATCGCAGTGGCGGTCGGTGCTCTGCTTGCGGACGAGAACGAGATCTACGACCTCACCAACATCGGGACGCTGTCGGCGTTCGCGATTGTATGCGTCGGCGTGCTTGTGCTTCGGAAGATTGAGCCCGACAGGCCGCGACCGTTCCGGGTTCCCTTCGTGTGGTTCGTCACCCTCGCCGGCGCTGCGGCGTGCATCTACACGATGTTCGGGCTCCCGGTTAAAGCCTGGGAACGGTTCGGGATCTGGCTGCTGGTCGGACTCGCGCTGTACTTCACGTACGGTTATCGGAACTCGACGCTGCGGAAAGGCGCTCCGCCGGTTCCAGTGCAGACGGGCGGATAAGCCTAGTCGATGTTCGCGCGGCTCCGGCGTATCTCCCTGACGCAATGGATACTGATCGCGATGGCGATCGGCGTTCTCATCGGCGCAGTAGCTCCTGACTTCGCGGTCAAGCTCAAGCCGTTGTCGACGATCTTCCTCCGCATGATCAAGTCGATCATCGTCCCGATCATTTTTGGAACGCTCGTCGTTGGAATCGCGGGGCACGGCGATGACATGAAGCGCGTCGGTCGTCTCGCGCTCAAGTCCATCATCTACTTCGAGGTGGTGACTACGCTCGCGCTATTCATCGGCCTCGGCGCGGCGAATCTTGTGCGTCCTGGCGTTGGAGTGCGCCTCACGGCGTCGGCGGAGCAGGGTAAGGCGTTGGCCAGCAGCACTCAAACGGCGACGGGTTTCCTCGAGCATGTCGTGCCGACGAGTTTCTTCGAGGCAGCGACGAAGAATGAGGTGCTGCAGGTTGTGTTCTGGGCGATCCTGTTCGCCGTCGCGCTGTCGCAGGTGCGCGGAAAGTCGAAGGAGATAGTGCTTGCCGGATGCGAAGGTCTCGCCGAGGTGATGTTCAAATTCACCGGCATCGTGATGCGATATGCGCCGATCGGCATCGGTGCCGCCATCGCTGTCACCGTCGGACACAGCGGGCTGTCCGTTCTTGTGAACCTCGGCAAGCTCATCCTGACGCTCTACGCTTCACTCGTCGTGCTGATGCTGCTCGTGCTGCTTCCTATTGCATACATCTTCAAGGTGCCGATCAAGCTGTTCGCGCGAGCGGTGAAGGAGCCGGCGCTGATCGCATTTTCCACGACGTCGTCCGAGGCGGCACTGCCGCGCGCGATGCAGGCGATGGAATCAATCGGGGTGCCGCGACGGATAGTCGCCTTCGTGATGCCTACCGGGTACTCGTTCAATCTCGACGGCTCGACCCTGTATCTCGCGATCGCGTCCGTATTCGCCGCTCAGGCCGCGGGCATTCACATGACTTTCGTTCAGCAGATTCTGATGATGCTGACGCTGATGATCACGAGCAAAGGCGTAGCGGCCGTTCCACGTGCGTCACTCGTCATCCTTTCCGGAACACTCGCCACATTCGGGCTGCCGCTGGAAGCTGTCGCCATCATCCTCGGCGTGGATGAGCTGATGGACATGGCGCGGACAACGGTGAATCTGGTGGGGAACTGTCTCGCTACCGTGGTGATGGCGCGGTGGGAAGGTGAGTACGTAGCACCGCTGCCCGGATCGCTCCCCGCACAGGCTGAACCTCTGATCGGTTGAGCCGTGCGCCGGGAACGGCGGATTTCAACCGGTGCTCGAGTCGCGTACGAAGCATCGAGCCCTTTCCAAGCAATCCACCCGCGAAAGCCAACGTCACAGCAGCGCGCTCTTCGCCAAATGCGCGAACGGCGAGCGATCG
>Ga0137367_10004433_pt1 | contig 11381 bp, 9 predicted proteins | sample SagtaG_14_FD_104939 | JGI IMG/M metagenome (GOLD analysis project Ga0137367, IMG submission 104939) | Vadose zone soil microbial communities from Sagehorn Ranch, Mendocino, California, USA - Sage1_L_80_16 metaG | ecosystem: Environmental > Terrestrial > Soil > Vadose zone | place: USA... | reverse complement strand
TATCCCACCGGCTTCTCTCGTCTTGTATTCGAGTTGATTGATCGCCTGACCAATCCCCGCATCGTGCGTCGATTTCCCCGCCAAATGAATCCATCCCTTTAGGCACAGGTCTTCGACACACACTATCGAGAAGGCCATCGATACCTGACCGGTAAATTTATGAAGAAAGTCGTTCCTCAGATTCACCACCCGTTCGTGGGCTCGCGCAATCTTCAACTTCCATTTCTTTCGATTGTTCGAGCCCTTCTTCTTTCGAGCCAGTCCCCGCTGAAGCCTCTTCAATTTGCCCTCAGCCTGCCGATAATGAGCTTGGGTTTCGCTCTTCTCGCCATTGCTGAGTGTCGCAAACCTGGATAAACCGAAATCTATCCCGACGCTTCTTGGCAGTCTCGCTACTGCCTGAGCCACAGGCTCAATCTCAACTGTGATTGTCAAATACCAGCGCCCGGCTTGTTCTTTAATCCGGCCATTCAGAATCCGGCCATCGAACCGGAGAGCTTCGGCCATATTCACTTCCCCGAGTTTCGGAACATAAACCGTATGACCGGAGACCGAAAACTTATCGTTATTCAACCCGAAGCCGCCGATTTTCTTGCTCCGCTTGCGCGGACCGGGAAATTTTACCCTCGACTTCGGATTGGCTTGTTTGGTCTTGTAGTAGGTATTGATCGCCTGTCTGAGATCGGAGATCGCCACTTCAGCGGCGCATTTCGTCACCTCTTGAACAAAGGGGAATTCAGTCTCTATCCTGGCGCGAAACTCTTTCTTGATCTCATTCCAATCGATCTCTTGCCCGGCGGCTTTACGTCGCTTGTACTCTTCCAAGGCCCAGTTCCAGGCGAAGCGGGCGACGCCGGAAGCGCGATAGAAATAGGCTTCCTGTGGCAATGTCGGATTGAGCCTGATTTTATGCGCCTTGATCATCTTTGAGAGCCTTCTTTAACGCCTTTTTGTAATTTCGTAGCCGCCGAACTAGTACCGCGAGCGGTAGCGGTCGGGCTTCCACTGCCCGCCCGCTACCGCTCGCGGTACTGATTCGCTGAGTATAGTCCGTAAAGCCGCGAGCCGCGATAGTAATGTTCCAGAATGCGACGGAAATCATAGCCCCGCTCCGCCATCAGCGCGGCGCCGATCTGGCACAACCCCACGCCGTGCCCCCACCCGGCGCCGATCAGAGTGAACGCGGCGGGCGCGCCTCCGTTCATTCCTTCGCTTTCGACCACGAAGGCCGAGCTGTAAAGGTGCGACGGCGAGAGCGCGCGGCGGATTTCAAGCTCCTTGCCGATGACCATTTGTTCGCGCTCGCCCACGACGCGCAACCGGACGATGCGCCCCGAAGCGCCTCGCTCGACGGCTTCGAGCTTATGAACCGCGCCGAACGAGACGCCGAGCTTCGCGCGCAATAACTCACTCAACTCGTCCTGCGCTATCGTCACGCGCCACCGGTAAAAGTCCGTGGTCTCCTGATTGAAATCTGGCAGAATCTTTCCGAGGACGCCTGTATCCGTCGTGTTGCAGAACGCGGGCGGCGAATTGCGAATCCAGCGCTCGGCGTTGGCCTCGTCGCTCAGAGGCAGATCGAATCCGGCGGGAAACTCTTCGCCGTCATAGGAGACGGCCAGATAAGGAAAGCGCTCGTCCTCCCAGGCCGCGTCGTAGCTCTCGGTCATCCCGCCGCATGATTTTGTATAACGCGCGTCGCACAGCTCATCGTCAAAAGTAAGAACCTGCCCGAACGTCGCGCGGATCGCCTCGTAGACCGCCGCCGAGGTCACTTTCGTTACGCCTTGATAGCGCTGGCAATGGTCGTCGGCGCAGACGTCGAAGTCGGCGTGGCTCTCCTGGTCGTACCAGCGGATCAATCGTTTCTCGCCGCCGATTGTCTGCGGGGCGAACGAAGGTTTACGCCGCTCCTTCTTCCACGGCTCCATTTGCGCCAAGAGCCAACTACGCGAAACGACCGAATGCGCCTTGAGCAGTTCGGGGTGCGAGTCCGCGCTCATCTCTGACGAAATGACGCCCGTCAGATACGCTTCAACGGGAACCTCGTTGATGACCGTCAATCGCCCGTCCGCCCCGAGCTTGATCCTCAACGCCCCCTGAAACTCTTGATCCTGTTTTTGCTGCCAGTGGAAATCAATGCCGATTGTGACGCCGCGGACGAGAAAAGAAGCCGACGGCTCATCGGGCGTCAAACGGTGTTCCAAAGCCGAAAGGCCGCGAAGGCCGCCTTCGGACACGATCTCAACGCTGTTGTCGAACGGCTTCGCTCGATAACTTCCGCCGTCCAGCCGTTCGCCGGCGGAATTCACAAATGAGCCCTTCAGCTCAAAAACCGCGCTCTCCGCGCCGGTCATCAAACCGACCGAAACGACCGGCTCGTGATCAACCATAATCATTCGCCAACCTCCTCTTTATGAATAGGACTTATAGGGCTCATAGGACCTATGGGACTCGTAAGTCCCATAGGTCCTATGAGCCCTATAAGTCCTATTCATTTCGCAACCAGGTATCAAACACTGTTTTGTTGAGCGTCACCTCGGCGTAAATCTCTTCCGCATCCCGCGACGTGATCTTCGCGAAATGATCGGGCTGCGGCACGACCAGAACGCCCGCGAGGTCAATCGCCGCAGGGCTGACAGTCAGCTTCGCGTCGCCCTCGGCGAAATAACGGTCGGGGCGATGTTTGCCGCGAGGGAAAACTATCACAGTCCACCGGCCGCCGCCGCGCGTCACGACCAGGTTGATCATCGGCTCGGATTCCGCGCCAGTGATTTCAGCCAGGCGCTGCAGCGCCCTGTCGAACCATTCAATCAAAGCGGCGCGATTATTGCCGCGTGTAATCAGCGCGTTCAATCGGTAATCTTTCAGCGTAAAAGTTTCGACGCCGGAATCATTCGACAGGCTCCGTCTCTCCCAAGTCTCGACCTCACGAATGATCGGCAGCGATTTGCCCTCGCAGGCCTGAAAGTGCAGATGGTCAGGCGCCGAAGCCCCACACGCCGCGCCGTTGTAAACGACGAAAAACTCGCCGCCCAGGTCCAGCGCCAGGTCGAGCAGCGTCCCGAAATTGCCCTCTATCGCTTGCGGGATGTGGCGGCGCGAAGTGATCACCAGGTGCCGCGGCAGAACTGGAAACGGGTTGTAGAGCGCGACGAAATCCGCGCCGAAGGCTATTCCGCGCTCTTCCGGCGGCAGGTTCTCCGCGCACAGGAAGCACGGGCGTTGTTTGATCGCCGCCGCGTCAACCTTCGCCCCCGTGCTGACGATCCTCTGCGGGTTGAACTGCGCAAGGACTTCCGAGCCTCTCACCCGAAGCCCCTTGTATTCCACGCGCGCCAGTCCCGCCACCGCGTCGCGCAGCATCGGCCATGTCGCCAACTGCTGCTCGGCCAACCCTTCGACGAGGCCGCGAAAATCCGGCTCGGATTTGTTCGGCAGATATGGCCGCAACTCTTCAATGCCGATGACTCTTTCCTTCCAGCTCATTGCGTCGCGCCTTCAGTGGGACAGACTTTAGTCTGTCCGTCCTCAATTCATACTATGGACAGACTAAAGTCTGTCCCACTAACCGTTGTCGAGCGAGTATTTCAATCGTCCGCAGCCTGTCTTTGTAGGCGTCGTAGCGGTTCATCGTCGCCAGCGGCAATGCGCTGTCCGAGTTGTCCGACCAGCGGCGCGCGAAATAGAGCGAATCGTAGATCCGCCCGATCTCGTACTCGCGGCTGACGCGCAGCGTCACAGCGTAATCTTCGCCGTAGCTGGTGTTCGGCAACCCGATCCGGCGCAGCACAGTCACGTCGAACGCGCGCGGCGCGCCAAGCCCGTTGATGCGCAGCGCGTTGTTCCGCCCGTTCTCGCGCGTCCATTCGCGGTGATCGATCAGCCCCGGAGGCAATTCGTTCAGATCGAAATCGACGATCGTGTACGAGCCGATGACCATCGCATACTTTCCTGAATCGAACTCGGCGACGATCCGCGCCAGCGTATTCTCGCTCGAATAGATGTCGTCCGAATCGAGTTGCGCGGCGTAGCGTCCGCAATGCGGCGAGTAGATCGCTTCGTTCCAGCACCCGCCGATCCCGTAATCGGTCCTCGCCGGCGCAATATGAATCAGCCTGCCATTATCAGCCGCGAGATTGCGGAGCAGATCGGTCGTGCCGTCGGTCGAATGGTTGTCGACGACGATGACGTTGAACGGGAAGTCGGTCTTCTGTGATAGCGCGCTGCGCGCCGCGTCGGCTATTGTTTTGACGCGGTTGCGCACCGGGATGATGACGCTGGCTTTGACCGGGAAATCTTCGCGCGATTCGGGCGGGTTGGCGAAGCTCGGCTCCAACCGCGCGCCGATGCGCTCCAGATGCTCGGTGGCGATCTTCTCCATTTCGATCTGGTAGTCGCGCTTTCGCGGGTCGACGTAATCGAAAATCTTCTCGCCGCTCGCCCGCAGATCGGCCGCGACCCGAGTGTAGAGCGGCTCGGGAATGCGAAAGATCGTCGAGTTGATCGAAAGTTTGAGCCGCAAGTCATACAGCCCACCCCAGCGAATGTCTGGCGAGATTCCGCCGTGATCGCGCAGGGCCTTCACGACCTCTTCGCGCGAGAGCAGAACCAATGATCCGAAATCGAAGTTGTCGCGGATGGCGCCGAGCTGATAATCGATCAACGGATGATCCGCGACCTCGCCTGGGAGCGCAGGCATCCCTGCCTGCCCGCTTCGGGAGCCCGCAGGCAGGGATGCCTGCGCTCCCAGGCCCGCGACCTCGGCGCCGCTCTGTTGGCGGAAATCGGAGTAGACGAAGGCCGCGCCCGCGTCGTCCGCCACCTGAACGAATCTCTCCGGCGCGCGCGCGCCGAGCTCTACACGGCCTCCTGGCAGGATCAGCAGCAGGTAATCCGTCCGCCACGCCTCGATCAGTGTGTTGATCGCGGGGCCGGAAAAGAACGCGTCCACGTTGACCGCCTTCACATCCTTGAGCAAAGAAGGGGGCAAAGACGGCGGCGCGCTCTGACGCAGGCATAAGACCTCTTCTACGAGCTGATGAGCGATGAATTGTCGGGCTAAGGTTTCAAACTGTTTATCTTCGGTATAAGGAATTGCGATAGTAAGCCTATTCATGACGAACCCTGTTTCTCCACAAAAAGCACAAAGCAGAACACAAAAGGCGCAAAGCGGTTAGAAATGAGAGACTCAAATTCAAAAAGTATTTGCGCCTTTTGTGTTCTGCTTTGTGCTTTTTGTGGTTCTCTTTTGCTCACACCCGTCGAATCGAACACTTCTGCAATCTGACTATTTCTTCAATCTCGGATCGAGTTTTTCGGCTCTGCGCAGAGCCTCTTGCGAAGCCGCGATCTGTCCTTTCTTTTTTAACGCGGCGCCCAATTGACGCCAGGCCTGGGCCGATTCGGGGTCGAGTTTGGTAGCGGCCTCGAACCGTTCGATGGCCTCGTCCAATTTGCCTTCTTTGAGCCGCTGGACGCCGGCGTTAACGGCGGCGAGAGCGGCTTCGCGGTCCTGTTTGATTTTGATCAGACGCGCCGCCTCTTGAAGTTCGGCGCGGGCGGCGTCGGCCTCGCCCTTCTGCCGCAGCGCCGCGCCCAGCGAGTTATGAAATTCCGGATTGCCAGGCGCCAGTTTGATCGCCGCTCGAAGTTCGGCGATGGCGGCGTCGGTCTCTCCTTTGCGCTGCATCAAATTGCCGAGCGCGTAGCGGGCTTCGGCGTCATCCGGCTTCAACCTGACGGCCTCGCTCAACTCCGGCTTCGCCTCATCGAATTTCCCCTGCCGGACGTAGATCTCGCCTAGAGTGAAATGCGCGTCGGCGAAATCAGGCTGCATTGTTATGAGTTTCCGCAACGTTTCAACGGCCGCGTCGAGATCGTCTTTGCGTTTGTAGGCCAGCGCGAGGTTATAATACGCCCCCGCCTGATCGGGGGCGAAGCCGATCAGCTTTTGATACGTCGCGATCGCGCCCTCGACGTCGCCCTTCTGCGCGAGCGCCAGCCCGAGGTTGAGATGCGCCGAAGCGCTCTGGTCGTCGAGTTTGATCGCCTCCTGGAATTCGATGATAGCCGCGTCATAACTCCTCGTCGCCAGCAGCGACAAACCCAGATTGTTGCGCGCCTCAATCATGCTCGGTTTGAGCTTGACCGCCTCTCGCAGAAAAGAGAGCGATTCTTCGGCCTCGCCGCTTTCGCGCAAGGCCATGCCGAGGCTCGTCAACGCGTCAGCGGATTGCGGCTTCAGCTTTACGGCGCGGCGCATTACGACCACGGCCTCGGCGACGTCGGCGGGCGTGGCGCGGCGGAGCAGGGCCACGCCGAGAGCCTGGAGCGACCTGTCGTCATTCGGCTTCAGCCTCACGGCCTCGCGCAGCGCGCGCGTAGCTGCGGCGAAATCGCCCATCAGAAATTTGCCATTGCCTAGAAAGTAATGGGCCTCGGCCAGGTCGGGTTTGATCTTGATCGCCTCCTCGAAGGATTTCATCGAGCCTTCGAGGTCGCCCAGTTGGGCGAGGATGAATCCGACGTTGGTGTGAGTTTCGGCCGAGTCGGGTTTGAGCTTCGCCGCGTGGCGAAATTCGGCGATGGCCTCGTCCAGCCTTTGTTGCCTGTGCAGCAGAGAGCCTAGCGAGATGTGAAGCTCGGCGTCATCGGGATTCAGCTCCGCCGCCTTGCGAAAGGCTTCGAGCGCGCCTTCTAGATCGCCCTTCTGTTCGAGCGCGACGCCGAGGTTCGTCCAGGCCTCGAGATAGTCCGGCTTGAGCGCGATCGCCTCGCGGAATTCGGCGACCGCCGGGTTGAGCTGCCCGCTCTTGCCCAGAGCGAGGCCGAGCGCGTTGCGGGCCTCGGGATTACGTGGATTCGCGCGCGCAGCCGCGCGTAGCTTTTGAATCGAGACGCCCGGCTGTGAGCGCGGAGACGCGCCTCCGCGACTCTTTTTCGCTGTCTGAGCTTCAATTGCGCCTGCGCACGGTATGAGACACACGATAATGGCGATGATCAATCGCTTTGATGAACCCATAGCTTCTTCCAAGAAAATCCCTGGTTCCATTCCGTAGCATATTGAACGGTTTGGACGCGGGTCAAGTAGGCGGCCTGGGATTGCGGATTGGGATTTTTGAGCCTCGATCGGCAATACAAAATCGCGAAATCTAAATCGAACATGGCGACATTGGTACATGCGGCGGTACAGTACCGGGAGCGGTAGCGACCGGGCGCCCATCGAAACGCACTCTCCGCAAGGCGCCCGGTCGCTACCGCTCCCGGTACTGTACCAATGTCGCCTTGTTTGATTTAGAGAACGTAATTATAGGATCTCTTCAATCCGCAATCCGCAATCCGCAATCCGCCATTCCCCACTCCCCACTCACTGTGCTATTCCTAAGCGCTGATGGATCCCGCGAAAACAGTTCTGCTCTTCTTGCTGGCCTGCGCGCTGGCGCCAATCGGGGCGCGCGCAAGCGAATGCCTGCCGATAAACGTTCGCAACCCCGAGGGCAATTACATCGTGCCCGGCGTGATGGGCGACATAGTTTATCGCCGCGTGAACGGCGAAGAGCTGGCGCTCGACGCTTACGTGCAGAAGCACGGGCGCAAGCGTCCGGCGGTGATCGTCGTTCACGGCGGCGGATGGGAGAACGGCAGCCGGGTCGCGTTCGTCGGACAGTTCCTGGAAATGCTGACGCGCGCCGGCTACAACTGGTTTTCGGTTGATTACCGGTTGGGCGGAATCCGGAACTACAAAGACGCGCTCGACGACCTGCGCGCCGCGACCGATTTCATTCGCTGCAACGCGAAGAGGTTCCGGATCGACCCGGACAACATCGCGCTCTTCGGCGAAGACGCCGGAGCGCATCTGGGTTGTTCGGGATCACGGACCTCGACAAGGGAGCGCGCGCGACGCTGCGACGCTACTCCCCCCTGCATAATGCGCGGGAGAACATGGTCCCGCTTCTACTCGTCTGTGGGACGAAGGACGGCCTCTTCTCTCAACACAGCGCTTTTGCAAACGAACTCGACAAGGCCGGCGCCGACTTCGACGCCATTACGCTCGAAGGCGCGCCGCACGGGATGGAGAATTGGGAAGGCCGTCCCGAATGGATGGATTACAAAACGAAACTGGTCGAGTGGCTTAAATCGAAACTCGCCCCACGAAAATAATTGAGGATCGAGGATCGAAGATCGAGAATCGCATTGCGCGAATGGGGCAATCTGCGATTCTCGATCCTCGATCCTCGATCCTCAATCCTCGGTAGCTATTTCGACTCGGGCATTTTGAATTGAGCTTCGTCCATCTGCGCGTTGTGTTTTATCTCGGTGAAATTGCGCGTGGACGAATAGAAATTGTCGAGGTACGAAGTCCGGATCGTGTGCGCGACTTTGACGCCGTCGACCTCGCGGTAATCCTCGTAATCGGTCTGTTCGGAATCGACGCCGATAGGGGTTTCGGTCGTCACGACGCGGCGGGCGAGCAGCCCCGTCTCCTTGTCGAAATAGAAAGCCGCGCGCCGTTTGTTGGGCAACGCCATTCGCACGATCTGGGTGTCGCGCCCGGCGATCTTTTCGGTCCCTCCGAAGATCATCTGCGGATACGGCTCCTTGATCTGCAGCGGCTCCAGGCTCCAGGCCAGGGATTTGGCTCGCGCGATGTCCACGTCGTCCATCGCCCGATCTTCGCGCGCGTTCTTGATCCACCCCGACGCGCCGTTTAGCTTCTGCGTGGTCGCGCCCTGCGGCAGGCTTACGCTCAAAGAATATTTGTCGGGCGACGCGAACAGGATTTCGAGTGGGAAGCTCTGGCCGTTGGCCGCGACGCTGACTCCTTTGATGACGCGCGTCTTTATCTTCTCGACGGCCTCCCTGGCGCCGACGGCCTCGGTGTATTTCGCCAGAATTTGTTGCGGCGTCGGGCGCGGCTCGTTCGAGCGCGGCGTCTCGACCGGCGCCACGCGCGGCAGCGGCGGAACGCCCACGGCGTGCTCGTCCCCTCGATGACAGGTGTAGCAGCTCACTTGCGCTCTGCCCTGGAAGGAATTCTTGTTGATGTCCATCGTCATCTGGATCATCTTGCGAGCGATCTTCTTGTGGTTGAGGTCGTCCTTATCATACTCCCACTGGTCGCCGGTCTTGACGTGGCAGAACGCGCAGTTCACTCCGAGCGAGGCGCTGATGTAATTCATCATCGGGCGCATTTGCGACGCGGGCAGCCCCTTCAAGACCTGGATGTTTTTGTACTTCTGCTCCATCGTCTGCTCGGCCGGCTGATTGCCCGCCTCCTGTCCATAAGGCGACGCGACGGCGCGTCGGGGCGACATCGAATCCGAAAACGAAAAAGCCAACGCCAGTCCGAGGGCGAGCGCAGTCACGCCACGTTTGACCGTAGCCTGAATCATAGATTTTCTCCTCTGGTTAATTGTCCGCAGTGGCGGCGACGGGTTTCCCACAGCTTATGCCGCCGCCGAGTGGCGCTTATCATACAGCATTCGCCGCTCAATCTCACCGCCCGCCAACCCTAATCGCCGCTCACATAGTTTTCGTTTCCCCTGTCACATTCCACGCCTCCGATGTCTATAGCGAAATCTTCACCGCCGGCGGAGAAATGACGCTCGTACTCAAACCCCTGAATGAATGGGAAGAGCGATTGCCCCAAATGCATTTCGCCCGCATCCACCGATCCACTATCATCAACATCGAATTCGTCGAGCGCGTTGAGAAGTCGTTCAACTACTCGTTTGAAGTCTACCTGCGCGGCGAGGGCGAGCCGTTCATTATGAGCCGACGTTACGCGGCGCGTTTGAAGGATAGGATGAAATGAATTGATCTGACTACACAATGTAACTACACTGCGTCCAGTCATCTACTCCCGAAGGGCTACGAAATATGGATAAAAAAGGCGCTTCGAAGAAATCGCGGACTGCTTGGAAGCGCCTGAAGACGATGGCCGATAAAGACATTGATCTTTCCGACAATCCGGAACTGACGCCAGAAATGTTTGCGCGCGCAGTCGTCAGGCATGGATTGAGGCCATTCACAAGGAGGTTATGAAAATGCAGATCAGCCGAAAAGGTCTGCTGCGACGCTTTATAGCGGCGACCTGCCTGCTGCCGATTTTCAGCTTGACCTCACTCGAATCGACGGTCTGCAGTTGGGATTACTTGATCTGGATGCCTCACAGTGAGCAAGCTGACCCGCTGTATCGCTTCGTTCGCAACGGCAAAGCCGGATACATTGATCGGTCTGGAGCGGAAGGCACATTCGCATACATTGACGTGACTGGCAAGAAGGTCTTTAGCTACACTAACGAACGATAAGCTTTGAAACCACAATGATCACAACCGAACAGTCAACCCCCTTTTCTGATCTCTCTCTCTCTCGACGCCTCGAACGAGCCGAAGGACGCAGCAGCGCCGACTTCGTCGAAGCCAGAGCAGAATTCAATCCTGAAAGCGGCGCGGAGTGGATTGAAGTGGCGGGCGCTTACGCGATGTTTGACGGAATAGGTTCACCAGTGACGCAAACTTTCGGGCTCGGAGTCTTCGACCCTGTCACTCAGGCCGACCTTGAAAAACTCGAAGAGTTCTTTCAACAGCGCGGCGCGCATGTCCATCACGAAGTCAGCCCGCTCGCCGACGCCTCATTGCTGACTTTATTGAACGAGCGGGACTATCAGCCGATTGAACTGACCAGCGTGATGTATCGCCCAATCGGGCGCGGCGTTCAGATCGCGTCGCCGCGCGACAAGAAAGTTCAGCCGCGTTTGATACGGGACGGCGAAGAGGAATTGTGGGCGCGGACGGCGGCCCGAGGCTGGAGCGAGTTGACCGAGTTCGCCGGCGCGATCCTGGAGCTGTTGAGCATCACTGCAAAGAGGGCGGGCGGACTTTCGTTCCTGGCGGAGCTTGACGGGCAGCCAATCGCCACGGGCGCGATGTTCATTCACGACGGCGTGGCGCTGCTGGCCGGGGCGAGCACGATTCCCGAAGGGCGCAGGCAGGGCGCGCAACTGGCCCTGCTCGAAAGCCGTTTGCGTTACGCGGCGGAAAAAGGATGCGACATCGCAATGATGTGCGCGCTGCCCGGCAGCGCCTCGCAACGCAACGCCGAGAGGCAGGAATTCCGCGTCGCGTACACCCGCATCAAATGGAGCCTGATTTCTCCCTCGACCAACGACAAAGTGAAAAATGACAAGTGGAAACCGGAAACGCATCAATAAAAAAGCGGGACCAGTCGTTCTAGTCCCGCTCTACTGTTCCATAAAAATGATGACAAATACGCCACCATCTTATCGCGATAGATTTTGTTGATTTGCCTATCGCAGTTTTGTTCTTTGATTGACGCGGCGACTTGGTTTCGGCCTTTGCCACGTTCTAAAGTCTGCC
>Ga0137367_10004429_pt1 | contig 11385 bp, 12 predicted proteins | sample SagtaG_14_FD_104939 | JGI IMG/M metagenome (GOLD analysis project Ga0137367, IMG submission 104939) | Vadose zone soil microbial communities from Sagehorn Ranch, Mendocino, California, USA - Sage1_L_80_16 metaG | ecosystem: Environmental > Terrestrial > Soil > Vadose zone | place: USA... | reverse complement strand
TTCGTCATTCGCCAGCTTTGCCGCAAGAATTGCGGCCTGAGTTGAAGACAGAGTTTGTCGGGACTGCTGCGCGCCAGTCCCGCTGGTCGATGTGGGGAATAACTTCGAGCAACCCAGCGACAGAATGAGGACGGCCATGACGCAGCTCCACCACGGCACGCGTAAAAATCTCGGAATGCAACGCTCGCGGTTGCGAGTGCTGGCGTCACTCGACAATCTTCTCGAAGCAATAAAACGGGAGTTCTCGTCGCGGAAAATGCGCTTGGCCAATTCGGTGGTAGCCGCGCTTTTCATACAGTGCCAAAGCTCGCGGATTGCCGGTGTAGGCGTCAAGTCGGATGCACGAGAATCCGCATCACGCTCGGCACGTCGCGAAGGTCTGCTCGTTCAACATGGCCCATCACGTCGATTGAATAGAGCGCGACTGGTGGGTGAAGTGGTGGGAGAACATCAGCCGACACGTCGTCGGTGTCCCGGTCGTTTGGCCCTGTCGGGTAGCGGCGACGAGAACGGGCTGTGAGGACGGTCGCCATCAATATCGCGCCAAGCCGGGGCAACTCACCTCAGGTGCTCCGTGGCTAAACTCACAACGATTTCCTGCCCGCTGCCTTCGCTTTCGCCCAGCGGGCTCTGGCAGCCGCCGCGAGATTGGCACGCGCCTTCGCGCTCATCTTCCTTCCCGGCTTCTTGGCGGGTTTCCCGTTGCGCTTTGCCCACCGGGCCTTTTGCGCAGCAGCCATTCTCGCTCTGACTGCTGCTGACCTTATTCGCCTTCCTCGACGGTTTCCAACCGAGGTCGCGGACGATGGAACGCCGAGAATCTGACTCAGGTCGGTTTCCAATGCCGCAATTTGTTCTTTGATAGCGACAGCCCGGTGAAGTTGCTGGAGTGAGAGGTTTGCCAGTAAGTTAATTGCCATGAGCAGCGGATAGCACGGGACCGTCGCAATGGTCAAGCTAAGGTTGACGAAGAACGGTAAGGGAGGGTGGCTGTTGGCTACTCGTCATGTGGAACGCTGACGACCTGCTCGCGAACTGGACCTCAAACGAGTTCAATGCCCTCCGCGCACTGCCAATTTCGCATCTGCGTTCAGCGGCTCTGGTGGAACTCGCTCGATGGGCTTTGGAAGGCGCACGTGCCGCGTGGCGAGAATCTCGTCTAACATCGACTCCACCTCGATGCCGACGGTCGGCATCGAATAATGCTCAGAAGTAAGGAATCGGTCGGCGCGCATGTGTGCGAGAAACTGCAAGAGTGCATCGTAGAATCCTGCGGCGTTAAGTAATCCAACAGGCTTGACCAGCAATCCGAGCTGTAACCAGGTGAACACTTCGACGACCTCCTCCAACGTGCCAATGCCGCCAGGGAGCGCGATAAACGCATCGGCAAGCTGCTCCATCTGGCTCTTGCGCTCGTGCATCGTATCCACGGCAATCAAGCGAGTCAGTCCACGATGGGCGCGCTCCCCCGCCATCATGGCGCGAGGAATCACGCCGGTAACTTCGCCGCCTGCGGCCAATGCTCCGTCGGCGAGCCGCGCATCCCCCGTCCGCCCGTGCGGGGAGTCGAAACGGCGACCTCTTTCCCAACCTCGCGCCAATTCGACGAACGCACGAAGAGGCTTGGCAGTTTGGTTGAATCCTGAACAATTTTGAACACCTTGGCCTGCGCCCCGGACGGACTCGCTCCAGGGAAGAAAGAAACCAACGCCGCACTCCTTCGCCAAGTCGGCGGGGTTCTCCGCCAACCTGTACTGCTGCCGCGAATACGGGCGCTCTTCGCCCTGTTTGCGACGGCAGCGTTTCATTGGTGCGATTGCGGCGGCCACTGGGTTTGGCGTCGGTCGGTCCGGACCTTCAACCGTGGTGGCATCCCGGTTCACATTCCTGAGCCGGTTTGCCCCGACGTGTGTCGTCACCGTCTGCTGATGGGCGCGCCCGGGCTGCTGTTCTTGGGTAAGCACCGCAAAGACGCGCCACATCACCGCGGCACTTGGCGCGTCCACTGCGCTCTCCCAGCCATAGGGCCGGCGCAAGCGCAACTGCGCCCGTCGTGCCTCATTGGGCGCGCTGGTGGTGGCAACCGGAGAAACGCTCTCGGCTCCCGAGCAGGTAAAAGGCGACGTGCGCGTGTTGGGCGAGTAGCAGGTGCAGACTCCGTCAAGGCGTGGCATCAGTGGACCTAGCTCGTCGCGCAGCGAGGCGAAGATTGGACGCCGCGGGTCGAAAGAAAGCATGGAGAACGTGGCAGCCATACTGATCTGATGGCTCCGGTCTCGTTGCGTTCAAAAAAATCCCAGCGGGCGATAGGACACAAGAGTGGCCAAGGGCGCCCGGTATCGAAGCGCGGTTTCATGACGCTGCTCAAGACCGTGCTCGCTTAACCTCTAGGAGGACGAAGAGTCAGCCTATCGTACGCTCACGCCCCGAGTGCGCCAGCGTCACGTCTTCCACCCGCTCCGAGTCATCCGCCGATGGCTCGATGGACGAGAACCAGTAAGCAACATCACAGCCTACGGCCTCGCGTCGGCTCTTTTCTTTGTCGCGGGGGGAGTATGAGGGTAGCGGACACCCTCATCAGAGCGCGCCAGAACAGCTTCCAGGGGCCAAGTTTTCTGGTAGAGCACCCCGCCCGGCCCCTTTCTGCCAAAAGCCTCGCGTCGTGCCAGCACCGTGCGCTGTGAGCAAGGAGCTGATAAGCACTCAATCCTGCTAAGCCCCTTGTCAGACACTGACGTGGAGTACCAGCGCCACTGCAAAGAAGGTGCAGACGTAGATGGGAGGCCGAGAAAAACCTAATGCGGCCGAACACGAAGGAATGGGCAAAGATCACTTGAAGCTTTCGCGCAATCCTGCTTGGATGCGGCGAAGCTCGAAAAAGGCGGCGGAGCGTCCCGTCGCGCGCAAACAGCATGACGCCAATGAAAGCAGCACTTCTCACCTCGCTTATCCCCCTCATGATTCATGCAGCGCCCACGGTCGCCGCCGATGACATTCGGTCCAAGGACACAGGCCCCAGGAGCGCAACGTTCAGTCGTTTAGAAATCGATCCGGACGCTCGCGTCTACGGCGTCCCTTTCGGCGCCTCGGAAGATGACTTCGTGAAAGCCCACGGCAAACCCGATGGCCACGTACGTCTCAACGAGACGCACACGACGCTGATTTACGGCAGGTCCCACGCGTTCGTGTTCGAGGACGGGAAGCTCGTGGGAGTTCGCATTACGAGCCAAATCCTGGACTGGAAATTGGCGAGCGAGTTTCAAGAGTGGACCCCCTTCGACAACCGTGACTGGCGCTTGAACAGCGGAGTCTTCATGGGGATGAACCTCAAAGAAGTCCGACAGATCCTCGGGGACAAGCTGGCATCGGGTGACTTTGGCCGCCACTACTACACGACCGCCAAGGCTCGGGTGGAACTGGACTTCTCTCATTACACAAACGAGGGCGACGGTGAAGAGGCGTACAAGCTTCATGGAATCTACGTGAGGTATGGCTTGCCCGCGGAAGGTGCGGAGCGTCTTCCCCGCCTCATGCGCGGTCTTGGCTTAGGCAGCAAGAAATTCGGCGGCATTGGCGCGATGCTGAGGATGGACGAGGACTCGGGGGAAGTGGAGATCATGGGGGTGACGCCAGGCTCGCCCGCGGCGAAGGCAGGGCTGCAAAAGGGCCTGTTCATCCGCTCGATTGAGAATCTGCCCACGAAGGGAAAGAAACTGAGCGAGAGCGTGGAAGTGCTGCGAGGCGCAGTGGGTACCAAGGTGACGCTGGAAGTCTTCGATCCGGACAAGAACCAGAATCGGGTGGTCGAGTTGACCCGGGAGGAAATTGTGGTCACTGGAAGCGAATGGCTGGGACGCCAGACGAATATCGCTGTAACCACGGACCAGGTGCTGCGGCTGGAGGCGACCAATGGCGCCCGTGCCGTGATCCAATTCCTAGGCTTTACGTGCGGCGGTTTTGGAAGTGGCGACCGTGAGGATACGGCCACGTACCGCTGGCGTTTCAGAGCCTCCCCGTCAGCAGCGAGCGTAGCGGGCACCAATACGGCGGTGGACAGGTACACGTCGAAGCTGATCGGGTCGAACCGCTTTCAGCGTACCCCCAGGAACAACCCTGAGGACGCCCAGGTCAAGGCGAGCGAAATCGCAGTGCAATGGTCGTACGGGAATACGAACAAGGGATTCATTCGATTCGATCAGTCCACGCTCAAGGCGAGCTTGAATGACCAGAGTGCTTTTGATGGCGGGCCGTGAGGCTGGCGGCTCACACGCCTCACCAATGCGTTCAGTAAAATGCTTGAGAATTTTGAGGCTGCGGTCGCGTTGAACTTCGCATATTAGAACTTCTGCGAGACGCATGGCGCGTTGCGCATGACCCCGACCCAGGTTGGTGGAATCGAAAGCAGCGCGTGGACCGTTGCGAAACTGTTTGGACGCTGTGTCGAATCAGCAGGAATACATCCAACGGTTGAAGCTGACGGTTGAACACCTTCACGAGTTGCTCTGCCGTGCATCGTTCAACCGAGCTTGTCCATGTACAATTCCAGGGGCGAACGTCGGGCGGGGGGGAGTTGAGGTCTTCGAACTTCGGGGTCACCCCAAAGCTGCTAGGTCCTATGCATGGTCACATACCCAAAGCAAAGATGATTCCGGCAAGCGTTTCGTTGCCGTGCTGGAATAACCTACTACGCCTATGCAACACACACTGCAGAAAATGAATCTCGTCTTTTTCAGCATGACCGGAATTACAGCTTTGCTGACCGCCGCTGAGACACTGCAATCAACCGATCACGGCGAAGCTGAGCGGCTAGGCCCGGTCACCGCAAAACTTTATATCGAGCGTGGCGCCGCGGATTGCACGAAACAGGATTGGAAAGAGGGGATCACTAATTTTAGCGAGGCGATACGACTCAACCCTAAGGATCCTTTGCCGTACGATTGGCGTGGGGGAGCCTATTGTGCGATACTCGATTGGAACAAGGCCATTAGCGACTTCACTCAGGCAATACAATTGGCTCCGACGAACGCCAGGGTCTATTTGAACCGTGCGAACGCATATAGGGCGAGACATAATATTGAAAGAGCGATATCTGACCTTACCGAATGCCTGCGGATCAATCCGAAGGACGCCAATGCTCACGCGACGCGCGGAGCTTGTCTGTGCGAGAAGAGGCAGTTCGAAAGAGCGGTTCTTGACTACAAAGAAGCCATCCGGCTAGATCCGAGAAATCCTCTCCCTTACAATGGTATTGGCTGGTTGCGCGCGACTTGCCCGGTGCCAGCGATGCGTGACGGCAACGAAGGGATCGAATTTGCGAAAAAGGCATGCGAACTGACGGCTTGGAGACAATGGCAATACGTCGATACGTTGGCCGCAACATTTGCCGAGTCAGGCGACTTCAAACAGGCGCTCAAATACCAGAAACAGGCCATGGAGATGAACGGAGTGGGCGACAACGAGCGCAAAGTGATGCGGCGTCGGCTGTCGCTCTATGAGGGGCAACAATCTTATCGTGAAGAGTGAGAATGCGCTGATCGAAAATCCTCAAGAATCACCCAAACCTTTTTGGAGAAGAAGCAAGAAAAAGCAAACTTTCACTTTCGAGTTGATTGAACCGGACTTGAAGGGTTGGTGAGCAAATTAGGATATTACCGCCCGGCCGCGGCTCTTGACGGCGAGAGAGTTTCAGGCGACGGCACGGTGCCACCCGAGGTCGGGTGGGCTTCCACGTCGAGAGCCGATAACTCGCCGAGCCGACCAAAACCGCATCAAAGACTTTATGACCTTCCTGGGCATCACGAAGCTGGAGGACTTCCGCATCGTCATCTGGGCGCACGTCCTGGCATTGAGAAAGACGCTTGGAGGTCGGGCGCACCGCGTGTGAAAGATCTGGGCCGCGAGGCAATCGAACTAACCAAGATTGACCAGAATTGCGCCGGCTCCCTTGAACATTCTCGGCAGTGCGCTGTCTACTTCCCAGCATCAGGAACGATTCGCCTAAAACGGTGAGTCTGCCAACCGGGGACGGAGACCAACGGTGGCTTGAGACGGCTTGTTGGCTGTCTCGATGTGTGAGAGCAGAAGTTAGCTCTCGAACAATTTCTCCAGCGGCTTTGAACCCGTCCTGAGCAGGACGGGTTAATTGTTGTCCGCGCCTTCCTCGTGCGTAACGCCAGGACGTAATTATGAACCAGTCACAACTCACGCTGAAGTGGGAGGCGGCACCTTCAGTTCAAGTCCCAATCCGGACCTTGGGTGCCGCTGCTTCGAGCGAAAATCAAGCTCCGACTCCTAACCTGCGGGCCAGGGCAGGGCCTCTCCGACGGGCAACCGAGAGAACGAGGAAGCGCCTCGAACGAACCGCAGTCGCCGGATGGAGGGATGCCCGCAGCCGATGACCTTACTAATAGACATGACAATCCCCATGCGCTCACAATCCGAGGCGCGTTCTCAACGATTTATTTCCACTCTGGGTCAAGAGTGTTTTCAGTTTCGCGGCGTCAACCTCAGACCAGAGCAAACCACACTCCATGCAGGCTAGAAAAGCGTGCTTCTTAATGGGAATATGGCTGCTGCCGCTCAGGACTCGCAGCTCCTTTGGCTGAAAATACTGAAATGTGCCTCCGGCAACCCAATTGAACTGTTTGCCCTCGACAACTTTCGCGCTCTGACACCTGGGACAGGTGACTGCCATAAATGGCAGCCTACGGACCGCAGACGCCGAGAGCAAGAGCGGAGCGCGCGGCGCGCGTCCGAACTGCCGCGACGGTGGAACGGACCAGCGGGTCGGGTGTTGGTTCAGCCCGTGGGCTTGACGCTCACATCCTCGGGCGCGCTCCCATGCGAAAACGTCGTCACGACGGATAGCATCGGCGCAAATGGAGTAAGCAATCTGGTGGCCATTGCCTGCGTCGCCGAAGAAGAGGAGACAGTCGAATGGCATATAAAGCTCCCGAAAGTCAGCGTTGGCTCGGAACGAAAGGTTGTCGGCAACGATGCGTTCGAGCGGCCAGATGAGACCAGGCCCATATTGGCCTCGGACGTCGTCGGACTCGGAAAGAAGCTCCAGCAACTCGGCGGGGAACTCGACCTGCAAGCCGTGCTGGGCAGCGGCAATGGAATCAGGAGTAGCTGGTGAACTGTATGTGCAATTGCGGGAGAGAGACTGGATGAAGGCGCGCCACATGATAGAAATGAGTCGTATCGGTAGTGGCTTGTTTAGCTTCCGTTCCCAGGAGACGCCAGGAAACGTGAAATCTCAGCGACCGCCCGTTGGCAAGCGGGGTGGAGCGCGATGGGGCGTCCGAATTGCCTCCCTGCACCGCGCGGAGGAGCAGAACGGCGGTTCGCTTGCTCGTTACTCGGTTTCATAATCCTTCAATCCACCCAGAAACTTGATAGTTCGGGTTGCCGGATACTCCGGCAAGACACTTGTCTATCCAGTCAATCAACGCCTCTCAACATCAGCGAGTGGCAGAGTCCAAAGTCCCTTGCCCGTCTGTAGCCAATTTTCAGGGATGGTCGGTATTTCAGCCCGCTTTGCCTGAGCGACTCCGGGATTAAGTTGTAGTGACCGCTGGTTCACGAGCGCAACCTCGACCCAAGGCTGTTGCCCGTTAAGCAGATTCTTAAACCAACCAGCATTGGCGATGACTTCGAAATGTGCCCACGAGGAGTCAACGCCGCGTTCGGCCATGCGAGACAGCAGTGCACGGAGAACATCCTTGGGCGCGGGATGTTGTGGTATTCCGCTCGAAATTCTTCGAGTCCGCATGGTGGTCTTTCAGCTAACGAGCAATCTCAACGACCGCCGCCGGGGACGCGCTCCGGCTGCAACAGTCGCGTTGCACTTTTCCCAAACCCTCCGACTGCCCAGCGTGGCGGGCGGTTCGCCGCCAGCGCCTTGGTTACGCATACGTTTACCTTTCTCTCGGCCAATAAAACCTCTGGCGCGTCACGTCAAAATAATTCGTCCGAGTCTCACCGCCCGGAAGCCTCACGGTAACTATGTCGTACACACTCCTGCCAATCCGCCTGGTCTCGTGGGTCGCGTTGGTCCGAAACTCCTCCCACGACTGGCGATACTCAGTCCAAGGTCGCCCTGCCGTCAAAGGCTGCCAGTAGCGGCTATGCGTCCACGACAACTCGTTGGGCACGAGGTATTCCTTGTTGCTTGCATGAATCGCCAGTGCCGTTTCAGGCGACGTTCCATCGGTGCCCTCGATGTTGGGTCGTGAACTGGCCGACTTGCTGTCCAGAGATGCAAGCCACTCTAGAGGTGGACACCACGGCCCACCATGCGGCGAGAGGCAACCAGCCGCGAGAAGAGCGGCCCCAATTAGCAGACTGGTGAAGACGTGACCTTTCACCGGAGCACGGTGCGTATGCCTAACGCAAAGGTCAGCGACGGGGGCCAGCCGCCGATGACGTTCGATTTGGCTCTGAGCGAATCTGCTGGCTCCTGTTCGTTGGACCGACTGGTTCGGCGTCGGGGTCGTCATGTTCTCTTCTTGCTGGCTCGAATTGTGAACCAAATGAGCCAGCCGATAACGCAAGCTGCACCAAAAATGTAGAACCAGCGCGCGCCGAATGTTGCGAACTCTGATGTCGGCATTTGCTTGGCGCCAATGAGTATTGTGTCGTCCCTCAGGAACGGCAACGCCCGAAACTTGAACAGCGTGCCCATAACCAGAGCGCCTACTCCGCCAATCAGCATCGAAAGTGGTGATGTCATTTAGCCCATAGGAGTGCGAACGCCGCCGACCGACGCCAATTCAGCGACCCGGCCCACGAAAAGCGTGGATGGCAACCGGAGCGCGATGGCCGGGTTCGCCAGGGCTCTTGGTACTCCCACATCATCCTCATATCTCACCAGCTCCATCTCCACCGTGAACCATACATCCCAACGGTGTCATCTGCGCGAAATGCTACGTCGAACTCCCACTTGCCGACAAGCAACTCACGTCTCCACCGAACTGCGCCCTTGGTCTGCTCGAATCTGGCGGCGGGCCGTCCGAGCTTGGCGTAAACCTCCTGTCGCTGCATCCCAACCGTAACCACACTCCAACGGCGTGGCGGTCTGGTCACGATAGCCGGAACAACGAGGAGAACCAAAAGAGCAAGAGCGGACAAGATTCTCTTTTTCATGGCGCGTGCGAAGTGGCACTCCAACGACGCAATCTCAGCGACCCGCGACGCTTGTAACCACGGCTCGATGGCCGGGTTCGTTGCCCATGGTTAGGCCACGTCTATCTCATGCTGAATCTCTCTGCCAGTCGTAACGACTACAGGCTGCCCCAACGCCTCGACCATGCTCGGAGGCAAGTGCTGTGTGACGCTGCCACGCGCCACGAGCCGTGGCCGACCGCCAGGAAAGTAGAGTACGACATCGCCCAATGCGAGAACCGATGCCAAGGCGTCCCACAAGCGATGGTCGGCGCAGGGTCTGTGGATGGTAAAGCCACGCACCATTCCCGGGTCGGAGGCGTGCGGCGTGAGGTCGAGTTCGCAGGAGTCTACATCGTCGTACCGAAGCTGCCAGAAGTCCGTCTTGGTGTCGGTAACGTGTGCGCCGAAAGCGTCGCGGACGCGCTCTCGCGAAATGCCCGCGAACTCCCCGTTCTGGAAGCTTTGCACATAAACGTCGAAGCTCATGGTGTGGTCGAGCGGCCTAAACCGAATCGCTCGCGATGAACCGAGAAGCGGTGTTTGCTCTCCCGGAACGTGGATTGCGCTCCGACGCGTGTCGGAGTGCCGAGCCCAAGAGTTGTGAAGGGCAGCTCAAACAACTGAATGAAAGGACAAGAGACACGATGAAGACCTACCTACTCCGTGACCCAGAAACTGTCCAGCTGCAAAAGACCAGCTCGCGCGCAGCGCGCCGAACCCGTCGGGCCAGCCACCACCACCACCGTCATTCGGGCGAGTCGTTTGGCGAATCCCCTTATGCCGCTCGAACGTTTCTTACGTTCGGTTGCTCCTCATCGCCCACCTCGCCAGCCGCAAAGGCGTATCAACGCCTCCCAAAACCGGTCGCCCCACAGCCCGGCGACGACGCCGCAAACTGCTATGCAGCCAAAAAGCAACAGCGCGCCAATTGCGAACGACGAGGCAAACTTACGCCAAAGTCCAATGCCGACGAGCAAGCCGAGCATCGCGCCACAGCTGAACTGCACCCAGAAGCTCCCGCGTCCGTGTTTATATTCGTCGGGTGTCATGTGGTCGAGCGGAAACTAGCTCCCGCAGTGAGTGGCCGTCGCCGACGCGCAGGGTGGAGCGGGAACCGCACGTCCGAATTCCCGCACCGCACCAGGCGGAAAGGCATATTGGCGGTCGCTGGAGCGGACTCGTTATGCGGCGTGGTCCTCATACTTTCTTCTTCCGACTCCGCCACCGTAGCAATGCGCCGATGGCAAAGACAAGCATACTGGAAGCGAATCCAAGCCAAACTCTCCAATCGGATGGGTCGAACTCCGGTCCGGCTGGTTCTCGTGCGGCCCGCGCCCACCAGGCTCCGGCTGGGAATAGTGCGATGCCGACCCACATGAGAGCGAGTGATGCATGTTGGAGTTTCATGCGCGCTGTCGCAACTAACGTCCAGCGACCCCGGCTGGCGAGCAGGGTGAAGCGTCAGAGTCGTGTCCGACTTGCCGACTCGCGTCGAGCGGAAACGCCGGGCGGCGGCTCCCTCGACCGCGTTTAAGCTGCATGTCCGTGGCCGTCTCACTTCTTTCCATCGGTCTTTTCTTTCTCTAAATCTCGAAGCTTCTGCTGCATCTCTCGAATCCGGTCTCCGAGATTGTCGGGGTCTGTGTTCTTGTCGAATTCCTTTTCCCAAAACTCAGTCCAGGCCACTTCCTGCTTTTTGTGAGCCTCCAACGTCTGTGTGCTTACTGGTTTGACTGACCCATCTCGCTGCCGAGTGAAAACCTCCATATCGGTTTTCGCGGGGTGGTAAACAACCATCGTCTCGAAAAGACCGTCTCCGTCCTCGTCGGACTCCATCATGACCGTGTCGCCGCCGACCCTGTAGATGCGCGTCGTGGAAGTAACTCCTCCCTTGATGGATTGAAGGACGCGAAGAATCGGAGTCTTGCCGCGCGAAGTGGTCTCGATACGCGACTGAACCGTACCGTCCGCGTTCCGGCGCTCGTTGACCTTGGTGGTGATATCCGAACTGTCCTGGGCGTTGGCAGTAAGGAGGCGAAAAAGAAGAAGGGCGATGAATGTTCTCATGGTGTGCGATGCCGCCGCCACCAGCCGAGGTGAGCGACCCCGGCTGGCGAGCAGGCTGGAGCGCGAAGGGCGCGTCGGAATTGCCGCCCTGCGCCGAAGTGGGAAGCGGGACGGCGGGTCAATGGAGAGCATTTGGTAGGCAGCGTCATT
>Ga0137367_10004425_pt1 | contig 11390 bp, 16 predicted proteins | sample SagtaG_14_FD_104939 | JGI IMG/M metagenome (GOLD analysis project Ga0137367, IMG submission 104939) | Vadose zone soil microbial communities from Sagehorn Ranch, Mendocino, California, USA - Sage1_L_80_16 metaG | ecosystem: Environmental > Terrestrial > Soil > Vadose zone | place: USA... | reverse complement strand
TCATGTTCGTGGCGTTCCTGCCCAGGGCGGACTTCTGGGCGCCGATCTTCGCCGTGCTCTCTCTGTTCACCATGACCATCGGGAACCTCGTGGCGCTGCAGCAGCGGCAGGTGGTGAGGCTCCTCGCGTATTCGTCCATCGCCCAGGCCGGCTACATGCTCCTGCCCTTCGCCCTGGCCACCCCGGCCCTTGCCGCTGGGAGCGTGAACCGGGAGGCGTTCGCCGCCGCCACCCTGTACATCCTCATCTACGGAGTGATGAACCTGGGGGCGTTCGCCGTGGTCATCGGGCTGGCCCGGGAGGCTCCGGGGATCCTGATCAGCGACTTCGCAGGGCTGGGGCTCCGGGCCGCCCCACTGGCTGTATCCATGGGCATGTTCCTGATCTCTCTCGCCGGGATCCCGCCGCTCGCAGGCTTCTGGGGGAAGTTCTTCATCTTCAAGGCGGCAATCGATCGGGGCGGGGTGGGTCCGTGGCTGGCCATCGCCATGGTGATCAACTCCGTGATCTCGCTGGTGTACTACATCTCGATCGTCCGGGCGATGTTCTTCGAACCCGCGGCCGAGCCGGTGCGGCCGCTTCGGGCGGGAGTCCTGCTCACGGGCGTGGTGACCCTTGCCGCCGCGGGCATCGTGGCCGTGGGGGTGTTCCCCGATCTGTTTGCCCACTTCCCCCGGCTGTCCACGCTGATCACACGCTAGTCCTCCCCGATCGCTGTACGAGCCCGCGGCTATTGCGAATCTCGCTGTCGGCGGCGATAGTGGGGGACCGGCGTCGAGGGGACAGGGGGATGCAATGTCAGGCTCCAACAACGACGTGGTTCGCCGCGTCGAAGAGGCGTGGAACGGCCGCGACTTGGATTCGTTGGTGTGAGCGGAGAACCCGTTTCGCAACACGTGTTCGGCCTGATGAAGACCGCCGAGCCCCTGTACCGCTTCTTCACCTCGTCCTCGTGGGCAGCCCGGCAAGGGAGCCCCGGCATCTCAGACTTCGTGGCCGGGAACCCCCAGGACGAGCCCCCGCCAGGTGTGGTCGAGGCACTCCAGCGATGGAGCATCCCTCGGACCCGGGACTGGTTCGCCTACCACGCCGCCGTCCCCGGGGCCAGGGATGCCGTCGTCCAGTCGCTTCGGGATCGACTGGGCATGTCCTTCCGGGAAGATGACGTCTTCCTGACGAACGGGGCATTCGCCGGCTTGGCGGTGGCGTTGAAATCGGTGGTGGATCCGGGCGACGAGGTGATGTTCCTGTCGCCGCCGTGGTTCTTCTATCAGCTACTCATCGAGTCGCTCGGGGCGAAGGCGGTTCGCGTGCGCGTGCCTCCGCCGGCGTTCGACCTCGACGTCGATGCCATCGGCCAGGGCATCACGGAGCGAACCAGGGCCATCGTGGTGAACTCCCCGAACAATCCCACCGGCCGGATCTATCCGCCCGATGTCCTTGGCAAGCTGGCTGATGTGCTGAGTGAAGCCTCCGAACGCAACCGCCGTCCGATCTATCTGGTCTCCGACGAGTCCTACAACCGGATTCTGTTCGATGGGAACCAGTTCGACTCGCCCACTGCGTTTTATCCGAGATCGTTCCTGGTCTACACCTACGGAAAGACGCTGCTCACCCCGGGTCAGCGGCTGGGCTACCTGGCACTCACGCCGTCGATGCCCGACCGAGAGCTCGTGCGCGGAGCCGTGTTCATGATGCTGCTGGCCACGGGATACGCCTTCCCCTCAGTGGTCCTGCAGCGGGCCCTGGCTGACCTCGACCGGCTGACGATCGACATCGGGCACCTGCAGGAGAAACGCGACCAGGTGGTCGGTGCCCTCAGGGGAATGGGCTACGAGCTGGCGGTGCCCGAGGGAACCTTCTACCTGCTTCCGCGCTGTCCGATCCCGGACGACCTCGCGTTCACCGACATCCTGGCCGGCCGCGATATCTTCGTGCTGCCGGGCACGCTGGTCGAGCTGCCCGGCTATTTCCGGATCTCGCTCACCGCGAACGACGAGATGATCGAGCGCGCCCTTCCCGGGTTCGAGACTGCCGTGAAAGAGGCCCGGGCAGGGCGGGGATCTCCGGCCCACGTCCAGGGCTGACGTTCATCTCCAATTCACATCCAGCACCGTACAATTGGGTGAGCGAAGGGGAGTAGCCCAACGCCGAGGGTCGTCAGGACGCTCGAAGAGAGCCGGCCCCGGCGGGGGAGTCCCCGGCGAGACCTTCGCCTGGCGGCGGAGGTCTCTCGTGTCAGTGGGGCCCGGAAGGACCGGGCCCCCGTACGGGGTCCGGGGCCTCATGTAGCGAGCGGTGGGCCCGGGATCTGGGCCTCATGTAGCGAAGCGGTAGGCCCGGGATCTGGGCCTCATGTAGCGAAGCGGTAGGCCCGGGAAGGAGGGAACGGAAGTGAACAGGGTCAAGACCTGGGTGCTGATCGCGGCCCTGGGTGGGCTCTTCGTTCTGATCGGCGAGGTCCTTGGCGGCACCAACGGCCTGATCATCGGGTTGCTCTTGGGATTCGGGTTCAATCTCGCCATGTACTGGTTCTCCGACAAGATCGCCATCGCCACCACCCGATCCAAGCCGGTTACCGAGACCGATTACCCCGAGCTCTACCGGATCGTCCGCGAGCTGACGCAAGCCAAGAACATGCCCATGCCCCGGATCTACGTGAGCGACATGATGCAGCCCAACGCCTTCGCCACGGGCCGCAGCCCGCATCACGCGGCAGTCTCGGTCACCAAGGGGATCCTGGAGATCCTGGACGAGCGGGAGCTTCGGGGCGTGCTGGCCCACGAGCTCTCCCACGTGACGAACCGGGACATCCTGATCGGCTCGATCGCCGCCGGCATCGCCACGTCGATCGTGTTCATCTCCAGGTTCGCCCTGTTCTTCGGGGGCGGACGGGACGACCGGGACAGCGCGTTCGGGCCCTTCGCTATGTTGATCGCATGGATCGTGGCTTCGCTCGCCGCCGCCCTCATCCAGATGGCGGTCTCGCGCTCACGGGAGTATCAGGCAGACGAGTCGGGCGCATACCTGTCCCACGACCCGCAAGCGTTGGCGAGCGCGTTGCAGAAGATCGAGGCGGCTGCCAAGCAGGTCCCCGTGCCCGCCACCGTGTCTCCTGCGCAGGCGCACATGTTCATCGTGAACCCGTTCAGCGGGCGGCAGGCGGCTCAGTCGTTCGCCAGGCTGTTCTCGACGCACCCACCGACGGCGGATCGGGTCGAGCGGCTGGAGGAGATCGCAGAGAAGCTGTAGCCGTAGCTACGGGCGGTAGTTGGTGAACTGCAGAGGGATGTCGAAATCCTTCTCCTTCAGGGCCTTGATCACGGCCTGAAGGTCGTCCTTCTTCTTGCTCGTAACCCGGAGCTGGTCGCCCTGCACCTGGGTCTGGACCTTGATGCCGGAACCCTTGATGAACTTGGTGAGCTCGCGCGCCTTGTCGTCAGAGATCCCCCGGTTGATGTGGAGCGACTGGCGTACCGTCCCCTTGGCGGCCGGCAGGACCGGCCCTTCTCGCAGAGCCTTTAGGGAGATGCTGCGCCGGACGAACTTCTCCTTGAGCACGTCGACCGCGGCCTTGAGGCGGTTCTCCGTGCTGGACCGAACCTCGATGAGATCCTCGTCCATGGACATCCCCGTTCCCGTTCCCTTGAAGTCGAACCGGGTCTGAATCTCCCGGACCGCCTGGTCGAGGGCGTTCTTCACCTCGTGCTGGTCGACTTCGGAGACGACGTCGAAGGAGAACTGGTCCCTGGCCACGCGGCTAATCTAGCTGATCAGGGTCCAATGCTATCCTGGCTTTTCGCGGGAGGGTGCCCGAGCGGCCAAAGGGAGCGGTCTGTAAAATCGCCGGCGTAGCCTACGGAGGTTCGAATCCTCCCCCTCCCACCAGCGCCTTCGCCTGATCCCGCCTCCGACAGCATGCGACTCGCCGCCAGTCTGCCGCCAGTGAGCCGGGCCAGGGTGGCTGGGTTGGAGGCCCCAAACCAGGTGCTCGAATGGGCGCCCGAGATTCTTGAGCCTGAATCGCCCCAGGCGGACGACGTCGACGTCGCTCCGGTTCTTGATCTGGTCGTACACGGACTCGGACAACATCACCCCCGCCGGGTACCGCGAAGGACTCGATCAGGGCGGCGACGTTCACCGCGACGCCCGGTGAGCCGCTCGGGCTCGACGATCACCTCGCCCACGTGGACGACGATGCGAACCGGAACTTCCTGCGCTGCGAGCTCCCGCTGGATCGCGACTGCGGCGAGCACCGCAGCCAGCGAGCTCGGGAACATGCTCAGGCTGCCATCCCCGAGCCGCTGGACGATCGCCCCGCCGAAGGCGTCGTGGTGGCTCTCGAGCGCACTCATGTACCGGTCGCGCTTGTCGGTCCCAGGCGCTCGTCCGCCTGAATCAGCGCCGTGTACCCGACCATGTCGGTGAACATCACCGCGACGAGCCGCTATATGACTACCCGTACATGTCGACGGCGACCATCTCCTGGACGGCGGGTGCGATCGTGTCGTCGGCGAAAGACCTCGGGACGTTCTTCACGGCCCTCTTCGACGGCACCCTCATCAGCGATATGGCCATCGAGCAAATGACCGCACTCGAGCCTCGGCGGACACCCGCATCGACTTCCTGCCCGCTGCCCTGGACATGGTTCGACACGTGATGAAAGACGCCTGATCAGCCACCGAAACTCGCTGAGCGAACGTGCGAGACCCGACCCGCTGGGATGCTCCTTCCACCGCGCCGCATCAGCAGGATGCTTGTGGCCACCAACCACCCGAACAGGATGAGGAGGCGGTCTACCGCCGCCCGGATCTTCTCAGCGAAACTCGATTCGTCGGCCCGAGCGGAGCAGAGAAGCGAGTCGACGATGAGGGCCTGGCGGGTTACCGGCTGGACCGCCGCGCCATGGGTGTATCGCGGACGAAGCCGTGGCCGGGACCGTGGACCACGCGGACGACTCGGGTAGGCTGCTCGGCCCGCAGACGCAGCGCACGCGGTTGGTTCGCTGGCGGAACCACCAGGGTCGCGCCGGCCATGAGCCGGTCGTCATCGCCGCCGACCAGAAGGCCACCCTCACGCACGCTTGCCAGCCCGCCCTCACCCGCGGCAATCTCCACGGTGAGCTCGGCGCCGGGTTCGACGTGGGACTCGGTGAACAATCGGATGTCGCCGTTCACGTGCAGCGGCGACCGTGGGCCAACCAGCTCCTTGGTTCGCACCCCTGGGGGCTCTTCGTAACGGGGAGCATCGGAATCACGCAAGGCGTTGAAGGCGGTCTGGGCAGGCACCGGGTCCGTCGAATACACCAAGATGTAGGCGCGCGTGTCGACGTCGCCGTGGTTCCACTCGGAGTGGACCATGCCCCGGATGCCCTCGGTGAACTGGCCGACATCGCCCGTGTCCATGTGTCCGGTGATCTGGTTGAGCGCGTCGTCGTGGTCCAGCTCGCCTTGCTCGATGTAGAAGAGCCGCTCGTTGTATCGGTGAGGATGGTGGCCGATTCCCAACCCGGCGTCGATGACCGAGTCGTGGACGGTGATGAGCGGGCCGGACGCCTGGATGCCCACGAACGGGCCGATCGCCTCGACCGCGGTGAGCCCGGGCATGCCGAAGTCGGACTCGCCCAGGACCACGTGGTCCTCCGGGCCGAGGATGATGTACGGGCGTGTGGTCGCCGTGGGCATCATTCGCTCCCTTCCCCTGCCTGCTGGAACCATCGTGGCTGCTCCCGATCGACATCGAAGAAACCGCCCGCGGGTCGGGCGTGGGCGTGCCAGTGATCGGGGATGCGGCGGCGAACCGGGTCGATCCAGAATCCACCGTCTCCGTAGCGAGCGGCCGCGATCCCGGCCAGGCGATCCAGGAGCGACCCCTCCAGTTCCGCCTCGGGCAGACCGTGGGTCCGCCAGACCACCATGGGGGTCCCGCATACGAGGCAGTCGGCCACCCAGCACTGTTCGTCTTCGAAATGCCAGGGCGTGACGCGCTCAGCCGTACACAGCACGCAGTCGTCACCCATCCCACGTCCAACCGTAGCGAAGTCCGCCAACGACCGCGCGTCAGCTGCCGGACAGGGCGACACGGTCGCCCTGCCGCACGCCGTGAGCGGCAAACCAGCCCCTGTTCGTCTCGACCGCGCCTGCATAGACCACGGCCGGATAGTACAGACGACAGGGGTCGGCCCGGCAGGGAGTCATGTCCAGGATCTTCAGGATCTGCCCCGACTGATCCCAGAAGGCGATGGACAAGGGGATCAGCGTGTTCTTCATCCAGAAGCCCCCGGTCGCGGGCTGGTCGAACACGAAGACCATCCCGGCGTCCGGGGCGAGTCGGGGTCGGCCCATCAGGCCCACGCTTCGGGCGCGCCCGTCGGCCGCGATCTCCACGTTCAAAGAGGCCACCCCGGAGTGGGTCCTCACATGGAGGGTCCCGCTGGGGAGGAGCCGCTGGTGAATACTCGCGGAGCACGCGGCTGCCAGCAGCGCAAGGGTCACCAGCGCCCTCCCTGTCTGCCTGCGAAAGACCCCACGGCTCACGACGGTCCATTGTCCTAGAGACCGTGGCCTCGGGGGTCCGAGGCCTCAAGCGACAAAGGGGCAGGCCCCAGCCGAGAGACGTTCGGTATCATGGGCCGGGCAACTGCTGGAGTAGCTCAGTAGGCAGAGCACGGGCATGGTAAGTCCGGGGTCGCGGGTTCGATTCCCGCCTCCAGCTCGCGGGGTCTGGGGGCTCAAGCAGCGAGGCGAAGCCGAGCGTAGCCCCCAGCACTAGGGGGTCTGGGGGCTGATGAACTCGGTACACTTCTGTACTCGAGGCGGCGTAGCTCAGAGGTAGAGCAAGCGGCTCATAATCGCTGTGTCGGTGGTTCGATTCCACCCGCCGCTACGAGCGACACCCTGAGGAAGGACGAAAACGGATGGCGAAATCGGACAACCGCCCCAAGATCACGATGGCCTGCACAGAATGCAGGCACCGCAACTACACGACGGAGAAGAGCCGCATCAACGACCGCGACCGGATCGAGCTCCGCAAGTACTGCCGGTGGTGCGGATCGCACACGCTGCACCGCGAAACTCGCTGAGCGGTCAACGGCGGCAGCCGGCCGCAGAGCAGCCCGGCAACTAGCTGGTGGCCTTGACCTTCCCATGACGGATGGCAAGGGCCATCGCCTCGAGCTTCGTATGAACCCCGAGCCGGGTCAGGATGTTCTGGACGTGAGTTCGTAGGGTGAGCGGGCTCATGCCCAGCCTGCCGGCTATCTCCGACGGGGGAACGCCCTCGGCCAACATCTGCAAAATCTCGGTCTGCCGGGGGGTCAGCCTGTTGACCCGTTGTCGCTCCGTGGCCTCCTGATGACGCCGGTGTCTGAGGTGTCGAAGGAGGCGGTTTCGCTCCTGCTTGTCCAGGAGTTGCTCCCCCCTGTGCGCCCTCCGCACCAGGTCGGGCAGCTCGGTCAGCGGAGTGAACTTCGATACGTAGCCGATGGCTCCTGCCTCCACCGCCCGGGCCTTGAACAGGTCGTCGTCGTGGGCCGATAGCACCACGACCTTGCCCTCCGGGTAGGCCTCCCGCAGCCGGCGGATGGTCTCTATCCCGCCCATCCCCGGCATCTCCATGTCGAGCAGCACGACGTTGGGCCGCTCCCGCTCGGCGATCCCTACGGCGTCGGCGCCGCTCCCGGCGACGCGCGCCTCCATGTCTCGCTCCAGCCGCACGGCGAGGGCCAGCGCCTCGGCGAACGTACGGTGGTCGTCGACCACCAGGACCGAGATCGAAGGTGCCCGCTTCGTAGCCACCGCCGTATGCTTGCACTTCGGATTGCCGGTTGCGAGTAGCGAGGACTGCCGTTTCCGTCAGTTGGGTTCGATAGCCAAGATAGAGTCGATTGAGGAGGCATGATTGGGACGGCTGGAGGGCAAAGTCGCCGTCATCACTGGAGGCGGCCGCGGCATCGGCCGGGCCACGGCCCTGCGGTTCGCCCAGGAAGGGGCGGCGGTCGTCATCAACGGTGTGGACCCCGAACCTGCCGAGGAGACTGCCCAGCTCGTCAAGGAGTCAGGAGGCCAGGCACTGGTGTCGACCGAAAACACCGTGAACCTGGACGAGGCCCAGCAGATGATGGAGCGGGCCGCCGGGCAATTCGGGAAGATCGACATCGTGGTCAACAACGCCGGGATCACCCGGGACAAGACGTTCCACAACATGGACGACGATATCTGGAACTTCGTCCTGGACATCAACCTCAAGACGGCGTTCCATACATCGTTGGCGGCGATGCCATTTCTGCGGGAGCCGGCCAAGAAGGAGAAGCAGGAGCGGGGGCAGCCCGCTTACCACCGGAAGATCACGTTCACTACGTCGACCGCATTCCTCACGGGGAACGCCGGCCAGGCCAATTACACCGCGGCCAAGGGTGCCATCGTCGGCCTCACTCGCACGCTCGCCAGGGAGCTCGGTCCCTTTGAGGTCAACGTGAACGCCGTGGCCCCCGGCTTCATCGAGACCAGGCTGACCCAGGCCAAGCAGGAGGGTGAAGATCTCGGGATCCCCGAACAGATCCGGCAGATGGCACTGATGATGATCGGCCTTGGGTACTACGGGCAGCCCGAGGACGTGGCCGGGGCGCATCTGTTCCTGGCGAGTCCAGAGGCCGACTACATCTCCGGCGCGGTCCTTCCCGTGGCCGGAGCCCTGCTGGGGACGTGAGGCCATGTCGCTCAACCAGTGCTTGAAAGGCAAGGAATACCCTGAGGTCACGCTCACCGTGGAGCGCGATCAAGTGCGCCAGTTCGCCGACGCGATCCGGGAAGATGCCGCAATCTTCCGGGATCCACAGTCGGGTAAGGGAGCCGGGTACGCCGAGCAGGTTGCCCCGCCCACCTTCGTCACGAAGGTCCAGATCATGTCCAGCGCCGAGGTGGTGCTGGACCAGGACCTCGGGCTGAACTACATGATGGTGGTCCACGGCGAGCAGGAATTCGAGTGGCGCCGCCCCCTGGTGGTCGGAGACGTCCTCACTGCCGTGCCGCGCATCGCCGACATCTATGCGAAGGGGCCCAACGAGTTCCTGGTGATCGAGGCGGAAGTAAAGGATTCCTCTGGTGAGACCGTAGCGGTCTCCCGGACCACCCTTCTGTCCCGAGGGACGGCGGAGCGCTAGCCGTGGGCAGACGACCTCTGGCCGGGATCCAGGTTGGCGACGAGATTCCCTCCCTCTCGAAGGTGATCAAGCGCGAGGATGTCAAGGCGTACGCGGACTCCTCGGGGGACCAGAACCCGCTGCACCAGGACGACAACTTCGCCCGCAGTGTCGGATTCCCGGGGATCATCGCCCACGGGATGTTCACCATGGCCCACCTGGTCAAGGCGGTGACGGACTGGGCCGGCGATCCGGGGGCGCTCAAGCGGATGAAGGTCCAGTTTCGGGCCGTGGTGTTCATGAACGAGACGATCGTGGCCAAGGGCAGGGTGGAAAGCCTGGATCCGATGACCAAGCGGGCGCGGCTTTCCGTGTGGGTCGAGGTCGACCGGGCGGGGGAGCGGCAGCTCCCCATCAAGAACGGCGAGGCCGAAATCGAGCTGATTTGATCTTCCCGATGAGGCCCCTCATTTGGCGGGTCTTCATCGGCAGGGGGAGTGAAGCAGCCTGATCCGCTCGCTCTGCTCGCGGGGCTGCTTCCCCCCTGGACCCCTCTGGGTAACCTCCTGGCGAGTAGCGTGGTCCAAACGAGGGTTCTCATGGTGACCCATGAGCTGCTCGCCGCATGCCGGCGAGGCGATCGAGAGGCATTCGAGGAGGTCGTGCGACGGACGCACCGACACGTCTATACGCAGGCACTCCGGCTGGTGGGGGACAGGCTGGAGGCCGAGGATGTCGCCCAGGAGGCCTACCTGCGAGTCTTCCGCGGCCTGGCCGGCTTCCGGGGCGACGCCCAGTTCGAGACATGGCTGTACCGGATCGTGTCGAACGCGGCGATGAGCCATCTTCGCAAGCGCCGGCGATTCGGAGAGCTGGTCAGGGATTCCCTCGAGGAGCCCCGCGAGCTTCCCTCACCGGTCCGGGTGGCCGAGGAGGCCGTGGACCGAGACTCGCTCACGGAGGCTCTCGACTCGCTGCAGCCGTCCCTGCGCGTGGTGGTCATCATGAAGGATGTGTACGGGCTGTCGTGCCGAGAGATCGGCGATCAGATCGGTGTGTCGGAAGGCGCGGTGAAGGTTCGGTTGCACCGCGCGAGGAAGCGGCTCAAGGAGATTCTGTTCGGACCGGAGGCCCGCGATGAGATGTGAGGAGGTCCGCCCCCTCTTGGCTGAGCTGGCCGAGGGGAATCTCCGCGAGGCCGGGGAGGCGGAGCGGCATCTCGGGTCGTGCACGGATTGCTCCGCCGAGCTGGGGCGTTACCGTACGGTCGTGTTGGAGCTGGCCGCGCTGCGGGAGGTCCTGGCCGAGCCGGCCCCGGGGTTCCTCGAGCGAGTGATCTCGGAGATCCCGGAGCGGAACTGGCGCTCGATGATCCATCGAGTCGCCTCGGATGAGCGCCTGCATTACACGGCCTTCTCGGTGGGCGGTGCCGTCGTCGGCGCGACCGCTATCGCACTCCTGTGGCGGCGGGCGGCTCGACGCTCGCTGGTCGCGGCCGAGGGCCCTCAGGCCACCCTCTGAGGGCCTGAGCCTCCTCAGTGGGTCGGGGCTTCGCTTGCCCCGGGTCTAGGCCTCCAATCCCCAGATCTTTCGGGCGTCGAATTCGCCGGGATCCTCATCCATGGGAACGAATTGCTCCTCGACGGGTTCCAGCTCGAACGGGGCCGCCGGAAGGACCTGGGATGGACTCGTGGGTTCCTGGACGGGGGGACTCGCCGGCATCTGCGCGGGCTCCTGCCCGGCGTCGGTTGGAGCTTCGAGCCTTGCGGTGATGTCGTCGGCGGCCGCGGCAAGGATGTATGGGACTCGGTGGATGGACTCGGCGAGATCATCGACCGCGGTCCTGAGAGAGGAAACGGACTCGTCGAGGATCCTCTCGAGCTGGTCGCTGTAGCCGGCGCCACCGCGCACGTCTTCCATGGATCGATAGACCTGAGCGAATGCCTGCTTCATCGTCCGAGCGACGATGGCCATCCCCGTTTCCAGCCGCTCCAGCCGCCCGGAGACCGCCAGGCGCCACTCTGTGGCCGGAAGGTCGTCCCGAAGGTCGATCACGGCAGGCGGACCGAGGGGTGCGGTCGGGGACTCAACGCGGGATTCGTCTATTCCTTCGCCTCGGAGGCGAAACCACCGGAAAAACCCATGCCTGGCTGGGGCCGCTGGCCTTTCGGTCGACTGCTGCATGTCTTCTCGCTATCCGGGGCCGGCGCGAGGCTTGGTCAAAGTATAGGTCAAGGCGGGGCCCGATCAC
>Ga0137367_10004423_pt1 | contig 11392 bp, 9 predicted proteins | sample SagtaG_14_FD_104939 | JGI IMG/M metagenome (GOLD analysis project Ga0137367, IMG submission 104939) | Vadose zone soil microbial communities from Sagehorn Ranch, Mendocino, California, USA - Sage1_L_80_16 metaG | ecosystem: Environmental > Terrestrial > Soil > Vadose zone | place: USA... | reverse complement strand
CACAAGCCGGAGGCGATCGCGATCGCCGACCACGTCGTCGACCTCGGCCCAGGCGCCGGCCACGACGGCGGCCGGATCGTCTTCGAGGGCACCCCCGCCGACCTCGTCGCCGCCCGCTCCACCCTCACCGGCGAGCACCTCGCGGCCTACGTCGGCTCGTGACCGAGGCGCTCGCGGACACCGTGCGACGAGTGCCCTCCTCTGTTTCCAGACCGATCAGGAATCGAGAAGCAACGGTCAGGAGCCGCAGCTAGCATGACCGCCATGGACATCACCATTCTCTCGAGCTTCCTCCCGCACGACGACCCGGACGCCGCCCTGGCCTTCTATCGCGACACCCTCGGCTTCGAGGTCCGCAACGACGTCGGGTACAAGGGGATGCACTGGATCACCGTCGGGCCTCCCGGCCAGCCCGGCACGTCCATCGTCCTGTACCCGCCGGCAGCCAGCCCCGGCGTCACCGACGACGAGCGCCGCACCATCGTCGAGATGATGGCCAAGGGCACCTACGCCGGCATCAATCTGGCCACCGCCGACCTCGACGGCACCTTCGAGCGGCTGCAGGCCAGCGACGCGGAGGTCGTCCAGGAGCCGACCGAGCAGCCGTACGGGGTTCGCGACTGCGCCTTCCGCGATCCCGCGGGCAACCTGATCCGCATCCAGGAGCTGCGCTGAGCCGTCCCCTGACTAGACTGGGAGCCTGCTGAGCCAGTCGCTTTTCGGCTGGTGGCTGGCGGCGTAGGATTCTGGCGGGCCCGGGAGATGTCCGATCCGAAGCGCCGGTGTCCGAGGTGCAAGCCGGCCACGCTGGATGGCGATAGCCAGATGAGACGTCCTCGCTTGACACCCCGGGCCCGCCAGCACCTGGCTGGGCGAGGTCTAGCCGGAATCGATGCTGTTGCTGATCTCAATCTCGCGCTCGCGCAGCTCGACGCGGCGGATCTTGCCAGAAATCGTCTTCGGCAGCTCGTCCACGAACTCGATCTCCCGCGGGTACTTGAACGGGGCCGTGACGGTCCGGCAGTGCTCCTGCAACTCTCGGACCAGGTCGTTGGAGCCGGTCCGGCCGGGCGCCAGCACCACGAACGCCTTGACGATCTGCCCGCGCTCCGGGTCGGGCTTGCCGACCACCGCCGCCTCGGCCACGGCGCCGTGCTCGACCAGGGCGGACTCGACCTCGAACGGCCCGATCCGGTAGGCAGAGGAGATGATCACGTCGTCGGAGCGCCCCACGAACCAGAAGTAGCCGTCCTCGTCGGTCGTGGCGCGATCGCCCGTGTAGTACCAGTCGCCACGGAACGCATCTGCCGTGGCCTCCGGGCCCTTCCAGTACTCGCGGAACAGCCCCACCGGCCGCTCGGGACGGACACGCACGGCAACATGCCCCTCCTCGCCCGGCCCGAGCACGTTGCCGTCCTCGTCGACCACGCAGACGTCGAACCCGGGCGTGGGCTTGCCCATCGACCCCGGACGCACCTCCACGCAGCGGTAGTTGGCCAGCAGGTTGACGGTCTCGGTCTGCCCGTAGCCGTCGTAGATCACCAGCCCGGTGGCGTCACGCCAGACCTTGATGACCTCGGGGTTGAGCGGCTCGCCCGCCGACACGCAGTGGCGCAGGCTTGACCAGTCGTACTTGGATAGGTCCTCCAGCACCAGCGCGCGGAACACCGTCGGCGGCGCACAGAAGGTCGTCACCCGATGGTCGCCCAGCAGCCGCAGCATCAGGTCGTAGTCGGGCTTGCCACGCAGGTCCCACAGGAAGTTGGCGGCCCCCAGCGCCCACTGCCCGAACAGCTTGCCCCACGCAGCCTTGGCCCAGCCGAAGTCCGACAGCGTCCAGTGCAGGTCGGTCGGTTTGAGGTCCTGCCAGAACCGCGCGGTGATCTGGTGGCCGATCCCCAGCGACGCCTGCGTGTGCAGCACCATCTTGGTGGCAACCGTCCCCGAGGTGAAGTAGATGAGCAGCGGGTCATCGGATCGTGTCGGTTCGACCTCCGGTGGCCGCTCCGCTGCCGCCTCCATTCCACTGGCCCAGGAGGCCCAGCCAGTTGGCGTCGGCTCGCCCACGCACAACCGCTCCAGCGACACGACCAGCCGCTCGGCGGCCTCGTCGACCTTGGCGGCGCCCTCGGGGTCTGTGACCGCCGTCGTCGCCCCCGCCCGCTCCAGCCGGTATGCGATGTCGCGTCCGGTCAGCAGCGTGGTGCCTGGCATGGGCAGGGCGCCGAGCTTGATACAGCCGAGGATCACCTCGTACCACTCCGGGATGCGAGGCAGCATCACGAACACCGGGTCGCCCTTGCGGACGCCTCGCGCCGCGAGGAAGTTCGCGGCCCGATTGGAGGACGCCGCCAGGTCGGCGAAGCTGTAGCGGCGCGGGTTGCCGCCACCGGGTCCCACTGCCAGCAGCGCAAGCTTGCCCGGCTCCCGGTCCGCCCAGGCGTCCACCACGTCGCGGGCATAGTTGTAGACCTCGGGGACCTCCAGCCGGAACGACGCCCGAGTCGCCAGGTAGTCGGTCATGTTGGGGGGCAGGTCGCGCATTCACGGACTCCTCTCCCGAGCCAGCCTCTTACCCGCTGCAACCAGGATCTTCATTCCGAGTCGGCCTGGTCGTCCAGCGATGTCACCAGCGTGAAGATCAGGCTACCAATCCGGGCACTTCTGAATGCCGCTCATGCGGGTCAACCTGCTGGCCAACTTCCGCTGCCTGGAGGTGCGGCCTGGGTCGATGGGCAAGCCCACGCCCGGGTTCGACGTCTGCGTGGTCGACGACGACGGCAACGTGCTCGGCCGCGCCAGGAAGGGCACGTGGCGGTGCGGGTCAAGCCGATCGGCCGGTGGGCCTGTTCCGGGAGTACTGCTGGCACCTGAGCCTGGGCGTAGCGTACCTCACGCCCGCGCCCGGCGCGGTCGGCTCAGCGGAGCGCCGCCGGCTCCCCGCTGGAGGCGAGGTCGCTGAGGTCGCAGGCGGCGCGAAGCAGCTGGGGCAGGAAGTCGTCGCGGAGCTGGCCGACGGTCACGCGCCCGGCATGGCCGCAGATCGTGAGCGCGGTGGTCACCTCGCCGTTCGCGCCGCGGATCGGCGCGGCGATCGAGCGCAGGCCCTCCTCCAGCTCTTCGTCCACCAGCGACCAGCCCTGCTGGCGCACGGCGTCCAGGAGCTCGCGCAGCCGCCGCTCGTCGGTGACCGTGCGGCGGGTGAGCTTGGCCAGCGTCGCCTCGCGGAAGTAGGCGTCCAGCCGCTCCGGCGGCAGATGGCTGAGGAGCACCCGCCCCATCGACGTGGCGTATGCCGGCGCGCGGGAGCCCACCTTGGTGGTCAGCGCCATCACCCGCTTGGTCGAGACGCGGGCCACATAGACGGCGTCGATCCCGTCCAGCACCGTCAGCGAGACGGATTCGCCGGTGCGCTCGCCCAGCTCCGCCATCACCGGCTCGGCCAGCTCGCGCAGGTCCAGCGAGGACAGGTAGCTGTAGCCGAGCCGCAGGACGCGGGGCGTGAGCGCGAATTCCCGGCTGTCGGCGTCGCGGACGAACCCGAGTCGTTGCAGGGTCAGCAGCACGCGCCGGGCGGTGGCCCGGGTGAGCCCGGTGGCCTCGGCGGCCTGGCTCACGGTGAGCGACTGGCGCGAGGCCGAGAACGCCTCGAGCACGGCCAGGCCGTGGTCGAGAGACTGGATGAAGTCCCGGTCTGTGCTGGTCGGCATGGAGTCACCCGCATCGCGCGATAGGTCGGGCCACAGTGTACGCGCTGCGCACACTCCGCCAGCCACTCCCTCGGGCAGGAGTCATGTAACGCGCAAGCCCTCCGCTGCGGGCTTATAGGTAGGACGGGGGCGCGGTCCTGGCGTGCCATGCGCACGCCTCGCAGTCTCCGGGCCGAAAGGAGGAGGTATATGCGGAAGCCAGTGCGGGCTCTGCTCGTGCTTGCGGCGGTGGCGCTGGTCGCCGCCCAGGGAGGGAGCGCTCTGGCGTTCAACGCCGACACGCGGGTCGCCATCGGCAGTCCACAGTCGCCGTTCTCGGCCAACAAGCAGAACGAGCCGGCCGTGGCGATCGACGCCGACCATCCCAGTGTCCTGGCGGCTGGCGCGAACGACAACATCGACATGGAAGCCTGTAACGCGGGTACCGACAACACCTGTCCGTTCACCGAGGGCGTCGGTGTGTCGGGCGTCTCGTTCTCGTTCAACAACGGCGATTCATGGATCCAGCCGACCTACTCCGGCTTCAGCGCCCGGGTCGGGGTCGACGGCAGCTGCGTGGGCCAGGTCGGTCCCGACCCCGGCTGCGTCCCGCTCACGCCCGACCAGGGCGGGAAGATCGGCACGCTGCCCGGCTACTACGAGGCCGGTCTGGTGTCCGACGGCGATCCCGCGGTGGCGTTCGGTCCGGTGTTCAGGAACGGCAGCTTCTCGTGGGCCAACGGATCCCGCCTGTACTACGCGAACCTGACCTCCAACTTCCCGGGAAGGCAGGCCTTCAAGGGGTTCGAGGCGATCGCGGTGTCCCGGATCGACGGGCCGGCCTCAACGGGCCTGACACAGGCGATCGTGTCCGACCAGGCCAACTGGAAGGCACCCGTAATCGCCAGCAAGCAGAACTCGGCGCTGTTCGGCGACAAGGAGCAGGTGTGGGCGGACAACGCCTCGTCGAGCCAGTTCTTCGGCCACGCCTACGTGTGCTACGCGGCCTTCCGGAGCCCGCCGGGAATCTCCCAGCCGCTGATCGTGGCGACTTCCGCCAACGGCGGTGACACCTGGACCAACCACCAGATCTCCCCAGCCACCAACAACATCAACAGCCGGAACGGCTTCGGGCGGTCGGGCTGCACCATCCGGACCGACAGCCAGGGCGTGGCGTACGTGTTCGCCTACCAGTTCGGCTTCGGATCTCCCGGCCAGGGGCTCCAGCTCATGGCCAAGTCCGTGGACGGAGGGGCCCACTGGACCCAGGCCCGCCCGATCTTCCCGGCGACCGACCTGTGCACCGGCTTCGAGCCGGCCATCGGGCGGTGCGTCGAGGACGGGATCGGCGGGGCTCGCGACGACCTCGGGCCCGACCCGAGCGTCGACATCGCCAACGGCGCCCCGACCGGAGCGGACGCCACCAACCAGATCATCAACTCGTGGGCGGATGGTCGCGACGGCCTGAACCACGAGCACGTGCTGTTCGCCTCCTCGACCAACGGGGGCGCTACCTGGACCAGCCCGAGGGTGATCGAGTCGGCCGGCGATCGCGGGTACTACGCCGCCCCGGCGATCTCGCCGAACGGCAGTGACGCGTGGGTGGTCTACAACGCCTTCACCACGCCGTTCCGTGACGACACCACCTCGGCGCGGAACCTCGTCGGAGTCGTCAAGCACGCCGACATCTCCGCCAACGGCACCGTCGGGGCCTTCACCGAGGTCCACCGGAGCCCGGGCGGCGATCCCAGGGGCAGCAGCCAGAACAACCTGGCGGCCGAGTTCCTCGGTGACTACGTCTATGCCGCGGCCACCCGCACCTACGGCGCCGCGGTCTGGAACGATGTGCGCAACGCCGCTACCTGCGATGACGTAAACGCCTACCGTCAGGCCCTCCACGACCAGGCGGTGGCGATCGGCGCCCCGGTGGCTGACCCCGAGGAACCGCGAGGCGAGGAGGACGCCGTCCACCACGCCAACAAGACCCAGGAAGCCGAGCCCGTCGCTCCCGATATCCAGCAGGTCTGTCCAGCCACCTTCGGCAACTCCGACATCTTCGGCGGAACCTTCGCCGACCCGACCCCCTAGCGCCCCCCGTAGCCAGCGTTCGTAGCACCAAGTAGCGTTCTTCCGAGCGGGTGGAAGGCCAGCACCATGGCCCTTCCACCCGCTCGGCGCATCAGAGCCCGCCAGAGGCTTCTGGATGGTCGGGCGTGACGGACGTGGGCGGCCGCGCCGGCGAGAGCGGCGGCGCGGCCGCCCAGAAGGGTCACGACGTCAGCTGAGGACGGTCCAGCACTGCTCGCAGTAGTGGAGGGACGGGTGGTTGTGGCGGCCGCAGTTCTCGCAGACGACGGTCCTGGTGGTCTGGGGCCGGGTAGCCGGCTGGCGGGGTTGGGTGACCGGGTCGGCGGCCGCCGGCTCCGCGAACTCGTCGAACTCCGCGAACTCGACCGGCTCGACCGGCTCGACGAACTCGGTGTCGCGGACAACCGGGAGCTCAACGGTCTGCCCCTCTTCGGGGTTCCACCAGGACTGCACGGCGGCGGTCCGGCCGGAACGCCTCGGAGGTGGTGTCCCGGCGCCGTTGTGGCCGTTCACGTAGCCATAGCCGTACTCGTAGCCCTCATCGGCCGCGGGGGCGGCCGGGGTCGCCGGAGGGGCGGGGTCGGTGGGGGGCACCTCGGCGGCTGGCTGGCGTGGAGAGGCCTCCCGCCACCAGTCGGCGTTTTCGTCCTCGGCGCGGGGTGTTCCGGCGCCGAAGGCTTGAGCCGCTCCGGGTTGCGCCCCCCAGCCCGGCGGGCTCTGTGCGCCCACGGCCGCACCGTGGGCGCCCCCGCCAGAGGCTTGGGAGGCCCGACCCGGGGGCTCGGCCTGGGCGCCCCAACCCGGGTGCTCGGCCTGGGCGCCCCATGCGGCGTTGCCCTGGGCGCCCCAACCCGCGCCCTGGGCGTCCTGCGCCGGCCTCGGCTCGAAAGCCGGAGCCGGAGCGCGCCCGCGCTGGCGCTGGCGCTGGCGCCGCCGGCGGCGGCGAAGGCTCAACACTCCCAGCCCCACGAGCACGACCACGATCGCCGCGGCGATGCCGGCGAACTGGAGGACCGGTAGCCCCAGGATCTCCAGAGGCGTGCGGTCCCGGCCCTGGTCGATCGCGGTCTGGGAGTCCTTGATCAGCTTGCCTGCCAGGGGATGGCCGGGGTCGAGCGACTTCACCTCCTGGAGGAGCGGGAGGCTGCGCTTGTACCACTGCCGGTCGAAGTCGTCGAGCGCCTCGCGGTAGGCCGCCCCGGCGGTGCCCACCGAGGCCGTGACCTTGGCATGGCGGAGCAGCTCGTTCACGATCGAGGCGGGGACCGCGAAGTTCAGGCCTGAGACCTCGCGACCCGTGTTGGGGTCGACCGATCCGAGGGTGGCGACCCCGACCACCCTGCCCTGCTCGTCGAAGACCGGACCGCCGCTGTTGCCATGGGTCATCCCGGCGTCGGTCTGCAGTACGGTGTAGCTGCGGTTGACCTGCTTCTTCGCGCTCAGGACGCCCTGGGTGAGCGTGGGCTCGCCCTGGCTGTCCTTGGAGAGGGCGGGGTTGAAGGTGGCGGGCCCTGGAAAGCCGAGCACGAACAGGCGATCACCGGTGCTGAGCTCGGTGTCGTCACCGAGCTGCACCGTGGCCATGTTGCGGGCTGAGACCTTGAGGACGGCCACGTCCTTGCCGGGGAACTCCTCGCCGGCGTCGACGAGCTTGGCGATCCTGCGCTTCGAGGGACTCTTGGCGCCGCTGCCCGTCGATCCCACCACGGCGATCGTGCGCTTGTAGTCGACGAGCTTTGTCATCCTCGTCGACCAGCGGACGATCGCTCCGAGGAGCTTGGTCGCCTGGCTCTGGGTGAGCCCGTCCTGGCGGACATCGGCGATGAACTCGTCGCTGTCGTTGCTGAACTCGCGGGCCAGGAAGGCCGCCTTGATGTCGTCGTCCTTCGGCGCCACCACGTGGGCGTTGGTGACGATGTAACCGTTGGGGGTGATCGAGAAGCCTGAGCCGGTCGCCGTCAGCTTGGCGTTGGACCGGTGCACCCTGCCCGTCTCGGTGAACCACCGGAACGGGTTCCGGGCCATCTCGTCGATGATCGCTCCGCGTGCCGCGGTCCGGGTCGCCGGGATCGCGCCCCGCCTGATCTTGTCGGCGGCCATCGCCTCGAGGGCGAGCCCGTTGGACCGGGTGACCACCGGCTCGGGCACGACCAGCCCGGCCGAGAACCGGACGGTGACGAGCTGGACGCCCGGCCTCGACTGGTCGAAGAGCCGCCGCGAGGACAGCGGCTTCGGCGTGTCGTCGGCGGCGCTGGCGGGGACCGCCCCGGCGAGCATCGCGAATAGCATGACCAGCACAACTAGCAGAACGGCGGGCGGTCGAGAATGCCTCCTAGCCGTCCCTGGTCCAGTCCCCGGCCTCTGTCCCACGGATCGCTCCTTGCCAGTGAATCGACGTCCTGGCGGACTCCACCAAGAAAGAGCGTAAGATCGGCACGCTCCGTTTCAAACCCGAACGTCCCGAATCACAACGATTGCGTAACACGGACCGCCAGCGGGCGGCGTCGAGGCACAAAGGGTCGCGGCCAGGCAGCCCTCTCCCTGGGCAGCCTGGCCGCGAGCCTGTGGTCGCGCCGTCCGCGGGTCAGTCGCGCGGGTCAATCCTGGTGGAAGGCGGAGCCTGGCCCTGACCGTGCCCGTCACCCGGGTCGACGCTGGTGGGGGCGTGGCTCTGGCCACTGCCGGCACCGGGGTCGGCGCCGCGGCCCTGGGCCTGCTCGGGAACGGTGCTCGGGGGCGCGCCGCTGTTGGCAGCATCGCCCTTGCCGCTGTTCGCTGAGACGTCCTTGCAGTAGTCGGCGACCTTGTCACTGCCGCCCGCGGCGGCGGCGAGCGCCTTGAACGCGGTCGAGTCGTTCTTGCCGCCCTGCTCTCCACCCTGACCGGCCTGCCAGGCGCGGCAGAGGCCGTCCTTGGCGGCGCCGGTGGCGTCCGGGCCGGTGGCGCTGCGGCCAGCCTTGCTGGCGTCGGCGGCGGCATCCCCGTGGTCGTCGGGCGCTGGGACGCCGGCCGCACCCAGCACCTGGTGCGCGACCCGCTGCGCGGAATCTGGAAGGGTGCCGGTGGCGGCGGCGGCGACGCCGCCCACGGACAGCGCGGCGATCGCCGCCGCCGCCGCCATCTTGGCGGTGAGGAGCTTGGTGAGCACGGTTGGCCTCCGACGGGCTGCTGGGTGGGGGAACGAGCGCGCCGCGGCCGCAAGGGTGGCGACCGTTGCCGCCTCGTCCGCCAGCTCGTCCGAGCTGGGCGGGGCAGCGATCGCCTCGAGGACCATTGCCGTACGCATGTACGCGGGGGGTGCGTCGGCAGGGTCGAGCCCGCCGGCGAGCATTCGCTCGGCCGTGCCCTCGTCGAGGGCCAGCGGGTCGAACCGGAAGCCCGGTTGCGGTCGTGGGTAGCGCATCTCGTCGTGCAGACCGTCGCCGTCCCTCACTTCGTTACCCCTCCGCGCCGAGACGCCGGGAAGTCGGCCCCGAGCCGCTCCGCCAGGCGGCGCAGGCCGCGATGGGAGAGCACCCGGACGGCCCCCGCACGCTTGCCGACGATGGTGGCCACCTGGGCCACGTCGAGGCCGGCGACCACCCGCAGGGTCACGACTTCGGCCTGGTCGGGCGGCAGTTCGGCGATCAGCGCAAGGGCGGCCCTGGTGGAGATCGCCTCCAGCACGGGGTCGGCCGCGTCGCTCGGGCCGGGCCGCTCGGGGACCTCTTCCGGCGGCAGTGGGGTGGTGGGATGACGAGCCTCCCGTCGGCGCCAGTCGATCACGCGTTGGGGCGCCACCGTGAACACCCATGAGCGGAAGCCCGCCTCGCTCCCTTGAAACCGGGCGAGCCCGCGGGCCACCTCCAGCCAGGTCTCCGATGCGAGGTCCTCGCAGACGGCCGGGGCGACCACCCGCAGATAGCGCAACAAGGCGGGCTGCAGGTCCCGCCACAGGATGGCGAACGCGTGCTCGTCACCACCGGCGGCGGCGGCGAGGACGGCTTCGAAGCTGGTACCGATCATCGGCCGGCAGGCTGCCTGCCGGCCGAAAGAGTGTCAAATCCCTCTGATCAGAATTGCGCAGACCGCGGCGGCCCGGCCGGCTCGCGCGGCTCCCCGACGACCGGGGATAGGCTGCTGGGAGCCGCGTCGCGCCATCCAGGGGGGAGCCCGTGACCACCGACCCGCCAGGCAAGTTCGTGCACCACCCGATCTTCGCTCGCATCTACGCCCGGATGAGCGTGGGCATGGAGCGCGAGCTGGCCAACCGCCGACGCCGCCTGCTCGCGGGGCTGCACGGGCGGGTGATCGAGGTCGGCGCCATCGGCGCCGCCGGCTTCGTGGTCGGTCGCTGCGAGCGATTCCGCTTCCCCGAGAGCCGGGCCCCGTCCCTCACCGCCCCGCACGTCCTCGGCGCCGCCCACCGTCCCGCTGGCTGAGACGCGGCGCTGTGACACAGTTGCCGTGCGCCAATCCGGAGGAGGGCTGATGCGCCGCGTGCTCCGAGACAATGCACTGTCGCTGACGATGTTCACGATCTTCCTGCTCGCTCTGCTGGGGATGAGCATCGCGGGACACGTGTTCAGCAACAGCGAGAACCAGCAGCACGGGCAGCCGACCGAGAGCTACGCGCGCTACCTCGGCAGCGGTGCGTTCGCCGAGGCGACCTTCGAGAACTGGGAGAGCGAGTTCCTTCAGATGGGGGCGTACGTGCTGTTCACGGCGTTCCTGCTCCAGAAGGGCTCGCCCGAGTCCAAGAAGCCGGAAGGCGACGAGGCGGACGCCGACCCGCGGCGGGCTCGGAACGATCCCGCCGCGCCGGGTCCGGTGCGTCAGGGCGGCCTGGTGCTGAAGCTCTACAGCCATTCGCTGTCGCTGGCGTTGCTTCTGCTGTTCCTGCTGTCATGGCTGGGCCACGCGCTGGGAGGTCACGCGGAGTACAACCAGCAGCAGCTCGAGCACGGAGCGCAGCCGATCTCGCTGTGGCAGTTCATCACCAGCTCGCCCTTCTGGTTCCAGTCGTTGCAGAACTGGCAGAGCGAGTTCCTTGCGGTGGCGGCGCTGGCGGTGCTCGGCATCTTCCTGCGAGAGCGCGGCTCGCCGGAGTCCAAGCCCGTCGCCGCGCCGCACAGCAGGACCGGCACGGGTTGACGGCGTCAGCTCGTCGGCGCGATCGGACGTTCGAGCAGGTCGGTCTCGACGGCGGGCTCGCCGGGGTCGGCCGGCACGCGGAAGGTCTTGATCTGGTGGGGGCCGAAGGCCGTCTCGATCCGCCGGCCGAGCAGGGGCAGGTCGATCCGGGCGCGCGGAGCCGGCCGACCCGCGGTCTCATAGGCGCGGACCACCAGGTCGCCGCCGGGGTCCTCGGCGTGCTTGAGGACCGACAGCAGCACTGACGCCGGCTCGACCGCCACGAACGAGCACCGCTGTTCCAGCGGCCCAGAGTGGCACGACTCGACCAGCGCCACCGGGGGCTGGTTCAGCTCGGCGGCCGCCCGGGCCACGCCGCCGGCGCGCCAGTCTCCGGCATGCGGGACCAGCCGGTAGGTGAAGCGCTGGGCGCCCTGGTCCAGGTAGCGGTATTCCTCGCCGGGGTCGAGCCGGCGGGGTTCGTGCCAGGCGTAGACGGGGCT
>Ga0137367_10004418_pt1 | contig 11399 bp, 10 predicted proteins | sample SagtaG_14_FD_104939 | JGI IMG/M metagenome (GOLD analysis project Ga0137367, IMG submission 104939) | Vadose zone soil microbial communities from Sagehorn Ranch, Mendocino, California, USA - Sage1_L_80_16 metaG | ecosystem: Environmental > Terrestrial > Soil > Vadose zone | place: USA... | reverse complement strand
TGGCGGTCTCGGTGGTGGCGGGGTCGGGCTCGGGGTCCGCGCTGGGCAGCTCCTCCGGCGCGACGACGGGCGTCGAACGGCCGGGCATCCGGTCCGTCTCGGGGCGGCGGCGGCTGCCGGCAACCCGCGGGCGGCCGGGCCTGCCGGCGGGACGGCCGGTGGTGGGGCGGGGTCGGGGCACGAGGGATCCTCCTGGTACGCCGTCAGCGCTTCGTCGCGGTGGGCCTGGGGGTTGGTCCGGGCGTGGCCGTCGGTGCCTGTCCGGCGGCGCAACCCGGCTCGGTGCTGCTGCCGGAGCCGCAGATGTCCACCGACTCGAGGTTGGACACCAGCCACCTGTCGCCCTGCCTGGTCAGGTCGAGCTGGAACCGGAACCGGTGCGACAGGGTGGATCTGGTGACGGTGTTGGTCTGCACCGCGTCCACGATCACAACCGCGCTGGCCCGGTCGCCCTGCAGCTCGACCAGCCCCGCGTCGGTCACCGTGCCGCTGGAGGTGCCCCTGCTCCTGTGCAGCGCGTCCCTGGCGGCGGCGCGGTTCTCCTCCAGGTCGGCGTGCAGCGGATCGACCGTGCCGGCCAGCATCCGGTCGTAGTCGCGGTCCACCGACCGGGCGTCGAGGGTGACCATGTTCAGCGCCTGCTGCCGCGCGGCGTTCAGCACGGTCTCCCGCACGCTCTGGTCGTGCCGCAGGTGGTGCCCGAGGATGAGCAGCACCGCGCTGCAGACCACCAGCGCGACGACCACAGCGGACAGCATCGCCACCGCGGTGACCGCCAGGCCGCCGGCCCGTTCGGGGCCGGCCCGCTTCGTTCTGTTCGCCAACTTCAGTCCCTTCTGGCTGGCTCAGCCGGCCAGCCCGGCCAACAGCGGGCCGAGCCAAGACCGGTCGCCGAGCAGTGCCGCGTCACCGACCTGCGAGCCGACGTCCACGCCGGAGCCCGGGCCGGCGCTCGGACCGGCGATCGGACCGGCGCTCGGACCGGCGCTCGGACCGGCCGGCGCACGGGACGGCCCGCCGGAGGCCGGCGCGCCGCCCTGGTACGCCACCGAACCCGGCTCGGCGGCCGGCACGCCGTTCCTCGGCACGTTCTGGTCGCCGCGGACGTCGGTGCCGCTGCCCCGCGGTTCGGCGCACCGGGCCCGGGTGTTGGCCCGGGTGTCCGTGGTGTCCTGCGGGAACCTCGTGTCGGTGGCCTGGTAGCCGCGGATGCACGGCGGCGGGTCGTCGGCGTTGAGCACCAGGCCGAAGTGCACCGCGCCGTCCGGCAGCACCGAGGTGTAGCCGCCGGCCGTGATCGCCGGGTAGGCCGAGAGCACCTGCCTGATCCCGCTCACCCGGCGCACCAGCAGGTTCGAGGTGGTGAGCAGGTTGGCCAGCAGCACGCCCGCGTCGGTGCGGTTGTCCCGGATCAGGCCGGTCAGCTCCGAGACGGCCGGCGGCCCGTTGGCCAGCACCGCGCGCAGGTCCGGGTCGCTCGCCCTGAGCTGGTCGGTGAGCAGCCGGAGCTGGTGCGCGAAGTTGCGGAACGGCGCCGCCTGTGAGTTGAACGTGTCCAGCACGGTCCGGCTGTCCTCGATCAGCCGGATCGTCTGCGGCAGCGCGTCGCTGGCCGCGCTCAGCAGCCGGTCGCCGTAGTCGAGGAGCTGCTGCAGGTCGGTGCCGGTGGCTGCGAACGCCGTGCCCAGCTCGTCCACCACGGTGGCCAGCGCCCGGCGGTCCACGTTCCTGACCAGCAGGTCCAGGTTCAGCAGCAGCGTCTGGGTGGACGTCGGGATCTCGTTGCGGTCCATCGGGATGACCGCGCCGGGCCGCAGGTACGGTCCGCCGGCGCTGCTCGGGACCAGGTCCACGAACTGCTCGCCGACCGCCGACCGGTCGGTGACCACCGCCTTGGCGTTGGCCGGGATCCTCGGCTTGCCGGGGTCGATCCGCAGGTCCACCCGCACCCCGTCCGGCAGCAGGTGCATGGCACCGACCCGGCCGACCGGGACGCCGCGGTAGGTGACCTCGGCATTCGGGAAGATGCCGCCGGAGTCGGCGAAGTCGGCGCTGACCGTGTACCGGTCGCCGAACAGCCGGGCGCCCAACCCGATGTAGTTCAGCGACACGTACGACACGCCGAGCAGCGAGAGCGCGACGAACGCCGCCACCTGGATCTTGACCGAACGCCGGATCACGAGCCGCCTCCGAGCAGGATGCCGAGCAGGTCCGGTACGCCGTTTCGGCTGTCGGTCGGGGTGCTCCGGCCGGTCCGGGTACCGCCGGTACCGGGCAGCGGCGGCCCGGGCAGCGGCAGGCCGGGCAGGAGGGTGGTGTCGCCGGAGGCGCCGGGCAGGGTGGGAAGCGACGCGGGGCCGGGCCGCGGGCCGCCGCCCCCCGGCCGGCCGGCCTGCTTCTGCGCGGTGAGGTTGTCCAGGATCTCCAGCACGTCGGCGTTCAGGGTGATGAACGCGTTGGCGTAGTCACCCCCGATGCCGTTCAGCGCGGTGTCCGGGAACGGGAACGTCAGCAGGAAGCCGAGCGACCTGGGCAGCGCGTCCCCGGCCTCCGCCAGCTTCCGCAGGGTCGGCTCGAGCCGCGCCAGGTCGGCCAGCACGTCGTCCCTGCTGGCGTTGATCACCCTGGTGCCGGTGACGCCGAGCCTGGCGAGCGCGGTGAGCATCGTGGTGAGCTGCCGGCGCTGGTCGGAGAGCACCTTCAGGGCCGCCGGCATGGTGTCCAGGCTCCGGCCGATGGCGTCCCTGTTCGCCGCGAGCGTGGCGGAGAGCCTGTCCAGGTTGTCCAGCGCCCGGGTGATGTGCGACCGCTGGGCGTCCAGGCCGCCGATGAAGGTCTCAAGGTTCGCCAGCAGGCTGCGTACCTCGGTCTCGCGGCCGGTCAGCGCCCTGTTCAGCTCCCGGGTGATGACCTGCAGCTGTTCCACGCCACCGCCGTTCAGCAGCGCGGACAGGGCGGAGAGGACCTCCTCCACCTCGGGGTTGCGGTTGGTGTCGGCCAGCCGGATCAGGGCACCGTCGGCGAGGGTGCCCTCCGGCGGCGCGTGCGTCGGCGGCGCCAGCGCGACGAACTTCTCCCCGAGCAGGCTGGTCTGCCGCAGCTCGGCGTGCGCGTTGGCGGGCAGCCGCACATCGCCGTTGACCAGCAGGGTGACCCTGGCGATCCAGCCGTCCAGCTCGATCCTCTCGACCCTGCCGACCGGTACGTCGTTCACCCGGACCGCGGACTGCGGCACCAGGTCCAGCACGTTCACGAACTCGGCCCGCACCCGGTACGGGTGGTTGCCGACGTCGGGGCCGCCGGGCAGCGGCACGCCGTACAGGCCGGGGAAGCCGCATCCGGACACGGTGACGGCGCCGGCCACCGCGAGCCCGGCCAGCCTGGTCAGGCGGCGCATCACCCCTCACCCCCCACGCCGGGCAGGGTCGGGATGGGCAGCCCCGGGCTGGGCAGGTGCGGGACGCCGGGCAGGGTCGGGATGGTGTCCGGGTCCGCCGGTGAGTTCAGCCCCGGGATCTCCGGCAGCGCGCCGACGGCCCGGGTGAGGGTGTTGCACAGCGTGTTGTCGTCGATCCCGGCGTTGACCAGGATCGCGCACAGGAACTTGGGATCCTGCAGGAACGGCAGGTTCATCCGGGTGTCCAGGGTGCCGCTGGTGGCGTTGTAGGCGTGCGCCAGGTTGGCCAGCGCGGTGGGTGCCAGATCCAGGAACTCCGCCAGCGCGGCCCGCTGCCTGACCAGCACCGAGGTCACCTGGACCAGCCCGGAGATGTTCTTCGCGAGGATCCCCCGGTTGTCCTTGACGAAGGTGGCCACCTGACCCAGGGCGGTGCCCAGGTTGGCCAGCGCGACGGCGAGGTCGTCCCGCTCGCCGGCGAGTTGGGTGGAGACGTTCGACAGGTTCCGGGTGAACAGCCGCACCTGCTGGTCGCTGTCCGCCAGGGTGGTGGTGAACCTCTGCAGGTTGGTGATCGTGCCGAACAGGTTCTCCCGGTTCTCGCCGACCGTCCGCACCGCGTCGGACAGGTCCTTCAGCGTCTGGTTGAGCTTCGCGCCCTCGCCGTCCAGGTTGGCCGCGCCGACCTCGAGGAACCGGTTCAGCGCGCCGCCGGCGTTGGCGCCGTTCGGGCCGAGCGCCACCGAAAGGTCGTTCACCGTCCGGTACAGGTCGTCGAGCTCCAGCGGGACGGCGGTGCGGTCGGTGTCCAGCGTGGTGCCGCTGGCCATCGGCGGGCCGTTGGTGACGTCGGGGTCGCGGCGGTCCCAGGTGAGCTGCACGTACCGGTCGCTGACCAGCGACGGGGGCACCACCACCGCTCCGGCGGAGGCCGGCACCCGGTACCTCCGGTCGTACTCCATCTCCACGACGACCTTGTCGCCATCCGGGGTGACCCTGGTCAGGGTGCCGACCTTCACGCCGAGGATCCGCACGTCGGAGCCCGGGTAGAGGCCGATCGCGCGGGTGAACTTCGCGGTCAGCTTCACCACCCCGGGCGGGCGGACCTGCCACCAGACCACCGCGGCCGCCAGCACCACCGCGCACAGCGCCGCGACCACCTTGACGGCGGTACCAGCCGACTTCACCGGCCACCCCCCGGGCCGACGCTGGCCGGCAGCGGCGAGAGCAGGTTCTGGACGTAGGAGTCGAACCACCGGCCGTTGCCCAGGGTGTTGGTGAACACGCGCACGAACGGCGCCATAGCGGCGATCCCCCTGTCCAGGTTGTCCTGGTTGCGCCGCAGCAGGGTGACCACGCCGTTGAGCTGGTTCAGCGCGGGGGTGAGCTGCCGCCGGTTGTCCTGCACCAGGCCGGAAAGCTGCAGGGCCAGGTTCGAGGTGCTCTCCAGCAGCGCGTGGATCACCTGCCGGCGGTCCTGGATCTCCCGCAGCAGCAGGTTGCCGTCGTCGATCAGCTTCACGAGCTGGTCGTCCCGCTCGACCAGCGTCCTGGTGACCCGCCGGGTGCGGTCCAGCAGGGTGGCGAGCTGCGCGTCGCGGGAGGCCACCGTGCGGGACAGCCTGGACAGCCCGTCCAGCGAGCTGCGCACCTGCTCGGGGGAGTCCTGGAAGGTGTTCGACAGGGTGTCCAGCGCCTGCGCCAGCCGCTTGGTGTCGATCCTGCCGGCCACCGCGGTGAGCTGCTCGAACGCGGGGTAGACGTCGAACGGGGTGGTGGTCCGGTCGACCGGGATCTCCTGGCCCGCCGGCTGCGGACGGGAGCCGCTGGGGTCGATCGACAGATACTTCGCGCCCAGCATTGTCTTGATCTTGATGTCCACCGTGGACCGGTCGCCCACCCAGGCGCCCTTGATCTTGAACTCGGCCCGGACGTGGTCACCCTCCAGCTTGACGTCCTCCACCTTGCCGACCTTGACCCCGGCGACCCGTACCTCGTCGCCCTGCTTCAGGCCGGCCGCCTCGGTGAACGCGGCATGGTACGTGGTGCCGCCGCCGATGATCGGCAGGTTCGCCGCGTTGAAGGCCAGCAGCATGGCCAGCACGATGAGCAGCAGGCCGACCGCCCCGATGACGACCGGGTTCCGCTCCCGGAACGGCCTGCTCATGACCGGCACCGCTGCTGGTCGATGTCGAACGTCGGCGTGTACGGCACCGTGATCGAGCCGACCTGGAAGTTCACGTTGAACGAGCAGAGGTAGAAGTTGAACCAGCTCCCGTACGTCGCGGTACGGGTGATCGTGTTCAGCTTGCCGGGCAGGATCCGCAGCAGGTCCTGCAGCGTGCCGGAGTTGTCGTTGAGGTTCTTGGAGAGCCGCTCCAGTTGCGCGATGTCCTTCTTCAGGTCCGGCCGGCCCTGCTCGAGCAGCCCGGCGGTGGTGGCGGCCAGGTCGTCGATGCTGGCCAGCGAGCCGCCGATCGCGGTGCGGTCGGCGGCCAGCCCGGAGACCAGGGCCTGCAGGTTGCCGACCAGGTCACCGAGCTGCTTGTCCCGCTCGGTGACCGTGCCGAGCACCGAGTTCAGGTTGTCGATGGTGCGCCCGATCACCTCGTCCCTGGCGGCCAGCGTGCTGGTCAGCGACGCGGTGTGGGACAGCAGCGAGTCGATGGTCGGGCCCTCGCCCTGCAGCACCTGGATGATCTCGTACGACAGCTTGTTCACATCGTCCGGGGAGAGCGCGGCGAACAGCGGCTTGAACCCGCCGAACACCTCGGTCAGGTCAAGCGACGGCTGGGTGTGGTCGGTGTGGATGACGCCGCCGGCCGGCAGGTTGCCGCCCGGGGTGCCGGCGCCCTGGCTCAGCTCGAGGTAGCGCTGGCCGACGAGGTTCCGGTACCGGATCTTGGCCAGCGTGGTGTCCGGCAGCGGCCGGCCGGCGTCCACCGTGAACGTGACCTCCGCGGTGTCCCGCCGGACGATCCTGATCCTGCCCACCTGGCCGACCCGGACGCCGGCGATCCGCACGTCGTCGCCGGACAGCAGCCCGGTCGCGTCGCTGAACTCGGCCTTGTAGGTGCTGGTCGGGCCGCTGGTCCGGTTCGCGATCGTGGCCGCCAGCGTCGCCGTGGCAAGCGTGGTGACCAGGCCGAACACGGCGAGCTTGAGCAGCGGTGCGAGGAACCGCTGCGACGAGGACTTGCTCATCTGCTCGCCTCCGCGCTCGCTGCGCTCCTCGGACCGCCGTGCGGCAGGACGATGCGTGCCTGTTCGCGGCAGCGGTCCTGCGATGCTCGTTCGCTGTCGGCTCGCGCCGTCACCGGTAGCTCACCTCCGTGCCGCGGACCATCGGGGCGTACAGCAGTGCGTCGATTTCCGGGACCTGGTCCGGCGGCACGCTCTCGACCGGTGCCAGCAGCGCCTTGATCGCCTGCGTCTCGGCGGACGAGCCCTGGGTACCGAGGTCGGCCGTCATCACCCGGCCGAGGGTGCCGGTGCCGGCGTACCCGAAGCTGCCATCCGGGTAGTGCCCGGTGGAGTCGGGTGGGCCGATGTCCGGCACCCCGAACGGCACCTGGGTGTCGTTCGGCAGGCCGTAGCAGCGCGGGCCAACGTCGATCCCGTTCCGCGGCTCCTCGCCCCGGTGGAACCTGCCGTTGTCCCGGACCACGCTCAGCAGGATCCGCAGGCCCGGCTGCCCGCGGCCGAACGCCTGCTCGCCGCGTGGCACCAGGCCCGCCATGCCCTGGAAGAAGCAGGGGTACTCCGGCGCGTACTCGGCCAGCGCACCCAGCACGGGCCGGGACTGCGCGGAGAGCCGGATCAGCCGCGACTCGTTGGCGGCCAGGAACGGCTCCGCGGTGTCGGCCAGCTCGGTGGTGGACCGGAACAGCGAGCCGAGCAGGCTCTGCCGTTCGGTCACCGTCCGGCTGGTGGTCTGCAGGTCCTCCAGCACGGCAACCACATCCGGTGCCGCCCGGTTGAGCGTGCCGGACGCGTCGGCGAGCGCCCGCAGGTCGTGCACCACGGTCGGCAGCCTCGGGTTGAGCCGGTCCACATACCTGTTCAGGGTCACCAGCGTCCGGCCGATCTGGTCGCCGCGGCCGGCCAGCGCGGTGGACAGCGCGTGCAGAGTGGCGTTGAGCTTCTCCGGCCGGACCGCCTGCAGCACCGGCATCAGGTCGGACAGCACCCGGTCCACCTCCAGGGCCTGGACGGACCGGTCCTGGTGCACCGTGTCGCCCGCGCGCAGGCGCGCCGGGTCGGCGGCGACCGGCGGGACCAGCGCCACGTACCGCTCGCCGAACAGCGTCTTCGGCAGCAGCCGCGCCTGGACGTTGCGCGGGATCAGCCTGAGCTGGTCGGGCCGGAGGGCCAGGTCCACCCGGGCCCGCTCGCCGGTGGAGTGCACGTCCCGGACCGAGCCGACGATCACGCCGCGGATCTTCACGTCGGCGCCGGGCGAGAGCTGGTTGCCGGTGTGGTCGGTCCGCAGGCTGACCATCGCCACCTTGGTGAACGCCTTGTTGTACGCGCCGACGGCCACGCCGAGGAACGCCACCAGCAGCACGATGAACAGCAGACCGAGCAGCCGCCTGGGCAGCGCCTTACCCACGGCGCTCAGCCCCCGATCCGCACGGTCGTGGTGGAGCCCCAGACAGCCAGGCTGAGGAAGAAGTCGAGGACGGTGACCGAGACGATGGACAGCCGCACCGCGCGGCCCACCGCCATGCCCACGCCGGCCGGCCCGCCGCTGGCCGTGTATCCGTAGTAGCAGTGCGTGAGGATCACCACGATCGAGAAGATCAGCACCTTCCCGAACGACCAGATGATGTCGATCGGCGGCAGGAACAGCCGGAAGTAGTGGTCGTAGGTGCCGGTGGACTGGCCGAAGTACTTCGTGGCGACCAGGCGGGTGGACAGGTAGGAGGAGAGCAGCCCGATCACGTACAGCGGGATGACCGCGATGAACCCGGCGATCATCCGGGTGGTCACCAGGAACGGCAGCGACGGCACGCCCATGACCTCCAGGGCGTCCACCTCCTCGCTGATCCGCATGGCGCCGAGCTGCGCGGTGAAGCCGCAGCCGACCGTCGCGGACAGCGCCAGGCCGGCCACGATCGGGGAGATCTCCCGGGTGTTGAAGTACGCCGAGATGAATCCGGTGAACGCCGAGGTGCCGATCTGGTTCAGCGCGGCGTACCCCTGCAGGCCGACCTCGGTGCCGGTGAAGAACGTCATGAAGGTGATCACGCCGACCGTGCCGCCGATGACCGACAATGCGCCCGAGCCGAAGCTCACCTCGGCCAGCAGCCGGATGACCTCCTTCTTGTACCGGCGCAGCGTCCGGCCGGTCCACGCGATGGAGGTCAGGTAGAAGCCGAACTGGCCGCCCAGGGTGTCGAGGGTGTCCACTGGTTTGCTGGCCACCCTGGTCAGGTGCCGCCGGCCCGGGAACGGGATGCCGGCCATTAGGCCCCCTTTGCCGGGACGACCTGGAAGTAGATCGCCGTGATCACGAAATTGACCATGAACAACAACATGAAGGTGATCACCACCGACTGGTTCACGGCGTCGCCGACGCCCTTGGGGCCGCCGCCGGCGGCCAGCCCCTTGTAGGAGGCGACCAGGCCGGCCAACGCGCCGAACACCAGCGCCTTGAGCTCGGAGGCGTACAGGTCCGGGAGCTGCGCGAGGGCGCTGAACGAGGCCAGGTAGGCGCCCGGCGTACCGCCCTGCAGCAGGACGTTGAAGAAGTAGCCGCCCGCGGTGCCGACGACGCAGACCAGCCCGTTGAGCAGCACCGCGACCAGCATCGCCGCCAGCACCCGGGGCACGACCAGCCGCTGGACCGGGCTGATGCCGAGCACCTCCATGGCGTCGATCTCGTCCCGGATCCGGCGGCTGCCGAGGTCCGCGCAGATGGCCGAGCCGCCCGCGCCGGAGATCAGCAGCGCGGTGACGATCGGCGACGCCTCCCGGATCACGGCGAGGACGCTGGCGCCGCCGGAGAAGGACTGCGCCCCGAGTTGCTGCGCCAGCGAGCCGAGTTGCAGCGCGATCACCGCGCCGAACGGGATGGAGACCAGCGCCGTCGGCAGGATGGACACGCTGGCGATGAACCAGGCCTGCTGGACGAACTCGCGCCACTGGAACGGCCGCCTGAACGTCGCGCGCGCGGTGTCCAGACCCAGGGCGAAGAGCCTGCCGGCCTCCCGCACCGGCGCCGTGGCCGACACGTTCATGGCTGCCGCTCACCGTTCGTGGCCCGGCCGCCGTCCTCGCGGACCGCGTCCTGCCGGACGGGGGGCGCCTGGTCGGCGGGGTACGGCCGGGGCCGCGGGCGCGCCGCCGGCGGGTGGCCCGCCGGCAGGTGGCCGGCCGGCGGCACCTGGCCGCTGGCCGGGTACTCCGGTTGGGGGGCGCGCGAGGGGTCGGTCCGCCCCGGCTGACGGTCGGCCGGCTGGCCCAGCGGTGGCGGGGCGGGCGGCAGGCTGTCCCGTTGCGGCGTGACCTCGGCGCCGGCCACCAGGTCCGGCGGCAGCGTCTGCCGGATCGCCTCCTGCGCCCTGGCCGGCAGGGTGTGCAGTAGCTGCGCCACCCGCATCTGGCGACGCAGCGCGGCCTGCCGCACCGGCATGCCCGGCGACGGCTGGAGCTGCGGCGGCACACGGGCCCCACCGGCGCCGTTCGGCCCGGTGCCCGGCGCGGGCGGCCCGCCGTCGGCCAGGCTGGCCAGCTCGGCCTCCACCTGCGCCTGGTCCTTCTCCTCCGACATCCCGATCGGGCCCTCCCGGCGCCCGTCCAGGAACTGCCGGACGACCAGCTCGTCGGAGGTGAGCAGCACCTCGCGCGGGCCGAACATCACCAGGTTCCGCCGGAACAGCAGACCGAGGTTGTCAGGCACGGTGCGGGCCATGCCGATGTCGTGGGTGACGATCAGAAACGTCGCGTCCACCTGCGCGTTCAGGTCCACGATGAGCTGGTTGAGGTACGCGACGCGGACCGGGTCGAGCCCGGAGTCCGGCTCGTCGAACAGGATGATCTCGGGGTCGAGCACCAGCGCCCTGGCCAGCCCGGCACGCTTGCGCATGCCTCCGGAGATCTCGCCCGGCAGCTTGCCCTCGGCGCCGAGCAGGCCCACCATCTCCATCTTCTCCAGGACGATCCGGCGGATCTCCTGCTCGCGCCTCCTGGTGTGTTCGCGCAGCGGGAAGGCGATGTTGTCGTAGAGGTTCATCGAGCCGAACAGCGCACCGTCCTGGAACAGCACCCCGAACAGCTTGCGGGTCTGGTAGAGCTTGCGCTCCGAGCAGCGCACCAGGTCCACGTCGCGGATGAAGATGTGGCCGCGCTCGGGCTTGAGCAGTCCGACCAGCGACTTGAGGAACACCGACTTGCCGGTGCCCGACGGACCCAGGAGCACCGAGATCTCACCCGGCGGCAGCGTCAGGGTGATGTCGGCCCAGATCATCTGTCGCCCGAAGGACTTCGTCAGACCTTCGACCCGGATCTCCTCGCCCACGTCCTGCTCCTCACGACTCCGCCGCCCTCACCCATGGAGAGCACACGCAGGAGCCCGAGGGGGGGACGTTCGGCCCAACGACGGACTCGCCCGGTGGTTACTCACCGGTGTCGCGAAGATGGACGGTGGCTGCCCGGCGATCAGGACGCCGACGCACGGACATGTCGGAACAGGACAGAACGAGCGCCGGGGCGGTCACCCCGTATGGGATGACCGCCCCGGTGAATCCGTACCGCGGTTGCGGCGTCGTTACCTCAGGGTGACCGTGGCGCCGGCACCCTCGAGCTGCGCCTTCGCCTTCTCCGCGGCCTCCTTGGTGACCTTCTCCAGGACCGGCTTCGGCGCGCCGTCGACCAGGTCCTTGGCCTCCTTCAGGCCCAGGCTGGTGAGCGTACGCACCTCCTTGATGACCTGGATCTTCTTCTCGCCGGCCGCCTCGAGGACGACGTCGAACTCGTCCTTCTCCTCGGGGGCCTCGGC
>Ga0137367_10004407_pt1 | contig 11410 bp, 4 predicted proteins | sample SagtaG_14_FD_104939 | JGI IMG/M metagenome (GOLD analysis project Ga0137367, IMG submission 104939) | Vadose zone soil microbial communities from Sagehorn Ranch, Mendocino, California, USA - Sage1_L_80_16 metaG | ecosystem: Environmental > Terrestrial > Soil > Vadose zone | place: USA... | reverse complement strand
AGGACTCTGGACCTGCACAACCGCAGATTCGTTTTGTGGTATCAACCAACAAACGGCATCCACAAGGCAATCCTCGCACTTGACAGCTTCCGACCTGACACGACCAATCGTCTTGCCTTTGCCGCGGCTAACGCCATGGATCCCACCAACGCTTCTGTCTTGAACACCCTTTCAGTTTCGAACTTGTTCCAGACGAATGAAGATCAGTTGCAGCTCGCCGTGAAGGTGACGCGCTATCCAAAACTCCAAATCTACCAGGGCGGGGTAGCTAACACCAATTTGCCAGGCTTGCAGACTGCCCAGCCCTTTCCGCCCACACAAAACACCGTCGAGATCCGCATCATCCGAAAGGGTGATTTAGTGGCTATTTGCCCCAACGTGGGAGACGTGTCGCAAGCCATGCTCCAGCAGCACGCCGAAGCGTACGACGTTCTCAAGGAACAGGTGAAAGCGGACTCATCGCTCCGGGCAAAGCTTACGCAGGAGAAGTATGAAGGGGAGATCACTTATCTGGCGGGAGCCGTGTACCACTATCGCACAAGACGGTTTAGGGATCTTTGTGAGCGTCTGCACAAGTCAAAGATTTTGTCTTCACTCTCGCTGGGCTTGAGCCAGTTTGGAGCAAAACGAGACGGGGCTGGAAACCTGCCAAGCGGTCAGATCAATTTGATCACGCCCAGCTTCGACATTTTCTTGCGAGAGATGACGTATTCGGGAGACGGACACATGGGATCGGATGACGACACGTTCGGCGCGGCGCCGACCGACAGCTTCTATTCGATGCTGATGTTGAACAATGCCGCTCAGGAACACGCGGCGCTCAATCAGGCATTTGGTAAAACGAACGCGGTTTCAACGGTCACCCTGTTGCAGCTAGCCACGCAGAAGCTCGCCTTAGGGTTTGATTTCGGCCTGCTGGAGCTGAACCGCACAAACTTCGTTGACCGCGGCAACATTCTGTGCGGATCAGGTAGCGCCCGCAAGCCAATCAAGGACGTCGACCCGGGATTGTGGAGCACAATAACCAATGCCTTTAAGATGGTTGGCGTGTCCAACGAAACGCGTGTCTTGGTCACCAAGGGTGCCCTGACAAACTATTCCGGCCGCCATATGGCTGCGATGATCTTCGGCGGCCAATACTTTGCGTCCCTCTTGAGCACTAATATCAATGGATGTTGTCTAGATCTGCATTTCAACGATCCTGCCTCCTTATCATGGACGAACCTGCCTCCTCCCATGCCTGAAGACGGCTCGAGCATAATTCTCTACTACGGAAATGACGGTCAATACCACGAACGCGCTTGGTTTGCCGATCTTTTGTATGGAGGTGACAAGTATGTTGATGTCGTGGGAGCAGCTGCGCTGGGCATCCCGATAGAGATCATGGTTCCAGCCTCCGCCGCTCCAGGTCCCGACGGAGGGCTCAGCATTTACGAAGCAATGCCGTACATGATGGGTCTTGTTGACGGCGAAGACGGAAACAGCGGATCGGAAATTCTCGGGTTTCATAATTCCGAGTACGACACCGAGTTCGACTATATAACCACCACTGCCACTACCGTGGACGATTACTACAGCCCGGGAACGCCAATCCAGCCTGAGGTGGTGCAAGACAAGATTGCTGAGCAAGGATTCTCAGATAAACCAGACTGGGCTTCACCGAGTCTACACCTCGGGGATCCCGTGCACGTAATCACTGGCACGTTCAAAGTCAGCGAGCACGATCTCGTAATTGCGGGTTCGTTCCCGCTTGTGTTCCAGCGCAACTATTCCAGCAGCAAGCTCGCCGATGGCGACTTCGGTTACGGCTGGACCATCAATTGCTTCCCATACCTGACGCCGACGGATGATTACTCCCTGATTTATGCCGTTGAGCCAAACGGCTCGGTCGTCGCATATCATCAGCAAAGCAGCACCAATTGGGTCCCACGAACCAACGAGAATAGGCAAATCAATAATCTCAACAGCGCAGGTAGCCCGACCTCGATGAACATGCTGAAATCTCAGCTTATCAAGGAAACCATAGGAGCGAACACTTACTATCGGATTCTCTTACCTGATGGCAGTAAACGGTCGTATTTGGTGCGCTCGTTTCCCAAAGCCACTCGGCAAAAGATGCGACCGTATTTGGACTCGTGGACCGATTCACGCACGAATGGGTATTCCTTCCAATTCGGGCAGGACCCGAACAAGGACGACTACGGCAAAATCCGTCGCATTCAGGCCAATACCGGCGCTTTCATCATTCTGAAGTACAACCGGGCAGGGCATATCACCGAGGCTGTGACCGGCGATGGACGGCGGGTCCAGTATGATTACGCTGGCTTTGGGAGCGATCTGCAGCGTGTCGTCAGGCCGGATGGGTCGTCAGTTTCCTATGAGTACGGCAATACTCTCACAACCAACACCTCCACGGCCTACCAGGCCGACGTTTCGGCTGCCACAACCGAATGTGGATGTATTGATTATGAGATCCAGTGGATTCCGATTACAGTGACCAATGTCGGGAGCATTCACCAAATAACCAAAGAAATCAAACCAGAGGGGAGATTGCTCATCAACCAGTACGATAGTATCGGACGAGTGACGCAACAATGGGCCACGGTCGGTTTGGATCTCAGACCTGTCGCCAACGCGACATTCATTTACTCGAACAATTACCAGAAAAGAGGAGACGCGGCATCGGGAACGACTTGGGTAATCGACGTTTTCGGTCACACCAACCGCTACGATTATACGAACGGATTGTTCACCAAGATCACCGATCCGCTGAACCGTACGGTGATCCAGGACTGGTACTGGCAGACCGATTCCAGCGGCGGCTACGTGCGCAGTTTGAAGTCGCGGATCGATAAGCGAGGACTTACCACGACGTTCTATTACGACGGTCGCGGGAACATCCTGAGCAACGTCGTTTCAGGCGCAGATTTGACGGGAGACGGCCAAACCAACGGGGTCTTCAGATACACTTACACCGCAGATGATCGACTGCTCACGGCCACTGACCCTCTCGGCAACCATATTGACACCGTCTACGATAACGTGTTCCCGCGATTGCCACAGTTTAGGATACGGTATGCGTCCAACGGCGTTGTGATCGCGACCAATGCTTACTTTTATACCAGCGTGACCAACAATCTTGGGTACGCCACCAACTATTGCCTGGGGGTGCCGCTCCGCGCCGTGATCGCTTATGGGGACCGCGACGCTGCAACCAACGATTTTGTCTACGACGGGCGTGGGCAAATGAGCCAGCTAGTCCAGTATACAGGCACGGCAGATTCGAATCTCATCAGCCAGGTCTTTTACAATGACCGAGGGGAGTTGGTTGACCAAGTGGCGCCAAATGGCGCCCGAGTTCATTTGGCTTATGATCAACGGGGAAGCCCGATTAGTCGCGAGAGTTTCGATGGGAGCGCTTTGACTCCGTTGCAGTGGGAATACAGCTACTACAATGAGAACGGCGAATTGACTTGGTCTGACGGGCCAAGGTTTGACCCAGAAGATTACGTCTGGCGGGAGTACGACGGTGGTGGACGAACCACCGAAGAACTCCACTGGCGAAGCCGGGCGAAAGCCGACGGTTCAGGAGTGGAGCCGGAAGCCGGCGACAACCTGTATTCCACCGCATTCCGGCACTACGATCTGTTCGGCAACCTGGTTAAAGCAATCGATCCAAACGGAAACTATCAACTGATGAAGTATGACGTCGCAGGTCAACTGACAGAACTACGTTCAATGGGAATTGGGAGCGGCGTCCCTCTTGCGGTGGAGTCGTTCGGTTACGAGCCGGGTGGACAAGTGGCCTTCTTCACCAATTCGCTCGGGGGCGTCACGACGAAACTGTACACGACCACCGGGCTGCTCAAGCAGCAACAGTACCCCGACAGCACGGTCTTGCGCTGGACGTACGATTTGAATGGGCGCGTGCGTCATGAGTTTTTGTCCAACAGTAACTTCTGGGACATAATCTACGATGATGCCAATCGACTCGTGAAACGTACTTTCAGCGCCGACGCCTCGAACAGCGAGACCAAAGTGGTTGATCGCCGCGGCAATCTCGTCATCACAACGAACGCCGTAGGCGCCGTCTTCACGAACGCCTATGATGAATTCAATCGGATCAAGGTTTCTGCTGGACCGCCTGGTCTCCCAGGTTTTTCCGCACAGATGGTCAGCACTTACTCTTACAATGACGGCGGCAGGACGCTGACGGTCTCCAACGCGCTGGGCGAACGGACGGTCACGATTTTCGATGCCCTCAAACGTCCTTTGACTGTCGAGGTGCGAGCAGCGGACAACAGTCTCATAAACAAAACCACAACCGTCTACGCGACAAACTACCACAGCGCGACGATCGTGAAAGGCACGGGGGCCGGCGCAGTCACCAACAAGGCATTCTCCGACACCTTCGGGAAGACCGTTTTGGTGCAGTATTTCCCCGGGAGCGGTTCGGTTGACTTCACGCTGAATTCCTACGATGTGGCTGGCAACTTGATATCGACACGGGACGAATTGAATCAAGTCACGGCCTATGCCTACGACGCACTCAATCGACTGAGCACCAACACGCTGCCCGACAGCGCTCAGGTCGTCTTCAGCTACAACGCAGCCGGAGCCATCACCAACCGCCTCATGCCCGGCGGCTTGACCTGGTCGGCCACGTATGACAGTGCCAACCGGATGCTGAATGAGAAGCTCACCGGCGGCGCCCAGACGGCGCGCACGAATACTTATCAGTATTATACAGGTGGAGCCTTTGTAGGGCGGCTAAAAACCGTAACGGATGCCCGGAGCGTCGTTACCACCAACACGTATGACAGTCTGCTGCGACTGACCGGAGTGGATTCGTCCGGGCCGCAAACGGAGCACCGACTCCACAAGGCGGTCGTCTACGACCAGCGTGGTCTGCTGACTTCCATCAACCATTACGCCGATGATCCGTCGATTCTGGAAAGCACCACCGTGTCGCGGAACTACGACGGCTACGGACAATTGGTGGGCGAAGAAGTAGACATCAGCGGACTCGCGGAAACACACTTCACGAACCAATGGAACTCGGCCGGCCGGCGCACCCAATTGCAGCGAGGATCTGCTGTGCCAGCCCAAGGACAGGGGGCCGGCGCGACAATGGGGTATGGTTACAGGGCCGATGGATTCCTCACAAGCGTTACTGCGGGCTCTCAGACCTACACCTTCAGCTACGGCGACAACGGCTTGCTGGCTTCGCGCTCCACGCCGTTCCGAACGGTGACCGTCAACCAACGCGACGGGCGCGGTCGGCTCAAGCAGCTGACGACGGCGGTCGGTGTGCCAACGCCACTGGTGGAAACGCTGGATTGGCGCGCGGACTCGACGCTGGATGATTACACAGCTACACGCTCGACATTTACCGATTTCCGGGATTACAGTTACAATGTGCGCGGGCAATTGACCAACGAGACGCTGGCCGTGAATGCAGGGCAGACGATCAATCAGGCGTATCAGTTCGACACAGACAAGCTTGGCGCGCTGATTTCGGCGGTCCAGACGGGCACGCGTACCAATCGGTGGGCGGGGCGGTTGGATGGGCTGAAGCGAGTCGATGCCGAAACCAACGTCCTCAACCGGCTGGCGATGCGGGCCACCGGTGTAGCCCAGGGCGTGGCGAGCGTCGACGTGAAGCTGGATGGAACGGGCGTGGGAGTCACCCTCAACTCTGCGAACTTCGATGGCAAGTGGTTCGCAGATCTCGATTTGAGTGCAGGCGCGCACACACTTTTGGCCACAGCGCATCATTCGCTGGGAGTGTTCAATCCGAGCGCGACCAACACGTTCAGCGTCGCGGGAACGAATGACATTACGACGGCGTACGATAATGCGGGGAATGTCATCAGCCGCACGTTCCCTGGCGGGCGGGTGCAGACGTTCACCTGGGACGGCTTCGGGCGCCTGCTCCAGCGTGCCGAAAAAGCGGGCACCACCACCAACTGGGTATGGCGCGCGGTTTATGATGGGCTGGGTCGACGGGTCCGGACCGTGTTTACGCCGGCGACCAACGGCGTGCCGAATTCGCAATTGAGCACGACGATTGATAGCTGGTACGATCCGCTGGTGGAGTTTCTGGAAGTAGGGGTAGAGGTCAACGGCCAGCGAACATGGAAAGTCTATGGACCGGACCTGAGCGGCGCGTACGGCGCGATGCAGGGCATTGGCGGCGCCGAGGGGGCCATCAGGGAAATTGACGGTGTTACGGAAGGTTTGCTAAACGATTACTTCGGTAACGCTGTCGCTACGATTTCTGGCGGACAGGTAAACTGGAACGCCGGGCGCTTCGACGGTTACGGCCCGGTGCAAGGCAATCAAGCACAGCCGTTGTCGGCAAGTTTGACCGTGGCCCAGTCCCTTGGCTGGCAAGGGCGTTGGGCCGACTTGACGGGTGACTATCAGATGGGTGTGCGCCCCTACAGCCCGATGCTCAGGAGGTTCCTCTCTTGCGACTCGTTGGGGCACGTGGGGGATTGGGGACTTTACGGCTACGCCCGTGGCAATCCAGTCGCGATTTACGACCCCGATGGGAGAAACCCATTGGATCAAATCTCCGGCTTCACCTACAATAAGGATACCGGGGCCTTCACTGCGTATCACGACTTGCCGGGGGGCACACCATGGGTAAACTGGCATAGCGACGGGACCGCGATACTTCCGTTTCTCCCCACGTGGGGGAGCACAGTGTATCCATTCGATTACAACTGGCAAACCCAGGAACTTGTCGACCGCCTGCAACACATTAACATGGCAGCTGCCAGTTTCTCACGAATATTCAATCCGCAGCCACTGCCTCCCCCGAACGACGCAATCAATAGCGGAGACATGGACTTCGTATATATAACTGGTGCGCTCTCACTCACTCGATTGGGGTTCACTGTGGGGGAGTCTACGACGACAGCCGCGACGGATGCGCTCACAACATCTCGTTTCACGATCAAACAAGTAGGCAACTACTGGGTTAAGGAGGTGAACAGTCAAGCCCCTTCTTTTGTGCAGTGGTGGGCAAGAGGAGAGTTAGATGAGCAAGCAGTGGCGCTTGAAAAGTTGGGGGATATGGCCCCAAGGTTCATTTACGAGAATGGGAAGCTTGTGACACGTGATGCGGGAGAGTATGTTCCTGGTAACTTCTGGCAGACGTGGTTGGAGGGAACCAAACGCTTGGGGACACCCTTCAACGATATCCGTCCGAACAATATTGGAGCAGATGGAATCATCTTTGATCCGGCAAAACATCCGATCCAACAGGCTCTTGAGGCAATGGCCACAGCAGGACTTTTATCAGCGGGAGCATACGAAGCATACAACTGGCTGACCGGTGGTAATGAAGATTCCGGAAATGGGCAGATGCTGCAACTGAATTCTGGCCCTGTACTTTCAAAGCATTAACGGTGAATGACACTTGTCTTCATTATTGTAGCAATTATGTGGTACCTAGGGATTGAATACGTCCGCGGCCGCCCCAACGTGTCTTCGGGTGTATCCCAGTTTTTATCTATGCTGAGTACAATCGGATTAGTGATCTTCGCAATTTGCGCTTGGATGTTCAGATAACTTCACGCATCAGCATAAAGAGCAGCTATTCGGCAAATATTGAGGACCGGCTTGGCTAAAACAATGAACTTAGTGCGCTGTCTGGCGATGGTACCCAAAGGCAAGTCTTGTCCGATCGCACAATGAAACACTCGTTACCATTAACATTATTCTTGGTGCCACTCTTGGTTAGCGCCCACGTTTTAGCTTCTCCTGCTGAGGCGATTCATGTCCTATTTGTCGGGAACAGTTACATCTACGCGGACGACATTCCATGGATTACGACACGATTGGCAGCTTCCGAGGGAGGCCCAAAAATGTTGGAAGTCGAGTTGATTGCATTGCCTGGAGCCACCTTGCAAAACCACTGGGAGAGAGGAAATGTGGTCAGACGATTGCAGAGCGGCCATTGGAACTACGTAGTGCTGCAGGAGCAGAGCTCAGTGCCGATCGAGTCGCCTGAGCTTCTGCGAAAGTACGCACGGCTATTTGACCAGGAGATTAAGAAAGCTGGCGCAGCGACGGTGCTGTTTCTTACTTGGCCACGTCGGCAACACCCTGAGAACCTTGCTGCGTTGACAAACGCTTACTTTGCCACGGCCCAGGAACTAGGCGCTGTGGTCGCGCCCGTCGGCATGGCATGGGGCGACGTCTTGAATGAAAAGTCATCAATTCGGCTTTATCATGAAGATGGGAGCCATCCAGGTCCAATTGGATCTTATGTTGCCTCCTGCATTTTGTATTCCGTGTTCTTTGATAGAAGTCCCGTCGGCCTGCCTGGAACGCTTTTTACCGTCAGAAGCCAAGGGCTTCACGCAAGGGTAGGCGAGTTGAGTAAAGAGGATGCAGCACTGATCCAACGCGCCGCTTGGCGGTGCGTGCGAAATACAAGGCGAACTTCAGCCGCCTCGTCCGTGATCGGGGAAAGGCCTTGAACCCGATGGCAACGAAGGCATAAGAGTTAGTCAGTCGGCGCGATGGACAACCTCTCCCGATTCTCAATCATCTGTCTCCTCTTCGCTGGAGTCGGTGTGGCGTTTGAGCCTCCTGGACCAGAGTTGCGTCGCAAGGCAATAGGTCCAACGGAGGCGCTGCCCGAGCTTGTAAAGCGGTCGCTGGAGCCTCAAGGACAGTTCGAACCTATTCCAGTTCCCGGCCCTGATGATTGGCTGACAGACCATGGCGAAACAGGACAAACCTTCGAGGGCTTTCTCGCATCCAAGCCCAACACGCCGGACAAGGTCCGTAATATCATCTATCTCCAGCCGTTGGGCGACTTCCTTCCCAAGCAAAGTCCTTCCCTCGTAAAACTCCGCGAGTTCGCCGCTGACTATTTTCAGATGATAGTGAAAACGCTCCCTCCGCTGTCGGAGACAGAACACCGTTTCACGTCCCGGCTGAATCCGCGCACGCACAATCGGCAAGTTCTGACCGTGGATATTTTGTCGTTCTTGCAGAATAGGGTCCCGCCAGATGCTTTCTGCGTGCTCGCGATCACGATGGTGGACTTATATCCCGATCCGAAATGGAACTTCGTCTTCGGACAAGCGTCGCTCCGAGAACGAGTGGGTGTTTACAGTTTTGCTCGATATGATCCGGCTTTCTATGGTCGGCGGAGGGAGAAGGACTACCAGGAGACTCTTCTGCGTCGGAGTTGCAAAGTGCTGGTACATGAAACCGGGCACGTGTTTGGGGTGGCGCACTGCATCTATTTCAGTTGCATCATGAACGGTTCAAACCATCTCGGCGAAAGCGACCGCCGGCCTTTTCACCTATGCCCTGTTTGCCTCCACAAGCTTTACCACAGCATCGGATTCGATGTTCTTAAGCGAGAGGAGGACTTGCTGCGATTCTACAAACAGAATCAGTTCAAAGACGAGGCTCGGTGGACGAGTGATCGTCTGGCGAAGATCCGGGCGGGACTTCGAAAGTGATGAGAAGGAAATTGCAGTGACGTTTAGGACTTCAGTTATGAAAGTACTCAAACTAATCTCATTGTGGCTATGCAGCACCACTATCGCGGTCGCACAGCTCGCGGTGACGGTCTCAGCGGTGCAAGTCGTCGGACAAAAAGCCATTGTGCCCCTCGCGTTCAAAAACGGGTTGGCGCAGAACGTGGAGTCAGCGCGGGCGGTGGTGTTTGTGCTCGACGAGCAGGGCAAGGTAGTGAGCCAAGCCACACGATGGGTGATCGGTGGAAGCCAGAGCAAGGGTGGTCTGACGCCAGGCGCGACGAACGCCTTTCACTTCGTCATCGCGAGCCAGAAGCCGTTCGCGACAACGAACCTGACCGTCAAGGTGAGTTTCAGCCGTGTGGTGCTTGCAGGAGGCAAGCTGGCGGACGTGAACAAAGACGTGACGATTGAGAACGCGAGGAAGTGAAATTTTGATTCAGGTGGCGTAACGTTTCCTTATCGCCCTGCTCTGCACCACTACCTTGGCGTCCGTCGCCCGTGTCGCTTTGACAGCCAAATTGCCATGCCGGGATCGTAGTCCAATTGGCATCGAGTCATGTCGCCGAATCACCTCGCAGTAGTGGTGCCTCCACGAACAGCACGACCACCGGAAAACGTCCGAGCTGTGTTGCAAACCGAACCCAGGCACCGTGAAAAAGGAGACAAAAAGGATATATGCCCTCGCCGGGAAGCAAACTCCGGGCGACTGCTTGCAGCGAAGCATCGTGGAAGGGATTCGACGGCCGCTGACGTTCTGGACCTGCTTCTGCGCGCGTGCTCCTTCGATCTCACGCAACCAAATCTTTCGCTCTTTGTTTTTCGTCGACCGCCTTCCTGATTTCCGTGACCGAACCATGCTCCTCCAGGAGTTGGACAATCCGCGGGAAGTTGCGCTCCATGGCGGCGACTGTGCGCTCCAGGTGTTTGATGCGCTCGTCCTTGATCCGGGCATCCTGTTCCACGCGGGCTAGGGTCGTCTTGAATTTCTCAATCTCAGTAGAGGCGAATTTGACGTCAAGTTCCTGCGTGTCTACCCCGGCGCGGGCAATATAAACGTCGGGCATGCCGCTGGAAAATGCCCAGCCATAGCGGATACACAATTGTTGACGATTCAATTTGTCAGCGTAGTAGGTCGCGAAACTGTGCCGAAAGAGGGTAACCGTCCGGCGGAGCCGTGTGGCTTCGGCGGGGCGGCGGGAAGTTTCCCGAGTTCAGCCGTTGGCAGGATTCAGCCGCTGGAACTTGGCGGCGGGCTCTTGGGCGCGAAGGTTTCCTTCCAGCCCCGGGGCGTGAGCTGCCAGATGTCTTTGTTGGGATAACTGGGCAGCCGCCGCAGGATGTCGTGGAGGTAGGCGTAGGGCTCCACCCCCCGCCGCTTGCACGTAATCATGAGGGAAAAGAGATTGGCCGCCTTGTCTCCGCCCGCCTCCTGGCCGACGTGCAACCAATTGCGTCTTCCCAGCACCACGCTGCGCAGGCTGTGTTCGATCGAGTTGTTGTCCAACTCGGCTTGAGCGACCTCCAGGTATCGAGCCATCGCCGGCCATTGATTCTCCGCATAGCTCAGCGCCTTGCCCAAAGGACTTTTGGGAAGCACATCCTGACGCATCGTGGCGATGAGCTGGCCCACGTCGATGAAGATCGGCTTGGCTTCCCGTTGCCGCAGTTCCAGGCGGGCTTCAAGACTCATCGCCTGTGCCTTGGCTCGGGCTTCGATCCGATAAAGCTTCTGGATCGCCGCCAACACCAAATCCACCGCGACGGGCGCATCGGCTCGAGCCTCGAAGAGGCCTCGACGAATATGCGCCATGCAGGCGATGTGCAGTAATTCCAATTCCTTACACACCGGCACATACGAACTGCCCCCATCGGCCTGGACAAAGCGAGCCGTCGTT
>Ga0137367_10004402_pt1 | contig 11419 bp, 13 predicted proteins | sample SagtaG_14_FD_104939 | JGI IMG/M metagenome (GOLD analysis project Ga0137367, IMG submission 104939) | Vadose zone soil microbial communities from Sagehorn Ranch, Mendocino, California, USA - Sage1_L_80_16 metaG | ecosystem: Environmental > Terrestrial > Soil > Vadose zone | place: USA... | reverse complement strand
TTGATGCTGTTGGCGAACTTCGAGTGAGCGTTCTTCTGTCAAATCGCTCGTACTCCCCTACACAGGGTTCCTGCTATTTTGAAGAGAAGGGTTGGGATGACCTCGCCAGGTGGCTCAGGACGCACGCAACGCGGTTCTGAGACAAAAGACGACCCGAAAAGCGCAGCGTGGCTTCTGTTTGAGGTTCGCCAACAGCATCAATGTTCGAACGAAAAGTTGATGTACCGATCGCATTTGCCATTGGGGAGCGATCTATGCCCGCCTATGCCGATAATCGAAATGACTCTACGATACGCGGCTTCCGCCGCTTGGGGAAGCCAACGAGCGGAAGATAGTAGCCTCGCTGGAAGCCCTTTGTTCGAAGATTGAGGGAAATGTTCGAGGATTCAGGTAAAAACTGTTCGAACATTCAGGTAATGTACCACAGGGGTCCACATAGCAACGGAACAGAAAACACCCTTAAGCGAGATCGTGTAGCCGACCGTGTCTTGCTGCCCTTTAGAGCACGTCCAGTGGTCGCTCTTCAGGCGTTCGGAGTGGCCGATATTCCCCACGACGAATTGGCCCTGGCAGCTCAAAGCTGTAGCGACCAAGAAAGTTCACATGTTCATGGCCCAGCGGCGACAGGTGGTGCTACCGAATATCTTCTTGCTGTAAAAAATCGATTATCGCTGTAGTCACTTCCTCTGGCTGCTCTTCTTGAACCCAATGGCCACAACTGGGAAGGATAACGAGCTTTCGCAGATTGGGCAATGCCGTCTTCATTGGCTCGACACTGCCAAAAATGACTGAACAGTCTCGCTCTCCTCCGATAAACAAGCTCGGTTGTGACACGTTGGCGATCTGTTTTCGGCCCAATTCTTGCCAATCACGGTCTTTGTTCCGGTAGAAATTGAGCGCCCCGCCAAACCCGGTTCGCTGATAGGCACGTACATAGTAGTTGAGATCTGTCTCGGTCAGCCAATCGGGAAGCGTTGTGAAATCCTGCATTTCATCCAGCAACTTCAATTCCGCGGGCTTGCCGGTAAAGAGGTACGACACCAGATCAGCAGGCGCATCACCAGAAAGGGAATACAGAAAGCGACGGAGTGAATCGCGGATGTCTGTCTCAAGTTCTGATTCAGCTAGACCGGGCTCCAGAAAATACTGAAACATCGAGAATTTGCCATGTGCAGCTCGTTTGACGAGCTGTGAAGGCGGTAGATCAGCGCGAGGATGCCAGGCAACACTGAGACCGACGACGGCAGATACGCGTTGTGGATACAACTCTGCGAAAAGCCAGGCAATATGTGCCCCGATATCGTGCCCAATAATGACGGCTTTCTCAGCATTCAGCGCATTCAATAATCCACGAATGTCTTCGGTCATCGTAATCGTGCTATAACTATCGATCGTATCGGGGATATCAGTTTCCCCATAGCCTCTCAAATCCGGAGCAATGGCATGATAACCAGCCTCTGCCAGTGCCGGAAGTTGATGTCGCCATGCATACCATACTTCAGGAAATCCATGGAGTAAGACGACCAAATGGCCGTTTCCAGCTTCTGCGATGTGCATCGTGATGCCATTGGTTTGTATCTGTTGATGTGTAATGTTTGTCATAGTACCTCACCTCCCAGTACACGTATGGATCTGCTGATCGAACCGTCTGGTCTGTTCTACGCCTTCAGCACTGGCGTTGAAACCTGCGGCGAACCCCTCAAACATCATTGGCAGAAGGAAGCGTCGCACATGTGGTCGCTACTGCTGCCGTTCCACCAACTAAAAGACCGGGTGGTACGGCGCTTCTGCGATAAACGCCTCTAGTGGCGATTCTGGTGTCACATCGAAGTAGCCGCCACGGCGCACATAGCCGAAGCGTTTGAGATACGCTTTGAGAATAGGTGCGCTCACGGTCGGTGACTGTTCGACGATGCCCACTAGCTCGCGCGTTCGACCATATGTCAGCGTGACTGTGCCCGCCGCCCGCGCATTCAGAACCCAACTCACGCTGCCATAGGGTGATACCAGCCAGCGCTTGCCATCCCATTCGATCGGCGTCACGGGAAGACGATAGCTTTTTCCCGTTTTGCGGCCCTGTACGGTCAGCAAAGAGAATGGTCCAACCGGAACGCCAGCACCGATCAGTGCAATCAGCACCGTATTGAACATGCGTTGTCCAAGGGTGACGCGAAATTGCTTCGGCATAGCTCTGTTCTCCCATACATAGAGACGATAGACGCTCAGGCGAGCCGATACAGGACGCGCATGGCGCCGACCCGATTCGCCTCGAGAGTCGCCTGCACAAAAGCTTTGTAGCTCTTCTGAGACAGTTGGCGCCCCAGGAATCGTTCGTCCAAACGCGCAAGATCGATCGCCACATACCGCGATTGCTCGCCATCCAGTGGGGCAAGCAGGATGGCGTTGGTGAGCTTGGCTTCCACTGCGTACCACTCGGCAAGAGACTCCCATAGCTCCACCATCACCGCTGCGTCATCGGCGACGAAATAGTTGAAGCGGAACAGCCCCTGCTTCGTCGTGTCAACATCGCCCATCCGCTTGCTGGTGTGGGCGCTCATGGCATGGATATCTTTGGCCTTGCTCCCCAAGGTCATCATCAGTGCCTGATACGCAGGTGTGGCCTGTACATCCGATGTGGCTGCCGGGGATATCGTTTCAATGAGAACCACCACATCGAAGCGCGCTACCTGAATCGAGGCTTGCCGTTTGTTGAGATAGGGACTGAGTGGCGAATAGCCGAGGGAGTCGAAGATGGTGACCCGCGCGACGGTGTCAAGCGCTTCGATCTGGCGTGCATCGATCTTCAGACGTGTCAAGAGCGCGGACTTGTCCCGTCGATTGGGCAGAACAGGCACCGCGCGGGGCTGCACTTCCGCGGCAAGGTGAATGTAGCCGCATGTCGTCGGCTCCGTGAGCCTGATTGGCGCATACGGCGCCTTGGAGGTAACAATCGGTGATTCCATGTCGCGCATGTGCTTCACCTCATGGATCTTCGGGATGTTGCTGAACATCGGTTGGCTGGCCACGGAGATGCTCCCGAGCGCCGGGCTCGCTTTCAGTAAACATCGCCCGCAGATTTGCCAGCGTCAGGGCGGGTTCGGGCAGCGGAGCGGCGGGGCGGTCACGGGCAGCTCGTAGCCCATCGAGCAGCAGGTCCAAATGCCGATGGGCCAGGCGATCGTCCAGGGTGCGTGGGAAGGGGCCGGGGAGTGGGCGGGCCAGGCGGATGATCAGCATCCCGATGTCGCCGAATACGACATCCGGGCGCAGGGTCCCATCTGCCTGAGCGCCATCGATCATCTTCTGGACCGGCGTGCTGGCCTCATCGCGCGCACGGAGCATCTCCGCGTCTTCGATCGGGATCTGGTTGACCAGCGCGGGCATGACCACGCCGATGCGCAGGTCGAGCGCGCGGTGCATATAGCGCGCCAGCGCCTGGAAGGCGGTGGGCTCCTCGGCCAGCGCCAGGCGAGCTTCTTGCGCCGCGCGGCCCAGAACGTCAAGCGCCAGTGCGCGCAGCAGTGACGCACGATCGGGAAACCGCCGGTACAGCGTGCCGATGCCCACCCCAGCCCGCCGGCTAACCTCCTCGAGTGGCGCGCCGGGGCCGTGATCGGCGAAAACCTCGCGGGCTGCGAGCAGGATCTGCTCGCGGTTGCGGCGCGCATCGGCACGCATGCGTGGCACCTCACCGCCCGCTGAGGCATATTCCGTCACCTGACTATCACGAACGAAAGAGTTACTCATTGTGTGCCTCATAACCTCCTACGGCGATGCAGTCGGCCATCCACGAGTGGCCCGATCGCATAAGGAGAAAAATCCTCCGCTTCGCATAAGAGTATACCACAAAAACGGAGGAATTTCCACCGGATATAAAGGCTGCCCGACCAACCGAGACTGTTTGCCAGGGAGGGAGCGCTTCAACAGCAGCTCGCCATGAACCATCGCTTCAGCGTGGAAGGGGATATCGTCAATGTCCACTATCTGCTGGTGGTGATCGTGGGCGAAACGATGCCTGGTGTGGTGGCAATGATCCGCATTCGTGATACGTTCCGCAAGGGACACGGCGTCTGGCTCGTTGTGCGCCACATCGTGACAATTGACCCGGCGATGTGGAACACATTGAGCAGCAGATAAGGGGGTAGTCAGAGCGACTGGAGTGCCAGGCAGATACGCCTCTGGCCCGCCTCGCCTCGGAAGTAGCAGAACGGCCTGACGAGGTCGGACGGCGCGCCGCTACGGCCGATCCTGTAGTGGTGCGCCGCATGTTTCGAGGGTTCAAGCCGAGGCCTTGTGCGTGCCCAACCCGCCCAGGACAAGCGCCCACACGCCCGCGAAGGCATCGTCGATCCCTGGGTCGGCCCACGCCGCTGCATGCGCCGGGTTGTGGAAACGGGCGGTCGCGTCGAAGACCGCCCGACCGACGGCGAGCGGGTCAGCGACCGTGAACTCGCCGCGCGCGACCCCGTCGGCGATGATCTGGGCGAGCTGCCCCACGAGGTCGCTGACATGCGCCTGGACAACCGCACGCGCCTCCGCAGCGAGCGCGAGGTAGGTGGCGAACAGCTCCGGGTCCTCGCGCGCCAGCCGCCGCTTGGCTGCGATCAGGAAGTCGAGCCAGCGCGGCAGGCGCGCGGGTGCGGAGCTGTCCTCGGCGGCCACGGCTGCAAGCGGAGCTGCGATGCGCTCCAGCCAGCGCGCGGTTACCGCGTCGCGCAGCGCCGCCTTACTCGGGAAGTGGCGGTAGACGCTGCCATGGCTGACGCCGAGCGCCTGAGCGACATAGACGACCGTCGCCTTGGCAGGCCCGAAGCGTCGCAGCACATCCTCCGCTGCGTCGAGGATTCGGTCAGGCGTGAGCGCCGTCTCGGTCATGCCGCGCCACCCCGCGCGCGCTCGCTGTCGAGCTGCGTCATCTGGGCGCTGGGGTAGCGCTCGCCCCGGTGGCAACCTGCTGTAGGAACCGATCAATATGATAGGCCAGCGACCGCTGGGCTTCGGCCACATTCGTGATCCCTTGACTGCCCAAGATGCCCAGCACCAGATTATTCAGCGTCGCCAAGACATGCGGCGCTTGACCGGTGCGCGTGCGCATCGCATCTTCCTGCAAACTGCCGTCGCGTCGGCTATGCAGGCCGGTTTCGATGCCCCAATGCTCGCGCGTGGCACCCAACAAGCCACGCGCGTCCAATACTTGCTTCGGCGCACTCGTCACCCCATAACGCACTGCGGTCGTCACCTTCCCCGTGCCGAGTTCGGTCGTGCGATACGCCACTTTGAACACCTGCGCCAGATACGGCTAATCGCTGTAATCCGCCAGCAGACTGCTCGCGGTTAACGTGCGCTCCTCGATTCGGCCATGCCCGCACTCAATCGTGTGCGCCGTCGTGAAGTCCACCGCTGGAGCCGACCAGCCAGCCTGGACATACTCCGGCGCAAAGAGCAGTTCAATGTCGGCGCGCAACGTGGGCTGGTTGTCCTTCACCATCCACAGATAATCCCCGCCGGCTTCGACAATCTGGATGCTCAACGCGCGCTGGGTAAACATCGCGTCGCCGGTCAGCAGCACGCCGGGCATGTCCACTTGTGTGAGTACGCTGGGCGCAACCACGATTTCGTTCTCCTTGGTATCAACCGCGACTTGCGCCAGCACGACCCCACGGCGCGGCACATACGCCGCCAACAGATGCACGCCGCCGTGGCTCTGCCGGCGCGGAATGGTGCCGCGAATGGTCTTGCCGTCCAGGGCCGCCACGATGCTACAGCGCTCCGGCACCTCGCCCAAGGTCGACGGCGTCAGCAGCCGGCTGACGAGCTGTTCGACCGCTGGGATATCGACCGCGCGGCCGAGGATGCGGCTCCAAGTGGTGTGATGCGGCGTACGCGCGCGCTTGGTGCCAAACAGGAGGTGTAACTCCTGACAGCGCAGCTTGGCCCAATCGGCAATATCTTCTACATGGGTATACCCGGCGAGCTTGGCGAGCACGGCGACCGTGACAATCAACGCGAGCGAATACTGCCGGCCGCGCGCTTTGCGGTGATCGATCAAGGACTGGGCTTGGGCATAGAGCGTGCCAACATCAAGGATGTAGGGTTCGGTGGACTCAACGAGCGTGAACGGCAGTGTGCTATAGTTCATGGGGCACCTTTCTGGCTGATGGTGTGCTTGATATGCCCATCATACCAAGAAAGGTGTCCCATGTTGGCGGGCGATCGGGCCGCCCCTATGGACAATGGACTTTGCAACCGCCATGCGGCTACACGAAGCAGCGAGTCGCGCTATTAGAGGCGACTGCCGGCCTGGCATGACATCAAACCAACACCGTCGCTTGCGTGCGGGAGCGATCACCGATTGGTCATTTCAGCTCACGAACGGCGCTATCTGTGCGCTGCTGAACCCGTGCGGTCACATTTTGCCGCCGGGCTCGGTCATATACATGAAGTCGGTGACTTGTTCCCACTCAGACAGGCGCCCGCTGGAAATCACGCAGAGGAGGACACCACAATGCAATGCTTGCTGTTGGCCCTGACCGATGAGGCAAGTTGGCTGAAGCTCGATGACATCGAGAAGAAGCAGATCGCCAACGAGTTCGGCGAATACGTCGAAGCCCTGAAGTCGGCAGGGGTGTTCGTGGCGTCGTACCGCCCTCAGCCGAGTTCGACGGCCAGGACCGTGCGGATCTCGGATGGCAAGATCGAGGTGCGCGGCGGCCTCAACGTTGCGACGAATGAGCCCCTCACTGGTCTCTACGTCATCAACGTCCCCGACATGGACGCAGCGATCATGTGGGCCGGGCGCAGCCCGGCTGCGCGCATGGGGGCCGTTGAACTGCGACCGTAACCTATTCGGCCGGCCCGGCGGGCGTCCTTCCCCGGCGCCAAGCCCCCTGGCCATCCGTGGATGTGCGAGGGTCGATAGACAGGGCGATCAGTCGACTCGGACTCCTGCGAAGTCGCCCGCAGCGCCTGCCGGTTACTCAGGTATCGAGACGATCAGGCCCACCAGATCATAGCTTGTCGCCGGGACAGGACATAGAGCTACTGGAAAAGAAACCACATCCGCTGGAGGTACACACCATGCATTTGTCTATCAGCACGATCACCCTCGGCGTCGAGGACGTCGCCCGAGCGAAGGCATTCTATGCAGACGGTCTGGGCTGGCCGATCAAGCAGGACCATGGCCAGTTCGTGTCCTTTGCGCCGAGGAGCGGCTCCTCGGCTGTCGCGCTCTATCCGCGTGCGGTCCTGGCCGCCGATGCCGGTGTGGCCGCGCATGGCAGCGGGAACCGTGGCTTCACGTTCTCGTACGTCGTTCCGTCAAACGACCGCGTTGACGCCGTGCTGGCCGAGGCCGAACGCGCAGGCGGCACGATCGTCAAGCCGGGACAACGCGGCCAATGGGGCGGGTACTTCGGCTACTTCTCGGACCCCGATGGCTATCTCTGGAAGGTCGTGTGCGGCCGGTACGAGGTTGACGGCGTCATCCACGAGACAGATGACGCCTTCTCGGAGTAGATGGGCCGAGTGCGACCGGGAGCCGGATGAGGCAACGCCTCGACATGAGCGGCTCGGTTGCGGCGCCGAAGGTGAAATCCAATGGATGAACGTGAGTGGCTAGCCGCCCGCTTCGAGGAGCACCGCACCCACCTGCGAGTGGTGGCAGTCCGGATCCTCGGCTCACCCGCCGAAGCCGACGATGCCGTTCAGGACACCTGGCTCCGGCTGAGTCGTTCGGACGCCAGTGCTATCGAGAACCTACATGCCTGGCTGGCAACGGCGGTAGCGCGCGTCTGCCTGAACATGCTCCAGGCACGCAGGTCGCGGCAGGAGGAGTCATTTGGCGACAGTCAGCCGGAGCCTATCGCGCTGCACAGGGACGCCATGGAGCCCGAGCACCAGGCGCTCGTGGCCGAGTCGGTTGGCTTCGCGCTGCTGATCGTCCTCGAAACTCTGACACCACCAGAGCGCGTCGCGTTCGTGCTGCACGACGTGTTTGCCGTCCCCTTCGACGAGATCGCCCCGGTTGTCGGACGCTCGCCCGCTGCGGCCCGGAAGCTGGCGAGCCGCGCGCGGCGTCGGGTCCGGGGCGCATCCATCGCCGAGCTTGGAGGCGACCACCATCGCGAGGTCGTCAGCGCCTTCTTGGCCGCGGCTCGCGATGGTGAGTTCGAGGCCCTCCTTGCGCTACTCGACCCGCAGGCGGTTGTCCGAGCGGATCAGGCGGCCGTTCAGTTGGGGGCCGCACACGAGGTCCGCGGCGCGAACCTCATGGCCCAGGTCTTCGCCGGGCGCTCTCATGGCGCCCGTCTGGCTCTGATCAACGGAACGGTTGGGGCTGTCTGGGCGCCAGGTGGTATCCCGCGCGTTGTCTTCGACTTCACGATCGTCGACGGTAAAATCAGGGAGATCTCCCTCATCGCCGACCCCGAGCGTATTGCGACGCTGGCGCTTATCTATCTCGACGATTGACGACCAGGCGGCGGACCACAGGAGCCAATCGCATGGTATCTCCGTCTCACACGGTAACGGATTGGTGGGCAGCATGCCGCCTGATGTGGCGGTTGGGTCCTGGCGCACCCGCCGCGAAATACGAAGAGGAACCACTGGATGACAAGGACATCGAAAACCGTAAACGCTGATGCTGTCGACGCGCCTTCTGCGGTGGAGTCGCGACGATGGCTTGCGCTCGCCTTCATCGCGGCCTCGCAGCTCATGGTCGCGCTCGACAACACGATCGTCAGCATTGCGCTGCCGACGATCCAGGCTGAGCTGGGCATCTCTGATGCCGACCGCCAATGGGTGGTCACCGCCTACACGCTCGCGTTCGGAGGGCTGTTGCTGCTCGGGGGACGCATCGTCGACGCTGTCGGCGGGCGGCGGGGCTTCATTGTGGGAATGGTGGGCTTCGCCCTGGCCTCGGCGCTGGGCGGCACCGCCGGGAGCTTCGAGCTCCTGGTCGCGGCTCGTGTGATGCAGGGAGCGCTGGCTGCGTTGCTGACTCCGACGGCGTTGTCGCTGGTCTCGGTCATGTTCGGCGAGCCTCGCGAACGCGCCCGTGCCTTCGCCATCTATGGCGCCATCGCGGGCAGTGGTGCATCCGCGGGTCTGATCCTGGGCGGGCTGCTCACCGAGTACGCCAGCTGGCGCTGGTGCTTCTACGTCAATATCCCGGTCGCCATGGCGGCGGCAGTGGGGGCGAGTAGTGTCCTCCCCAAGGCGCGGCCCGCCTCCGGTGTGCGCCTGGACATCCCCGGCGCGGTTCTTGTGACCGGTGGCCTGGTGGCGGTCGTGTATGCGTCCTCAGCGGCGGTGACAGCGGCATGGGCCTCGGTCGGCGTCGTCGCCCCGTTTGCCGCTGGCATCGCACTCCTGGCGCTGTTTCTCGCGTTCGAGGCGCGTGTGGCGAATCCGCTGCTTCCGCTCCGCCTCCTGCGTGACCCCAACCGGGCCGGTGCGAACCTCGCCCTGGGCCTTACGCTCGCCAGCTTGCTCGGGGTGTACCTGTTCCTGACCTACTACTTGCAGGCGGCGCTGGGCTTCTCACCGGTTCAGACAGGCGTGGCCTTCCTGCCCCTCACGCTTGCCATCATGGTTGGGGCCGGGGCGATCGGCAGCCGGCTGCTGCCTCGCGTGCCGCCACGGGTTCTGATGGTTCCGGGGCTGCTCCTGGCTGCGCTCGGCACTGTGATCTTCACCCAGGTCAGGCTCGACAGCAGCTACCTCACCCTCGTGCTGCCTGGTGAGATCCTGCTTGGCCTGGGTCTTGGGTGCGTGTTCGTCCCAGGTATCAGCACGGCAACATCCCGCGTGGATCAGCGCGACGCCGGCATTGCTGCGGCGGTCGTCAATGCTTCGCAGATGATCGGTGGCTCCATCGGGGCCGCCCTGCTCAATACCGTCGCCGCGGCAGCAGCGGGCGGATACCTGGCCGCGCATGGTGGAGCGGACCCAGCGGCGGGCCTGGTGCATGGGTACTCGCAAGCTGCAGCTCTTGGGGCTGGCTTGCTGGTCGTCGCCGCGGTAAGTGCCGGTATCCTGATCACTGCCGGCAGGCCCGGAAAGGCCGTGGAGCAGTCAGCGTGAGACCGTTGCGCCAGCGATGTTAGTACCGATTGGAGGATTGAATCGATATGCAGTCCACTCCGCGCAGGCCCACGCAGTGGGCTAGTACCTGGGCAACAGCCCAACAGCCCGCGCTCGGCGAACCCGTCGAATACAGCGATCAGACACTCCGCCTCATCGTGCGCACGAGCATTGGCGGCGACCAGGTGCGGCTCAGGATCTCGAACGCCTTCGGCACCAGCGAACTCCGTGTCGGTGGTCTTCACATCGCCCGGCGCTCGGCTGGCTCGGCAATTGAGGACGGCTCCGACCGCATCCTCAGATATCAGGGCTCGCCCTCCTTCATCGTGCCGGCGGGCGCATCCGTCCTCACCGATCCCGTGGAGCTCGACGTCGATGCGCTGGCACACCTCGCCGTGAGCCTCTACCTGCCCGAGCCGACCAAAACCGAGACGGACCACTTCTTCGCGCTCCAGACGAGCTACGTGTCGGCGAGCCGCGGCGATCTCAGCAAAGCCCTGGACCTGCCGGGCGCGACGCCGATCACCACCTGGCCCTGGCTGTGCGGCGTCGACGTCTCAACGTCGGCGCCAGGCCGCGCGATCGTCGCGCTCGGCGACTCCATCACCGACGGGGCCTCGTCCACGCTCGACGCCAGTCGCCGGTGGCCCGACCTGCTGGCGGAAAGGCTGGCTGGTGGGCCGGGCACATCTAACACCGCCATCCTGAACCAGGGCACCATCGGCAACCGCCTGCTCTCCTCGGCCCCGGAAGGTCGGGCATTCCATGGAGTGGCCGGGATCGAGCGCTGCGCCTCGGACGTCTTCGCGTATGCTGGTGTGAGTCACGTGATCGTGCAGTTCGGCATCAACGACATCGGCTTTCCAGGCTCGGTGACCCCGGCATCAGAGGCGGTCGATGCTCGCTCGTTGATCGACGGTTTCACCAGGCTTGTCGAACGAGCCCATGAACGTGGAATCCGCGTTCTGGGCTCAACAATAACACCGTTTCAGGACGCAGTGTCCGCCGAAGGCTTCTACACAGCGGAGAAGGAGGCCGTCCGGCAGACCGTGAATGCATGGATCCGAACGGGCGGTGTCTTCGACGGCGTCGTTGACTTCGAACTGGCGCTCCGGGATCCAAAGCAGCCAGCGCTCCTGCGATCTGCCTTCGACAGCGGCGACCACATACACCCAAACGACGCGGGACACCAGGCATTGGCGGACGTGTTCGACCTCCAACTCCTCGGAAACGTATCGGAATAGTTGAGGTCTGGTCATAAATCAAACGGCCGCGTTTGGGCTTGACCAAAACGCGGCCACCACCGCATCATAGTGATTGCCAAACCAAACCTGAC
>Ga0137367_10004398_pt1 | contig 11423 bp, 9 predicted proteins | sample SagtaG_14_FD_104939 | JGI IMG/M metagenome (GOLD analysis project Ga0137367, IMG submission 104939) | Vadose zone soil microbial communities from Sagehorn Ranch, Mendocino, California, USA - Sage1_L_80_16 metaG | ecosystem: Environmental > Terrestrial > Soil > Vadose zone | place: USA... | reverse complement strand
CCGTCGACCCACCTGACGCGGCAAGCTTTCTGACCGCCATGTGGCCGGTCAGCAGCAGCGAGTGGGACGTGGCGGCGAAAGACCACATTGTCCCTAGCCCGGCCCGCGTAACGGCCTTCTGCGTCGCGGCGTCCAACATCGGCGGCAACGACTACTTCATCGCCCAGGACACCACCCCCGCGCCGGAGCCCCACCCGGAGGCGGACGCCGTGCTGCCCGCTGGGTTTGTGCTGGTCGGCGGCGGAGCCCGAGTCAACTGGAATCCCGCCACCGACGCGGGCAGCCTGCTGTACGCCTCCCGCCCCGGCACCGGGCAGAGCTGGCACGCCGCCGCCAAGGACCACATGATCCCCAGCCCCGCGACTGTAACCGCCTTCGCCATCGGCCTGAGCCGGCGCTTCCTGGACGACGCGGGCCTCACCGTCGTCCGAATGCGCGCGGAATCCATGACCCAGGTCGCCTCTCCCGAAGCAAGTTGCGGAGTCAACGATGCCGCGGCGACGCTGATCGCCGGTGGAGCGGAGACGCACTGGTCCGGCCCCGGCAGCCTGCTGACCCAAAGCGGTCTAATGCCATCAGCTGCGGGCCCTCGCCCGTGGCTGTGGGCGGCTCGCGGCACCGAGCATCAAGCCCCGGACCCGTCCACGGTGACAAGCTGGGCGCTGGCCCTGGTGGCGTACCGGTAGGGGGTATCACCGCACGAATTGAGGCCATCCCGGCGACCCTCATCGCCAGGGTGGCCGCCATCGCTCACGACCCGCGCTCACGCACCCTGTCGCAGCACCGGCGACGACGCCGCAAACCACGATGCCACCAATGAGACGGGAGATCGCCCGCGTTACGCGGTCAGTCAGCACCGGGAAAGGCGGCCGCGTGAAGCGGTGCGGGGTGGACGGCTGCGTATCCTCGCCACCGAAGTTAGCCCGGTCCAGCAGTGCTTCCAGGTCCGCCTGGTCGTTGGCGACGGCGCGGGCGAACAGACGTTCCCCGTCGTTATCGAGGACATCGGCGAAGTGCTCCGCTTGCCTGACCAACCTCGATGCCAGGCAAGCCCAGCGGGCTGTGACCCTACTTGCGCGGGCGTCCTCCGATGCCAGCGCGTCGCTGCGGGCGCAGACGCGGTCCAGTTCGGCGGCCAGTTCGGCGATCACCCGGCCGGTGGCCGCCTCGGCCGGAACCGTGATGTCCTGGGCAGCCAGGGCGGCGGTCACGGCGGCGGTGATCTTGCCGGCCAGCTGCGGGAACGGGCCCTGATCACCCGCTCGATCCGGGTTTTCCCGGCAGTGCGCAGCTCCTGCCGGGCAGCGGTTAGGTGGCCGTCATCGAGACACGCGTGCATCTCGTACAGGCCAAGTTCGGCGCGCGAAGCGCAGGAAGTGCGCTGACCCGGATGTCAGAGTGGCCAAGTATTTCTTGGGGGTTTCTAGCGGTCGTCGCAACACTCGACAGGTTCGGGGGTTGCGATGGGACGGCGGGGACCGGGAGCGCTGCCGCAGGCCGAGAAGCGGGAGCAGTATGCGCGGCTGATCGCGCAGGGCTATAGCAACTCGGAGGCGTGCCGGATCGTCGGATCAACCGGCGGACCGGGAAACGGTGGCGACACGGCCGCACGATCACGACCCGTGACGGCCGGAAGCTGCATTATGCTCCCGTGGTTGCCGCGGGGGCGGGCAGGCGTGTCAGGGAGATCTCGGACCGGTACCTGTCTGAGCAGGAGAGGGTGCGGATCGCCGATCTGCGCCAGGCGGGACATGGTGTCCGGGCGATCGCGGAGCAGACGGGCTGGGTCTGAGATGGAGAGCGACTGCCTGGCGTTGACATGCGCGCCACGCGAGCGTAGACCGTGGGCAGGACGGCGCTCGCGGAAGGGGGGTCGTCATGAGGCGGCCAGGGGTTTGGCCTCTTGGCGCTGGCCGCCGCGATCCTGGGGGGATCGCGGCCTTCACCGGCGGCGACGGTGACGAAGGCCACAATTATCGCCAGCCCTTGAATAACGCCTTCATCATCGTGGTCGGTGATTCGCGCAGCTCCCGGCGGCGTTCGAACAGGGACTGGGTCTGATCAAGGTGGGCGGCTCTTTGATGCCCAGGGTCACGTCGTTCAAAAGATCGTCACCAACCACGGCGGGTGTTTCAGCGCACCCATCCCTACCACGGCGGAAATAGTCCAAAAAAGCGCGACTACAGGAGGGGCAATGAAAAAGCATGCTGCATGGGTGGCCTTAGCGCTTGTGGTGTTCGTCATCGGTGGCATCGGGATTGCCTCGGCGGATTCCGGTGCGGGGTCACCGTCGGGCCCGGGGGGGCGGCTGTCCGGCTCCGGCGCTCCTGCCATCGCACCGGATGACATCGAGACCTACATCTCCCCCTCGGTCATACTGCGGTACTGGCTCGCGAACCCCGGGCAGGCTCCTGCGGTGCTGCGTCCGCAGCTACGCAGGGCGGAAGCATTGGCCGCTGTCACTCACCGATTGCCGGCCCCTCCACGTGCGGCCGGGTCGGGGGTCTTGGGCGATGTGTTCAACCTGGATGCCAGCGGGCTCCCCCAGGACGAGGAGTCGGTCGCGGTGTGCCACTCGAGCCGTCAGGTCGTGCTGGGCGGCACCAACGACTTCCGGCGCGTCTTGCAGCCCGGCGCTGGCATCACCGGCTGGCACCTCTCGCTCGACGGTGGCAGGAACCTGGCCAACGAGGGTCTCCTCCCTCCCCTGGTTGTGAATGGGGCCACCCGGCCCTCAAGCGGTGATCCGGTGGTGGCCACCAGCCCCGCCTGCCGCCTCTACGCGGGTAGCCTCAACCTGAACCCGGAGGACCCGTTCGACGGCTCAAGCGGGATCGGGGTCTACCGCACCACCCCCGCCGGTCTCGCGTCATGCCCGGGGGGGCCGGCGCCGTCGTGCTGGCCCACCCGCCGGGTGGTGGCCACGGCCCCCCCGGGCCATATGCTCGATAAGGAGTGGCTGGACGTGGGGCCCAGCGGTGCGTCCGGCACGGTCGTGTGGGTCGTGTTCGCAGATCTGACGAGGGACCCGTCATCCGGGCGTGAGACTTCGAGCCTCAAGGCCGTGCGCTGCGCCGCCACCCTCGCGCTGTGCACCTCACCCGTGCTGATCAGCGGTTCGGATCGCCACGCCCAGCTCGGGGACGTGACGATCGGGCCCGACGGGCGTGTCTACATCACCTGGTCCAGCCTCCTGAACATAGAGCAGTTCGACCCGGCCCACCCCCCGGAGGTCATCCACAAGCTCCGAGTGGCCGAGCCCGGCCGAACCAGCTTCGGCCCCCAGCGAGTCATCGACCGGGAGAAGCGGCCAATATTCAATCTCAAGCTGCATGCCAACGACTTCCGGGTTCCCCCGTACGCCAAGAACACGGTACGGATCGTCGCCGGCAGGCCGCGAGTGTTCCTGATCTGGGAGGGCTGCCGGGCCGAGCCCCTCGGGTTCGCGTGCGAGGAGCCCGCCATCAAGCTCAGACACTCCGACGATCTTGGAGCGAGCTGGAGCCGGACCACGGTCCTTTCGGCCGGTGGGGACAACTACTTCCCGACGATCGCCAACGATCCAGCCGGAGCAAGGCTGGCCGCCGCTTGGTACACCAACCGCTTCGATCCCCGATGGCACCATCGGCAAGACGTGGAGCTGGTGGGCATAGACCCGGCCACCGCGACCGTCGCGTCCCGCCAGCGAGTGACCCCGTTCTCAAACGAACCAGACGCCGACCCCTCCCCCTTCGGCATCGGCTTCATTGGCGACTACATCGAGGTGGCGGCAGATGGGGGTATCGGCTTCCTTCACTACAACATGAACTACCGAGAAGAGGCCTTCCTGGGGCTGGGCTTCCCCGTCAACCAGCAGGACAACTACCTGAGCAAGCGGCGTATCTGAACCGGACACGCGGGCTTCGAGGCCCGGTAGTGGCCCGCAAAGTAGGCGTGTAAGGTCAGAAACTCCAATCTGACAACGACATCTGATTTTGGCTCTGGCACTCATTCCGCTGCACCGTTCGCGGTGATTTCCGCGGGTCGAACCCGGCGTCAGCCGTAAATAGCCATGAGCGAAAGCTGACAACACCAGATGACAACTACGGGAGCCGTCGCGACCGTGTTCGGCCGCAGCTCCACACCCCTCATCGGCCTGGGAATTTCCGCCGTCGGCATCTTGGCGCATGTATGCGGCCTGGTCCTGTCCACGTCGCAGGCGTAGAGTCCCGCCATGCCTGCATATGTCATCGCCGAAACCGACGTCACCGACCCGGAGCGGTACGAGCAGTACAAGGCCGCCTCGCCGCCGGCGATCGCAGCTGGCGGCGGTCGCTTTCTCGTTCGCGGCGGTGAACTCGTCGTCCTTGAAGGCGACTGGCAGCCGTCCCGCCTCGTGATGCTTGAGTTTGAAGACCTCGAGGCCGCGAAGCGCTGGTATGACTCAGAGGTCTACCAGGAGGCGAAGAAGCTAGGTGACGGCGCAGCGCACTTGCGCGTGGTCGCCGTGCAGGGCGTTAGATTAGCGGGCCGACGACAGCTCGATTGCCATGCACGGCTGAATGCGCTGCATTGATCAACGGATCACATGGTGCTGCCGTGCCACCACGCGCCGCACGGCTGAGCGTGCGTACCGACGGGAACGTGCCGCTCCGGTCAGGACCCGCGTGCCTGGCCAGGCCGACGAGCATGAACTTGCACGTGCTGGACGGCCGCCTGCCAGGATCGGCGGGACGGGGCCAGATTCAGCGCCGAGGAGATCGCCTCGACGCTCACCGGGCACCACCGGGAAGGCACGCGACCCGCCCGCCCGCGGCCCAGCCTCTGGGCTCAGTTTTGGTCTCATTCACCCCCGTCCGGAGCCGTTCACCGGCGAACGCGGATTGCCGTACGCCCAGGTTAGGTACACTCGCGGCCGTAGGTGGATGACGCTGCGCAGTCCTCGAAAGCGTGTGAGGGGGCAACCCCTCCGTGGGTTCAAATCCCACCTCCACCGCCAACGCGTCGGCTCGCCAGGGCGGCGCTCGCGAATCCTGGGGGAAGAGAAGGTTCGTGCTAGAGCCGCAGAGCACGGCGCTGTTCCTGTCGCTCATGATCGTCTTCGGTGCCTTGGTGGTGGGTGTCGTGTTCGCCAGCCATCCTGCCGTCCGCCTTCTCGTGGCCTGCCTGGCGTTCCTTCCCGCCATGTTGTTCGGGGTGGCGGCGGTCAACAAGTACTACGGGTACTACGAGACGTGGGGCGCGGTGGTGGCGGACTTCACGGGCGGCGGCGTGCTGAACGTTCCGTACGTGCCGGCGCTGGGCCCGCGTACCGCGCAGCGATTTGGCCACCTCCTCGGCGATGCGATCAACACTCACCAGGCTGCGCTGACTGGCGCCGAGATTGGCCTGCGGGTGACGGGCGTGGCCAGCAGGATCTCCCGCAAGGTGATCATCTATCTGCCCCCGCAGTACTTCCAGCGGCAGTACGCGAGGTACCGTTTCCCGGCGCTTGAACTCATCCACGGGCAGCCGGGCGAGCCGCAGGACTGGATGGCAGCGCTTGACGTGCCGGCCACCCTGCAGACCCTGATCGCCGAGCATCTAGCCCGACCCGCGGTGCTTGTGATGCCTGACGTGAACGGCGGCCGTGCGCTGTCCCTCCAATGCCTCAACGAGGTGGGTGGCGCCGCCGACGACACATACGTCGCTCGCGATGTGCCCACCTTTGTGGCGGCGCGGCTGCGCGTGCTGCGTCCAGGCAGGTCATGGGGCATCGCTGGTTACTCAGAAGGCGGGTACTGCGCGGCCAATCTGGCCCTGCGTCACCCGAGCCGATACGGGTTCGCAGGTGTGATGAGCGGCTATTTCAGGCCCATGGCCAACCGGGTCGAGGCCGGCCACGCGATCAAGCGGGAGGATCCGTTCCGTCACGATGCGTCGCTGCGCAGGCAGAACAGCCCGATCGACATTCTGCGGCACCTTCCGGCCGGCAGCCACATCCCGGCGTTCTGGATCGGCGCGGCCCATGCTTCCCGTGCCGACGTCGCAAACGCGACCGCGTTCGTTGCTCTGCTGAGGGCGCGCGACCCCGCGACGCCGCTGACCATAACATCCGACGGTGCGCACAATGCGGTCGCATGGCGCGGCATGATCCCGCCGATGCTCAAGTGGATGACGCTCCGGCTGGCCGGGGCGGCGGCCGCCGGGCGGTGCGAAGGCTGCCTGCCCAGGCTCGCGCCCCGTTAGCTGCTCGCAGCCGCAGCCGAGTCGAGGTCAAGCACACGGGCGTGCACCACAGCCCGTTGGTGCAGCGCCGCCCTGAGCGCTCGGTGCAGGCCGTCTTCCAGATAAAGTTCTCCACGCCAATGAATGACATGCGGAAAGAGGTCGCCGTAGAAGGTTGAATCCCGAGCGAGAAGCTGGTGCAGGTCGAGCACCGCCTTGGTGGTGATGAGGTGACGCACAGGAAGGGCGTGCCACCCAGCGCAGCCGTTGCTCGGGGAACTCCCGACGCTGTAGCCACCTGCGAAAGCCCAGGAGTGGCCCTCTGCTGTAGGCCAATTTATCTGGTCATCGAAACCGGCCAGGATGACCAGCTTGGGCCGCGCAGACGATCAACAGTCCTGCCGACAACCCGCTGACAGCCGCAACCTCGTCTCACCGGCCACGGCTACCCGGGCCAACCGGTGACGCCTATGTGTGTAGGTTGGATGCGCAGCAAGTCGATGTGCCGAACCCTCAGTTTGGTTAGCTTCCCGGTGGCCGCGTCGACCTCCGCGTCAATGCGGCAGGTAGGTGAGGAAGGCCGATCCTTTTCGTCGAGGCGCAGCCAGACGAGAAGGCTTCCCCGCATGGTTCAGATCGCCAGGTAACGCCGCGCCCGTCTTGCAGCTTGAACTACGGCGGGCCAAGCGGGGCGGGCCCGGCCGAAACCGGGAGAACATATCGTGACCTGGACGGTCAGCCACGCCGCACCTGCTCTCGGCGAGCCCGCTCGGCCGCCGTCAGCCCACCACCATCGGCGTACAGCCATTCCAGGGGTTCGCGGCCGGTGACGTAGGCCGAGCCTGCGGAGACGGTGCCGCCCATGCCCTTGTGCCCGGTGACCGCGTAGGCCAGGTCGGTGACTTTCCGCAGTTTGGAAGCGCCGTACAAAAAGACGTGGTCGGCGAAGCGTGGGCGGCCAGTCTGTGGGTCGGCTTCCAGGACACGCCGGACTATTGCGCCCTTCTCGGTAACGGTCTCAAACCTTGAAGATGTCGCCGTTGGCCAGCGTGTGACCGGGATCGGTGACCAAGCGTGAGCGGCAGACGATCAGGTCACCCGCTGATGCCCTGGCGCCGTAGGCCAGGCGCACCGACGGCCCATCATCGACTGTTCTAAGGTGGTTCAGGTCGTCGCGGATCATGCGGGACAGCTCGCGGCAGTCTTCCCTACTGTGGGCCATCAGCAGGGCATCCTCACCCGCGAGCCGCCGGGCAAATACTCCTGCCGGGCCAGGTCGAGGGCTTCTTCGCGGCTGCCGCCGGTAATCCGCCCGTGCTCGGCGTAAGCATCGAGCGCGGTCTTGTCCCCGGCGCGCAGCCGCAGGCTCGCGTCGCCTTCCCACTCCGCGGCAAACCGCACCGGCACCGCGAGTTGCGTGTGCCCGAGATGGTTAGCGAGGAGGGTCATTGCGCCGCCGGACTCCACGGCCGTGAGCTGCTGGTGGTCGCCGGTCACGAACACCTTGCAGCCGTGATGTTCGGCCAGGTCGATGATCCTTGTCATATGGTTCATCGACACCATGGAGCCCTCATCGACGACAAACAGGGTCCGCGGTGCGATAGGCATGCCGCGCCCGGTCAACAGCAGAAACTTGCTGGTGTTGTAGCACTCCTCGATCCCGGCGGCGTTCAGCACGTTCCTGGCGGCTTGGGCGCATGTCAGGCCGATCACTTCGCCACCATTGGCTTGCCACGCCTTGGCTCCGCGCTGCGGCGGCACTTGCGGCCGGGCACCCGGCTACTGCCCGCAGCGGAAGAACACCCGCGCCGATGCCGGCGGAGTCAAGTCGAAGGCCGGACGCCGCACGATCGGCCTGCCGTCACAGCTCGTTGCCCTGCTCCGCGCCCACCGTGCCGTGCAGCAGCGGGAACGCGCGATCGCACGCCAGCTCTGGCATGAGGGAGGCTGGTTGTTCGCCAGCCCCACCGGGCAGCCGCTCAACCCGAACACCGACTACCACGAGTGGAAGCGGCTGCTCAAAGACGCCGGGCTGCGCGAGGCCCGGCTACACGCCGCCAGGCACACCGCCGCGACCGTCCTGCTGGCCCTGCGCCAGCCCACGCCAACCCTGATGTCGCTGATGGGGTGGTCCAGCGAATCCATGGCGGCCCGGTACCAGCATGTGACCGACGCCATGCGCAGCCAGGTGGCCAGCCAGGTCGGCGACCTGATCTGGCAGGCCGCTCCTGGACCGGACCAGGCCACCGCCATGTTCCTGGTCCGCCGCGACTCGCTCGCGGTTGTGCTCGCAGCCGCCGAGCAGTGCGTCACCCGGCACGGAGTTGACGAGGGCCAGGCCGCTGGTTTGATGGCCGCCCTCGCCGACCTGCGCGCGGCCTGGCCGACCGGACCGGAATCGCCCGGGACATCAAATGAGCCAAAAACTGAGCCAAGGAGGCCGGCGGAAGGATGACCGCCACCAGCGTGTCCCACACCCGTCGCAGGTCATAGGTGGCGGAGGATGCGAGATTCGAACTCGCGAGGGCTTGCACCCAACACGCTTTCCAAGCGTGCGCCCTAGGCCACTAGGCGAATCCTCCGCGGCCAGCTTACCGGTCCGCCGGACGGGCCCTCCGGGAGCGAGCCCGCCCGGGACATTTGCGGCGCGGGGCGTGCGGCGGGCGGCGGAGATCTGCGAGAGCGGGCTCTGCCGACCGTGGTCATACCCCGAGGCTGGGCCACTAGACTGACCCGAGACCCCCCGCACGGCGTTAATCCCGCCAACTCCCCCAGGGCCGGAAGGCAGCAAGGGTACGCGGGCTCTGGCGGGTGTGCGGGGGGTCCTCTTCCCTCTTCCAGCCCCGGCGAGGATGAGAGCCCATGGCAGGTGACCCATCGAATCTGGCCTTGTATCGCAAGTACCGCCCGGCCACATTCGCGGAGGTCAAGGGGCAGGATCACGTGACATTGCCACTGCGCCAGGCGCTGCTCGCCGGCCGCGTGCACCATGCCTACCTCTTTAGCGGGCCACGAGGTTGCGGCAAAACCTCGAGTGCGCGGATCCTAGCAAGATCGCTGAATTGTGAGCAGGGGCCAACACCCGACCCGTGTGGCAAATGTGACTCCTGCATCGCTCTCGCGCCGGGCGGGCCGGGCAGCATCGATGTCATCGAGATCGACGCTGCATCGCATGGCGGCGTGGACGACGCACGTGACCTGCGGGAGCGCGCCTTTTATGCCCCGGTCTCCGGCCGGTACAAGGTCTACATCATCGATGAGGCCCACATGGTCACCCGCGAAGGCTTCAACGCCCTGCTGAAGGTGGTCGAGGAGCCGCCGCCGCACCTGAAGTTCGTATTTGCGACGACTGAGCCGGAGAAGGTTATCGGCACGATAAGGTCGCGCACTCACCACTACCCATTCCGGCTCGTCGCGCCGCCGGTTCTGCGGGAGTTGATTGAGCAGATCCTTGACGCTGAGGGCGTCGAGTCCGACCCCGCCGTATTGCCTCTCGTCGTCCGCGCGGGCGCGGGTTCTGCACGTGACGCGCTGTCGGTGTTGGACCAGCTGCTCGCTGGCTCGGATGAATCAGGGATCAGCTACCCCGCGGCGGTGTCACTGCTCGGCTATACCGATGCCAGCCTGCTCGATGCGACCGTCGATGCGTTCGCGGCGGGCGATGGCTCGGCCGTTTTCGGGGTGGTGGACCAGGTCGTCAGTGCGGGGCATGACCCGCGAAGGTTTGCCGCCGACCTGCTTGACCGGCTCCGTGACCTGATCGTGCTCGGTGCGGTCCGGGATGCGGACCGCACCGGGCTGCTTGATGTCCCGGCGGACCAGCTCGAGCGGATGCGTGAGCAGGTGGCGAAGTTCGGCACGGCCGAGCTCACCCGGGCGGCGGAAGTGCTCAATGCCGGGCTGACGGAGATGCGCGGCGCGGCGTCCCCGCGGCTGCTGCTCGAATTGACATGTGCCCGTGTGCTGCTTCCCGCAGCCGAGGCCGACGAGGCTGCGCTGCTCACCAGGCTGGAACGGATAGAGCGGCGTCTTGCCGCTGGCGGTGCGGACACCAGCTCGGACAACAACGCACCGGCGGATGCTCCCGCACGGCAGGCTGGCGCGTCCGTGCAGCCACCGACGGAACCCGCACGGCCAATGCAGGAGCCACCCGAGCCCGAATCGGGCGGCAGCGAGCCAGGCGTACTCGATGCGGGGTCCCTCCGCCGCGACTGGGACGCCATCCTCGACGCCGTCCGGCAGGTGAGGAAGGTGTCGTGGATACAACTCAGCAACGCCACTGTTGCGTCACTAACGGGCAACGTCCTCACGCTTGAATTCGTCCGCGACGGGGACCTGAAGGGCTTCACTGCGAGCCGGAGCGACGCCCTGCTGGCCAAGGTGCTGTACGAGCGGTTCGGGGTGGAATTGCGAATTCTGGGGACCGCAGCGGCTGGCCGCGGCCGGTCCGAGCCGGCCACCCTCGTTCCTGGGGGCCAGGACCAGGTCACGGTCCGTGTGCCAGCGTCGCGGCCGACTGGCAACAAGGCTCGCGCTGACCGTACCCAACCACCGCGTTCGGCACAGGCGCAGGTAAGCCAGGCCTCAGCTGGCTCTCAGGCATCGCCGAGCGCGCCTGCACGGCCGAATACAGCGGAACCGCGAGGGGTTGTCCCGGCCCTGCCGCCCGAGGAGCCCGATCTCGAGTCGTACGACATGGATGACGACATGCCCGACGGCGCGGACGCTGACCCCGGGCTGACGGGCATGGAACTCATCAGGCGAGAGCTTGGCGGCCAGGTGATAGGCGAGGTCGACGGTGCGTAAGACCCCGCCGGCCCACCTTCGGCGTAGGGACCGTAGAAAGACGCTACGCAACCACAGCGCTGCGGGCTTGTGCCGGCCGGACCGCGAGGCCGTAGGCTCTCAGGTGACACACCGTCGTCGTCCGAGGGGGCTGATGTGAACCCTGGTGACTCGCTGAACATGCAGCAACTGCTCGCCGAGGCACAAAAGATGCAGGAGAAGCTCATGAGTGCCCAGCAGGAGCTTTCCGACGCTCACGTTCAGGGGACATCAGGCGGGGGTCTGGTGACCGCTACCGTGAATGGCCAGGGTGAACTGGTAGATCTCACTATCCGCCCGGAAGCAATCGACCCCGCGGATCCGGCGGAAACAGCGGAGACGCTCGCCGATTTGGTGCTTGCCGCCGTGCGGGACGCGAACCGTGCTGTGGGCGAACTGCAGCAAGAAAAGAT
>Ga0137367_10004376_pt1 | contig 11447 bp, 8 predicted proteins | sample SagtaG_14_FD_104939 | JGI IMG/M metagenome (GOLD analysis project Ga0137367, IMG submission 104939) | Vadose zone soil microbial communities from Sagehorn Ranch, Mendocino, California, USA - Sage1_L_80_16 metaG | ecosystem: Environmental > Terrestrial > Soil > Vadose zone | place: USA... | reverse complement strand
CGCCGGGCCTCTGGGCGAAACTCGAACGACTTGAGAATGCCTCCCAGCTTCCCCCAGGCCGCGCCGGAGCGGGGCGCCCGGCGGACAGCGCTCAAATGCTGCTCGAGCACGCGGGCGGAGGCCGGGTTGAGTTGGGCCGTCGCGATCCTGGGAAGAGCCGGCACTTCGGGTCCGCGCGGCCGGAGCCAGAGACAGAGCGATGCTGTGCCGGCGAGGAGAACTGCGACAAGGAGGGGCCGGCCGCCTTGCCACTTTGCTCGCGGCGTCGCCTCCCCTTTCCTGGTTTCCAGGGGGGGCGAAGATTTTCGCGGGCGCGACGCCCGGGGACGCTTCGAACTCATGGCCTGGTTCCCGTGCCCTGGGTGAGAATGACGAGGCGATCGACGGTTCCTCCTGGAAAATTTTCCTCGGAGCCGTCCGGCCAGATGACGTGAAGGCGCTCCACGGTGGCGATTTCTCCGAGCCCGAAGTGGACGCGCGGGTCGTTGCTGACGAGAAAGCTGTAAGCCGGCTGGAGCAGGCGCCACCAGTGGTGGGCCCCGGTTTCCACGCTGATCTCGGCGCCGTAAGCGTCCCGCCCGCCGTGCCGCGGATCCAAGGCCCGAATCATCAACCAGTGTCCTCGCCGCGGAGCCACGTTGTGAAAGAGCCGCGCCGGACCGCCTGCGCTCATGGCCAGCAGATCCAGGGCGCCGTCGTTGTCCAGATCGCCGCAGGCCAGTCCACGGCCCACCGCCGCCTTGCCACAAAAATCGGGGTTCGAGTCAGAGACGTCGCGAAACCGGCCGGAGGCTTCATTGGCGAAGAGCTGATGTCGCTGGGCATACGGCGCCCAGAAGGCCGCCAGGCCGTCGATGCGGGGAGCCGGATCCTGGCCACGTTTGATTAATCCGTTGACCAGGGCCAAATCCAGCCGGCCGTCGGCATCGAAATCGGCCAGCACCGTGCCGAATCCTGTTCCGCGGCGGGCTGGATTGACCAGGCCCAGCGCAGCGGTCTGATCCTGAAAGGCGCCGCGGGGTCCTTGCTTCCAGAGCGCGGGTTGCTCCCATATCAAGTGAGTGACGAACAGATCGAACAGTCCGTCGCCATCCACGTCACCGATTGCGATCCCCATATTGGCGGCGGTGCTGCCCAGCGCGTTGTAAGCGATCCCGCGCGCCGCGGCGTCCTCGCGGAAGGTGCCATCCCGTTGATTGATGAAGAGCCGGTTGGGATGGCCATCGTCGGTGATGAAAATGTCCGGCCAATGATCCCCGTCGAAGTCGGCGCAAACGACCCCCAGCGCCGGACCAAGCCGTTGCGTCAGACCGGAGCGGACCGTGACGTCCTCGAACTGGGCGCAGCCAGGTGCTTCGTCCCGGCGCTCGGTTCGATCCTCGGCGGGCGCGGCCGCGGCCGCGGCGGCGGCGGAAGAATCGCCGGCGCGTTTTGAAGGTGTGCCGCCCAAATTGTGGAAGAGCCTGGTGACCGTGCCCGCCATGGCCTGCGGGCCGCAGTAGTCGAGGGCTCCCCGCGGGTCGTAGCATTTCTGGGTGGGACTGTAATCCACATAATTGGCGATGACCAAGTCCAGCCAGCCATCGCGGTCATAGTCGAAGAAAGCGGCGGAGGTTGCCCAGCGGGAGTTGTCAATGCCAGCCGCGACAGTCTGATCCTTGAACCTGCCGCCCCCCCGGTTCAAGAACAGTCGGACGGCCCCGTATTCGGTCAGCAACACATCCGGCAAACCGTCGTTATTCGCGTCGCCCACGGCCACGCCCATGCCATAGCCGGTGACGTCGAGGCCGGAGCCTTCGCTCACGTCGCGGAAATGGCCGTCCGGTTCCTGGTGGTAGAGGCGGTTCTTCGATCTTGATCCAGGCGGCACGCAGTGCACGAGGTAGATATCCAACCGACCATCGTTGTCGAAATCGAAGAGCGCCCCACCCGAGCCGATGGACTCGGGCATGAAGAAATCGCCCGTTGCTCCGGAGTCGTGGATGAAGCTCAATCCGGACCTGGCGGTGATGTCTTCGAACCAGGCTGGCGGCGAGGAAGCCGGCGGGGTTCCCGGCGATGGTTTGGATCGCTCGCAACTGGTCAACAGGCCGGCCAGGAACATGGCCAAGCCAGTTTGCGCAATGCGTTTCAATGGATCCACACGGTGATGGTGTCTGGTTCCCCTGCCCTGCTGCAACAGAATCTTGCCCAGCCTCCCCGAACACGAAAAATTCCTGGGCGACGGCGTTCGATTGGAACTAGGGTCAATCGACCGAAGGCCATCGGCATGAGCGCCAGACAGCAAATGAAAAGCAGCGTGGTGTTGCGCTGGCAGGCCGGTTCCAAGCCACGCCGGGTGCGCGACGAACTGGCCACGGAAGAACCGCTGGAAATCCAGGTTGAGACCCGCCCGGTGGTGGTGACGATGCGCACCCCGGGAAACGACGCGGAGCTGGCTGCCGGGTTCCTGCTCACCGAAGGGTTGATCCACCAGCGCGACGACATCATAAAGATCACGCCATATCCCCGAAACGAAGCCGGCAACGTGCTCGGGGTATTCCTGGCCCCGGGGATCCGTGTCGATTTCGCGCAGCTCACCCGGCACGTGTTTGCCTCCTCCAGTTGCGGACTTTGCGGCAAAGCCTCCATCGCAGCCGTGCATCGGCATTTTCCCAAGGTGAAAGCGAGGCTCGTGGTGCCGGTGGCGACCCTGCTGGGGTTGCCCGAACAACTGCGGGACGGCCAGGACACCTTCGGGCGCACGGGCGGTTTGCACGCCGCCGCCATCATCGACTCGCGGGGCAAATTGGTGGTCCTGCGCGAAGACATCGGCCGTCACAATGCGGTGGACAAGGCGCTGGGGTACGGCTTGCTCGAGGGGCTGCTTCCCTTCGATCGCCATCTGTTGATGGTCAGTGGCCGGGCCTCCTTCGAGATCCTGCAGAAGGCGCTGGCCGCTCGCATTCCCATCGTGGCGGCGGTGTCGGCGCCATCGAGTTTGGCCGTCCAATTTGCCGCCCAAAGCGGACAGACCCTGGTGGGCTTCCTGCGCGGGGATCGACTCAACGTTTACTCCGGGCCGCAGCGGATTCGACTCGTCTGAGCACGCCGTCAGGATTCACTCCTGAAGATCCATCGCTTACTGCCGGGCGCCGGTGGCTTCGCCGGCTTGATGGATTAGCACTGGTTCCCCGGTTATCCTCCCGTTTCTGGTTGCTGATCCAGCGGCATCAGCCTACCTTCGGCTGGTTCATCAGGGCACTTATGAGGCGGCGGCGGCGGGCATTCACTCTTATCGAACTGCTGGTGGTTATTGCCACCATCGGCATCCTGGCCGCGTTGTTGCTGCCGGCCCTGGCCCGGGCAAAGGAATCGGGCCGCCGGGCGGCTTGTACGAGCAACCTTCGCCAACTCGCGATCGCCCTCTCGCTGTACGCCGGTGACCATGATGGGCTTTTTCCTCCGCGCACCCTGGTGTATTCCTGGCCCGCCCGGTTGCAGGCGAATTACCAAAATGTCGACGCCCTGCTCTGTCCAAGCGAGGGGCTGCCCACCCGCACCGGTGATGCCAACGACGCGGATAACGCGCCACGCAGTTATCTCATGAACGGCTTCAATGATTTTTTTTCGGTGACACTCTCGCCGGCGGATTACAAGAGTTTTACCAAGGGCGCCTACGCGGGCTCGCTCACCGAGACGTCCCTCCCCCGGCCGTCGGAAACCATCGTGTTCGGAGAGAAAAAGTCGGAACGCACAGACTTCTATGTGGATCTCAATTCCACCTTCAACACGGTGGTGGATGTGACAGAACAGGGCCGGCATGCCCGTGCCGCGGGGGATCCGAAAAGTGGCGGCTCCAACCACGCCTACGCGGAGGGAAGCGTGCGCTACACGCGTTTTGGGCGTTCGCTTTGTCCGGAAAACGAATGGGCCGTGACGCTGGCCGGGCGAACGAACCTGGCGATCTGCATTTACAAGTGACCCCCGCTCTCGGGCAGGTCGTTCTTCACTCTTTTTCCACGCGGAAGAACTGGGCTTCTTCGCTGGCCGGAAGAGTCACGACAAAGCGGCCGTTAATCGTTTCCGCCATCACCTGGACATCCACCCAGGTCGCCGAGATGGGATTGACCGACGCCTGCACCCGGTAACCCAGTTCGGTGGCTGGCCAGGAGATTTTCAGGTTGCCGCCGTCGCGGCCCACCTGGAGGCTCACCCGCGGAGGCGAGCGGAGGAGAGGTTCGATGAGGCGGTCATAAAACGCGTAAGGATCGGGCGAGGAGGACGGCGGGTTGTTCGGAGCCGCTCCCAGATAACGCCCGACGATCCTGCGCTCCTGGTCCACCAGGTATTTCGTCGGAAACCCGGCCGGGCCGCCCAGGCTGTTGGACGCGCTGAGGCTGCTCATGCCGACGAGGTAAGGCGGCGCGGGGTTGGTCGAGAAATATTGCTGGACGTAGCTGGGGTTGGGATCGGACGACAGGCCGATGATGCTGAATCCGCGCGGGTGGAGCGTTTGATAGAGGCGGATCAGCTCCGGCAATTCCTCCACACAGGTGCTGCAGGTCGTTTCCCAAAAATCGACGAGCAGGATCTGATTGCCGTAATCCAGGGAGGAAACCGTCACGCCTTTCAGATCCGTGGCCATCCAAGCGGCCATGAATGGGCCCCCGGGACCAATCTGCAAATTGATCGTGCCGGTGCCGCTGGCGCCCAAGCCGTCCACGGCGATCCGAAAAGTCTCTCCCGCGTAGGCTCGAAAGACGACCCGGCTCCAGGTGTTGAAGGGCTCCAGATCATCATTGCTGATCACCGGCGTAAGATTGGTCAAGGCGCTGCCGGTGTAGACCGCCAGGACCGTGTCCATCCAAAGCCGGCTCGGCGTCAGGCTGTTGCTCGTGGAAATGCTATAGGTGCCTGCGGTCGTGGCCGTCCAGCGCGCCCACACCGAATGGGCCGCCGGTTCGCCCGCATGCGCCGGCTCGAACGGTTCCGCGGTCGCCCCCACGTTCGAACCGCTCGCGTTGGTGAAACCGACCAAGGGCGTGGCGTTGGCAAAATCATCCGCGAGCGTGGCGGCCCCACTCGGCCTGGCGAACATCCCCAAGACCAAACCGGCCGCAAGACAGGACAGACCGCTTGCGCGCGTTTGTCCAACGATCCAAGTCATGATGGTTTTTACTCTGTCCGCATGGAAAGCGCCAGCGAGAATTCGGCTCCGATACTCCTTTCCGACGCACGCGAGCGGCCACCGCTCCCTCGCCCGGAGACCAACCTACGGCTGCGTCAGGCGGAAAAAGCGGCCTGCGCCCTCCGCGGGGAGCGTGACGATGGACAGGCCGTTGTTGGTGACCGCCGACGCATTGATATCGCTCCAGGTCGCCGCGCCGGGGCTGGCCGCCACTTCAACCCGATAGCCCGAAGCGGTGGCTGGCCACGACAGAATAACGCTCCCCTCCTCCCCAACCAGTTGCAGACGCACGAGCGAGGATAACCGGAGCAACGGGTCGACGAAGCCGCGGTAAAAAGCCTCGACGTTCCCGCCCTGCAAGCGCGCTACGATCTTGCGCTCCTGGTCCACCAAGTACTTGGTGGGCGCGCCGAACATGCCGCCCAGGGCGGATTCGGCGCTCTTGCTGGCCATCGCCATCGGGTAAGGGATATCCTCGTCGGCCAGGTAATCCCGTACCAGTTGCGGGTCGAGATCGATCGCCAGGCCGACGATGCTGAATCCCTGCGGATGCAGCGAGCGATAGAGTCGCACCAGGTCCGGCAGTTCTTCCTTGCAAGCGTCACAAGTGGTCTCCCAAAAATCGATCAGCAGCACGTCGTTGCTGAAGTCCAGCGAAGAGATGGGCTGGCCGCTCGGGTCCGTAGTCTCCCAAGGCCTCATCGAGGGACCGCCCGGCGTGATGCGCAGGTTGATCAGGCCGATCGCGCCAGCGGAACCGTCCACGGCGATGTGGAACTTTTCTCCCCCGTAGGCCCGAAAGACGACCCTGCTCCAAGGGATGAAAGAGTCCGCATCGTCGTTCGAGGCGACCAGCGCGAGCTCATGGAGCGCGTTGCCCGTGTAGACACCCAGCACGGTGTCGAAGGTGCTGTTGCTCGTCGAAATGCTGTAACTGCCGGTGACCGGCGCCGTCCAGGTGGCCCAGACCGAGTGAGTCGCGGGCTCGCCCGCGTGGGGCGGTTCAAATCGTTCCGCGGTGGCCAGGAAATTGGAGCCGACCAGGTTCGTGATCCCGTTCAGTGGAGAGGCCTCGCCAAAATTGTCGGCCAACGGGCCGGCTCCGCTGCGCAAGGCCAGCGCACCCAAAGCCACGGCGAGCGCACGCCCGCCCGAGATCTTCCTCCGTCCCTGAGCAACCATCCAGGCCATGAACCGTTTAGCCATAGATGATGAGTTGAATGTTCTCGGGCAAACTCTTGGCAACCTCGGTCACCACGTTGCCCTTGAGCAATCGCACCAGGGCGTGGCGGTGGGGCGTGCCCAGCACGAGCAGGTCGATGCCCAGAGTGGCAGACAGATCGAGGATGGTCGCCGCCGGGTTATCGCTGACGGTGTAAACCGGGATGACCGTGACCTGGTTCTCCTTGGCCAGCGCGATCATCCGGCCCATGATTTCGCTGGCCACTTTGTCGTCCTGCCAGCGCGGTCTTTCCGCGTTGGCTACCGGACCGGGGATCGTGACAGCCACTTCTTTGACGTAGAGCACGTAGAGCGTGCCTTGCCGCAGCCGGGCTTCTTCCAAGCCGAACCCCAGGACCGGGTTCAACCCGCGCGCCGCGACCATGATGCTCTGACCGAGGGTGAGATGGATGCGGAAGCCAGGAACGGTTTCGGGGGCAACGGCGGCGGCCAGTTCATCGCTCACCGTCAAAGTGCGCAGACCGGCGCGGCGTTGCGCGTAGCCGCGCAACGCCAACCCGGCGGTCAACACGCACACGGCAAAGAACAAAGCGTCGGGCTTTGTTCGCGCGATGGTCACCTCCACCGCCAGCAGCAGCAGGAAAGTTACGCCGAGCAGGAGTCGCTCAAACGGGTTGACCGGCAAGTGCCAGTTCAGGCTGCACGTGCCGAGGTTGACCGTGATGGCCCCCACGACACCAATCGCGTAAAGGCCCGCCAGGGATTCCAGGTTGCTCGAAAACATCACCACCGAGGCTGGGAGGATGACGGCGATGGTCAGGGGCAGCCAGGGCACGCCGTGGGGATTAAGCCGGGCGAACGTCCGGGGCATCTCGCCGTCCCGCGCCATCATATACATCAGGCCGATCAACCCGGCGACCGCGGTATTGACCGCGCTCATCAAGAGCAGACCAACCACCCATCCGACGACAATCCCGAAGGCCAATCCGAATGTCTCGCCAAACGCCATCGCTCCGTACTCCTCCGCGAGAAAGCGCAGCATGTCTTCCCAGCGCTTCTCCAAGTCAGCGCCCAGGTAATCCGGCAGGGAAAGCATGGCCCACCCTAACAGAGCGGTGCCCAACACCACTTCCAGCATGACCAGCAGGATGGCCTTGCGCGAAGTCAGCTCCACCTTGGGAGATTCCATGGTGGAACCCGGATCGAGTTTCATCACGCCGGTGAGATTCGCGATCGCCTCGACTCCGCTCAGCGCGAGGATGACTCCGGTGAAGGCGACCCATTTCTGTCCGAAGCTCGCATGCGAGGGTCGCAAATGCTGCAGGGCCAGGTGGGGCAGGCTCAGGAGAATGATGGAAACCACGACGATGACCGTGGGGACCGCCAGCGAGACGGCAAAACTGCCGCTATGCTTGGGGCCGAAATAGTTCATGACCCCGATGCACAAAATGAAGCTCACCGTGGTCAGCGGCACGAACGGTTTAGGGACTCCCAAATAACTCAAGGCGGCCCACCCGCTCATCGCCGCGGTCACGGTAAAATCAGCGACTAACAACAAGGCGCCCGTGACCGCCAGCAACCGGCTCTGGCTCCGAGCCGCTGAGTAAACCCCGCCCCCGTCCGGGTAATGCTTGCAGATGATGATGTAGTTGTAGCCCACGATGGCCGTCAGAGCGCAGACGGCCACGATGATCGGCAGGGAGGAATAGCCCGCGGCCACGAAGGCCAACCCGATGACGTAGGCCTTGCTCGTGCCCCAGTCCCCATAAAGCAGGGCCGCCGCCCGTTTCCAATCCACATTGCGCGGCCGATGCAACCCCAGGCTATCCATGCCACTTCCTCGAAGTTGAACGCCCGCCAGCAACGGCCTGCCGGCGGCGCGGGCTCTTAAACCGGTCCAGTGTCATCATCGGAGTGGGCGGATGGTGCGAGCATCGCTCCCCCACGTCAAACCTCCATTCGGGGGACCCGGCCCACAGTTTCGCTTGGAAAACTTCCACCGTGAGGGTAACAACCACCCCCATGAATAAGCCCTTTACCTTCCTTTGGTTGGCGTTGGCGCTCGCCTTGATGGCCAGTCCTGCTCAAATTCAAGCCGCCCCCAAAACCCTCTTCAACGGCCGCGACCTGACCGGCTGGGTGGCCGTGAGTGGCGGAGAATGGATGGTGGAGGACGGCGTTCTGCTCGGACGCAACGGTACCAACTGGAGCACCAACCCCGAAAAGAGCGGTTCCTGGCTCCGCACGGAAAAGCAATACAGCAACTTCGTTCTCGAACTGGAATTCGCCATTAATGAAAAGGGCAACAGCGGCGTCTTCATCCGTTCCGCCCTGGAAAAAAATCCGGCCTTTACCGGCCACGAAGTGCAGATCCTTGACGACTACGGACGGGAGCCGAAGAAATTCACGACGGGCTCACTCTACGACGTGGTGGCTCCCACCAAGAACATGTCCAAGCCGGCTGGGCAATGGAACCAGCTCCGCATTGAATGCCAGGGCAAGCGCATCCGCGTGTCGCTCAATCGCGAGCCCATCATCGATTACGAGACCGACCGCCTGACCCGCGGTTATCTCGGCCTGCAGAACCACGACCACCACGCCATCGTCCGATTCCGCAACATCCGCCTCACCGAGCTTTGAGCCGCCCCGTGCGGAAGCAGGCAGGACTTTGCGGGAGGAAATCCGTTGAACCACGCCGATGGGCTGCTAGGCTTCGCGGCCAGCAACGCCTTCATGGACAAACCTGAAATCGATCCTGGCGCCAGGCCGGTCGCAAGCCATTTTCCGCCGCCGCGGCCGGAGACTTGGAAACAATCCCGTTTCGGCTTCGCGACGTTCTTTTTCCTGTCATTGCTGGTCGCGCAAAGTGGTTTGCGACTGGGGTTGTTCCTGGCGTTCCGGCCGCGGGGCGACGTGCGGTTGGCGGAGGAGGCGCTGGCCTTCCTGGTCGGCTGGCAAGGCGATGCGCTGGTGGCGCTGCTGGTCACGGCGCTGCTCTTGCTATGGTGGCTGCTCCTGCCCCAGCGCCAGTTCGAGGCCAGGTGGCATCGACGTCTGTTCCTGACCGGGCTGTTTCTCTTCTGGTGGCTGGAACTGTTCCTACTTTGCGCGGAATACTTTTTCTTCGAGGAATTCCAGTCCCGGTTCAACACCGTGGCGGTGGACTACCTGGTCTATCCGCACGAGGTCTTCATCAATCTCTGGGCTGCTTATCCGGTGGGCAAGGTTGTGCTGGGCTGTGCGGCGTTGGCGGCGGGGTGGGTGTGGCTGGCCGTCAAGCGCTGGCCACGGTGGTGGGCCATCGCCGTGTCGCGCCGATCCCGGCTCGGCCATTTCGCGGGAGCCGTGGCGCTCGGCGTGGGGCTGGCGTTGACCGTCAATTTCAAGGGCACACGCTTCAGCAGCCAGCGGGTCCTGAACGAAATCGCCAACAACGGGACGCTCGCGTTCGTCTCGGCGGCGTTGACCCGGCACCTGGATTACGCGGCGTTCTACAAGACGATGCCGCGGGAGGAAGCTTACCGGCGGGCGCGCCACCTGCTCAGCCAGTCCGGCGTGGAGTTTTCCTCGGAGACCAACTCCATCCAGCGACGGGTGCCCGGGGATCCGGCGCTTCCGCGCCGCAACGTGGTCCTCCTCCTGGAAGAAAGCTTCGGCTCGGAGTTCTGGGGATCGCTGGGGCGGGCCGAACCGACGCTGACCCCGGAGATGGACAAGTTGGCCAACGAGGAAGGACTGCTGTTCACTCACCTCTACGCTTCGGGCAACCGCACGGTCCGCGGTCTCGAAGGGGTGCTGTCGTCGTTCCCCCCTTTGCCGGGGGACTCCATCGTCAAGCGCGATCAATCCGCCAACGTAGCCACGATCGCGCGCGTCCTCAAGCACGACGGCTATAGCACAGCGTTTCTCTACGGGGGACGGGGCGTGTTTGACGGCATGCGCGCGTTCGCGCTGCGCAATGGCTATGACCGTTTCATCGAGGAAAAGCATTTCGCGAAACCGACCTTCTCCACCATGTGGGGCGTCTGCGACGAGGATCTATTCGCCCGCGCCATCGAGGAGTGCCGCGCCCTCGCCCAGACCGGCCGGCCATTTTTCGTCACCACCCTCTCGGTTTCCAACCACAAGCCCTACACCTACCCTCCGGGACGCATTCCGGAGGATCCGGAGAAAAAAAAGCGCCGGCACGCCGTAAAATATTCCGACTACGCTCTCGGCCAATTTTTCAAAGCGGCGAAGCAGGAGGCATTCTGGACCAACACCATTTTCGCGGTGGTGGCCGATCACGGGGCAAAGGTTTACGGGAGCCAGAGCATTCCGATCCAGTCCTACGAGATCCCGCTGCTCATCGCCGGGCCCACCGTGGTCACCGCGCCTTCCCGCGTGCCGAGGGTGGGCTGCTCACTCGATGTCGCGCCGACCCTCCTCGGCTTGATCGGACGGCCTTTCGACAATGTGTTCTTCGGGCGCGATTTGTTGGCTGCGGGGCCCGAACCCGGCCGCGTTCTCATCCAGCACAACCGGGATATCGGCCTGTTCACCCGCCAACGATTGGTCGTGCTGGGACTGATGCAGAACGTGGAGTTTTACGAGGGCGATCCCCAACTGACCGAGCTCACCCGGCTGGCCCAGCCGGGAAGCGGGGAGCGCGAGCTCGAAAATGATGCCATTGCCCTGTTCCAAGTAGCGGACGATCTCTACGTCCACGGTCGTTATCGCCTGCCTTATTGATGAATCTCCCGCCTTTCCGAGCGATCTCAGCGCTGGTCTTGCTGGCCTGCAGCGCCCCGGCCGCTCCGCGCCCGCCGTGGACCGCCAACCGGGTGGTTGGCTCGCCCAACCCTCCCGAGCCCTACACGGTCCGGCGCCTCTTTCCGACCCTGATGATCGAACACCCGGTGGATTTCGCGTTTATGCCCGGGTCGGATCGTCTTTGCGTGGCGGAACAGAATGGGCGCCTCTGGTTGTTCGACACCCGCCGGGCCGCGGCGCAGCCCGAACTCGTCCTGGATCTTCGCCCGCACCATCGACCGCTCGACAACGTGCTCGGCTTCACCTTTCACCCTGGGTTCGCGACGAACCGTTACGTCTTTAT
>Ga0137367_10004368_pt1 | contig 11453 bp, 12 predicted proteins | sample SagtaG_14_FD_104939 | JGI IMG/M metagenome (GOLD analysis project Ga0137367, IMG submission 104939) | Vadose zone soil microbial communities from Sagehorn Ranch, Mendocino, California, USA - Sage1_L_80_16 metaG | ecosystem: Environmental > Terrestrial > Soil > Vadose zone | place: USA... | reverse complement strand
TGCGCCTAACGGACTGGTCGCCAGTGTCGGAAGCGTTACGGGTGCGGCCGCGGGCAGCGCGGCTGTCAGCGCAGCGTGCACGCCCCCATCCTGCAATGGCGGGATCGCTCCCTCGATGCCGATCTATCCGACAGATGCTTTGAACATCCAGGTCACGGGTGCCACATCGTCTTCCCGAAGCCTAACTACCTATGTCACGACCACGGCGTGCGGCAGCACTACGCAGGCTTGCACGACCAGAATTGTTCCCATCACGCGGAGTGGTACGACTTCAACTTTCGCTGCTGGGAGTCCGGCAAATCTGCCGTTTGCGCCCAATTCGCTTTTGTTCGGCCCCGCCAACGCCAGCTTGGCATACCTTGGAGTCGACGATGCCGGCTTCGGTACACAAGGTCTGATGATTTTCAGCGGAAGTTCAGCCTCTCAGCTTAATGGCGCGGCCGGACGGGTGCTTGCGGTCTCACCAGATTCGAGCACAGTGATCTTGTCCGATACAACCGACTCGCCCAGCAGAGTAAATATCTGCAAAAACTGCAACAGTAATTCCCGGACTCTGGTTCCAATCCTAATGCCGAACGCTACGGCCGCTGCGTTTTCTCCCGACGGCTTAAAGGCATATATTGTTTCGGGTACGAGCTGTCCCGGAAGTTCTTCGGCCGGATGTCTGCTGGTGTATTCGCAAGTGGACTCGCCGCAGTTCATCTCGCTGTCTGCCCCGGCGAACGCCGCCGCTTTCATAGGAAACGGCAGTGTTGGTTATACAGCAGAGACCATGCAAACTTCCTCTCTGCCGACATGCGGCCCGAGCGCTGCTGGATCGCTTGGCAGCGTTGGCCTTCCAGGGCAGATGCTTCGCACCCTTCCGGACGGAATGTCGCTTCTGGCACTGACACCGCCCGATCTGCAAACTGTTACGGCGACGATTACGGGGCCTCAGACGCCACCCGCAAACACGTCAGGCTGTCCCTCTCCCCGCGGGTTTCTGAACATCACCAACACTCTTGGACCGTCCGTCAATCTTGGCGTGGGGAGCTTTACGCCGACGCAGTTCTTCCTTTCCCCGAACGGGGACGTGGCGTACATCCTGGGACGGACAGCGATCGGAAGTACCACCGCGCCCCTGCCCTTTGTCATCAGCTTCAGTGTCACTGCGGGTACTACATCTCTGATTTCTCTGGCGGGTAGCGCCCTTCCGCTGAGCGCTTCTCTCAATGGAACGAGCAACTTGCTCGTGGGAGCAGACGATGGTGCCGTGCATGTGATCGACACCACGACCGGCCTGGACACTCAACAGGTGATGCTCCCTTTCCCGCAGAATAGTTTGTGCATTGCGCCCGGAAACCCCGCAACGCAGGTCTTCTTGTCTTCGCTCACGATCTCCGCCGCCCAGCAGAGTGGAACCAGCACAACCTTTGCCTACAATCTGTTAAACGGTTCCGTGCCGCTGGCGGGGGAGAGTGTTGTGATTGCCGGCATGTCAGACGCTGGGAACAACGGTACATTTACCATCACGGCTGTAAACGCGGCCACCTCCAGCACCGGAACGATCACGGTTGCGAATGCGGCAGGGGTGAGCGCGAATGGCCAAAACGGAACCGGGACGGTTCCGCTCACCTGCAACCCGGACTTGGTTGCGACCACTCCTTAAAGCCGCTCCGCGGCATGCCGGCCAGGTCCCTGGCCTTCGATCTCTTTTCCCACGCTGTCGAGTACGCCATTAATGAACTGCGCTGACTCGGGTGCTGAGAATTTCCGCGCGATTTCGATGGCTTCATTGATGACGACGGCGCGGGGGGTCTTTGGAAATCCCAGCAACTCGGCGACTGCGGCACGCATGATGTTGCGATCGACGGCTGCCATGCGGTCCATGCGCCAGTTCTCGGCGTGACTCTCGATAAGCTTGTCGATGTCCGTCGAACGGTCTTGGGCAACGCGAAAAATGTCTTCCGCGAAACCCTGAACGTCGTCCCCGACCTCGCCGCGACCCTTCCAGAATGTCTTGCGAACGTCATCCGGTTGCTGCTGGCCTATGTCAGCCTGAAACAGCATCTGCAGTGCGAGTTCGCGGGATTTGCGTCGGGTACCCATGGGGGGAAACTGTCGTCGTCGGCTCTCGGTCGTCGGCCCCAAATCTCAGAGCCCAACAGGTTCAGTTTACAGGAAGCGTTGAGTTGCTCCGCGAGGGAACTTACAATTTGCGTTTCTTCGATGAAGCGGCGCGTGGTTTTGCTTTGTTCTTGCCGACGACCAACGCCTGACGACCGACGACAGTCTTGCGTTTGCCAACGACCAACGACGAACGACCAACGACAGCTTTCTTCAGATTCGCCATCTCAATCGCCGCCAGCGCCGCCTCAAAACCCTTGTTGCCCATTTTCAACCCGGCGCGATCGATCGCCTGCTCCAGTGTGTCGCAGGTAAGCACGCCAAACGCATGCGGCACGCCAGTCCCCTGCGCGGACTGCCCGATCCCTCGCGTGACTTCGTTCACGATGACGTCGTAATGCGCCGTGTCTCCACGCAACAGGCACCCGAGGCAGATGATCGCGTCGTACTTCTTCGTTTCAGCGAGCGTACGCGCCGCGGAAGGGATTTCGAAAGAGCCAGGAACACGCACGATACGAATGTCTCTCTCCCGCGCACCCGAGCGAATCAGCCCGTCATACGCGCCGCGCAGCAACCGATCAGTAATGAATTCGTTGAATCGTGAAACGACGATTCCGAAACTAAGGCGTTGGGCATTCAGGTCGCCAGCCAGCGTTTCGCGCCGGATCTTCTCTGCGATGTTCTTCTCTGAGTCTCTGTGTCTCTGTGGTGAAATGGTTTTAGTCCTGAACATTCGTCATTCTGAGGGAAGCGAAGAACCTGCGTTTCACCGAACACAGCCATGCACAGGCCTTCGGCTGAAGCCGTCCCAGAATGACAATGATATATGGAATCCGCGAAAAGCCGTGTTGATCCGTGGAGAAGAAGTTACTTGCCTTTAAACTGCGCCGGACGCTTCTCCAGAAACGCTGCCGTGCCTTCTTTCTTGTCCTCGGTCGCCGAAGCCACGCCGAATAGCGCGGCCTCGATGTACAGCCCTTCGGCGAGTGGCGTCTCCATGCCTTTGTTCACCGCTTCCATCGTGTACTGAACTGCAAGGGGACCGTTGGCGATGATCTTCTGCGCGATCGCCTCGGCGCGAGGAATCAGATCGGCCGGTGCGGTCACTTCGTTCACCAGCCCTATACGATAAGCCTCCTGCGCCGTGATCATTTCGCCCGTGAGCAACATCTGCATGGCGATGCCTTTGCCCACCAGGCGCGGCAGACGTTGCGTGCCACCGTAACCGGGAATGACTCCAAGCTTCACTTCGGGCTGGCCAAGCTTCGCGTTCTCACTCGCCAGGCGCAGAGTACAGGCCATAGCGACCTCGCATCCGCCGCCAAGAGCGAACCCGTTGATGCAGGCGATCACCGGCTTGCCCAGGTTCTCGATGAGGTTGAGCACGCTCTGGCCCCGGTGGGTATATTCTTTCGCGCTGACGGCGTCGTTCTTCGCCAGTTCGCCGATGTCCGCGCCAGCGATGAACGCCTTTTCGCCGGAGCCGGTCAGGATGACGACGCGAATTGCGGCGTCGCTCTTGATCTCATGAAACGCCGCGCGCAGTTCGTCCATGGTGGCCATGTTCAGGGCGTTCAGCACTTTCGGCCGGTTGACGGTGACGTAGGCGATTGAGTTCCTCTTTTCGAGGATAATGTTTTGGAAGTTCATAAATTCATTCCCGCGGATTAACGCGGATTTTCACGGATGTCCTTTCAGTTGGCCGCCGCGCGGATTGAGCCGCTGCCTTAGAGCCGGCCATTTCTCCGGTCAGCAGCATTCTACCTCCGCTTCGATATGCGCCCAGGTGTGACACCTTGAGGCTGCAACCTTGAAACCTCAGAAACCTCAGAAACCTCAGAAGCCTCAGAAGCCTCAGAAGCCTTGAAACCTTCTGCTCCTCACCCTATTCTCCCGCTTCCGTCTTTGACGCTGCCGTTTTTCCACTGATAGACTGAAGCTTCCGACCATTGCAGGCAGAAGGGAAGTTTGTGCGCGCAGAGACCCGTCATCAACTCAAACAGGACAAATTCAGCAGGACCACGCTCCAGGTTGCGGAGCAGACCGTCCATTGGACGGCCGAGCACAAGAACAAACTGATTACAGGCGTTGTGATCGCCGTTGTGGTGATTGCAGCGGCCCTGGGCATTTGGTTCTACCTTGAGAAGCAGGACGAGAAGGCCAGCGTTGACTTCACCAAGGCGGTTTCGACGCTGAACTCTCCCGTGCGCCCCGCCGGAATGCCGCCCCAGCCCGAGTATCCTTCATTCGCGTCCATGAACGAGCGAGCTACCGAGGCCCACAAGGAGTTTCAAAGCATTGCGAACAAGTATCCGCACACTCACGCTGCGGACTACGCGCGCTACTTTCTAGGCGTTACCTCCTCCCAACTTGGAAACTTCGCAGCTGCGGAAAGCGAATTGAAGCCGGTTTCGGAATATCGCAATGCGGAACTTTCTTCTCTGGCCAAGATGGCGTTGGCTTCTGTGTACCGCAACACGAACCGTACCAAGGACGCAATCGATCTCTACAGGCAACTGATTCAGAACCCAACGACTACGGTAGGGAAGTCTTCAGTACAAATCCAGCTGGCTGAGACGTACCAGGCCGCGGGAATGAATGCCGACGCCAAGAAACTCTACGAGCAGATTTCAAAGGAAGCACCACAGAGCCAGGCGGCCCAGTTCGCTTCCAGCAAGCTCGAACAGATGAACAAACAATAGCGTAGAGCCGGCACCTACTCGATGGCGGTAATCGTCCTTTTGCGCATCATTCGTTTGCGCTCCAGCAGCAGTTCCAGAGCCTGTTTTGTCTCGGATGACAAGTGATACGACTCCTTGTCGTTGGGATATTGCCGGGATAAAACGTCCGCCCGGAATGCCTGTACCGCGTTCGTGATTTCGGCTGCCGCGTCGCCGTAACGGCGCACAACCTTCGCCGGAGCCCCCAACGTCAGGTTCAGGATGTCGTGAAACACGAGCACCTAGCCGTCGCAACCCGGTCCGGCCCCGATCCCGATGGTTGGCGCACCTACTTCGCTCGTGATCATCTCTGCCACTTCGCGCGGAATCCCTTCAAGAAACAGACACGCCACGCCAGCTTGGTCGAGAGCGGTCGCGTCGCGCATCAGTTGCTCAATTTCCGACAGAGACTTGCCCTGCACTTTGAATCCGCCCATGCGGTTCACCGATTGAGGCGTGAGCCCGATATGTCCGGCAACGGGTATTTCGGCGTCAATAATTTCGCGAATGAGCGGCACGCGTTTTTCGCCGCCTTCAATCTTCACCATTTCGGCGCCGCCTTCCTTGACGAAGCGTGTGGCATTGCGTCGAGCCTCTTTAATGCTCACGTGATATGAGCCGTACGGCATGTCGGCCATGAGCAGCGCGTTGCGAGTTCCCCGGCGCGCGGCGCGCACGTGATGCAGCATTTCGTCCACGGTGACCGACAGCGTGTTCTCGTGCCCGAGCATGGTCATAGCCAGCGAGTCGCCGACCAGTACGACGTCGATGCCGGCCTCGTCCACCAGGCGCGCGCTGGAATAGTCATAGGCGGTCAGGCAGGTGATTGCTTCGTGCTGGAACTTCTTGTCGCGGAGAGATGAAACGGTGATCTTCCGGCGCGGAGCGCCAATCGGAGTGAGACTCACGATGTCCTCCAGTGCCCTTCCGCAACCGGGCGGATAGAGCCTGTGCAGCGGCTTGAATGCCGCCCTGAGGATTCTAGTCGCAAAGCTTCCCCCGAGTCGAGCGCAAATCCAAAGCACAAGACGGGCATGACCTTCGTAATCGGAATGTGATGCAAGTCACTGAGGCGCAAGGGACTGCGTCCTGTAATGGCACCAGGCCCGTGCTGTCCTCCTCCGGTCCGAATTGAATGAGGTGACGAATGAAACGCTATTCTTGGCTCCTGCTCTTATGCATTCCCCTGTTTCTCACAGACGTCGCGGCCAAGGACACACAGATCTACTTCAAGGTCCTTGAGCTGCAACGTTTCTCGAAAGCTCCGAGCGTTGAACTATCCCAGAGTTTCGTTGACTACTTCAATGTTTCTCTCAAGCAGGAACTCCAAAAGCAGCACGTTGCCGCGCAAGTGCTCGACGAGGGAGTTGCCGCGTCTCCGGCGGATGCCGCCGATGTGGTTGTCGCCGAGGGCAAGATCACCAGTTTGGAGAAGCACATGATGGGGATCCGAAGTTTGTCCATGGAGGTCAACTTCTATCGCAAGAGCGATCACCGGCTGATCACAACCATTGTCCCGGAGGCCGCGTATAAAGGCGGATTTGGCAGTGGAGACAACCAGCGAAATGCAACCTATGTCGGCAAGATGGCGGCAGCCTTAATCAAGAAGCACTTGAAGGACGCGCCATCGCTTGCTTCCTTGCCGCCGGCATCGCCGAATGCGGTTGTCCCGGCGAATGCAGCGGCAGTGCCGCCAACCACAACGGCGCCAGGACCGAGCGCAAAGCGCCTGGGAATTCAGGCTCGTGTGCTCACCGACGACGAAGTCCAGAAGCTCAGCTTCGCGCAAAAGACGGGCGTGTTCGTGATTCGGGTCGAGAAAGACAGCGTGGCTGAACTGATGCAGTTGCAGGGCGGCGATGTGATCGTGGAAGTGAATGGCAACAAGGTGGCGGGATTGGACCAGTTGCGGCAGATGCTGGGCAACGGATCAAACGTGATCGTGAAAGTCTGGCGTAACGGATCCATGCAGCAGTTGGCCGTGCCGGAAAGCCTGTAGGCGTTCGGTCGAGGCTGACAACGCCTCACCCAGGCAGTTGAGTGTGTTTCGCGTACGGGGAGAACCGCGTTCGGCGATGATGTGCCGCTTGCCTTCGCTTCCTATCGCTTGCGCTTTGCCCCTACATTGGCCCGCAGCCAGGCCGCGTAACCGGCTTCATCAAGGTCGCCAGCGGCTAGGGCAAGAACGGCTTGCGCGGCCTCTTCCTCCGCAGCCTGAAGAACAACACCGTTGAGCAGAAGAAAGGCGACCCCGGTTGCAAACCCCGTCCTTTTGTTTCCATCTACAAATGGGTGATTACGAACAATGCCGGTTGTGTAAATTGCGCCCAGCTCGATGATGTCGGGAGAACTGTAAGCGTAATGCTGGCGCGGGCGGGCCAGGGCCGATTCCAAAAGACCTGCGTCGCGCAATCCTTCTGCGCCGCCATGGTCGGCCAGCAAACGATCGTGCGTCGCGAGAACAACCCGCTCCAGAATCCAGACAGGCTCTGCCTGTTTCATTTCGACAGCGCTCGCAGCGTGTTCCGATAGCGAGACATGACTTCCTCAACCTTCTCCATTTGCTTCTCAAAGGCAGGGTCATAGGGCGTGAGACGATAATCGCCCGCTGCGCTTTCGATCAGGAAGAGTTTCTCTCCGTCGCCTGTCTGCAGGCGTTTGATTACGTCCTTGGGAAGAACTACCCCGAGCGAGTTGCCGAATTTGCGGACTTTGAGTTCGACCATAAGAACCTCACGATGTTATTACAATTGTAATAACAAAATATAGACCTGTCAAGTCTGCTGCGTGAGATCTAGATCGGAGTTACCTTTAGCCAGTTCATGAGATCGTACGCCGACTTTGTGTAGGTTGGAAAAAGCTGAAGCAGCGCATAGGCCTCTTCGCGTTCAATTCGTACCCCGGTAGGACGTCCAGCATCGTTGCGGGTCCTGCGGACCAATTGAAAGATGCCTGTCAGTTCGGTACCAACCGAATCTTGCAGTTCGCTTGGAAGCTGCTCGCGTATCGGGTCGAGCTTCTTCTCGATTTGTAGATTTGGGTTCGAAGTCAATCTCTTGGGGTCAGCTAGTGCTTCGTATACCCACGAGCGGAGTAATTCTCGCCTTATCGCCATAACCCATCTTCACGACCAGACTCTACGCGCTGGCTGCTTCCTGGCTGCCCAGCGGCAGGAAGTACTGCGTGCCCTTGATCGGGGCGGAGACTTTTCGCAACAGCTCCTGCAGGTCTTCGTTGCGCTCGACGAAGTCGATCTCCGACGTGTTCACGATCAGCAGGTCCGACGAGGTGTAGTGAAAGAAGAAGTGCTCATAGGCCTTCACGACTTCTTCCAGGTAGTCTTCGCTGAGGGCCTTCTCGCCGGGCGCGTTCTTCTTTTTCAGCCTCTTCTTCAGCACTTCGGGCGTGGCCTGCAGGTAAATCACCAGGTCGGGCGTGGGCAGCTGTTCGCGGAAATAGTTGTAGTAGCGGTTGTAGGTATCGAGCTCCTGATCGTTGAGGTTGAGGCAGGCAAACAGCTTGTCTTTCTCGAAAATGAAATCAGAAACAACAAGCTTCTGCGAGCGCGCACCCAGATCAAGCGCCTGAAGCTGCTCAAAGCGCCGGATGAGGAACGAAAACTGCGTCTGGAATGCGGCTCCAGGCTCGCCCTCGTAAAAGGCGCGCAACAGTGACGCCTGCTCGGGATCGGTGACGCGCTGGGCGTTCAGGCGCTCGGCGAGGATCGTTGCCAGAGTGCTTTTGCCGACTCGTATAGGACCTTCAACTGCAATGTACCGGGGAAGATCAAAAAGCTTAGCCATGGAAATTTGAGTGCGAAGGAAAGCAGCATTCGAGAATATCCCGAGAGCAGGCGAAGCGCAATTGAGGAAGAAGTTAACAGCATTGACGAAGTGTGGAATCTTGGAATTGTCGAATTGCGAACCCACTAGCTATGGGGCCGATTCAGTTCGTCAATTCTTCAATTCGACAATCCGAAAATTGGCCTTCATAATCCCACCATGCTCCTTCCCGCCTTCGCCGCCGCTGCTGCGGTCGTCGCTGGGTATCAATCCATGGCGCCGACGGGACAGTGGTTTGGCCGAGCGTTCCACGGCCTGCGGCGCGGGAGCAAGCAGATTGCGCTGACCTTCGACGACGGGCCAAACGACCCGCACACCATGCATTTGCTCGACGTTCTGGCGAAGCACGACGTTCATGCGACGTTCTTTATGGTCGGAGGTTACGTTCGGCGACGGCCTGATATTGCCCTGGAAGTGAGGAAACGCGGCCACGTGGTCGGCAATCACACGTTCACACATCCCTTTCTCACGTTCGAACCGCTCGCCACGGTTCGCCAGGAGCTTGAGCAGTGTCGTGAAGCCATCACGAGCGCTGTTGGCGAGCATTCCAATCTTTTTCGTCCGCCATGGGGCGCGCGCCGTCCAGGAGTCTTCCGCGTCGTGAGGGAGTTGGGGCTTCAGCCGGTCATGTGGAGTGTCACGGGCTACGACTGGGAGGCACCGTCGGCGGATTACATTGCGAAGAAAGTTAGCGCACGGGTATGCGGCGGAGATGTGATCCTGCTGCACGATGGCGATCATAAAGCATTCGGTGCCGACCGCTCGGGCACGGTCAAAGCAGTGGACGCGCTGCTCAAGCGATACGCGGCCGAAGGCTACGAGTTCGTGACAGTTCCCGAAATGATCGCCGGCGCAACGACCATGTGAGAGGATCGTTCATTCCAGGAGGAGTGCCGTCCCTGGCGGGACTCGCTTCGTGCGACTCGTTCCCAGCACTTACGTGCTGGGCTAGTTAAATGCCGCCGCTATCGCGGCTGTATGGTTTCTAGCCTCGCATCTTTTCACCGTTGAAGTATCTGCACGCTACGAAGCCTGATCATTTCAAATCCAGTCGCGGAGCGACGTGATGTAAATAGCCCGGCACGTGAGTGCCGGGTAGGCAAGCGGGAACAACTGAGTCTCTATTCCGCGCAGTGCTACACTGACCAGTTTTCTCCGAGGATCTTCGTGAGTAATCCTGTTCTTCTCATACACGGTGGGGCGTGGGCCATTCCTGACGATCTGGTCGAAGCGCACCTCAACGGTGTCCGCAATGCTATTGCTGCCGGATGGAGCGTCCTGGAGAAAGGTGGCTCCGCGCTCGACGCTGCCGAGCAAGCCGTCGTCGTCATGGAAAATGACGAGGCCTTCGACGCCGGCCGTGGCAGCTTCCTCAATCGCGATGGCAAAGTCCAGCTCGACGCCCTCATCATGGATGGCGCCACGCTTCGCGCGGGTGGTGTCGGTTGTGTGGAGCACATCGCCAATCCGATTCGAGCTGCACGCAAGGTGCTCAGCGAAAGTCCGCATGTCTATTTCGTGGCCGAAGGTGCAGAACGCTTCGCGCAGGAGCATGGCATTCCGCTCTGTCAGAATGAAGACTTGATTATCCCGCGTGAGATTGACCGCCTCCGAGCCTTTCAGTCGAACGCCGAAGCAGAAAAGGAAGACTTGTTCTCGGCGCACACAATCTCTCACGATACCGTAGGCGCAGTCGCGCTCGACGCAAACGGCAACATCGCCGCCGCAACTTCCACCGGCGGCACGCTGAACAAAACTCCAGGGCGCCTTGGCGATTCCTCGCTGATCGGTTGCGGGTGTTACGCGGACAACCAAAGCGCCGCTGTTTCCACCACCGGCTGGGGAGAACCGATCATGAAATTGGTTCTGGCGAAGTGGGCTGCGGATCGTGTCGCGTCCGGGAACCTGCCGCAATGGGTCGCAGACGAAGCCATGAACTACCTCAAAGATCGGGTAAACGGCCACGGCGGCATTATTCTCGTGGACGCGCAGGGCCGTTGCGGTATCTCGCACAACACTCCTCGCATGGCTTGGGCGCTCAAAACGGCTGACAAATTCGACCTGGGTGTGGTCCGATCCTGAACCAACCGGTCGGTCTGGCTTTCGGTAGTTAAACAACAGCCTAACGTTCTTGCTTGCTTTCACTCGGCCAACTGATGTAAAAACCAGCGAACCCTTCGCTTCCAACAAAACGTGCTTCACCAACTCCGGACTGCCCCGTGGGAGGCACCGGAGATTTCCGCATGCGGAGAAGCTATATGCGAATTCAGAAAATCTGCTGGGAACTGTGCATGGCCGTGCTGTTTGCGTCCGTCGCTTTCGGGCAGGGTGTCGCTACCGGCGACCTGCACATTATTGTGAAAGACCCCCAAGGTGGGAGCGTTGCCAATGCGACCGTCGTTGCGCGAGATGAGGCGAAGGGAGCAGAACGCGTCGCGTCCGCCAGCGGTGTGGGGGAGTATGGCCTCCTCGCCCTGCCGCCCTCCTCGTACACCATAACCGTCACCGCGCCCGGATTCGCTTCGGCGACCGCCCCGGATGTTGTCGTCACCGTTGGCGGCTCTGCAAACATGCCAATCACGCTGCGCGTTGCAGGAACTGCGGAGTCGGTTACGGTAAGCTCGGAAGCCGCCCTGATTGAGACGGCACGCACCTCGACCACCGATACCGTCGATCAGAAACGCATTGATAATCTGCCGATCAACGGGCGCAACTACATCAACTTCACACTCACTGACTCGCAGGTTGTGCGCGACAACGCGCCCAACACCGGCGCGGCGCCGAC
>Ga0137367_10004365_pt1 | contig 11458 bp, 9 predicted proteins | sample SagtaG_14_FD_104939 | JGI IMG/M metagenome (GOLD analysis project Ga0137367, IMG submission 104939) | Vadose zone soil microbial communities from Sagehorn Ranch, Mendocino, California, USA - Sage1_L_80_16 metaG | ecosystem: Environmental > Terrestrial > Soil > Vadose zone | place: USA... | reverse complement strand
GGCGCCGCCGGGCACGGCACCCCCCTGGCAAGACCGCTTGGCAAGCATGACCCCCGGACTGCACTTGTTAACTCGGGAACCACGCGGCGGCTTCCCCCGTGGTTTGAGTCTACGGTCGGCACCGGCGGAGCGGAGGATTAGTGGGTAGGCTCCTCGGCCATGAGCCATCCCCTGCTCGACGTCCTGTTCGATGCCGCCGCCGGCCGCCCGCCGCCGCCCGATTGCTCGGTCGAGCTGCTGCCGCCGCTGCTGGGCCCGGTGGACGCGGTGCTGAATTTCACGGCCCACTCGTACGTGGCGGCGCCCGTCGATCCCGAGCGGCTGCGGTCGCGCCTGCGGCCCGACTATCCGGGCGCGGCGACCGAGCCGGAGTTCCTCGCCTGGTTGGCCGGCGAGCTCGGCCGCCGGGCCGGCCAGATCGACATGGTGCTGGCGGCCACCCACCTCGACAAGCCGCCCCCTCTTGATCTGGAGCCCTGCGACGACCTGGCCGCGCATCCCCGGGTGGCCAGGGCCAACCGCTACCGGGGCCACCTCCGCGTCCTGGCCGAGCGGGACGGCGGCGGGCTGCTCCTGCTGGGTCGCGGCCTCGTCGGTCGCTGGGAGGTCGCCTTCGAGGTCGAGCCCGACCGCCGCGGTCGAGGCCTCGGCAGAGCGCTGGCCACCACCGCGCGCCACCTGGTCCCGCAGGGGGAGCCGCTGTTCGCCCAGGTCACCCCTGGCAACGTCGCCTCGGTACGGGCCCTGCTGGCCGCCGGCTACTCGCCGATAGCCAGCGAGGTGCTCCTGGCGGACGTCGATGACCGATAGGGCGGGACCCTATGTCGGCTCGGTGGTGCCTGCTGGCTGAGCGACCGTGCCGGCCGCAGGCCGTTGCTCCTTACCATCATGCTTTGGGAAGGTTGCTCTGCTTGACTTGCTTCTCGAGATGTCCCACGTTGGAAAGCAACGGTTTCCAGGAATCCGGAACCAACCATCGACCCCCCGCCGTCGGTTCTCCCCGAAAGACTCGACCAATGAGCTCTCCAAGAAGTGTCCCTTCCGAGACGGAAAGGGAGGTGAAACGTTGAAGACCGAGCGGACGCCAGGCGTGAAGTGGAGCTAGGGTCTGGAGCAACGGCGCACCTCGTCCCAGGAACCGGACAGGGGTGCGCCGTTCACTAGTGTTGCCTAGCCTGCATAATCACGGCAAACTGAGGGAAATGTCGAGTCGCCTCAAGTGGTACGTCGCGATCGTCTGTGGCGTGGCCCTCTTCGGCTTCGCTGGCCTCGTGTCGAGATTTGATGCCAGCCGGCTCGATGGTGCGCTGCCCGTTATCGCGATGTTCGGAACACTGCTGGCGCTTGGCGAATTCTTTCCCATTCAGATTCGATACCCCAAACACACCAAAGAAGTCGTCGTCACTAGCACGTTCGCTTTTGCGATGGTCCCGGTGGTGGGCACGGGCATCGCCGTGCTCGCGCACGCGGCCACCTCGATTCTGGGCGACCTGGTCTTCCGAAAGCCGCCGGTGAAGGTGGCCTTCAATGCCGCGCAGAGCGGGCTGGCGCTGGGGGCCGGTGGCTTGGTCTACACGGCGGTCGGTGGGACCCATGGGCTCGCGGGGCGGGGGCTTCCCGCGTTCGTGGCCGGAGCCGCGGTGTTCGCACTGCTCAACCACGCGCTCGTCGGCACGGTCGTGGCGTTGGCCGAGGGAACGCCGGTGCGTGCCGGGATCCTCTCGAACCTGCGGCTTGAATTGCTGAGCACCGTGCTGCTGATGACCCTTGCACCGGTCGCCGTGATCGTTGCCGAGAGCTCCCTGGTCCTGGTGCCAGCCCTGGTGTCGCCGCTGGCGGCGGTCTACCTGGCGTCGAAGGGCTGGGCGGACGCCGAGATGGCAACCGAGCGGCAGCGTCGCCTCACCGAGCAGGAGCAGGAGGTCGTCAAGCGCCTTCAAGAGGCGGACCACATGAAGGCCGACCTGCTGGCGACGGTGACGCACGAGCTGCGCAGCCCGCTCACCACGATTCTCGGCGCGCTGCAGCTGCTCGAGTCCCGCAACCACAAGCTGAACCCGGAGCAACGGCTGGAGTTCATCCGGATGGGGCTCCGCCAGGGCGAGCGGCTCCAGAGGATGATCGAGCAACTCCTGCTGGCCGCGCGGTTCGAGCGCTCGCCGGGCAGGGTCGATGTCCGCCGGATGGAGCTGGATGCCTCGGACCTCGTCCGCCAGGCCGGCGAGGAGGCCCAGACCCGGCACCACGAGCGGTCGATCATGGTGCAGACCAACGGCGCGCTGCCGGTGCACGCCATCCAGGACGCCGTCTCGCAGGTGCTCGCCAATCTGATCGACAACGCCTGCAAGTACTCGCCGAAGGGGCGTCCCGTCCATCTGTCGGGCACGTCCAGCAACGGCCATGCCGTGCTGGCGGTAGAGGACAGCGGTCCTGGGGTCGACCCGGATGACCGCGAGCGCATCTTCCAGCGGTTCACACAGCTCGACGGCTCCAGTGACGACCGGGGCGGGGGCGTCGGCCTCGGTCTCTACATCGCCCGGGAGCTCGCCCGCAGCCAGGGTGGGGACCTCCTGGTCGCCGAGCCCACCGGCACCGCCGGCGCCCGCTTCGAGCTGCGGCTGCCGCTGTACAGCACCTAGACGCGGGTTAGCGGGCCGGCTCGACGGTGTAGCCGCGGCGCTTGAGGTCGGCGACGACCTCGTCGGAGTGGATCGGGTTGCGGGTCTCCAGTGTCAGGCGTACCTCGACCTGCTCCATGTCGAGGTCCAGCCCGGAGCGGTGGTGCTCGACCTCGAGGACGTTCAGGCCGAGCCGCGCGACGTCGGCGGTCAGGCCGGCCAGGGCACCGGGTCGGTCGTCGAGGATGACCCGGAGCACCACGTAACGGCCGGCCGCCGAAAGACCGTGGTCGATGACCTTGATGAGCAGCAGTGGGTCCACGTTGCCCCCGGACAGGACCGCCGCGACCGGGCCGGAGCCTGGCACCTTGCCGGAGATGATGGCCGCCAGCGGTGCCGCGCCGGCAGGCTCGACCACGGCCTTGGCCCGCTCGAGGAGCAGCAGCAGCGCCTGGCTGATCTCCTCCTCCGTCACGGTCACCATGTCGTGCACGTACGCGCGGACGTGCGCGAGCGTGAGCGGCGAGGGCGACTTGAGCGCCACGCCGTCCGCCATGGTGGCGAGGTGGTCCAGCTCGACGCAGTGGCCGGCCTGGAGCGAGGCGCACATGCAAGCCGCGCCGGACGGCTCCACGCCGACCACGCGGATGTCGGGCCGCAGGGAGGCGAGGGTCGTGGCGATGCCCGAGATGAGCCCTCCGCCGCCGACCGACACGACAACGGTCTCGACCTCGGGGACCTCCTCGACCATCTCCAGCCCGATGGTCCCCTGCCCGGCGATGATCAGCGGGTCGTCGAAGGGCGGCACGAACACCGCCCCGTGCTCCTCGGCGAAACGCTTGGCCGCCACGATCGAGTCGTCGACCGTCTCACCGCCGAGCCGCACGTGGGCGCCGTAGGCGGTGGTCGCGTCGACCTTCGGCAGCGGGGCGCTGGCCGGCATGAAGATGGTCGCCTGATGTCCCGTCAGCGTGGCCGCCAGAGCCACGCCCTGTGCATGGTTGCCCGCCGAGGCGGCCACCACCTGCGTCCCCGGCTCCAGCCGAGAGATGCGGTTGTAGGCCCCGCGGATCTTGAATGAGCCGGTGCGTTGCAGGTGTTCGGGCTTGAGCACGACCGGCCGGCCGATGAGCCTGCTCAGCGTGTCGGAGGCGGCCGCCGGTGTGGGGCGGGGCACGCCTGCGATGCGCGCTCGCGCCGCGCGCACGTCGTCGACGGTCACCAGGACCGGATCGGCGCTCGGCTCGCCATGCTCCGATGCATGCGCTGCCATGCGAACGACAATACCGCCGCCAGGGCCACGCCGAAAGGCCACGCCTGGCGGGACGGGTCTTCGTGCTCGGCGCCGCCCGGACTTTCGATGGTCCCTCCCAAGCCTATGTGGCCCGGGCGCTTTCTCGATCGCGCGAGGCGCCCCGGGCGCCCGGCCGGTCATGGCCGCAAGCCCGCGCCGTTGCCGTTCGTGTGTCTGACCTCCTCGCCCTCCATTGCGTCGGTCACCGTGCTGAGCCTTCCAGCGGGTAGCCACAGGCCGAACATCGCGCCGCCGCCCTCGCGGTCGCGCGACCACAGCCGGCCGCCGGCCTCCTGAACGAACCTGCGCACCAGCTGCAGGCCGACACCGCCGCCGGACCGCCGGCTGGCGGGCGCACGACCGAGTCCCGGGCCGCGGTCGGCGACCACGACCTCGATGCCTGGCAGGCGCCGCGCGACCGCGAAGCGCACGCCCACGTCGACGGGGGCGCCCAGGCCACAGGTCGCGGCGTTGTCGATCAGGTTTTCGAGCGCCTGGCGCAGCATGGTCGGGTTCGAGCGGATGCGCAGCGACCGCTTGGAACCATGGACGTTGATCTGGCTCTCGCGCGCCCAGCCGACCGTCTGCGCGGCCGCGTGCGCGGTCTCCAGGACGTCGACGTCTTCGAGGGCGTCGCGTCGCGGGCTGCCGAGCATCGCGGACTCGAGCTGCTCGAGGTCGTGCAGCTCCTGCACGAGCATGTGGACGAGCCGGTCCACGTCAGCATGGGCGGTGCGGACCTCGATCGCTTCGCTGAGCACGCGCAAGGCTGCCAGACGGCGACGCAGCTCGTGCGCGAAGGTGACGTTCTGACCACTCGGTGGCGCCGGGGCCGCGGCCGCCTGTGAGCGGCGGGACCGGCGGATGACAGGCGGTGCTTCGATGTCTAGTGGGACTGGTAACACGCTGACCTTCCCTTCTGGGCGGGCGCCGCTGAATCAGGACGAGCGGGCGCCAAAGGACGTGCAGGATCCCCGGAAGGGAACCGCTAGCCGGGGAGGGCGAGCGGGCGGAAGGACCGGGAGTACCCGCTGAAGCCGGCCAGCCTCGCGAGCGCCAGGGGGCGCAGGTAGAGGACCAGGAGTCCCCCGCCGAGGACGGCATGCGAGCTGCCGCCCTTGTGGTGGTTGTGGGAGCCGACCGAGATCGAGGAACCGCTCGACTGCTCGGCCGGGGCCGGCGGTGCCGGCGGCGGCGGCGCGGGCACCGGTGTCGGCAGCGCCCGCGGATCGGCCCCGGCTGGAGGCTTGTCAGAGGCCTGCTTGACTTGCCGGGCGAGAGCGCGGACGTGCCCGAGGACGTCGTCCAGGCTCGCCCGAAGGCCGACCTTGGGCAGCACGCCGGTGAACAGGCTGTGCTCGAGCAGACCGAGGCCGCCGCCCAGCGGTGAGGCGATCAGCAGGCTCAGCCCGGCCACGCCGGAAGTGAGGGTGCCGGCCGGCGCGGGACACACCGGTAGTACCGCGGAGTTGGTCGGGCCGATCATGCCGATGGTCGCGGGGTCGGCGGTGAGCACCGTGGGCACGTCGGTGACCGTTATCGTGCTCGGGGCGGTGGGGGCCGTCAGGTCCACCAACGTTGCCGGGTCGACCGCGGTGGTGGTCTCCACCGCCGTCGCCGGGTCGGTGATCGTGGTGGAGTCGCCGGTCGTGGTGCCCGTGGTGGAATCGGTGACCGTGGTCTGCCCATCGGTGGTCCCGGCCGCGGTCGTGTCCGTGGTGCCGGTGTCCGTGGTGCCGGTGGTCGTCCCCGTCGAGTCGCTCGTCGTGGTCGTGGTCGAGTCGCTCGAGGTGGTGTCCCCGCTCGAGGTGGTGTCCCCGCTCGAGGTGGTGCCCCCGTGGGATGTGGTGCCCCCGCTCGAGGTGGTGTCCCCGTGGGATGTGGTGCCCCCGTGGGATGTGGTGCCCCCGTGGGATGTAACGCCGGTGGAGTTGCCGTCGGTTCCACCTCGGGAAGTGTCCGGACCCGTCACCGTCCCTCCGGACTCTGGTGTACCGGAATCCGTGGTGGTGTCCGAGTTCGTGGAGGTGTCGGGAGCGGTGGAGGTGTCCGAACCGGCTGAGGTGGTGTCAGAGCTCGCGGAGTCCGTCGAGCTGGAGCCGGAATCCGTGGACCCCGAGGTCGTGACGTCCGGCGAGGAGACGACCGGCTCGGTGACGGTTTCGCCGGTGCTGCCTGTGTCGGTGCCACCGTCTGACGAACCGACGGTCCCGCCGTCATCCGTGGTGGTCGCGGTACCCGAATCCGAGGTGGAGGTCGGCGCCGGGTCAGAGGCTGGCGCGGAGTCGCTTGGTGGCGGCCCAGAGGCGGCGGCCCCCCCGTCGCCGATCGACGCCTGGTGGGTGGCGACCCTGCCCATGGCGCTGCCGTCCGTCGAAGCCTGGACCGGCGTCGAAGCCTGGGTGCCTGGCTCGGCGGGCTGGGTCGAGTCGCCAGAGACGGAGTTCGGGCCCGGGTCGGCGGTCCCGGCGCCCGACTCGGAGCCCCCTGCCATCTCGGACTTCCTGTCGGCTTGGGACCTGCCCCAGGCGTGGCGCGACCCGTGCGTCCACTTGCCCTGGTCCGATCTGTTCGCGGCGTTCGACCCGGACGCGTCAGCGAACGCGGATGCCTTCCAGAAGGCAGCATCCTTTGACCGGCCGGAGGCATATGCCTGCTGCGACAGGAACATCAACAAGAAGAACGACGCGATTCCAAGCAACACCAGGCGCACTGTTAGGCGCCATGCTTGAAACAATCGCGGCTCTTCGGGCAAGTGGTACGTGCCGAAACCCCCCACTAAGCTCCCCCAAAGACCCCATCAACCGCTAGCGATCAGGCCGCGTAGGCAATGTACCTTGTACCCATGCCGAGTGGTAGAGCACATTAGGAAACAGATCGCTAACGGCTAGGTTGCAATTGAACTCAAACCCAGCCGGCTCGTGCGACACGTGAACCGCAAGACCCGTGCACTTGTCGACGACTTGCCCATCCTCCCCTATTCGCCCGTCATCGCAACCGCCGCCGGGACCGGACGACGCAGCAGGCCGTACTGAATCCCGTCAACCAGTGCCTGGTATGAGGCGGTCACGATGTCGTCTGATACACCCACCGTGGTCCACTCCCCCTCCCCGTCGGCGGAGGTGATCAGCACGCGGGTCACCGCCTTGGTGCCGGCGCGACCGTCGAGGATGCGGACCTTGAAGTCCACCAGCCTGATCGACTCCAGCTCCGGGAAGCGGTCCTCCAGGGCTCGGCGCAGCCCCTGGTCGAGCGCGTGGACCGGCCCGACGCCCTCGCCGGCGGCCATGACCCGCTCGCCGTTGACGCGCAGGCGGACGGTCGCCTCCGACAGGTCGGTCCCGTCCGAGCGGCGCTCGACGATCACCCGGTAGCCCTCCAGGTCGAACAGGTCCTCCAGACGCCCGGCCTCGCGCCGCACCAGCAGCTCGAACGAGGCGTCCGCCGCTTCGAACGCGTAGCCGCGGTGCTCCAGCTCCTTGACCCGATCCAGCACGCGGGCGCCCAGCTCGGCCTCGGCCTCCAGGTCGAGGCCCAGCTCGCTGGCCTTGGCCACCACGTTGGAGCGGCCGGCGAGCTCGCTGACCAGCACCTGCATTCGGTTGCCGACGGTGCCGGGGTCGACGTGGGAGTACGCGTCGGGCCGCCGCGCGATGGCGGAGGCGTGCAGCCCGGCCTTGGTCGCGAAGGCGCTGGCGCCGACGTAGGGCTGGCGGCCGTCCGGCGGCAGGTTGGCGAGCTCGGCGATGGCGTGGGCGGTCGAGGTGAGCGCCCCGAGGCGGCCACTGGGCAGGACCTGGCGCCCCTCCTTCAGCTCCAGGTCAGCGACGATGGCGAACAGGTCGGCGTTGCCGCAGCGCTCGCCGTAGCCGTTGGCCGCGCCTTGCACGTGACTGGCGCCGGCCTGGACCGCCACCAGCGAGTTCGCCACGGCGCAGGCGGCGTCGTTGTGGCAGTGGACCCCTACCCGGACGCCCCTCAGCACGCGGCTCACCTCGCCGACCACTCGCTCCACGGTGCTCGGGAGCGTGCCGCCGTTGGTGTCGCACAGCACCACGGTGTCCGCGCCGGCCTCGGCCGCGACGCGTGCCACCTCCAGCGCATAGGCAGGGTCGGCACCATGGCCGTCGAAGAAGTGCTCGGCGTCGAAGACCACGCGCCGCCCCTCCGCGACCAGGTGGCCGATCGAATCGGCCACCATCGCCAGGTTCTCGTCGAAGCTGGTGCGCAGCGCCTCGGTGACGTGCAGCGTCCACGCCTTGCCGACCAGCGTGACCACCGGAGCACCGGACTCCAGCAACGCCAGCAGGTTGGGGTCGTCGTCGGGGCTCCGCCGGGGTCGGCGGGTGGCGCCGAAGGCGGCCAGCACCGCGTGACGAAGCTCCAGCTCGCGGACCCGCCGGAAGTACTCGGCGTCCTTGGGGTTGGAGCCGGGCCAGCCGCCCTCGATGACGTCGACGCCGAGGTCGTCGAGGAGCTGGGTCACCCGCAGCTTGTCGGCCACGGTGAAATTGAGGCCGACCTGCTGCGACCCGTCCCGCAGGGTGGTGTCGTAGGTCTCCACCCCGACGGCGGGCGCATGGGATTGATGAGCGGTCACGGCGTACGTTCCCTCCAGTTGGCAGCGTGGAACTCGGACCGGGGGGCCGGAGCCCGCGGGTCCACGGACGGAGGGATGCGGGAGGTGGGACCAGCGCCAGCCCTAGCCGACCGGCTCGAGCCATTCCCTGTAGCGCTCGTCCTCGCCGCGGGTGGCGGCCTGGAAGACCTCCTGCACCCGCCGGGTAATCGGACCCGGGTCGCCGAGGACCCGGTCATCCACCTCCCGGATTGGGACGACCTCAGCGGCCGTGCCGGTGAAGAAGGCCTCGTCGGCCAGGTACAGGTCGGTGCGGACGAGGTCCGCCTCCCGAACGGGGATGTCCTCGTCCCCGGCGATCCGCATGATGCTCGCCCTGGTGATCCCGGCCAGGCAGCCGGCGGCCAGCGGGGGCGTCAGCAGGGTGCCGTCACGCACCACGAAGACGTTCTCGCCGGAGCCGTCGGTCACGTAGCCGTTGGCGTTGAGCAGGATGCCCTCGTCGTAGCCCGCCTTGAGCGCTTCGGCCTTGGCCAGCGAGGAGTTCAGGTACTGGCCGGTGGCCTTGGCGGCCGGCGGGATGATGTTGGGGTCCAGCCGGCGCCAGGAGCTCACCTTGACGCGCACGCCCTGCTCGAAGCTCTCCTCGCCGAGGTAGGCGCCCCACGGCCAGCAGGCGATGGCCATGCGGACCTCGCTGTTCAGCGGGTTCAGGCCGATCTCGCCGTAGCCCAGGTACACCAGCGGCCGGATGTAGCAGGCCCGGACGTCGTTCATCGCCACCAGGTCCTTGGTGACCTTGATGGCGCCCTCCAGCGATATCGGGGGCTCCATGTGGTAGATCTTCGCGCTGCGGAACAGCCGCGCCATGTGGTCGGTGAGCCGGAACGCGGCCGTTCCGAGGGTGGTGTCGTAGGCGCGGATGCCCTCGAACACCCCCCAGCCGTAGTGCAGAGAGGGGGTCAGGACGTGGACGGTCGCCTCGTCCCAGTCCACGTACTCGCCGTCCATCCAGATCTTGCGGGTCGCCTCGATCGGCATCTTCCAACCTCCTTGTCCGGTCCGGGGGCTCCGCCTCGTTGCTCCTGCCCCCTGGATCCCGGGCCGGCCGCTGTCGTCGCTGTCTACGCGCTTGCCACGCGCGGTACCGCGACGGCGATCTGGTCCCCGATCTCCTGAGTGGAGTATCCCGCAGCACCTGGCAGCACCGCTATGACCGCCCGCTCCAGCGCGGCCGCCGCCTGCCGCTCGCCGAGGTGGTCGAGCATCAGCCCGGCCGAGAGGACCGCGGCGATGGGGCTGGCCCTGCCGGTCCCGGCGATGTCGGGAGCGGAGCCGTGCACGGGCTCGAACAGCGATGGCCCCGGCCCGCCGGCGCTCCCTCCGGCGCTCCCGGAGCCGCTGGCGCCCGGGTTGAGGTTGGCGCTCGCCGCCGTGCCGAGCCCGCCGGCGATGGCGGCGCCGACGTCGGTCAGGATGTCGCCGAAGAGGTTGTCGGTGACGATCACGTCGAAGCGTCTCGGGTCGTTGATCATGTAGAGGCAGGCGGCGTCCACGTGGCAGTAGTCGAGCCGCACGCCGGCGTGGTCGGCCACTTCCCTGGCGGTGCGCATCCACAGGTCGCCGGAGTGGGTCAGCACGTTGGTCTTGTGGACCAGCGTGAGCCGCCCGTCCCGCTCGGCCGCCTTGGCGGCCGCGTAGCGCACGCAGCGCTCGACCCCGGCCCGGGAGTTGAGCGCGGTCTCGGTGGCGATCTCGGCGGGGCTGCCGCGGTGGGCGGTCCCGCCGGCGCCGACATAGGGCCCCTCGGTGTTCTCGCGGACCACCAGCATGTCCACGTCCTCGGGGCCCTTGCCCGCCAGCACCGACGGCGCCCCCGGATAGAGCCTGACGGGCCGGAGGTTGATGTACAGGTCGAGCTCGAACCTCAGCTTGAGCAGCAGGCCCCGCTCCAGCAGGCCAGGGGGGACGTCCGGCCGGCCGACCGCGCCGAGCAGGATGGCGTCGACCTCGCCGAGCTCCTTCAGCACCGTGTCCGGCAGGACCTCGCCGGTCCGCAGGTAGCGGTCGGCGCCGAGGTCGTAGTCGACCCAGTCGACGCGGAAGCCGAAGCGCGCCGCGGCGGCGTCGACCGCCTTGCGCGCCTCGGCGACCACCTCGGGCCCGATGCCGTCGCCCGGAAGGCTGGCGACGGCGTGGCTGCGCTCCGCCATCAGGCCTCGGTTCCGAAGACGCGGCCGAACGCGGCGCGCCGCTCGGCCTCCTCGACGGCCGGCTCCGGGGCGGTCGACTCCGAGGGCGGGCTGTCGCCCGGCTGGACGTTCACGCCGAACACCCTGGCCATGGCGGCATGCGCCTCCTCGGCGTGGTGCGATCGCGTGCTGGCTGGTCTCTTGGTCATCGGGCCTTGCTCCTTCGCTCGTACAACTCGGGATTCCCCGTCCCGGGGCTATCCCGACCCCCCGATCTCCTCGGCCACTCGGGCTCTGGCGCGGGAGAGCTTGTTCACGGCCTGCAGGTAGGCGCGCGCCGAGGCCTCCACGATGTCGGTGGCGACGGCGCGCCCGGTTACTCGCGTGCCGGCCGCCGCGCCGGAGGCGGCCTCGACCTGCACGGTCACCTCGCCGAGCGCGTCGCTGCCGCCGGTCACCGCGGCGACGTTGAACTCCGCCAGCGCGGCGTCCACGCCGACCGCCTTGGCGATCGCGGCGCAGGCCGCGTCGACCATGCCGTCGCCGATGGCCGACTCCTCGATGACGCCGCCCTCGTGGCCGACCCGCACGGTCGCGGTTGGCGACAGCGCGGTGCCGCCGGCGACCTGGATGCCGATGAGGCTGTAGGTCTCCTCGTCGGACAGCACCTCGTCGCTGACGACCGCGTCGAGCTCCGCCTCGGTTTGGGCCGGCTCGTTGTCGGCCCGCCCCTTGCACCGCGCGAGGGCCCCGCCCAGGCCGGCCCTCCTCAGCG
>Ga0137367_10004361_pt1 | contig 11463 bp, 12 predicted proteins | sample SagtaG_14_FD_104939 | JGI IMG/M metagenome (GOLD analysis project Ga0137367, IMG submission 104939) | Vadose zone soil microbial communities from Sagehorn Ranch, Mendocino, California, USA - Sage1_L_80_16 metaG | ecosystem: Environmental > Terrestrial > Soil > Vadose zone | place: USA... | reverse complement strand
TCCGCGCGAGAGCGTGCCCATCATAGCCGGTCCTCCGCTGCATCCAAGGCCTCATTCACGAGGGCATCGGCCAGCTCGTTCTCCGTCCGCCTCACCGCGCGGTAGCGGACGCGACCGATCTGTTTGCCGAGTCGGGCGGCCTCGAGTGAGAGATCGATCAGCGCTGCGTTCTTGACCCGGTATTCGCCGTTCATCTGCTTGACGAGCAGCTCGGAGTCGGAGACGACCTCCAGCTCGTCCACTCCGAGCTCCAATGCCTTGGCGAGACCCGCCACGAGCGCGCGGTACTCGGCCACGTTGTTGGTTGCCACGCCGATCGTCTCGCCGCGAGCGTCGAGCACGGTCCCGTCTTCTGTCTCGAGGACGTAGGCCGCTGCCGCGGGGCCGGGGTTGCCGCGGGCTCCCCCGTCCGTGTAGAGCCGCGCCTTCACAGGAGAGGGTAGACGTCGAAGGCGGGCTCTTCGTACGGATGGGCGCTTCGCAGGGCTGCAATCACGTCCTCGTGGCGCTCCTCCGGGAAGACGGTCTCGAGGCGCAGTTCCGCGACACGCTGCTCCCTCCCCCGCTCCCCGATCGCCGGGCTTGTTTTCTCGCCGCCCCAAAACGTCCCGGTGCCCGCCGTGTACCAGGAGCAGCGCTCGTAATCGCCGATCCGGCCCGCGCCGGCCGCGAAGAGAGCCTCCCGGACCGTGTCGAGGGCTTCTCGCGGAACGAAGACGACTAGCTTGCGGTTCACGTTTCCGCCCGAACAGTCGGGACCGCACCGGCGCGGAGGGCGCTTTCACCCATTCGGGTGAGGGACGTGGCGAGGGCACAGTCGAGACTCATTGGGGGCAAACCGTAGAGCACGAGGTCTCGGGTATGGAACGTCGATCGTTTGGGAGGGACTGGGGGCTCTCCCTGCGCATGGCGATCGCGCTCGTGCTGCTCGGTGCCTTGTACCTCCCCTTCTTCCTCTGGCTTGTGGCGATGGGCTACTTCATCTGGGGCGGAATGGTTGCTGTCCTCGTCGCCCTCGGGGCGCTCGGCCTACTTGCATGCGCTCCGCACCTCTCCGAGCTCCTCGCGCTCTCGCTAGCGAGAGCTAACCTCGACGCCGGTCCGGAGACAATCCGGCTCGAGCCGATGCTCGAGCGGCTCTGCGCAATGGCGGACATGCCTGCCCCACGGCTGGCGGTCATGCCGACGGAGGTGCCCAACGCGTTTTCTGCCGGCACGAATGCCAGGAACGCGATCGTCGTCGTCACTAGAGGTCTCGTCGATCGCCTCGACGAGGAGGAGCTCGAAGCGGTCCTCGCCCATGAGTTGGCCCACATCGCCAACCGAGACGCGATCGTCATGACGATCTCCGCCGCGCCGGCGCTCCTGGGGCGCAAGCTTCTTTGGGGCTTCGTCTCGCTTCCGGCTACCAGCCCGAGCATTCCCGGGAAGATCGGGTTCACGATGCTCCTCCTCTACCTCCTGCCTGTCGTGCTGGTCGCCTGGATGACCTACGCCTTCGCAACATTGCTCGTGATGTCGATTTCCCGCTACCGCGAGTTCGTCGCCGACCGCGGTGCTGCTCTTCTCACGGGTGCGCCCGAGCAGCTCATGAGCGCGCTGCAGAAGATCGCCGACCAGGTGCCGCTCATTCCGAATGAGGATTTGCGTGGAGCATCTGCGATGAACGCCTTCTTCGTTTTGCCAACAAGAAGCGCGTCGCACGGCTTCTCGGTCGATCCGATGCGCATGTTCCCCACGCATCCCCCGCTCGCTCGTCGCCTCGAGCGCCTTGAAGAGCTTGCGCGCGAGCTTGGGCGGGCACGGGGCATGCCAAGCACGCCAGACCCGCCTCTCGTCGAATCGCCGACGGCGCGGCCCGACAACCCTCAGGCGCTCGGCGCCTTTTTTCTCTCGGTCTTCGCTTGGGGAATCCTCGGCGGCGCGTTCCTGACCGAGCCGGATGTCACCAACGACGCCCTCGTGTGGATACCGATGCTCGGGTCGCTCGCTTTTCTCGGCGGGATCGTCCTCGGCCTCCAGGGCGTCGGGCGCGCATCGGCCGGCGCCCGGGGGATGGGCTACGCCGTCACAGGGCTTGTCCTCCTGCTCGGCCCGTGGGCGCTCGCCCTCATGGCGATGGTCGTCTTCGGGATTCTGGCGTTGCTCGGCACCGGACCGATCCCCGGCTAGTCGATCTCGATCTGGGCCCGCTGGAGCTTGCCCGAGTAGTCGACGTAGACCGACTTCCACTCCGTGTAGAAGTCGAGCGCGGCCTGGCCGGCCTCGCGGTGCCCGTTCCCGGTCTGCTTCGTGCCGCCGAAGGGCAGGTGCACTTCGGCGCCGGTTGTGCCCGCGTTGATGTAGGTGATCCCGGCGTTGAGGTCGCGGATGGCCCGGAACGCCTTGTTCACGTCGCGGGTGAAGATCGACGAGGAGAGGCCGAACTCGATCCCGTTCGCGATCTTGATCGCCTCGTCGATGTCGTTCGCGCGGATGAGCGCGGTGGTGGGGCCGAAGATCTCCTCCTGGGCGATGCGCATCTGCGGATCGACGTCGGCGAAGACCGTCGGGCGGTAGAAGAAACCCTTGTCGAGACCGTTCTCGGTCGCGATCTCCCCACCGGTGAGGAGTTTGGCGCCCTCGTCCTTGCCGATCTCGGTGTAGGAATGGATCTTCTCGAGCGCGGCGCGATTGATGACCGGGCCGATCTCGACGTCGTCGTCGAGCCCGTTCCCGAGGGTGAGCTGCTCCACACGATCGACGAGCTTCGACTGGACCTGGTCGTAGACCTTGCCCGCAGCGATGACACGGCTCGCAGCGGTGCAGCGCTGACCCGAAGTGCCGAAGGCCGACCAGACGATGCCGTCCACCGCAAGATCGATGTCGGCGTCGTCCATAACGATGATCGCGTTCTTGCCGCCGAGCTCGAGGTGGACGTGCTTGAGGTAGGAGGCGCCGTTCTCGGCGGTCTTGATGCCCACTTCCCGGGAACCCGTCAAGGAGATGAGCGGGACGTCGGGGTGCTTCACGAGCCGCTCGCCGACGGTCCCTCCTCCTCCGTGAACGATGTTGAGAACGCCCGGCGGTAGGCCCGCCTCCTCGAAGATCTCCACGAAGCGCTCGCCGAGCGCGGGCGTGTCGGTGGCCGGCTTGAAGACGACCGTGTCGCCGCACACGAGGGCGGGCGCGATCTTCCAGCTCGGGATGGCAATGGGGAAGTTCCAGGGCGTGATGGCCCCGACGACGCCGATCGGCATGCGGAGGCTCATTTGGAACTTGTCGGGCATCTCCGACGGAGTCGTCTGGCCGAAGAGGCGGCGACCTTCTCCGGCCATGTAGTACGTCATGTCGATCGCTTCCTGGACGTCTCCCCCGGCCTCGGCGCGAACCTTCCCCATCTCCTGGACCATCAGCTCCGTGAGCTCGTCCTTGCGGTCGATGAAGCGCTGGCCGACGCGGAAGAGGATCTCGGCGCGCTTCGGGGCGGGCACGAGGCGCCAGCGCTCATACGCGTTCTTAGCGGCCTCGACGGCGCGGTCGACATCCTCGACGCTCGACTTCGGGAAGACCCCGATTAGCTCCCCGGTTGCAGGGTTATAGCTCTCGAACGTCTCGCCGCTCGCGGCGTCTACCCACTCGCCGCCGATGTAGTTCTGGAAGGTCTTCGCTCCGGTCGTCGCCATGCGTCGCATCCTACCGAGGGAACCTTTCGCGCCCCGAGAACGTCAAAGCGGACATGAAACGTCGTCTATTCGCCCTCGCGCTTGGAACGCTCGCCCTCGCCGCATGCGGCGGAGGCATGGAGGGAGTGCCTCCTGTCGCGGAGGGGCCGCCTCCGCGACAGCCGGCCAAGAACGGCAACCTGGTCCTCTATGTCTCGAACCAGAGCTTCGACCGGGACACGGTAGACATCCGAGTCCTGATCGACGGCCGGCCTGCCGTGGACGACGACTTCGACGTGCTGAACCAGCACAACTGGGTCGAGTTCCGGTTCAGCCTCGATGACGGCCGGCACGTGATCTACGCCGAGTCGCTGGACGGGCAGGCGATCCTGGAAGAGCAATTCGAGGTGAAGGGAAATCGTTGGGCAGTCGTGGACTACTGGTGCTGTGGCGACCCCAGCGAGCCGAAGTTCACCTTCATGGTCTCTCCTGAGCCACTCGCCTTCGCGTAGCTAGGCGGCTTCTTCGGGGAGATCCGTGGAAGGGAAAGTCCCCGGGACGCGGCCACGGCGGCGATCACGAGTTTTGCGCTGCTCCATCACCTCGGCAGATGCCCTCTCCCGCCGGCGGTCGGGACCCGTTCGTCGGTCGACGATCACCTCGACGTTCGAGTTGTCCTTGTAGTACTCGACGAGCCTGTCATAGAGCTCGTCTTTGAGCTCCTGAGGGATGACGCAATAGATCACGGGCGAATCTTAGTGCGGGGAGTCGCCGGCTCCCTCCCCCGGAGGGTGAATCCTAGATCTTGGGGATGTCGGGCGTCAGGCGCCCATCCGGCCCGAGGTTCCCGTTCCAGCCCTTGAAGCGGTCCTCGAGATCGTCGAACTCGTAGCCTCTCTCCGCGAGGCGGACCGGCTGGGCCGACTCGAAGACGACGCGGTACTGGTACCAGGAGATGTCCCACGCGACCGTGATGACAACCTCGGGATTCGTGCCCGAGAGGTGCAGGAAGCTGACGCGCGCCTCGCCGAGGCTCTTCGCGATTCCGGCGATCGTCCGCCGGTAGGCGCTGTCGTTGAAGAGCTCGGCGGCTTCGACCATGGCCTGCTCGGGCGGCGACAGGCGCCGGAGCACGGGCTCCGAGACGACGTGCTCGGGCTCGGGCTTGCGGGTCTCGAGCAGCGCGCCGAGCCCACCGAACCGGCGCCGCTTCCGCGGCGCCTCGGGCACGAGCGGCTGCGTCGGCGTCCCTTCGCGAATCCAGCCGTGCTCGTCAGCCTGCTCGGTGCAGAGCGCGCAGACGTCGACCCAGTCCTCCCCGCCGGGTGTGAAGCGGACCGACCGCTCGCCCATCAGGAGCGTGCGGTGGCAGACCGCGCAGGTGCGGTAGACATCCTGACGACGCACGATCAGCAGCGATCCTCCCGGTGAGGTTGCCGCGTCCGGAAGCCGGAGGGTCGTGTCGGGTGGATCACGAAGCCTTCGCCTCCTCTCGCTCCCGCTTGGTCTCCTCCACGATCTTCTGCGCGATGTGCGCGGGCACTTCCTCGTAGCGGAGGAAGCTGAGCGAGTAGTCCCCACGCCCGTGCGTCATCGAGGTGAGCGACTGAGAGTAGGTGAGCACCTCCGCCATCGGCACCTCGGCGCGAATCGTCGTCATGCCGGCGCTCGGCTCCATCTCGAGCAGCCGGCCGCGGCGTGAATTGAGATCGCCGTTGACCGCGCCGAGGGTATCGTCGGGAACTGTCGCCTCGAGCGCCATAATCGGCTCGAGGAGGACGGGGTCGGCCTTCTCGTAAGCCGACTTGAAGGCCATCGAGCCAGCGATCTTGAACGCCATCTCCGAGGAATCGACGTTGTGGTACGAGCCGTCTACCAAGAGGACGCGTACCCCCCGCACGGGAGCGCCGGCCAGCTCGCCGCGCGCCATCGTCTCCTGGATCCCCTTGTCCACGGCCGGGCGAAAACTCTGCGGGATGACTCCGCCGACGATCTTGTCCACGAACTCGTAGCCCTCGTGCCCGGGCAGGGGCTCGAGCACGATGTGGCAGTCGCCGAACTGCCCGCGCCCTCCGGTCTGTTTCTTGTAGCGGCCCTGCGCCTTCGCTTCCTTGCGAATCGTCTCGAGGTAGGGGACGCGCGGCTGGTGGAGCTCGACGTCGATGCCGAACCGCCGGTGCATCCGTTCGACAGCCACCTCGACGTGAATCTGCGACAGGCCGGCGAGCAGTTGCTCACCGGTCTGCTCGTCGCGGCGCATGACGAGCGTCGGATCCTCCTCCGCGAGACGCCGGAGCGAGGTCGCCATCTTCTCCTCGTCGCCCTTCGCCTTGGGCGTGATCGCAAAGCTCATCACCGGCTGGGGGAAATCGAGCGTCGGGGCCTCGACGCCCTGGTCGGACGCAACGAGGAGATCGCCCGTCATGACGTCCTTCAGCTTGGCGACGGCCCCGATGTCGCCGGCGACGAACGTGGGCGAAGTCGTGTGCTCCTTGCCCTGGAGGACGAGCAGCTGGCCGACGCGTTCCTTCCCTTTCGTCCGCGGGTTCACGAGGTTCGAGTCCGCAGCGATCTCGCCCGAAAGGACGCGGAAGACGTTGATGCGCCCCGCGAAGGGATCGGCCACCGTCTTGAAGACGAAGGCAGCGGCGCCGTTCGCGCCCACCTCGAGCTGGAGCGGCTTCTTGGCCGGAGAGGGGATGCCCTCGACGAGCAGGTCGAGAAGGCCGGTCGTGCCGAGATTCTGCGTCGCCGAGCCGCACGCCACCGGGAAGAGCTCGTCGGCGACCACCGCGTTCTTGAGGGCGGCAGCCAGCTCGTCTCCGGAGACCTCTCCCTCCTCGAGGTAGCGCTCCATCAGCGCCTCGTCCGTCTCGACGACGGCGTCAACGAGCTTCTCTCGGTATTCCGCGGCCTCCCCGGCAATCTCCTTCGGGATGTCGACCGGGTCGGCTTCCTTCCCGCCCTCCGGAGAGAGGTAGGCGCGCATGTGGAAAAGGTCGACGATCCCTTTGAGCTCATGCTCGCGCCCGATCGGGATGTTGACCGCGACGCAGCGGTTCGAGAGCTGGGAGCGCAGCTGCTCGAGGACGGTGAAGAAGTCTGCGCGCTCACGGTCGAGCATGTTCACGAACACCAGCCGTGAGAGCCCCAGTTGCTCGCTGCGGTCCCAGAGCCGGCTCATCTGCACCTCGACGCCGTTGACGCCGTTCACGACGAAGAGCGCACCCTCGACGACGCGAACCGCGGCGAGCGTGTCCGCCTGGAAGCCTGGATCGCCGGGCGTGTCGATGAGGTTGATCTTCCGGTCCTGCCATTCGACGTGGCAGAGCGAGGCCGAGAGCGACATCTGCCGCTTCTGCTCGTCCTCGTCCCAGTCGGCCACCGTGGAGCTCTGCTCCACGGTTCCGAGGCGGTTCGTGGCGCCGCCCTGAAAGAGGAGGGCCTCGACGAGCGACGTCTTGCCTGCGCCGCGATGGCCCACGACGGCCACGTTGCGGATCTTGCTGGACTCCGTTGCGGGCACGGAGGGCGAGTCTAGCGACTACTCGCTCGTGGTCCTAGCTACAGACGAGGAGAGCCTTGCTTTCAAGCGCAGAATTGCCTTCGTATGCAACTGGGAGACGCGCGACTCGGTGACGCCTAGCACCTCGCCGATTTCCCGGAGCGTGAGCTCCTCGTAGTAGTAGAGCGTTACGACAAGCTTCTCGCGCTCGGGCAGACGCGAGATGGCGTCGCCGAGCGCTTCACGCAACTCCGTGTGCGCCATCGCCGACTGCGGCTCGAGTGCGTCCGGATCCTCGATCGTGTCGATGAGGGCGACCGCGTCGCCGCTCGAGCCGGGGCTGGCCCAGAGCTCGTCGAGCGCAGCGATCGAAGAGCGGGAGATCTCGAGCAATGCGTCCTGGAACTCGGGCTCGGTGATTCCGAGCTTCTCGGCGATCTCTTCGTCGGTGGGCGCGCGGGTCAGACGCGCCTCGAGCGAGGCGATCGCCCGCTCGATGTCTCGTGCGCGAGCTCGCACGGAGCGAGGCACCCAGTCCATCGACCGGAGCTCGTCGATGATCGAACCCTTGATGCGTGCGATCGCATACGTCTCGAACTTGATGTCGCGGCTGGGATCGAACCGCTCGATCGCTCCGATCAGCCCGAGGAGGCCGTAGGAGACGAGGTCGCCCTCCTCGACGTGCGCGGGGAGACCGCTGCCGAGCCGGCCGGCCACGTACTTGACCAACGGGGCGTACGTGAGGATGAGGCGGTCCCTGAGCGCCCTGTCGCCTGTCCTCTTGAACTCCTGCCAGAGGACCTTGGTGTCCGTCGTCCCCTCAGCCATTCCGCAGAGAATAGGGGTCTTACCGGAAAGTCCGAAAGGCTAGCTCCCCCATCCAGGTTGCGAGCGCCGCGCAGGCGACTGCGATCACCCAGGCCGTTCCGCCCGCAAAGGCCGCGTAGATGCCGATCGCGAGGAACCCTGCGGTCAGGAGGGCGAAGAGAGCCGCGAGGGGGCGCCGTCCCACGCCGGTATCATGGTCGCCGCCGAGGGCCGTAGCTCAACTGGCAGAGCACCGGTCTCCAAAACCGGGGGTTGCAGGTTCGAGTCCTGCCGGCCCTGTGGCAGGAAACAAGCCAAAACCGCCGCACGCGCGGCGGTTTTGCTCTCTCGGTCAAGGCCGCCTCTCGACCGCATCCAAACCGATAGAAACCGTGATCGGCTTGCGCGTGATCGCGAGGTGCGCCCAGGCGACCGCGCGAAGGTTCCGGGCTTTTCGTCGTGGGCTGTTTGGGCCTGCCGCGAGGAGGCCGAGCGCTCGGAGCAGTCTTTCCGGCTGGTGTACGAGGTGCTGCCGGACTGGAACGGCCTCGACGGCTTGATCCGGCTTAGCTTCGCGGACGGTTCCGCGTGTCAGCTTCCGCCTGAAGAGCACGTGCTCCAAGGTCGGCCGGACTAGCGGTCAACCATCCGCAGCCATCGGGCTTCCACCGTAGGTGCGCCAGACATCGCTGGGACGCCACACCTCGATTCCGTAGCCGTACAGGGCTCGGCGCTTACCCCAGAACGATCGGATGTCGGTCGTGAGAATGGCACGAATCCCGGCGCGAGCAGCATCTCGCACCAGTGCGCGGTCACCTGCGTCGGGAAAGGCGCTGAACGGCTCGCTAGGCGCGGACGCCTGAGGCATCATGGGCGGCACCTCAAAGAGCGCGATCTGATCGGGGTGAACGGGCGTCCTGGACCACATGAGAGCCTCGTGCTCGATGTCGGGGAACGGCGGCTCCGACCAATATGCGTCGTCCCACATGCCGTGCCACTCCGACCACCATTGCAGTAGTGCGGCTCCCCGTTCGCCCCTCTTGCGCGCCAGTTCCCGGAGCGAGGTCTCGGAGACCATCCAGGGCGGCGGGTCGCCGCGGTTCGAAAGCCGGTCGCGCCTCCTGAAGGCTCCGAACGCCCGCCATCATGTCGATGATCGGCTTCGCCGCCATGCCGGGTATCGCCGTCGAGCCGATGTGATGTATGCCGCCGTCGAGCCAGGGTGCAAGGACACGCTGAAGGAGAAGACGCTCAGCCTCGAAGTGCCGAGGCCACTCGGTGTCGTACGGGACGATGAGAACTTGCTCGTCCGGCACCGGGCTGAGCCTACCCCGCCCCCGGGTTCTCGACCGAGGCCGTTCACACACCCGCACGCGTGAACGTCACATGCGTGACTCCGCTGGGCGAGGAGGTGGCCTCGGCGTGATAGTCCTTCTCGAGGCCCTCCAGTCCGTCCCAGAGGCGGACGCCTCGGCCGAGCAGGATCGGGACCACCACGATGTGCATGTGGTCGACTAGCCCGGCGGCAAGGAAGTCGCGGATCATGGTGGGACCTCCGCCGATGCGTACGTCCTGGCCGTCCGCAGCCTCGCGGGCGGTCTCGAGCGCCTCGGCAGGCGACGCGTCGAGGAAGTGGTACGTCGTGCCGCCCTCCATCTCGATCGACGGGCGCGGGTGGTGGGTGAGGACGAAGACCGGTGTGTGGAACGGCGGGTTGGGACCCCACCAGCCCTTCCACTCCGGGTCCTCGTGCCATCCGGGCGGGCCGAACTTCCTGGCACCCATGATCTCGGCGCCGATCCCGACATCGTGCCGCCGCGCGAAGGCGTCGTCGATGCCGCCGGTGCCGCCGGGCTGGCCGGCCATCTCGTTCCACCACCGGGTGGTGAACAGCCATTCGTGCAGCCGTTCGCCGGCGTGGCCGAACGGTGCGTCGAGGCTCTGACCTTCGCCGGTGCCGAAACCGTCGAGCGAAATCGAGAAGTGTTGGACGCGGGTGAGTGACACGGCTGATGCTCCTTTCCGTAGTCAGGGGTCAGTTCGCGGAGGTGATGCAGAACAGCGAGGTTGGTCGCGGCAGTCGGGTCATGTCGATGATCGGACGGGCGACATGGTTCAAGCGGTCACGTGTCAGCGCTGGACGCGGTAGTGCATGTGCGTGACACCGCCCTCCCTTGTCGAAAGAGCGCGTCGGTATCGTGTGTAGCCGGACGAGTCGGAATGGTGTGATTTGCGATGGCTCGCTTCGGCTTGTCGTGCTTGGCTGAGGATTCTAGCCCGCGGCTAAAAGGGTCGCAGGCCGGGCTTCGCAGTTCGGCGCAAATGCGAAGTGGGCAGCCGCCGCCCTGCCGCAAGCCTTCCCGCTCTTACCCCCGCTACTTACGAGTCAGCGGGGGCGAGCCTGACCCCGCGCGCAACGGCCACGTCGAGGGCGAGCGTGGGGCGAAGGCCGTGAACGTTGTGGAAACCCACGGCGTAGGTGTGACCACTAACTGTCCAAATCAAGACGACGTGGCGGGTGAAAGCGCTTCCCTCGTTGGTTCGGGGCGGGACGTACACGGCTCGCATTCGCCAGCCGTTGATCGTCAGTGAACGTAGAGGACGAACCCGAGCGCCCGGATACCAGGCTGGGCCATTGACGACTTTCGCGTCGCTTCGAAGCGCTCGCGGCGAGGCGACGATGACCAGGTGCTGATCGTTCGTTTCGCTCGAACCAACCACCCAGCCCCGCCACGCCCTCGCGCAAGCTCCCACCCCGCCCGGGCCGATGATGTCGAGTTCACACCCCCCGATGCCTCGGGTCGCGGTCAGCCCTTCAGGCACTCGGGTTGGACACGGAACCGGGTAGCCAACTTCTTTGGCCGTGGGGCACTTCTCGCGAAGTTCCGGAGATGCTTGTACGAAGCGAGACGCAGATGGCTTTGGCGGCGCACCAGTCACCGCCACCTCACCTCTGTCGGAGCAGCCGCCACTCAGCAGCGCCACGAGCGCCACGACCAGAACCAGCGTCCGCACTTCCTCATTCTTACGCGCGTCGTCTGTTCGGAAGTCCGCCTAACGGAGCGGGGTCGACAACCTTCTGCCACGCCCGTAGGCCGAGCGACCCGGCCTGCTCCCGAGGGGAGCTCTTGTCACCAGAAGCGGCGCCTCTCGACCGCGACCAGCGCGGCCACGAGCACGACCACGGGCGCGGCTGCCACGATAGGAGCGTTCATGTCGCCGACCGCCCTCGACAACGGCTGACGCTCACCGCGCAAGCTGCTTCGGGCGGTCATAGCGCGGCTGCTCGGGCGGAAGCCCTAAAACAGATAGAACGCGGCGTAGAACTCGGGACGTGCTGACGGCGTCCTCAGCGCTCCCCGGAATACCTCGCAGCTATTCCTCTCGTGACGGGCGTTGTCGCCGCTCATCCTCCATGCGCGCGATCCGCATGCCTTCTCGTCCAGTGCGCGTGAAGAAGTAGACACCGAGGGCGAAGCAAAGCCATCCGACGCCCGCACCCACGAG
>Ga0137367_10004360_pt1 | contig 11468 bp, 8 predicted proteins | sample SagtaG_14_FD_104939 | JGI IMG/M metagenome (GOLD analysis project Ga0137367, IMG submission 104939) | Vadose zone soil microbial communities from Sagehorn Ranch, Mendocino, California, USA - Sage1_L_80_16 metaG | ecosystem: Environmental > Terrestrial > Soil > Vadose zone | place: USA... | reverse complement strand
CTCCGGGTGCGACGGTTCATGGGGAGCCTCCACGGCTTATTGACCGCGCATTGGGACCATGAACCGCTTAGACTTGTAACTGGTAACTGGTAACTGGTAACTGAAAACAGGTTCACGCTCGGGATGAGCCTCTCCAAATCGCCAGTTACAAGTGACAAGTTACCAGTGACAAGTCGGTTCATGGAAAGCCTCCACGGCTTATTGACCGCGCATTGGGACCATGAACCGCCGCGAGGACTCTTGCCCCACAATGAGCAATGAGCAATGTGCAATGAGCAATGTGCAATATCCGGGGCCATTCAGATTGCTCATTGCTCATTGCTCATTGGCCATTGAGGCTCGCGCAACGGACGGTTCATGGAAAGCTCCTTGTTCCTTGCGGACCTGCTCACCGGCCATGAACCGTGGCGGAGTACGCAATCCGCAATCCGCAATCCGCAATCCGCAATCAGGAGGTTCATGGAAAGAGCCGGGCGAGACGCCTTGGAGATGGCGCGCGGAGGGGTTAGGCGGAAATTTCAGTAGCCCAGTTCGGCTTTCCGCTGGGAGGCCGTCGGCAAGGGTTCCTTTTTCTTGACGATGGCGGATTGACCGGAATCTTTGACCCTTCTGGCTTCGGTCGCGTTGAATTCGATATTCACCTGGAAATCGGCTGGAACGGCCTCTTCGGCATAGATCGCTTCCACCGGACATTCCGCCACGCAAGCCGTGCAATCAATGCAATCGTCCGGGTGGATGACCAGTTGATTGTCCAACTCATAAAAGCAGGCCACCGGACATACTTCGACGCAATCGGTGAACTTGCAGCCCGCACATTTACTGGTGACGACGTGTGGCATAATGGATTCCTGGGTCAGTCGTTCATTACCGAGGGCAAGGCTCAAACGGCCGGCGCGAGTTTGCAATCACATTTTTGCGCTTCGATCGACGCGGCGCAGCACGGCGACCAGGTTGTCGGCCAGGCCCAACCCGCCCAGGACTCGTTCCACTGCGCCATAAGCCAGGCGCAACGGCGCGAGCAGCGCGTTCTGTTTCCAGGCGGTGGTGCGTTTGAGCAGTCGGGCGCGTTCCACCTCGGGCACGCCTGGCCGCTTTTGCCAGAGGTCCTGCCAAAGAACAATGGGATTGAAGTGCGTCGATTTCATCGTCACCACGGTCAACTTCGGCTCGCGCGCGACCAGGCGCCGCAGGGCGTCTGCCGTGAAATAGTTCAAGTGTTCCGGCATGAAGTATCGGTAACGGTTCCCCACGCAGCGCACGGTCAACGATTGCATATTCGGCACCAGGACAAAGCAACAGCCGTCCGGCTGGAGGAGCGAGGCGGCTTTCGCCAGGAATTTCCCCGGTTCGTTCAAATGTTCCAGCACTGCCCAGAACGTGATCGCGTCGAAACGCTGCCGGGCAAAGTCCTGCTCCAGAAAGGGAGCGCGCATCACCGGCACGCCGTGGCGCTCGGCGTAATCCAGGGCCGGGCCGGCGACGTCGGTGCCCAGGACCTCGTAGTCTTCCGGCCAACGGCGCCGAAGCTCGTGAAGAAACGCGCCGGTCGAACAACCCACATCGAGCACCGTGCCCGCCCGACAATACCGGCGCAACCACCGCAACTCCCGCCCGAACCTCACCGGCGCGTAGTCACTCTCCAGTTTGTCGGCCGACAAGCAGAAGGAAGGGGCCTGGTCACGGTAAAAGGTTCCTTGGATGATTTGCGCTTCGACCGGATTGGCAAAGAGCATCGCGCATCGCGAGCAGCGAACCACCCGCAGTCGACCTTTCTCGAATTGGGAATCGCCGCCTTCCAGATCGCACAAAGGGCACCTTCGCCACACTCGCCTGGTCGCCTCGGTTGCCTCGGTTGCCACACTCATGGCGACTATTGAAGCGAGGCGTCGCTCGACGCGCGATAAGGAATTTCGCGATCGCGGAGGACGAGCACTGGCCCGCGCGTGGCGCGACCGACGGCGCTCCGTTCCTTCAGGTTGGTCCGGCAGCGTTTGGAAATGCGTTCCTGGCGCAATTTGCGCCACTATTCGCTTGCAAAAGTGCCGTACTTCTGGTTCTATATCACGTAATCCGTTTCCACGTATGCTTAGCCGTGTAAGCATGTCTTCAACTGGTGTCCCCTGGAGGAAGAGAATGAAGTCCCTGGTGGACCAACCCCTCGAGTGCCGAGCACGAACGCTGTCTGTGCGCACGACGCGCGGACGGCAGGGAGAGGAAAACAAGCACGGCGAAGCCAAGCCATTTGTGGAGTTCGGGCGGCGCGACGACCGTGCATAGCGCGTTTCGCCTGGCTCCACCACGGCTTGACCGGTGACGGTGAGGACTGCGTCCCGGGAAGGGTGGCGAACGGATTCGGGCACCGGGATGGACCACCCTCAAATACGATTTATCGGTTGAAACAGCAGCCGTAACGCCAACCCATCCAACTTGGCAACACGGGACCGGGCGAAAGCCCGGTCTCTTTTTTTCGCCCGTTGCCCCGGCGCGCGGGCGGTCCCCGCCCGCAGCACTTCGCCTTCTCTTAGATCAGGGGACTGGGTTAAATTGCGTCGTCCCGTTTGGCGCGCGGGGGGGACCCCGTCCGGCAAAGGCCGCCGTGCCAAGAGGCCCGAAAAAACGGTGGGCCTGGTTTGGAGCTTTGCGCTGCGACCGAGGACCGGTCGCGCTCCGGCGTCGCGCGCCATTTCCCACCTTGACGCTGGTTCCTGAAACCCGAACACTCGCGCCGTTCACATTCTGAATTCATATGAAATCGTTCCTTTCCGGCGTGCTTGGCTCTTTCGTCCTGGTCACTTGGTGCGGGGCCCAGTCGTGGGAGCAGAAGCCTGAAGGGGTGGACTTCGCGGAATTCCAGCCAGTCAAGGCGCCGGCCAACTCGAAGCTGCTGCTCAGGAAAGGGGATCGCCTGGCGATCTGCGGCGATTCCATCACCGAGCAGAAGATGTATTCGCGGGTGATGGAAACCTACCTGACCGTCTGTGTGCCTGAGCTGGCCGTGACGGTGCGCCAATATGGTTGGGGCGGCGAGACGGCCCCGGGGTTTCTGGCGCGAGTGACCAATGATTGTCTGCGATTCAAGCCGACCATCGCCACCACCTGTTACGGCATGAATGATCATGGTTACCGGCCCTACGAAGAAGCAATCGGCCAGCAGTATCGCGCGAACCAAACGGCCATCGTCCAGGCCTTCAAGGGCGCGGGCGCGCGGGTCGTGCTTGGCTCGCCCGGTTGCGTCGGCTTGAGGAAGGATTGGGACGCGGCCTCGGTCAAATCGAAGAACCTGAACCTTTGCACGCTGCGCAACATCGATATCGAGATCGGGCAGCAGGCCGGCGTCTCGTTTGCCGACGTCTTCTGGCCCATGCTCACCGCCGGTTATGCCGCCCAGCAGAAATACGGCGCGGACTACGCCATCGCCGGCCAGGACGGCGTGCATCCCGGCTGGGCCGGGCATTTGGTCATGGCCTACGCCTTTCTCAAAGCCTTCGGCCTCGATGGAGAGATCGGGAGATTCACGGTCGACTTGGGCGCGAAGCAGCTGCACCTGTCGAAAGGACACGAGCTGGTCGGCAGGAAGGACCATCAGTTTCAGATCAAGAGTACCCGGTATCCATTCTGCGCCACGGGCGACGCGGCCAAGGACGACTCGATCCGTTCCGCGATGACGCTCATCCCATTCAACCAGGAGCTCAATCGCCTGACCCTTTTCGCGAAGAATGGCAGCGCGGCAAAATACAAGGTGACCTGGGGCGAGGAGTCAAAGAGCTATACCGCCGAGCAACTGGCCCACGGGGTGAATCTGGCCGAGGATTTTGTGACGAACCCGTTTTCGGAGGCGTTTGGGAAAGTCGACGCCGCGGTGGCGGCGAAGCAGGACTACGAGACGCGCCAGATCAAACTTCTGTTCCATGGCCCCGAGGCCAAGCTGGAGATGGAGGCGGTGGAGAAATTGACCGAGCGTGTCCGGGCGCCGCTGGCGGCAGCGATCAAGAGTGCCTGCGTCCCGGTGACCCACACCCTTGGCCTCACCCCGGAATAGTCCGGGAACGAAGATCAACTGGAACATGGCGAATGGAAACATCGGCCCACGCAGAGCCGGGCGATTGAGGTCATGAGTCTGAAGCAAGTGGTGGCGGCGTTGGCCGGCTGGTGGGTGGTGGCCGCACTCGCCGGGCGCGGCGCGGATTCGGAGCCACTGATCCGTGGTCAACCTGCGCACGAAGCCAAGGAGGGGCACGAGGCGCATGAGGCGCATGAGACCCACGAGACGCACACCAACCATTTCGCGCGGGCGCCCTACGTGCAACTGGCCACGCCGCACTCGATCGCGGTGGTCTGGCGCACCGACGGGCCGATCACACCGGTCGTGCGCTTCGGCCGGACGGTCGAGCAGCTCGATCAAAAAGTGACGTCCGCTTCCATCGTCACGCGCGTCTCCCTGACCACGAACAAGGCCGAGCTGAAAGTTCTCCAGGAGAAACAGCCGGAATTGTTCCGCCTGCCGAAGTTGCACAGCGCTCCGGCGGGGCTCTTCCAATACGAAGCGCGCCTGACCGGCCTCGAGCCTAATACGCAGTATTACTATGCCGTGTATGACGGGGAGTGGCGCTTGACCGAATTGGATCCAAGCTATGGCTTCGTCACGCACCCGCCGAAAGGGGAGGCCAAGCCGACCCGCTTCTGGGTGGTGGGCGACTCCGGGACCGGGCGGGAAGCGCAACACACCGTGCACGCGGCCATGCTCGAGTGGGTCAAGAAAGACCAACGGCCGCTCGATTTTTATCTGCACCTGGGGGACATGGCTTACGACCGCGGGCGCGATGTCCAATTCCAAAGTCGCTTTTTCGAGATGTATGAGCCGACGCTCCGACATGTCGTTTGCTGGCCCACCATGGGCAATCACGAAGGGGCGACTTCCAAAGGCACCAACGGCGTCGGCCCCTATTACGATGCCTATGTCTGCCCCACCCGCGGCGAGGCGGGCGGCGTGCCCACCGGCACCGAAGCCTACTACTCCTTCGACTACGGACGCACCCACTTGATTTGCCTCGACTCGCACGACCTGGATCGGAAGCCGACCGGGTTGATGGCCCGCTGGCTCGGCCTGGATCTCGAGCGCACCAAAGCCGACTGGATCATCGCCTACTTTCATCACCCGCCCTATACCAAGGGCACACACGACAGTGACCGGGAGAAGCAACTGATCGAGATGCGCAAACACATCATGCCGATCCTCGAATCCGGCGGCGTGGACCTGGTCCTGGCCGGCCATTCCCACATCTACGAGCGTTCGATGCTCATGGACGGAGCTTACGATACGCCGACCGTGGCCGAAGGGGTCATCCTGGACGATGGGGAAGGCGACCCCAGGCAGGGCGGCGAGCCTTACCGGAAGAGCCCGGGCATCAATCCCAACGCCGGCACCATCCAGGTCGTCGCGGGTAATGGCGGCACCGTCGTCGGCCGCAAGGGCACCTGCCCGGTGATGCGCAAGATCGTCGTCGAGCATGGGTCGGTCCTCATCGATATCGACGGCGATACGCTGCGCGGGACGATGATCAACAAGTTCGGTGACGTGATGGACGTCTTCGAATTGGTCAAACGATCCCCGGTCGTGCACCAACGCCTGCTCGCTCCCCGGCTGCCCCCGGAATGGAAGAAGCCCAAGACCCCGGGCGACGAGCTGCCGGCCGAACCGCCGGAGGACTTCTTCGTGGCCATCCCCAAGTACGCGGAATGGACCTACCTGGCGGGCGACCATCCCGAAGGCACCAGGTGGACCGAGATCAAATTTGACGCCAAGGGCTGGAAACAAGGCGAAGCCCCGTTCGGCTACGAATACAAGGAATCCCGCACCGTCCTCGATGATATGCGCGGCCATTACTCGGTCGTTTACATGCGACACGAATTTGAAGTGGAGCATGCCGACCACATCGCCGAACTCGGGCTGATGATCAACTACGACGACGGGTTTATCGCCTACCTGAATGGCAAGGAAGTGGTGCGCCGAGGCGTCGGCAAGGGTAATGGCAAGACCGCCCAACAAGTCAAAGGCCACGACGCCACCAAGTATTCCTACTTTCCGCTCAAGGATTTTGAAAAATTCCTGCGCGATGGCGTGAATGTCCTGGCCATCGAGGGCCACAACACCTCGATCGACAGCCATGATTTCCTGATCGACCCCTACCTCCTGATCGAAGACTGAGAAGGAAATCAGGCAATGGCCAACGCCCAATCTCCGATGAATGAACTTGCGCGAAGGACCGGACCGGAATGCCAGTCCAGCCCTGGCCAGTCTCAAGGCTGCTGGCGCCGAGGTCCCGCGTCATGGCACGCCGGGCGTTCCCCAAGGGCGGCGCGGGGAAATGCGGCGGCGTTGCTCCTGCTGACCCTGGTTTGGCTTCCCCTGCGCCTGCTGGCGCATGACAGCCCGGAACACGTCATCGAATGGCTGACGGCCCGGATCGACACGACCGGCAAACGGCCCGACCTGCTCTGGCGCCGCGCCACCGAGTATCGCGCGCTCGGCCGCCTGGCCGCCGCGGGCAGCGACCTCAAGCAGGCGATCCAGCTCGAACCCGGTTTTCTGCCGGCGCTGACCGATTTGAGCAGGGTCCAACTGGCGCAGGGCAAACGTCGCCAGGCGCTGCATACCATCAATCGCGCCCTGGGCCTGGTCCGGGAAGCGCCGGAGCAGGCTCCGCTGCGGATGATTCGCGCTGAGATCTTCAGCGCCCTCGGTCAATTCGAGCCAGCCCTGGCCGAGTGTGAGAGCGCCTTGCAGCACTCCTCCGGGACGGAACTCGACTGGTATCTGACCCGCAGCCAGCTGCAATGTCGCCTGGGCAAATTCAAGGAAGCCGTCGCCGGCTTGCAGCAAGGCTTTGCCCAGACCGGCAGCGCGGTGTTGGAGGTGGAAAGCATCGACGCCATGATCGAAGCGGGCCTCTGCACCGAGGCGCTGCAAAAAATCGAGCCGCTCCTGGCCGAGTGCCGTTGGCGCAGTTCCTGGCTGATCCGCCGGGCGCGCGTCCATCTCGGGTTGGGCGCGGTGGCGAGGGCCGACGACGACCTGCTCGAGGCGATTCGCGAGCTCAACCAGCGCCTCAGCGGACCGCATCCCGACTCCGGCCTGCTGGCCGAGCGGGGCCTGGCCTTCGCGCTCCTGGGCGACGCCCCGCTGGCGAAGCGCGATCTGAGCGCGGCCAAAAAATTCGGGGCGGACCCCTGGGTCTTGCGACGCTTGGAGTTGGCCCTGGGTGGTTCGTAGTCCCGTAACTGTTCAGGAGTCATAGACGGCCGCCCTCACCCCTGAATAGTTACGCAATCCCGGCTTCAGCCGGCTCGTGCCGCCTCAAGGCGGAACTACCAGCGACCGGACTACCAGCGAAGGCCGGCTTACTTGGGTTTCGGGTTTGGTTTGGGAGCCGGGGTGATTTGCGGCTGGATTTGCAGAGGCTTCGGGCCGGCGCCGACTTCACTGGGGTCTTTGATGGAAACCAGTTCGATGTCGAACAGGAGCGTGGAATTGGGTGGGATGCCGGGGCGTTCGCGCTCGCCGTAGGCCAGGTCCGAGGGGATATAGAGTTTCCATTTGGAGCCCACGGGCATCATGAGCAAGGCTTCCGTCCACCCCTTGATCACTCCAGTGACTGGGAAGGAACCCGGCTCGCTGCGTTTGTAGGAGCTGTCGAATTCATCGCCGCTGATCAACGTTCCACGGTAGTGGCAAACGACCGTGTCGTTGCTCGTGGGAATTTTGCCAGTGCCCTTGGTTTCGATCTTGTACTGCAAGCCGCTCGGGGTGCTGGCGATGCCCTCCTTTTTCTTGTTCTCGTTCAGGAACGCTTCGCCTTCCTTTTTTCCCTTCTCGAGCGACTTGGTGCGAAGTTCGGTTTGCCAGGCCATCAACGTTTCCCGTACCTGGTCATCGGTGAGCAACAACTTGTCGCCATGGAGCGCTTCCTTGAGCGCCTTCATGTAAATATCGGTGTCGATATCGGCGTTGCGCTGACGCAGTTGTTTGCCGATGTTCATGCCCAGGGCGTAGCTGGCCTTTTCCTTCGAGGATTTGAAGGGGGTGTCCTCCGCCGCGGACAAGCTCCAGGCGGTGCTCAGGGCCAACAGGGCCATCAATACGAATCTCATGTTTGTGTGCTTTCTTCGGTGGCCGCGCTGCGCGCGCCGGAAAACGGTTCCGCAGCGCGAACGAGGCGGTTTACTGTAACCGGGTGACAGTAGCGATCCGCCTGCCTGCGTCAAGGGGAAGGTCTGGCCATGGATCGACCGAGGTCACGGTTCGCAGGCACCCGCGACGCGGAACCCGATCGCGGCCGCATCGTAGTCGGTGGTGTCGAATTCGAGATCGGTCGATTTGGAGTAAAACTCGTTGTAGTTCCACGAGCCACCTCGCACGCGGCGGATGCCCAGGAACGTGAAATCGTCCGTCCATTCCGTCCACTCCTGCACGTTGCCCGCCTGATCGAAGGTGCCGTAGAAGCTGGAGGCATTGAGATAAGCCCCGACGTCGGTGGCCATTCTTCCCGTCTCACAGCAAGCGTTCGCCGAATTGATCCCGCCGGGCGGTGGTTCGGAAACTGGTGTGTCGTTGCTGCGCGTCGGGTAAAGCCAATAGTTGCTGGGGTCGCCGCCCGCTTCGGCTGGCTGGTGATACGCCGCCTTGTACCACTCGTCATCGCTCGGCAGCCAATAGCAGGCGGAAGGATTGCGCGTCACGGTGTTGTTGAAGATCATCCCGGGAGTCAGCGTGTAGGCTCCGTCCTCCGTGGTCGTGTGGTCCTGCGGTCCGGACGGCTGGCCGTGGTGCAGCCAATTGCAGAAGCGCAACGCGTCATAGAAATCGACCCAGACGACCGGTTGATGACCCATCCCCGGCTTGACCGTGTAGGCATATTCGCCGGGAGAACCGGAGCGTTCGATCCCTCCGTGGATATCGGTGGTCATATTCGTGCTGTAGAGATTGTGGACGTCGTCGGCCGCCACGGCGTTGAGGAAAGTCGCGTATTGAAGATTATTCACCTCATACTTGCCGATGCGATAATTGAAACCAACGGCCCCTTTGCCGTTGAAATCCGGATCGTGGCCCGCGTTCGTGACCGTGACGAAAGGGAGGGAGACCCGCCAGAGCCGCTGCATTTGTCTGGCGGACAAACCGGTGGCGATGACGTTGCTCAACCCCGCGCCGTTCCCTTGGAAGGCATCGGCCCGCACGCTTCCCGCCACTTCCAGGTTCGCGTTCCCGTTGGAAGTGCCGATGGCCACCGGGCCGCTGAAGGTAACCGTGCCGCGGAATGTTTGATTCGCGTCGAGCCGGGCGACGTTGGTCGAAAGTTGCGCATCGGGAAGCGGACCGACCAGGCTTTCCGCTTCGAGGGTGTAGATGGCGTAGGGAGTGGGGGTCAGCAGTTGGCGCGGGCTGAGCGGGACGAAATCACCCGGCAACCCCGCGGAGCGCACCCGGATCTCCAGCCAGCAACTGGCGCCGGAGAAGACGTTCCTGCCGAAATCCAGGGTGGTGGTGAAGAGCCCGTTGGAGACGCTGACGGCGGTGTTGGTCAGAGGCCCGGCCGCTGGAACGCCTCCGGTCTCCGTCGTAAACAGGGCAAACTGCAAGTCGAAACGCCCGGTCGCGGGAGCGCCGCTCTCCAGCAGACGGCCTTGATAGCTGAAAGCGCTGCCCACCGGCGTGGAGGCAGCGCTGCTGAAGAGCAGGCTTCCCAAAAGGCCACCGGCCACCAGCACGAGACATGCAGCAGCTCGGGTCTTCATGCGGGGCCGCGTGTTCCAGTTGAACTGTGCCCATGCACAGCGCGAGCGGACCGCGGCCGGTCCCCGGCCGCAGCGCGTGGCCAACTGGGAAGCCTCGGGAAAATTCGGAGGCTCTGGTCCCGGTATGAGCGCTGCGCCCGGGGACCGGGCGCGCTCCGAGGGGAATGGCTCAGGGAACGTCGTTTCAAGCAATCTGGGTAACGGATTATAGGTAACAGCTCGCGGCGTGGGCGCAAGTGATTACTCCCCTCTCATGGGGTCCGCGGCGCCGCCAGCCGATAGTATCGCTGTTCCGGTCCAAGGTGGTCATTCGTGATGGAGACGAGGCGATTCGTCGGCAGCGCCACGACGTCGGCCAGCTTCCTCCAGTCCTGGGCGGTCGTTGAATCGCGGAACTGGACCGTGTAAGTCTTGTTGGCAACGGCATTGAACTGGATTACGGCCGTGGCGGCGCCGCCCGCCACAGAAATCCGTTCGACTTTGAGGAAGTCTTGCGGGTCGTTCGGGTCTGTGCCCGCAAGGTACTCCTGCCAGTTGTTTTGTCCGTCCCGGTCGGAATCGAGTTCGGCATCGGTGGGATCGTTGATGGCCAGGCCGTGCGCCGTCTCCCACTCGTCGGGCAGACCGTCGAGGTCGCGGTCGGCCAGGACGGTCAGCGTGACCGGATCCACACTCAGGCCGGGCGCCGGGTTGGCGGCGTTGGTGATGACGATGCGATAAGTGCCGGCGTTGGTCGGCTGCACCTGGCGCAACGTGAAAAAGCCGATGGGCTCGTCGCTCGTATAATTGGTCAGCACGACGGAGGATTTTCGCAAGAGATACCCGAACGGGGCCGGATGCCCCGAAATCATCAGGCTGAAGGTCGCGTTGCCGCCCACGACGACCGTTTGGTTCAGTGGCGGGACCACGATGGCCGGATTGATCAGGACGCCGAGGTCGACCGGCGCGCTGGTGACGCTGCCATAGGCATTGGCCGCCGTCACCCGGTAGGCGCCCTCGTTGCCCAATTGAGCATTGGTCACCAGGATCGAATCGGCCTGTGCGTTGGACAGATCCTGGCCAGTAAACTGCCATTGGTACTGGACTGGCCCCAGCCCCACGCCCGCCGCGCGAAAAACCGCGTTGGAGCCGAGCCGCACTTGTTGGAAGAGCGGTGTTGCCGTCACCACGAGCGGGGCGACCGAAAGGCGGAACGGCGGACTCCGCAGAGCTTGAAATGGGGTAGTGACGACAACTCGGTATTCCCCCGACGCGGCAAAGGTAATCTGGCTGAGGGTCAGCGAGAAATTGGTCGCTCCGGCGATCCATTGGCCATCCTTCCACCAGGTGAGGCCGGCTGGCGCCGGCAGCGGAGGCAACTGGGCCGTCAGCAGCAGATCCATTCCGACGGCGACTTCGGACGGATCGGCGAGAACGCGCGGTAGCAACTGGGGGTCGGCCGGGTTGGTGCCGGCGTCGAGTTCATCGCGATCCAACGAACCGTCGAGGTCACGGTCGATGCCAAGGCGGTTACCCGACCCGCGCGGGACAACCGTAAAGGTGAGTTCGCTGCCGCGTTCCGCCAGTCCCAGCAGCGCCTCCGGCGACATGGTCTCCTGCTGCCGGTCGGATTGAAAACGATCCTTGGCCGGATCAAAGACCCAGCCTCGAGCCAGGCCGTCCTTCCATCCCTTGGCGAT
>Ga0137367_10004359_pt1 | contig 11472 bp, 9 predicted proteins | sample SagtaG_14_FD_104939 | JGI IMG/M metagenome (GOLD analysis project Ga0137367, IMG submission 104939) | Vadose zone soil microbial communities from Sagehorn Ranch, Mendocino, California, USA - Sage1_L_80_16 metaG | ecosystem: Environmental > Terrestrial > Soil > Vadose zone | place: USA... | reverse complement strand
GGCGCAGCGGCTTCTTCTTCCTCTCCCTCGCCGCCTTCCTCCTCGGTGAGCCCAAAGAGCGACGTAACCGATTGCCGGACGCGTGAAGCTTTACTTTGCTTCTCGAGCTGCGATTGGCATTGAACGGTAAAACGCGCGAACGGAATCGCTTCGAGACGCGCACGCGGAATTGGTTTGCCCGACAACTCACAGACGCCGTAGGTGCCGACCTCAATTCGTTTAAGCGCCTGATCGATTTCGTAAAGGGCGTCCTGTTCCTGGGAAAGTAAACTCAACGCGAAATCGCGGTCGTAAGCGTCCGATCCGGCATCGGCCTGATGCATCCCAAAAGCCGAAGCTTCGCTGCCTTCAGCCCGCGAGCGGAGCGTGTCCTGGGCAACGCCGGCCATCGAATCGACCATGGCATCGCGAAGCTGAAGGAGTTTCTCCTTCTGCTTACGTGTGAACGGATCGAGCCGACGCTCCCGGTGATTGTTTCTCATAAGCTCGAGCGGACTGCGCGAAAGATCGGCCGCCCGTTTCAACTTCGAAGATTTTAAAGACCGCTTCGCCGCCTTCGCCGAGGCCCGCACGATCTTCTTCCGAGCAGGCTTTTTGGCGGAGATCTTGCGCCCCGGTCGCGCTTTGCGCGCAGCGGGCTTTTTAGCAGAACTCTTCTTTTTCTTTGGTTTGGCCATAGCGTAAAAGGCGTCTTTTAGCAGCACGCCAGACAGAAAACGGACGCTTAATTAAGAACATTTGGCGAGCCGCGCAAGCGGATTCGGTCAAAAAAGTTCGCCTACGCTTTCGGCGACTCTGATGCTGTTAGTGTCCGCTGTCCTCAGCGGATAATCTGCGACCCAAAGCTCCTGTGCGCTGACGGCAGCGCACGCTACAGCCGTCTTCAGGCGTTGTACCGAGTTTTACGAGCTGGCGCTCGAGTAATGCCGTAGTGCAAATCTCCAGAAGACGCGCGACAGCCAAAAAACAATGCTCGAGGCGATAACGAGATGCAACATCAGCTGCGTTGGTTGTCCAAGCGATTTAATGAGCAGGCGGGCTGGGATGTTGGCAATAATTACGACAGGAATGACCCAGCCGAAAATCAGGCGAAAAATCCGCGGAAAGATCACGTCTGGATAGCGGGCAATGTTCAGGAAATTGAAGTAGCCATATACCAGGCCCTGCGCTCGAACGATCCAGAAGCTTACCCCTGCCAGGCCGAGCATAATGGAGTAATGCACGGCGACGCCGAATCCCAGCGCGACCACGTAAAGCAAGATCGACATCGGGGTTGGTACCACCCCAAGCTGCGATAGCGAAACGCAGACGACCACACCGCCAAGGGCGGCGTTGATTATGCTGTCGAGCGCGAATTGTTTAGTGGAAACAGCGAACTGGCTGTCAATGGGCAAAACGAGCAGCGAATCCAGTTTTCCGGTGCGGACCAGTTCAGGGATGTTTGCGACGTTCACAAAAAAGAACGCCTGGAAGAGTTGCGCGATCATCTGGTGCGTGCCGACGAGCAGCACCACTTCCCATTTCGTCCAGTCCCCGATGCGATCGACCTGCCCGAAGATGATGCTAAAGAAAACAATTTGTCCACAAAACCAGAGGACTTCGACAATCATCCACAGCAGGAAGTTCGCCTTGAAACTCATCTCGCGGATAAGCGAGTTGCGCAGGATGATGGAATAGATTTCGATGTAACGGCGCATCATCTTTTCCTGTCACTTACCTATAGGTGCAGTCAACTACCACTCGCATGAAACGTTTTTTTTTCTGGCTCGCTCTCGTCGCCGCGCTGTTCATCATCGCCTTTGTCGTCCGGCAGTGGCGGGACGGCGGCGCTGCAAATTATCAGACCGCAACGATAACACGCGGCCCTATTACGCAGGCCGTTACCGCGACCGGCACATTGAATCCCGTGGTCAACGTTCAGGTGGGCAGTCAGGTTTCAGGAAATATCGCGAAGTTGTTCGTGGATTTTAATTCCCAGGTGAAAGCGGGCCAGGTGGTCGCGCAAATCGATCCTGCGCTTTTTCAGGCCACTGTTACGCAGGCAGAGGGCGACCTGGCCAACGCGCAAGCCGCGCTCGAGCTGGCGAAATTGAACGCCAGCCGCACCCAAGAATTGTTTGCGAAGAAGACTTCGTCGCAGGCTGATGTCGATCAAGCGATGGCCAATCTTCATCAAGCGGAGGCGAACGCGAAGATCAAACGGGGCGCGCTGGACAAGGCAAAGGCCGATCTCGACCATTGCACAATCACCTCGCCGATCGACGGCGTCGTGATTTCGCGCAGCGTCGATGTCGGCCAGACCGTCGCAGCCAGTTTGCAGGCGCCAGTCATCTTTACGATCGCGAACGATCTGACCAAAATGCAGATCGACACGAATGTGGCGGAAGCCGATGTAGGCGTCGTGAAGGTCGATCAGAATGTCGATTTCACGGTGGACGCTTTTCCGATGCAGACCTTTCAGGGAAAAGTCGTTCAGGTGCGGAACGCGCCGATCACTGTCCAAAACGTCGTGACCTACGACACTGTTATTGGAGTGAGCAATCCGGAGTTGAAATTGAAACCGGGAATGACAGCAAACGTCGCAATCATCGTCGCGCACAAGGATAACGTGCTGCAAATCAAGAATGCGGCTCTGCGCTATCGCCCACCGGATGCGACACCGATTGAGACAAAACGAATGGGCACGAGCCGCCCGGGATGGCCCGGCGGAGGACGCAGTGGAGCCACTCGGGAGGGTCGAGCTGAGCGCACGATTTATGTTTTGCCATCTGGCGCCAGCCATCCGCAGCCAGTGCAAATCAAAACAGGAATCAGCGACGGGATTACGACCGAAGTGATTGAAGGTCTGAAAGAAGGCGATCGCGTTGTAACTGCAGAGGTGACTTCAACAGCCGCCAGGACATCGACTCCGGCTAATCCCTTCAGTGGCGGGCAGCGTCGCTTCCCATGAGGTTCCTCATTTCGAGTGGGGTCGAGAAATTTCTTACTGTTTTGGCTATCGATGCGTGAGAGCGGGAGCAAGAGCAAAGACGAGGGTAAAAGCAAGAAGACAGAGCACGAGTTGCATCATGACATGAACAATGGCGCGCTGGTCAAACTTGTTGATGTGCACAAAACATATCGCACTGGCGAAATGGAAGTGCACGCTGTGCGTGGCGTTTCCTTCGAGATCCGGCGCGCTGAATTCGTAGCGCTAATGGGCGCCAGCGGTTCTGGAAAATCCACGCTCATGAATATTCTCGGTTGTCTCGATCGACCAACTTCGGGTCGCTATGTGCTGGACGGCTCTGATGTTTCCGGCCTGGATCGAGATCGGCTCGCCGATATTCGCAACCGCAAAATCGGTTTCGTTTTTCAGAATTTTAATCTGCTGCCGCGCACGTCGGCGCGAGAAAACGTCGAGTTGCCGCTGGTTTATAGTGCGCAGTTCCTATCAACCGCCCAGCTTCGTGAAAAAGCAGATCGCGTCTTGGCGTCGGTTGGGTTGGCGGGCCGGGAAGATCATCATCCGAGCCAGCTTTCGGGTGGTCAGCAGCAACGTGTGGCGATTGCCCGCGCGTTGATCAACGATCCCGAAATCGTGCTTGCGGATGAGCCGACTGGCAACCTCGATAGCAGAACGAGCATCGAGATCATGGGAATTTTTCAGCAACTTAACGAGCGCGGAATTACGATCGTGATGGTGACGCACGAACAGGACATCGCCGCCTATGCCCAACGCAACGTGATTATGCGCGACGGCGTTGTGCTCAGCGATAGGGTCGTCACGCAACGGCTCAACGCCGCACGTGAGATCGAAAATGTCACAACATCGACAAGTGATGACGGCGCGTAAACGTTCCAATACAGAACAAAATGAGAATCGCACCGACATTTAACGTCGCATTTCGCGCCCTGCGGCGGAACAAGATGCGCTCCGTATTGACCGCGCTGGGAATTATCATCGGTGTCGGCGCTGTTATCGCGATGGTTGGGATCGGCAACGGCGCGAAAGCGCAAGTCGAGACGCAGATCGCGAGCCTCGGACAAAATGTGATCCTAATTTTTTCCGGCAGCACCACTTCGAGTGGGATTCGCACTGGTTGGGGCGGTGCGGGCACTCTCAAAATCGAGGACGCCGAAGCGATTCGGCGCGAAGTGTCGGGCGTCCTTGGAGTGAGTGAGGAAGTTGTCTCGACCACGCAAGTGGCTGCGGGAAACCAGAATTGGTTTACACGCGTTTACGGCGAGTCGGCAGATTATTTTGATATTCGGCAGTGGCCGCTGGCAGACGGCGCGCCATTCACGCCGCAAGACGTGCGCAGCGCGAACAAAGTTTGCGTGATTGGCCGCACGACTGCGACACAGGTTTACGGTAACGAAGATCCCGTTGGCCAGATTCTGCGAATTAAAGAGGTCCCATTCACGATCCTCGGTGTCCTCACGCCAAAGGGATTGAGCACGCAGGGTGTAGACCAGGATGACATCGTGATAATGCCGTACACCAGTGCGATGAAGCGCGTGATTGGCGGCACGAACTTGCGCAACATTAGCGTGCAAATCGGCGACGGGCAGCAGGTTGAAGCGGCCCAGCAGCAAATTATCTCATTGCTTCGGCAACGGCATAATATTCGTCCCGGGCGCGACGACGATTTTACCGTACGCAATCAGCAGGAAATCGCGGAGGCTGCCACGGAAACTTCGCGCGTGATGACCGTCTTGCTGGGCGCAATCGCGGGCGTCTCGCTCGTCGTCGGCGGGATCGGTATCATGAATATCATGCTCGTGAGCGTCACCGAACGGACGCGCGAAATCGGTGTGCGCATGGCCGTCGGTGCGCACGGCAGCGACATTCTCACCCAGTTCTTAATCGAAGCGGTAACCCTCAGTTCCGTTGGCGGCATAATTGGGATCGTCTGTGGCATCGGCGCGTCCAGGATTCTCTCGATCTACGCGCATTGGCCGACGCTGATCTCGATCAGTTCGATCGCGATTGCATTTCTGTTCAGCGCAGCCGTAGGCGTCTTTTTCGGGTTTTATCCCGCCCGCAAAGCCGCCGCGCTCGATCCCATCGAAGCGTTGCGCTACGAATAGAAATTTAACCACGAATTAACACGAATGGACACTAAGGAGAGGACGAAATTCGTGTTTATTCGTGTGCATTAGTAGTTAGAAATCTGTATGGCACAACACGCACGGTTCGAAAAATTGGTCGCGGAGGCGAAAAAGAACATCACCGAGATTTCGTCGGAGGATGCGGCGGTGAAATTTAAAAGTGGTGAAGCGCTGATTGTCGATGTCCGAGAAAAAGATGAATGGGATGAAGAACACGTTCCGGGTGCGATTCACATGAGTCGCGGCACGATTGAGCTCGACATCGAGGAAAAAGTTTCCGACACCAGCGCGATGATCATTTGCCACTGCGGCGGCGGTGGCCGTTCCGCGCTCGCTGTCGAGAGCCTGCAAAAAATGGGCTACAAAAACGTCCGCTCCATGGCCGGCGGTTTCAAAGCCTGGAAAGCCGCCGGATTGCCGACGATGAAGTAGCGGTCATCCGTTAGCCAGCGCACACGAATCGCACGCAATAGCGGGGCGATCGAACAAGTTTTTCGTCCTCGACGCGTGACGAAACCCGGCCGCGGGGTCCGCCACCGATGACGCCTTCACCGCATGTCACCACAGGCTTCTGAATGTTTTCGGCTACCTGCCGACGCGCTTCAGGAATCCGCCCGGCGCATAGGTTAAGATAAATTTTTCGCAGCGTTCGTCCGCGACCAAACTGCTGTTTTCGCCAAGAAAACGCTGCACCGCCACCAACGGCCCCTGTTGATATTGCGGCCAATCCATCACGTCAATGATTCCATCGCCCACGCGCACCGTTAAAACATTCTCAACGGGCTAATCATGCAGGACGATAGCGCCAGCGCCTATGTTCGCGTGCTCTTCCATTAGAACAGGTCTGGGACTTAGGCTAAGGAGTTCGGCTGGAATCGTCCGGCCCACCAAATGCTCACCCGCTCAATCATCGTTAAGTGTAGCGCCCGTGGCAGTGCTTGTAGCTGGGGCCGCCGGGACTGGGCCGCCCTTGCCCCAGGTCGTCGCATCGTTCGGCTTGCGCGAGGCCGGCGGCGCGGCTGACGGGCGTCTGAACAGCTCGCCGAAGCAGCACAGCTCGGGGTGCGAGTCGAGCGGCCCCTTCGCTCTTCGCCCTTGGCCCGTTCGCCACTCACGCCGGCGTGTGTCTCGCTAACCAACTGGCGCATTCCCGCGGCATGTGGCCTGCGAGAATAAATTCGTAGTCCGGTAGGATTGCTTGACCGAGTGCTTCACTTTCCGCGCGCCACTGCTTGAATCTCTCTTCCAGTATCGGCTTGCTTAATCCGGTAGCGGCGCCGCGGTGCACTTGATGAAAGGTTCCTTCGCCTAAAAGGGTGAACACACAGCCCGCGGTCGCGACCGCGCGCGAGAAAAAATCCAGATTAACCAAACCGCCCCCTGGCTCGCGCGACCGCTCGTCAAACCCACCAGTCTCGAAAAATAAATCGCGCGACAAAAAGATGCAGTTCGATTCCGGAGCTGGGTCGGCGTAACCACGGCTAACCTGCGGCGTGGACGCCGCTATTTCCCAAAGACGGTAACCATTTTCCGGCCAGCCGATTGCTTGCAGGAGGTGCCGCTCCTCTTCGTGATCGTAACCTTCCATCACGCTTTCGGGCTGCCATTTCGGTCCCAGATGCCAGCCGCGCACCTCTACCATGGCGCGCGACGCAAGTTCGACCAGGCGCATCCCCCACCATAAAACCCCCGGCGTGAGCAGCCGCGCGCCGTCGATCATCAAACACAGAAGAGGGGCGCGAGAGAGCGCCACCCCACGATTCATTGCAGCCGCCGGACTCGGGCTCGACTCCGCGGGTGAAAGATAAACATAATTCAGATTCGGCGAAATCTTTCGCGTCTCCTCATCGAGCATTTTGGCTGAACCGTTATCCATCACAATGATTTCATAATCGCCTGTGGAAATGTTGCGCTGATACGGCGGCAGGAGCGATTGAAGCGTGTTCCTAATTTGCGCGGCCATTTCATAACAAGCGACCACGACCGAAAGCTTCGGGGGCGGCTCAGGTGTACTCATGATTCGTCGAAGAGAACTTTCACAGAAGGCAACGCGGGAAAATCTTTAACAGAAGGCAACAAAGAAAGCCAGGAATCGAATTTCGATCCAATACACATCCTCTTCGCTACCTTCGTCTGCTCGCGAAAGCCTTCGGAGTTTCCTTCTGTTAATTGCTCTTATCTCCGGTCGCGGGAAAGACTTTTACAGAAGGCAATGAAGAAAACGAAGATTCGAATTGTTGGGTTGAATACAATCCCTTTGTTTGCTTCTGTTAATTCGTTTTTATCTCGGAATCGTTTTTACAGAAGACAACAAAGGAAGCAAAGGTTGTAATAGAATTTTTGGACATCCCTTCGTTGTCTTCGGGCAGACCGCGTACGCCTTCCTTTCTCGCGTCGTGCGTCACCGGCACATTATGGATGTCTTTATCCGCTTGCACCGAGAGCAAACTGTTAATTGCCGCGGGGCCGATTTTAATCGGGATGGAAGATCTGATTATTTACTCTTCAATCCAAGCACGCGTCAGTCTGCGATCCGGTATCTGTCTGGGGTTAAGTGGGTCGGAAGCGCCTATGGTCCGACCATTGCAAGTGGCTATCAATTGACGGGGACTGCCGATTTCAACGGGGACGGCAGCCCGGATTATGTATTCTACGCGAGCACGCGCCAAACAGCAATCTGGTATCTGTCTGGAGTTACGCGTGTCGGAGGCGCCTACGGTCCCACTCTTACGGCTGACTGGAACCTGGTCGCGCCTTGAGCGGCAGTTAGCGCGCAAAGCTGTCGCAGGCAAATGCGAACGTCCACGTTCCACCAGTCGGGCAGGATCGCATGCGGGCCGCATCCGACGTGAATCCTCTTGATCCCCGAAGGAAAATTTGGGCCAAGGCGTTCAGCGGTCATCGGGATCAATTAGAGTTCCTATGAGGCAGGGAGTCGATAGGCCGAAACTCTGCGCCGGCCAGGGCCGCGGATAGCTGTCCGCCCGTTGGAGCCACGACCGCAAACTTATTCATCCGGCGGAGTGCGCAGCCGGCCCCAGGCGAGGATGGATGTACCGAAGGGCATCGGGAACGGCAACGCCGTCTCAATGTTCTTCAATCCATGCATCAATAGCCGCGCTATCCCATTTGGTGGCATAAAACCACGTCGTAGTATTGCCTCCGCCGTCTCGATCTTCGCGCCATGAAGGAGCACTCTGCGTGCAAGCAGAAACGGAACCATCAGGAAGGCCCACGCCTGAACGGCCTCGGTCTCCACTTCGCAACGGTCGAACAATTTCGCCAAGCCACCTAGTGTGTAACGCCTCACGTGGCCTTGAACACGGTCGTAATCGCTGAAAAGCAACATACTCGCTGGCACATTGACAACCAGTAGCCCACCTCGCCGCAAATGCCGCAAGGCCGAAATAAGAAACGCTGTGTCGTCGGGGATGTGTTCGATCACGTCTAACAAAAAGACAGCGTCGTAATGTTCCACGAGCGAAGGTTCCTGCTCGAATATGTTGTATACGAAAAGCCGACCCTTGCCCGGTTTGGCCATCTCCAAAGCCGTTCGATTGAGATCGCAGCCGTCCACCGGGATCCCGAGATCACGCTCCAGCATGTCTCGGGCGACACCATTTCCGCACCCGATTTCCAGCGCCTGACGCACGGGAGCTCCAGCACGTTTAATCGCTCGGAGGAGCAGACGGTGTCGCCATTGCATCCAAAAATGGTCCGCAGTCGCAAACTGGAACCATTCGTTCGCCATGGAAACTTCTTGAGGTTGGGAAAGAATTTCAATCCCGCTCATCGACTTCGCCGTCCTTTTCAAGGTTTATTGTACGCTCAATGATGAAGGATGGACGCGCTTTTACTTCCATGAACATCTGGCCGATGTATTCACCAAGAATTCCCAAGTATAGGAAGATCAATCCATTGGAAAACAGAAGAATAATCACCAACGTTGAGAAACCAGGCGCGGCGATATGGACATCCGTAAATAGCGCGATCGCTCCGTAAATCAGTGCGCCTGTCACCGCACCGAGGCAAAGAACGCTGCCGCACACGAAGCCCAATCTCAATGGTCTTGTCGAAAAGGAGGTGAGGCCCGAGAAAGCCAGCTTCGTCAGGTTCCGCAACGAATATTGCGGAGCGCCCGCTGCGCGGGCCGGTCGCGAAATCGGAAATGCCTTCGACGGCAATCCCACCCAAGCTCGTAATCCTCGTACGAAACGCAGTTTTTCCGGCAGATTTAGCAGCAGGCGAACGGCCCGACGGCTCATCACACAAAAGTCGCCGCTATCGATCTGGACAGGACTATCCGCCAAAAAGAGATAGAGCCGGTAAAAAGCGAAATAGAAGAACCGCTTAAGTTTTGTCTCGCGCCGTCTAGTTCGCACAGCATAAACCACATCATATCCTTCCTTTACAGCCACCTCGAACATCGAGAGCAAAACCTCCGGCTCATCTTGAAGGTCCGCGTCCATCACTCCGACAAACTCGCCAGCCGCGACCGTCAAACCAGCGCTGATAGCTGCCTGATGGCCGAAATTTCTCGACAATTCGATTAACTTTACGCTGTGACTTTCGGCCGCCCAGCCGCTGACTATCTCGACGCTGCGATCGGTAGACCCGTCGCTCACGAAGATGAACTCCCATTCCGTGGCTTTTGGCAATGACTGTATGCGAGCCCAGAGGAGAGGAAGCACTGCTTCCTCATTGAAAAAGGGAACGACTATGCTCAACATTGAGGACAAAGGAGTGGAGAGACGATGAACGCGAGCTTGCATCTTCCGCATCGCCTGTCAAGCTTTCGCGCTTGGCAAGGAATGGCCGCGAGCAATCAATCGCTGTGACCTCAATAAATTCAAACGAGCATTCTGCCGGAATATTCACTCGGTTGCGAATCCGCCCGCTTTATTGGATTCCCGGTGCCGTTCTAATGGTAGCGATGCTCGTGCTAGTCCACCTTTACGGAGTGAATGTTCCATTCCATGATGACTTTGAGGTTCCTGGACATTTTCTCTTCCGCTTTGCTATAGGCGATTTTCAGTGGCGTTATTTATGGGAGCTGAGTAATGATAGCAGGCTTGTTATTCCAAAGTTGATTTGGCTGGCGGAAGCTTGCACCGTGGGATGGGCGCCCAAGCACTGGATGTATGGTGCCGTGCTTCTCGCCTTTGCGGAGATATGTCTGGCAATCGGACTGGTGCGCAAAAGTGGGGCGGATAACTTTATCTGTTGGAGCTTCTCTGTCTTTGCCGCTCTGCTCTTACTGCATACGGGTAATGCCCCAGGCACTTTTTTTCAAGGTAGTCAAGCAGTGGTAATGTTTCCCGGTTTTTTTTTGTTACTGGGCTCTTATCTTTGTTCGCGCTCAATACCTTTCAAGAAGAAACTCGCAATTTACGCTATTCTTTCCTTGCTCAGCACTTTTTCATTCGCCAATGGCATGCTCCTATGGCTGTTCCTTTTCCCCGTCTTTCCTTTTTGGCATGAGATTCAAACCGGAAGTAACCGACGTCGCAGCAATGCCATCCTCAGCAGCGCGCTCGTGTGCGTCTTGGGCTTGTTGGTGGTTCTCCTCTATTTTAAGGGTTTTCGATGGCATTTAAGTCCAAGCTGGAACGGTTGGTCCAACTTCGCAAGCTATTATTGCACGTGGCTTGGCGCTTCTCTCGCCAGCCGCGTAAGGGTAGATTATTCGTTTGTTTTCGGAGTTCTGATGCTCACTCTGGCGTTCGTGATCAGCGTGTTAGTCTTAGTCAGTGCGGCTTATCGGCGCAGCACTGAGCGGCTGGAAGCGGCGTGGCCCTGGCTATTACTACTAGGATACGTCGGAAGCTCTGGCATCGCCGATACTTTCGGCCGACAAAGCATGGGCACAACCAATGCCGTTGCACCTCGGTATTTTCTTATCACACTCTTTTTTCCGCTCGGCCTTGGTGGATTGCTCAGCTCCGTCGTGGGAGCATCGGTCAGATCCACGAGAAACAGTACTAAACTCTATTTGATCCTTTCAGCGGCCGTCCTCCTTGCCGCTAGCACTTTCTCTTTGATGACTTGGGGATCAGGATGGCAGAAAAGCTTTGCCCACTTTCAAGCAATGAAGCGCCGTGAATTAGCACTGAGCCTCTGGAGGCAAGCGCCGGACGTCTATCCCCTGCCCGCGCGGAAACCGTCACGCTTTCGGACGCACTATTTTACACTGGTTGATGCGGGCTTTCTGCGTGATCTGGGGCGAGACGAGTGGCTGTTGCAGGCGATGCGGGCCGCCTTGGCTCGCCCTTCTGCCGGTGAATTCTCAATTAACTATCAGGAGCGCTCTAGTAATGCGAACGGCTGGGCGATGCATCCGGCAACCGGACTACCCTTTCCAGCAGTCGTTGCTGCCAT
>Ga0137367_10004358_pt1 | contig 11472 bp, 7 predicted proteins | sample SagtaG_14_FD_104939 | JGI IMG/M metagenome (GOLD analysis project Ga0137367, IMG submission 104939) | Vadose zone soil microbial communities from Sagehorn Ranch, Mendocino, California, USA - Sage1_L_80_16 metaG | ecosystem: Environmental > Terrestrial > Soil > Vadose zone | place: USA... | reverse complement strand
GCCGATCTGGGCGGCAACCTGGATCGCCAGAGTGACTGTCGTTACCGCGCCCGAACGGCTGTTCGGCTCGCGGCCGGGGGGAAACAAGCCTTGGCTAGTTTGACCAGCTTGCCCTTGGCCGGCCGTGCCAGCATCGCCGCTGCCCTGCGCTTTCACGCCGCCGCCCAGATCGCCCACTGCGAACGATCATGAGGTGCTGAACGGCTTTGGCCGGCGCCCTGCCTCCTGCCCTGCCATGCTGCCGGCTGTTACCGTCGGCTGAGGGTGACGTGGGTGACGCCGCTGGGGCTGTTCACGGCCTCAATCTGGAAACGTTCTTCGAGCCCCTCCAGCCCGTCCCAGAGCCGCTCCCCGCGGCCCAGCACGATCGGCACCACGACAATGTGCGCGTAGTCGATCAGGCCGGCGGCCAGGAATTCGCGGATGGTGGCCGGGCCGCCGCCGATGCGGACATCCCCGCCCGCGGCGGCCTGGCGCGCCTGCGCAAGCGCCTGGGCAGGGCTGGCGTCGAGGAAGTCAAACGTGGTACCGCCGTTCATCTGGACGGCGGGCCGGGGATGGTGGGTGAGGACAAAGACCGGGGTGTGGAACGGCGGGGTGTCTCCCCACCATCCATTCCACTCCTGGTCCGGCCAGGGTCCATGGTGCGGGCCGAACTTGCCCCGCCCCATGATCTCAGCGCCGATGCCCTGCCCCCAGGCGCTGGCGAAAGCGTCGTCGATGCCGGTGCTGCCGCCGGGCTGGCCCTGCATGGCGCGGAAGGAACGGGTCGCGACGAACCACTCGTGCAGCCGGGTTCCCGCATGCCCAAACGGAGCCTCCAGGCTTTGCCCCTCACCGGTGCCGAACCCATCCAGCGACACCGAGAAGTTGTGCACCCGGACCTGCGACACGATGACCTCCTGACAGGTTGCTTCACAGCGACCGGGACCGGTTGCCGCGGCCCGCCACCAGTGAGGACGATCCACTGGCCCAAAGTCATCGCCAGCGCCTGGCCGCTGAGCATCATACCTGCGGATCACCGGGTGTTCCTGCTCACGGAGCGTAACCGACCCTGGACTCAGATAAGGCGCACATCGCCGCCGATCTGCGCGGACGTCGGCTGGAGTGCGATCAAGCTGGTGGCCGCCCCGATCTGCGCGTTCTGCGCGGCCGCCGCGGGCCGGTGAGGACACGGATCATTGATCTGCTGACGAGCTGTCACCAAAGGGCGAACGGCGGCTGCGCGGCCTCCTGCTCGCTGAGTTCCAGCGGAAGTTCCACTCGACCAATGCGCGCGGCCCGGTAAGCCGCGTAGATCAGCTCGAGTACCGCCCGGCCGTCCGCACCTGTCTCCTGCGGCATCACCGCGTCTAGGACGCAGCTGACGAAGTGATCCATCTCCTGCGGAATGCCGGAGTGCCACAGCTCGTCGAAGATGGTGAACGTCCAGCCGCGGGTATCGGGTGCCTTCTCGACGGCATATCCGTAGCCGACATCGCTGTACGTCGACAGGGACGAGCCGCGCATCAGGTCGGCATAGGTGATTCCCCGGCTTCCCACGATCTCGGCACGGTCGTCCATGCCACCCGGCTTTGCCCAGCTCGCCTCGACCAGGCCCACGCGGTTGCCGTCAAAGCGGATCGTCACGATCGCGTGGTCCTCCGCCCGCGTCCGTCCGCCGTGCACGAATGTGCCCGCCTCCGCCGCCACCGTGCGGGCAGCGGGCTTGCCCAGCACCCACCGTGCGAACTCGATGCCGTGGCAGCCCATGTCCATCAGCACGCCGCCACCGGACTGCTCCGGGTCCCAGAACCAGTCTGAGTGCGGGCCGTAATGCTGCTCGGTCTGCCGGACCAGGTACACCTCCCCGAGCGCGCCCTCGTCAGCGAGTTCCTTCGCGCGGACGTACTTCGGCGCGAAGCAGATCTCCTCCGCATACATCAGCAGCACCCCAGCGGCGGCGCACGCGCTGATCATTTCGTCGGCCTCGCGCAGCGTCCGGGCGAGCGGTTTCTCGCAGATGACGTGCTTGCCGGCCTGGGCCGCGGCGACGGCGATGTCTCGGTGCAGCGCGTTCGGCGCCGCGATGCACACCACGTCGACCTCGGGTCGGCCGGCTAGCTCGCGGAAATCGGTGAGCCAGGCGGGAATCCCCCAGCGCCCGGCGAACTCCGCTGCCCTGTCCCCCGACCGCGAGGCCACAGCGCGCAGGGTGGCACGGGGCAGCCGCGCGAAAGCCTCCGCATGCGCTCCGGCGATGAAACCGCTGCCCACGATTCCGATGCCGACGTGATCCGACGTCATGAACTGCCTCCGCCGTGCTGGCATTATCCCGCCGACCGCATCGGACCCGCGCCGAGCTGGCCGATCTGCCGACCGTACCGGACGCCGCCAGTCCCCGACAGGTGACCGAGCCCCGCGCCAATCGGCGCGGCCCCGTCACGATGCCAGGCTGGGCAGCGCCGCGATGAGCGCGGCGGTCTCTGGTGCCAACGACCGGGTGAGCACTTCCTCGGCGGGCCGTACTCCACGGCCCGGCCAGCACCGCTACATGCTGGGCGATCCTCCGTACCAGATCCAGATTATGGGTGACGAACATCAGCGCGAAGCCCTGCCGCCGCAGATCGTCGGGCAGTCGCATGATGACCAGCCTTGACGGTTCCGGACCGAGCTGCCAGCGCCGGAACAACCTGATCCGAGCACTATCCGCCGCGCACCGCCAGGGCCGCAAACGACCTTCAGAACGAGTCCTCAGTACGCCTCCAGTTCTTGGGCCACTAGATTGCCGCGGACTGGCAGATCCTCGATCCAGTGTGACGGTCGGCAGCTGCAGTGTGCATGAATCAGCCTGTCGCGCAACTGACCCTTGCTGTTAGGAGGAACTCAGATGAAGTACCGGGATTTCGGCGGGGCTGACGGCCTGTCGGCACCGGAGGAGTTGGCAGTCAACAGGCGATCCAGGAACCGGGGCGATCCGCGCGCAGGAGCCGCATCTTCGATCGCAGTACTTGGCCGACGCATACTCGGCAGCGCCGCGCGGCGTCGCGCTGGGAACCGGGTCACACTCTGTAACTCGCGCTGGTTGAGGTCCAGTGCGCGAGTAACCGCCTGAGCCGTTATGGGGTCCTCCGGGTCGGCGTCCGGGCCGTGCCTGAACAGGCATCCGGCGCGCGTGTGGCACGAGATCACGCCGGCATGTACCTCTCGAACCAGATCACGAGCCGGGTCAGGTAATCAGTGACGGCCGGAAACCTGCTGACGCCGTGTCCTTCCCCAGGGTAGATCACCAGTTCCGAGTCGACGCCACGACTGATCAGTGCCTGGTAGAACTCCCTTGCCTGGCCGGCCGGCGTGCACCGGTCCTTCGCGCCCGCCGTGAGCAGAGTCGGCGTCCTGGCCTTGCTCGCGTGCATAACAGGACTGCGAGTGTGCACCTGGTTGCCGGTTTCCTCGGGATCGGCGTTGTCCAGGAACCACAGTCCCCAGTGGGGGATGTTGGTCGTGAAGGTGAAGCTGTACCACTCAGTCACCGGCGAGCCGGCCACGGCGGCCTTGAACCTCTGGTCCTGGGTCACCAGCCAAGCGGACATGAACCCGCCGTAGCTGACGCCCATCGTGCCGATCCGCGCCGGGTCGGCGATCCCGCGCTCGATCATTGCGTCGATTCCGGACAGGTAGTCGTGGGTGTCCGCGCCGCCCATGTCGCCGACGACCGCGGCGGCGAACTCCTGACCTCGCCCGGAGCTACCGCGCGGGTTCGGGAGCAGGACGGCATATCCTCGGGAGACCAGCAGGGGTACCGCGTGGTCACGCATCGTCCAGCTCCGCTGGTAGGCCCCGATCGGCCCGCCGTGGACGTGCAAGACCAGCGGGAACGGCCTGGCTCCGGGAGGCGTGCATAGGACTCCTTCGATCTGTGTCCCGTCGGGTGCGCTCCAGCTGACGTTCGCCGCCGAGCCCGCGACCGATCGGATGTAGTCGGTGCCGGCATGGGCCAGGGAGGCCAGCACCTGGTCGGTGCCCATGCCAACGACCGCGATCTCCTGCGGAAGGTCGTAGTCGTCCCGGACCACGACGACCCGGCCGTCGGACGTGAAGGCGCCGGCCGGGTAGAACCAGCTCGCCCACGACTGCGCGGACGCGACCAGTTCCTTGGCGGTGATCGTCTCCGGCAGGGGTCCCTCCCCGGCTTCGGCGATCCCGGCCACGCTGTCCAGATGGCGCTGGCCGATGTAGCCGAGCCGCGTTCCGTCGATCCACTGGACCGCGGTCACATCTGCCCCGGCGGTATCTACGGCGCACCTGGTGCCGACCACCAGGTCCAGCAGGATCAGCTCACCCGCCACGATCCACCGGTCGCTACATACGGCCTCTACCACGGCGGCCCTCCTACCGTCGGACGTCCCGGCAGGCAGCCCGAGCTGGACGTCACTACGGACCAGTTCGGTCACCTCACCCGTCGAGATGTCGAGCCGGCTGAGCACCGCGCAGTACCAGTCGTCCTCGCTGGGCTGTTCGCTGGTGATCGCCAGCACATGCCCGGAGCCGGACCAAGCCGCCTCCCAGACGTTCAGCCCGTCCGGCGAGACCCTGGCGAGCTCGCCTGAGGCCGGCGTGTAAAGCCACAGGCCGCGCCAGGCATCCTCCGGCGTCCCAGCCTCGACCTCGGGGTACCAGGACGGCAACCCGGACTCGCCCGAGCCGACCGTTCCCGATCCCTGTGCGTCAGCCATCTCGGCTCCGAGCCCGGCGACCCCTAGCAGGATCCGGGTGCCGTCCGGTGACCACGCGAGATACTCGACCGTGCCGGGGACAGCAGGCGCTGGCCGGGCCTCGCCGAGCTGCCCGTCGGCCAGCAGGTAGAGCTGGAACACCTCAGCCTCGGCCCGGTCGGACAGGAAGGCCAGCGATGACCCGTCCGGCGCGAACCGGGCGGCCTTGGCTGACCCGCCACCGGAAGTCAGCGCGCGCAGCGCGCCGCCCCGCACCTCGTACAGGGCGGTGCGTGGCAGCCCGTCGAGTTCGTCATAGACCGATCCAGTCACCACGATGCGGCTGGCATCGGTCGCCGTGACGAGGTCGGTGACATGGTGCGGCCTGCCGAAGGCCGGCTCGTGCAGCCGTCTCAGATGCTCGGCGACCGCAGCGTACTCAGGGGATTCCCTCAGGTCTTTGCGCACAGTCCGGGATGATCTCATGCGTTACGCGGGTGCCGCTATCAGCCAGGCCATCCCGGCCGGCGCGGGTCCCGAGACGCCAATCGCACCTCGTACCCTTCGGCGCGCACACTGCCGCCGCTATGGCCGCTAGGTAACTAGCGACGCCAATACTGGCGGTTCTGTGCCGCTCAGCCGCAGCGACTTCGTCATCAACAAGCAGCGCGTATTCGGCAGGGAGGATGTGGATAAGTGCTTCCGGCCCTGCCTCCCCGGTTTTGGGGTCGTACGGGCGTAGGGTCGGGGCCTGGGGTCCCGGTCTGACCTCCTATTCGGCTGACGCCGTCTTTGGGCTGTCTTGCGATCGATTTGCCGGCCGGGATCCCAGACTTTCAGGCACCCACCGGCGTGCCGGTCTGATCTGCCTGGCCTGGGAAGAGGCCGGGGTTCACAGGATCCGACGGCCAGCGGGTGCGTGCCACCTCTTCAACCAGTGAAAAGAGATGGCAATGCCCATCGCAGGTGACATGCGCAATTACCGGCGGCGCAGGCACGCATGCCGATACCCACGTCGCCGCCGCCCTGGATCCGGTCGGCGGGCTGCTCGGCGTCCGGGAGTTCCCCGCCACCGCGGCCGGGTATGCCGGGCTGCTGGGCTGGCTGGGCGGATTCGGGACGGTGTGCCTGGACCGGGATCGAGGGCACCGGCAGCTACGGCGCCGGCCTGGCCCGCCACATGTCAGCGGCTGGCGTCCGGGTCGCCGGGGCCGGCCGCTCCGACCGGCAGGACCGCCGCCGCCAGGGCAAATCCGACCCGCTCGACGCGGTCAGCGCTGCCCGGGCCGCCCAGTCTGGCAGGGCCCGCGGCGCGCCGAAAGGACGCGACGGCGCGGCCGGGGCGATCCGGGCGCTGATGGTCGCCAAGCGCAGCGCCCGCTCCGAGCGGACCCAGGCCATCAACCAGGCCCGGGCCCTGATCGTGACCGGCCCCGGCGACCTGCACGCCCGGTTCACTCGGCACGCCACCGCTGACCTGGTCGCCGAGCTGGCGGCCCTGCGGCCCCGGCCCGGCGCTGTCGTCGGCTACCACACCCGGATCGCGCTGCGCGAGCTGGGCCGCCGCGCCGAGTTCCCCGGCAGCCAGATCCTCTGCCCCGGCGCGCTCATCGTGCCGCTGGTCACCGGGCACGCCCCCGCCCTGATCGCCCTGCACGGCGTCGGCTCCGACACCGCCGCGCTGTTCCTGGTTGCCGCCGGGGACCACCCCGGGCGGCTGCGCTCCGAGGCCGCCTGGGCGCACCTGTGCGCCGCCGCCCCGATCCCCGCCTCCTCCGGAAAGACCATCCGGCGCCGCCTCAACCCCGCCGGCGACCGGCAGGCCAGCCACGCCCTGTGGCGCATCGTCATCACCCGGATGAGCTCCCACCCGCCAACCCGCGCCTATGCCGGACGGCGCACCGCCGAAGGCCTGCCGGAGAAAGAGATCATGCGCTGCCTCAAACGGTACGTCGCCCGCGAGGCCTGCCCCCACCTCCGCCACGTCGCTGACTGACAGCCACTGACTCCGGGGGCGGCCTGACCCCCTATCCGGCTGCCGCATCCATGCTGGCCTTCTAACGATTTGCCGGCCGCCCCCGGTCCAACTTGACCCGCTGCCAGCGTGACCTAATAAGAGCCTGCCCTCCACCCGGAGTGGCCCCTCCCTGTCTTGTCCGCACCCAGCAGCAGCCAGACCGCCATTCCCTGCGCCTTCAGAAATTGAAGGACTAAACATCATCCGAGCCATTGACAGACATAGGAGCATCGTTATGCCTGGTATGTCTGGTTGGCTTTCGGCATAGTGCCCGCTCTCCATAACAGGCCACCTCTCACATCAGCGGCTCGCTATACGCCGGGCGGGAGTTGCGATTAACGGGTACTAGCCGCAAACCAGCCCGCGACCCGCAGCCTCTGGACTGGCCGCTACGGCATATCGGTTCACCCGGACGGGGCTTCTCAGGCTCGCCTTCCTGTCCGCCTAGCCGAAGATCGTCACCGGTACCACCGGTACCCACCGGTCGACCGGCGCGCCGAGCGGCGAGCCCGCCGCCCCAGCAGTGGCGGCTGGCCGGCCAGGCCAGCGCACGCCCTGTCAACGCGCGCGAATCACCATCATCCGGTGACGACCTCTCACCTGGCTGGCGGTGAGCCTGGGTCTGTCACGAAGGCTCGCATGATCAAGGAGAAGCGCCATGACACTGGAAACGAGCAGATCACCCGGCAGGCCTATCACTTCGCCACGCTGCTCGGCCGCGACGGCGGCGACGTGTCAGACGCTGAGGCCGTGCTGCTAGCGGTCCCCGATCGCGGCCGGATCACAACGAGAGGGTTAATCGCATGCCAGACGCGAAGGAGTTGCTTTACAGCAACCTGCACGAGGTCTTTTCCGAGCGGGACCCCGAACGCCGGCGGGCGGCCATCGAGCGAACATATGTGGAAGACGTCACGTTCATCGACCCAGAAGTAGAACTTGCAGGCAGACAAGCGCTGAGCGACCAGGCTCAGAAGCTTCTGGATGGCGCCCGGCGGACTTCTCGCTCGAGGAAGACGGGCCCCGGTACGTTGGGCCCGACACCGCCGCGCTGGCATGGCGCTTCGGGCCGCCCGGTAGCCCGGTGGCCCGCGGGATCGACATCCTCACGATCCGTGATGGCCGCGTGAGCGTTCTGCGCACTCTGATCGCGGCCGAAACGGATGCATGATCAGCCACAGCCGCTCTCCCTGGTTGTGCCAGTTCCAGGCCAAGACAAGCGGCTGTTGAGGGGTCGGCAGCGGTCATTCATGCCGGGCCGTTTATCCCAGTCGGGCTGGAGAAGGCCGGGCCATCCGAACTGCTGCCGGTCGCCCGCCGGGTTGCGTTTGGCTTACGACGTGGTGCGCAATAAGGCGGTCGCGGACAAGACATGACCTGCACTGGCGTGTCGGTCATTTAGTAGCAGACGGCCGCACAAGATCATGAACCGGTGTCTAGTCGATCATGGGCTCGTGCGGCCTTGAGCCATTCTGCCTTCATCGGGATCTCCCGTCATCACCTGGGCCGCGTGGTGGCCGGGCTGGCCGGGCCGTGGCAGGCGCGCCGGGAGTCTGACCTGCGCCAGCGGCGCGGCCGCGACCGGTGCCGGGCCGAGGGCGCCGCCCCGGAGGTGATCCAGACCTGGGAGCAGGCCCGCCACGCCCAGTCATCGCGCCGGATCTGCGTGGAGCACGCCATCGCCGGCAGCAAGACCTGGCGGCCCCTGCAGCGCTGGATCGGCCGACGCGAGTACCTGCCGGAGACGATCACGGCGGTCGGCTCGCTGGTGTCTGACCGCGCCGCCGCCTGGTAACTCACAGCTACACCCCGATCACGCCAGCATCCCCGGCAAGGACGCCTCGAACCCTAATTGCGCACCACGTCGTTAGGGCTCGCAGAGGATTAACCCGTAGCTTCGCGTTCTGGCTGTCATTGTTGTGGTATGCGAGTTGCGGAGGGATTCGAGGAGTCGCTGGCGGCGAAGTTCACGGTGCTGTTCCCGCACCTGGATGAGCGGCAGCGTCGCCTGCTGATGGGAGCCGAGGCCCGGGCGCTGGGCCATGGCGGGATCCGGCTGGTGGCCAGGGCCGCCGGGGTCCGTGAGGCGACGGTGGCGCTCGGCGCGGCCGAGCTGGATTCCGGTGAGGAGCCGCTGGGCCGGGCCCGCCGGGCGGGCGGGGGCCGCAAGCGGGTGGCCGAGGTGGATCCGGGGCTGCGGCCGGCGCTGCTGGCCCTGGTCGAGCCGGATATGCGGGGTGATCCGATGTCGCCGCTGCGGTGGACGACGAAGTCGACCCGCAAGCTGGCTGCGGAGCTCACCCGGCAGGGACACCGGATATCGGCGGACACGGTCGCTGACGTGCTGCGGGAGGAGGGCTTCAGCCTGCAGGGCAACGCCAAGACCATCGAGGGAAAGCAGAGCCCTGACCGCGATGCCCAGTTCCGCTATATCAGCGGCCAGGTGACCGGGCACCTCGCCGCCGGGCAGCCGGTGATCAGCGTCGACACGAAGAAGAAGGAGAAGGTCGGCAACTTCGCTAATAGCGGAGCGGAGTGGGAGCCCGGGGGCCGCCCGGTCCGGGTGCGCGACCATGACTTCCCCGACGAGGAAACCGGTAAGGCCGTCCCGTACGGGATCTACGACGTGGCGGCCAATGCCGGCTGGGTGAACGTGGGCACCGACGGGGACACCGCGGCGTTCGCGGTCGAGTCGATCCGCCGCTGGTGGCAGGCAGCGGGCGCGCTGGCCTACCCGGACGCGGCCCGGCTGCTGATCACCGCCGATGCCGGCGGATCCAACGGTTACCGCACCCGCGCCTGGAAGACCGAGCTTGCCGCGCTGGCCGCCCAGGCCGGGCTGGACATCACGGTGTGCCACTTCCCGCCCGGCACCAGCAAATGGAACAAAATCGAGCACCGCCTCTTCTCCGCGATCTCGATGAACTGGCGGGGCAGGCCGCTGACCAGCCACGAAGTCATCGTCCAGACGATCGCCGCGACCACCACCCGCACCGGCCTCACCGTGCAAGCCGAGCTGGATACCGGCTTATACCCGACCGGCGTCAAGGTCAGCGACCAGCAGATGGCCGCCCTGCCGATCACCCGCCACCACTTCCATCACGACTGGAACTACACCCTGCACCCGCACCAGGGCCAGGCCCGCGGGCCCGCGGAACCGGGGCCGCAAGCGCCCGGCGGATGGGACCGCACCACGCTGGCCCACCCCGCGCTGACCGGGCTGCGCCGCAAAGAGCTGGACGATCTGGTCGCCGCGCTGGCAGGCCCATGGAGCGAACAGCGGGAGCAGGACCTGCACCAGCGGCGGGGCAGCGACCGGCAACGGGCACCAGGAGCCGGCCCCCCGCCCCGGCTGACGCTCGCCGACCGGGTCCTGGCCACCCTCCTCCACCAGCACCTCGCCCTTTCCTGCCCTCTGCTGGCTCAGCTGCTCGGGGTGAACCGGACCACCATCAGCCGGGCAGTCCAAGAGACCCGGCCGCTACTGGCCCGGCACGGGCTCGCCGCCGCCGGGCAGCCAGCAGCCCGCCTCTACACACTCGCCGACATTTCCGCGTACGCCGCAAGCCAGGGCATCATGCCCCGGCCGGAATCGAAATCAGCGTGTTAATCCTCTGCGAGCCCTTAGCGGGCACGAACGCCGGTGACCCAGATACGGCACATCGCCTACGGCGACGAGCTGGCCAGTCTCGGCCTGGAGCTCGTCGAAGTTCGCCGCGACGGCACATAGGGCGAGGAAGGAAACGCGATGAAGGTGGGAATCGGGCTTCCGAACGCGGTGCGCGGTGTCAACCGGCCCGGGATAGGCCAAGCATGCCGCCACGATCGACTCGCTGTCGGGCGGGCGCCTCACCCCTGGGCCTGGCTCCGGGGGGGCGCCGGGACGACTTCGACGCCAGCGGCGTCGACTTCAGCCGGCGCGGGCGCATCTTCGAACAGCAGCTCGATGAGATGACGGCGGTGTGGCGCGGGGAGCGCGGCATCGGGCCAGCGCCCGGGCATGGCGGGCGGCCAGGGCTGTTGATCGGCGGGCGCTCCGATGTCGCCTGCCAGCGAGCGGCCACCTACGCCGACGGCTGGACGATAGGAGGCGGCTCTCCGGACATGGTCACCCAGGCCCTGGGCAAGCTGACCGCGGCGTGGAGTGCCGCGGGCCGTGCGGGCAGACCACGGACGATGGCGCTGTTCTACTTCGCGCTCGGCGAGGACGCCGAAACGATGGCGGGCGATTCGCTCGGCCACTACTACGCCTTCCTCGGCGATTACGCCCAGCAGGTCGTGGCGAGCGCGGCGAAGGACGCAAATACCGTCAGGCAATACCTCGCAGGCTTCGAGGCTGCGGGCACCGATGACGTCATCTGCTTCCCCGCCTCGGCAGATGTCAGCCAGGTAGACCGCCTCGCCGAGGCCGCGCTTTAGCTGACGGGTCCTGCCTCCGCCCCCCGGAGGTACGCCACGGCGCTCCGCAGGCGCTCCCGCACGACGAGCCGCCCAGGCGCCGCCTGGCGGCGCGCAACCGGCATCACCACACTTCACCGGCCGGCCCTCACATCGCACACCGGAGGAGGCCGGGCATTACGGACATGGCCGCCTGAGCTCGACGTCACAATCTGTGATTAACCCAGCTCCTTATTCACGCGCGCCCGAGCCGCCGTTCTGCGCTGCCAATCGGATCGACTGGCTGTCGGTCGCGGGCGCACCCGAACGAGCATTATGTGCGGCCTCTTTGGGAGCATCTACCTACGCTCGCGCCCCGATGCCGGG